>ERZ791899.99-NODE-99-length-119734-cov-23.060612_pt1 | contig 119734 bp, 102 predicted proteins | sample MGYA00510151_ERZ791899 | MGnify/ENA primary metagenome ERZ791899 (study PRJEB30046, sample SAMN00792118) | human gut metagenome | study: EMG produced TPA metagenomics assembly of the A metagenome-wide association study of gut microbiota in type 2...
ATAATATTGAAAATCCGGTGGAGATTCAGAAATTTGACAGACTCGGATATTCGTTCAGGTCTGATTTATCTTCAGATTCAGAATATGTATTTGAACGAAAAATAAAATAGTTATTCAGATAAAAGATGCTTGGTTTGGCATCTTTTATAATAATGAGAATTATTACTATTTTCATTGATAATAGAGGTAAACAATCTTAATTTAGAAACAATCCTAATAAGGAGGACGAATGACAAGCAGGAGAAATACCATTCAAAAAGATCTTGTAAGAAATGCCGTATACGAAATGAGAAGACACGTTACAGCAAATGAAGTGTATGAATTTGTAAAAGAAGCATATCCTACAATCGGAAAAGGAACTGTATATAGAAATCTTGATATATTGGTAGAGGAAGGTGCATTAAGAAAGGTTGAAGTTCCGGATGGACCGAACCGATTTGATTTTACATTGAAAAATCATTACCATGTAAGATGTATAAAGTGCGGTGAAATTTTTGATGTGGATATGGATCAAATACCGGATTTGCTGGAAAGAATTCATAACACTCATGGAATTGAGTTTTTGGATTATGATATTTCATTTAAAGGTATTTGCCCGAAATGCAGGGAGAGGGTAAAGGAGGAAAAAATATGGATAGGAAAGCAATGTATAAGTTAAGGTATGGGAATGCCGTAACTGCGGAGAACCTATGCAGGAATTAAAAGCCGGAGTGACAGATGCTGCTGTTGAGAAGCACGTACCTGTATATACAGTGGAAGGCAGTCATGTTCATGTCGTGGTCGGAGAGACAAAACATCCAATGCTTGAAGAACATTTCATTGAGTGGATTACATTAAATACCAATCAGGGAATATACAGAAAACAGTTAAATCCAGGGCAGGAGCCGGTAGCAGATTTTTGTCTTTGCGATGGTGAACAGGTAGAAGAAGTATATGCATATTGTAACCTGCATGGATTATGGAAATGCTAAAAGCATTTATACATATTAAGATTAAAGAACAACACAAATATAACAGTAATATAGGCTGTGTATTAATATATTTACAAGGATATTTCCGGTTCCTTTTTTAGAATGGGAAGCGGAGAAACAGTAGAGAGGAGAATACTACATTCCTTGATAACTGAATATACAAATGCATACAGGACGTGACGTGCGGAGCCGGAAATGTCACCAAGAGAGTTTATGTGGACGGTAGAATCGTATACCTGATATCTTGGAGACAGATGAAAGGATTGAAATGCCTGCAAAAGCTGAGATCAGAAAAACATTTATGATAAATTAAAAAATGAAAAAGACATTCTTCCATAAATCTTAAAGAATGCTTTAAAATTATGTGTTATAGTGATACCTGTTAAAAAGAAAAATCTGGCAGACAACAAAAGAAAAGCCAGCAGAGATGAAAAGGAGATATCGATTATTATGAAAAAAAGATATGCGTTATTATTGACAGGTTTATTAACATTATCACTTGCAGCAGGATGTGGCGCTAAGACTGACAATGCAGGAGAGACTTCTGCACCGGCGGTTTCTGAATCACAGGCAGCAGAGAGTACAGAGCAGACAGCAGAGAGTACGGAGCAGACAGCAGATGTACAGAACACAGCAGATCAGGGAGAGGAAAAGACGATCACAGGAACAATTGATGAGATCAAAGATTTCATGTTTATTATCACAGATGAGTCTGGCGCAGCATATGAATTCAGCTTTGAGACAGCACCGGAAGGACTGGAAAATGTAGCTGGCGGAGATACTGTAAAAGTTACATATACAGGTGAAATCTCAGAGGTTGATCCATTTAATGGAACTGTTATTTCTGTTGAAAAGCAGTAAGCTTATAAAACCGAAAAGAATGATGAAAGAGCGATACCACAGCGTACCGCTCTTTTTTTCTAGAGTTTTTTTGACAAAAATGCTATAATGTGCGTAAACGGCAGAAATACTAAGTGTTGAGGCTGTAATATAAGGGGAAAACATGATTTTGGGATAATAAGCAAATGGGGAAAAATTATGGAAATAACAGGGCTGGTGGATCGGTACAAAAAGAATATTGATCAATGGAGAGAGCTTGAAGATAAGATCTCAGGACAATATGATATGATTGCCTGGACTCAGTTCCTCGGGGAGCGTTCAAAAAAATTGCGCCGCATTTACGCAGAAAACGCAGATATTATACGGAAAATACATGATCGGATGGAACGAAAGCTGGAGGAAAGAAGCGCAGCGCAGATGTTTGACAGCCTTATGGATTTATATCATAAGGCATATGATGATGCCTGTATCTTTGAGATGATAGGTGTTTCATTGTTGAAATTTTATGATGAAAAACGGGATTATGGAAAAATAGTGGCATTAAATTCCATGATCGCATTTGAACTCATAGATTATGAGAGAAACTATACCAATAATAAGGAACGGAATTCCGAGGCAGCAGAGTATTTTTTGAATGTGGTGAGCCTGTGCGGTCATTATTGTGAGATTGAAAATCGTATGTACCGGAGATTTTTCTTTACAGCTTTTTGTAATCTTGTTTCACCGCTATCGAGTTATTCTGCGACACTGCGCACAGGCATGCTTGAGTTATATGATGAGGCAAAGGCATTGTGGAGCAGGGAAGACGTGCAGGCTCTGGATGGAAATGAGAGGGATTTTCAGCAGCTTATGTGGAAGCTGGATGAGAATCTGCTTGCAGGGGAAGAATTTATTCTGGAATGTGACGATAAGCAGATTGGAAAATTTTTTGAAAAAACAAGAGAAATTGTCCGCACGAAGGCAGATGATGATGAAAGCATGCGGCCGGGCGGTTTCGTGCAGCTTGTGACAAATAAAGATCTGGTTTACGACAAAAAGAAAACCGGAAAACAGGTCGTAGAAGAATACATTGCGCAGTTAAAACATATGCCTGTTCCGGATTTTTCAGATAAGGACTATGAGAAGACAGAGCGCCGTATTTTAGATATCTATGGACTTGCAAATGAAACACTGTTTTATCTTCAGTCCGAAGAATTCACAGCAGAGGAACGCAATCGTTATGTGGAAAAATTTCTTCCGGACACCATACGTTTTCTGAATGCGATCCCATATCATTTTGCTACATCTACTGTAAACGAGATCAGTATCAGATGGTACGAGAATGCGCGCTATGTACTGACGGAGTATGAGACAAAGCTTGATTTTTTAAACAAAATGGTGATTGCCAGACAGCCGTTGACTTATATACACAGTCGGATGGTCGCAAGAATCGCATCCGAAATTGCGGAAGAAATGCTATGGAAGTGTCCGGAACTTTTTATGCAGTCATGTGGGTATGAAACCATCGGGGAAGTGCTGCAGAACAGAGATAAAATATTGGACTACGTATGTAATTGTGCAATGCTTCATGATATAGGAAAAACACAGATTGTCGATGTGATCAATCAGCAGACAAGACCGTTGACTGACCGTGAGTTTGCACTGCTTCGGGAACACTCTGAGAGAGGTGCGGCATTATTGCATGGGGATGAGGTGTTTGAACCATATATAGATGTGATACTCGGACATCATAAAACTTATGATGGAAAAGGAGGATACCCGGCAGATTTCGATAACACGGCTTCCTCAAAACGGATACTGATCGATCTGATCACAATTGCAGATTGTACGGATGCTGCAACAGATCTTCTTGGAAGGAATTATGCAACAGGAAAGAATTTTTACAAACTGTTAGAAGAACTGGAGGAAGATGCTGGAACCAGATACAATCCTCAGATCGTCCGCATTATTTCTGATAGCAAAAGATTAAAGGAGACTCTGGATAATCTGACTTCTACCGGAAGATATAGTATCTACTATGAAGCGTACCGATTTATACAAAATACTTTGACATGAGTTATATCAAACCGTATAATAGACAAGGATAAGCAACGCCAGACACAGGTCTGGCTGTCTGAGATAGATGAAAATGGAGGAAAACCAATGGCGTTGAGCAAGAAGCCGGTAAACGGCATGAAAGATATTTTACCAGAGGAAATGCAGATTCGTGATTATGTGCAGCAGGTGATCAAAGAGACATACCGGAATTTCGGTTTTACACAGATTGAGACCCCTTGTATGGAAAACATTGCAAATTTAAGCAGCAAGCAGGGTGGTGAGAACGAGAAGTTAATTTTTAAAGTAATGAAGCGTGGCGAGAAGCTAAAGATTGCAGAGGCAAAGGATGAAGCAGATTTAGTGGATTTTGGAATGCGTTATGATCTGACGGTTCCATTGGTCCGTTATTATTCGAACAATGCCAATGATCTCCCATCTCCATTTAAAGCGTTACAGATGGGAAATGTGTGGCGTGCAGACCGACCACAGCGTGGACGTTATCGTCAGTTTATGCAGTGTGACATCGATATTATCGGAGAACCGAGTAATCTCGCAGAGATAGAACTGATCCTTGCAACGACTACAACGATCGGAAAATTAGGATTTAAAAATTTTGAAATCCGTATCAACGAGAGACGTATTTTGAAAGCAATGGCTGCCTACAGTGGTTTTGCAGAGGAAGATTACGATACCGTATTCATTATCCTTGATAAAATGGACAAGATCGGTCTTGATGGTGTTGCAGAAGAACTTGCAAAGGAAGGTTATGCAAAAGAATCCATCGACAAGTATCTCGGACTTTTCAGGGGAGTGGAGGAAGCAGGAAACGGAATCGATGGAATCTGTTATATCGCAAAGACTCTGGAAGGCTTTTTAGAGGAAGACGTTGAGAAAAACTTATTAGAGATCATTAACAGTGTCAACGCTGCAAAACAGGCAGATTTCAAACTGGTATTTGATCCGACTCTCGTTCGCGGCATGAGCTACTATACCGGAACGATTTTTGAGATTGCGATGCCGGAGCTTGGCGCAGCCTGCGGCGGCGGTGGACGTTACGATAAGATGGTTGGCAAGTTCACAGGACAGGATGTACCGGCATGTGGATTTTCCATCGGTTTTGAACGTATTGTACTCTTATTGATGGAGAGCGGATTTACAGTTCCGATGCAGCGTCCGAAAGTTGCATATCTCATCGAGAAAGGCTATCCGGCAGACAAGCTCGTCGATGTGATCGCAAAAGCGCAGGAGGAGCGTCAGGCTGGCAAACAGGTATTAGTTGTCCGCATGAACAAGAACAAGAAGTTCCAGAAGGAAAAACTTGCAGCGGAAGGCTATAAGGATATTGTGGAATTTTTTAATAACTAGATAATTCAGAATGGAAACGCTATAGCAAAAACTATGGCGTTTTTCTTTCTATTGCGAGAAAAAACGTTGAAAAATAGCACTTCATGGTGTAAGATTAAAAAAGTGTCAAAGCAGGATCTGCTGCAATGATAAAACCTATAAAGACAGGCAGTCTGGACAGCCTGAATGATACAAAGGCTATTTAACGTCCCGATTGCTGTAAGGAATAAAAAACAAGGAGTTAAGAAAATGATTCAGTCAAGAACTCATAATTGTAACGAGTTACGTCTTTCCGATGCAGGTAAAAACGTAACAATCGTTGGATGGTATGAGAACATCCGTAAAGTAAGTAAAAATCTTGGATTCCTGATTCTTCGTGATTTCTATGGTACAACTCAGGTTGTGATCGAGACCGAAGAGATGATGCAGGTGATCGACAGTGTGAATAAGGAGTCTACGATCTCTGTGACAGGTGTGGTAAGAGAGCGTTCCAGCAAGAACAAAGACCTTGCGACTGGTGAGATCGAAGTTGTTCCGGAGAAGATCGAAATTTTGGGAAAATGTATTTACAATGCACTTCCATTTGAAATCAACCAGTCCAAAGATGCAGATGAGAACACAAGATTAAAATACCGTTATCTTGATCTTCGTAACCCTGCTGTCAAAGGAAACATTGTATTGAGAAGTAAGATCGTTGCCGAACTTCGTCAGAAGATGAACTCCTTAAACTTCATGGAGATCACAACACCGATCCTTACCTGTTCTTCCCCGGAAGGAGCAAGAGATTACCTTGTTCCTGCAAGAAATCATCCGGGAAAATTCTATGCACTGCCACAGGCACCACAGCAGTTCAAACAGATTTTAATGGCATCCGGGTTTGACCGTTATTTCCAGATCGCACCATGCTTCCGTGATGAGGATGCAAGAGCAGACCGTTCTCCGGGAGAGTTTTATCAGCTGGATATGGAGATGGCATTTGCTTCCCAGGAGGACGTATTCTCAGTTGTAGAAGAAGTATTGCCACCTGTATTTGAAAAATATGGTGTATACAAGACAGCATCCAAAGCCCCATTTGTCCGTATTCCATATCTGGAGTCTATGGATAAGTATGGAAGTGATAAGCCGGATCTTCGTATTGACCTTGTATTACAGGATGCAACAGAAGTTATGGCAGACTGCGGATTCGGACCATTTGAGGGACAGACTGTAAAAGCAATCGTAGTTGACGGATTTACTGCGACCAGAAAAGTGATCGATGGAATCTGCGCAGAAGTAGAAGTTCAGACTGCAAACAAAGCATTCTGGTTCAAATTAGATGAAAATGGAGAACTTGTCGGAGGAATCGCAAAGTTCTTACAGGACAGAAAAGAAGCCGTAATCGCAGCTCTTGGATTAAAACCGGGTGATTTTGTTGGTCTGACAGCAGGCAAAAAATTAGCCGCACAGAAAACAGCAGGTGTTCTCCGTAAACTTCTTGGTGCAGCAAGCGATAAGCATATGAAGAAAGACTGCTACGAGTTCTGCTGGATCGTTGATTTCCCGATGTATGAAATCGGTGAGGAATCCGGCGAATTAGAGTTTTGTCATAACCCATTCTCTATGCCACAGGGCGGAATGGACGCATTAAACAATCAGGATCCATTAGATATTCTGGCATACCAGTATGACCTTGTATGTAACGGTGTTGAGCTGTCCTCCGGTGCAGTACGTAACCATGATCCTGAGATCATGATCAAAGCTTTTGAGTTAGTCGGACTCGGCGAGGATGATGTGAAAGCAAAATTCCCTGCCATGTACAATGCATTCTGTTATGGAGCACCACCACATGCTGGTATCGCTCCGGGTGTAGACCGTATGATCATGCTCATCTGTGGAGAGGAAAGTATCCGTGAGATCATTCCATTCCCAATGAACAAAAATGCAATGGATATCATGATGGGCGCACCTGCAACTGTTGAACAGAAACAGTTGGATGATGTGCATATTGCGATCAAAATGCCGAAAGAGGATTAACCGGAGTTTAACTTATGAACTGCCGCCTGTAGGTGGTGGCACGGATTTCCTAAGGTTATGTTGTATTGCATGCCAACAAAGTGTATAGAAATATAAAAAATAGAACTGTTTGTTTTCAGGAGCGCTTCCGCTTGTTGTCGCTGGCAGCGGTACTAAGAAAGCATCCATCGTGATTTCAAAATACAATTACATTGTCTTTTGAAATCGCAATGTCTGCTTTCTAAGAACCGGCCGCTCCCAAAATCCTGAAAACAAATCAGTTCAATTTTTTATTTATCCAAGGCTGTGCAGCATGCAATATCCCAGTTGTGAAAATCCGTCAATCCATGTTACGAGCAGCAGTAATCATAGCTTAAACTCCGGGAGGTGTACCCTTTATCATCGATGAATCACAAGACATTGAAAATGACTGCATTTTGTCGTCACCTCCTTTATAGGCACTCATCCCCTAACCGTGAGTTCCATAACGTAAATTGCAGATTCTGTGGTGCAATTCAAGCGTAAATTGGGCAAATATAAACGTCCTCTCACAAGTCATTCGTAACGTAAATGAAAGAAAAACGGTATAAACAAATATTATTTTCTTTGTGAGCTATGGAGATAAGACTCTTTAGAGGCTTATCGAAATGCCCGGCGAACAGAAACATAATATTTCGTTTATACCGTTTTTCTTTTTCATTAACATATAAAATTCTGACTTGTGAGAGGACGCTTATATCTGCCCTTCACACCCTAAGAAAGCACCACAAAATCTGCAATTTATGTTGTGGAACTCACGGTTATGGAATAAGTGCCTATATTGGGTTCTGTCACACGTAACATAGATTGACGGATTTTCATTGACACAATTCCAGGATTGCTTTATACTAAGCCTGCATCAAAGTCGCAGATAAATAACAGTTACGATTATGAAGCATTCATAAGCGTGATCATTCTTAACAACGTTTCTGTCTGCAGATTCAAAACCTGATATAAGGTCAAGGATATGATCTCAAAATTCAGTGCCAGTTCGGCAGGAGATTCCATTTTGATGAACAATTCAATGCAGGAAACATTTGATCTGACTGATATTTTTTTGCATACCCCTTGTGAAAAAATCAACAGAAAATCCAACCTATGCATTGAAAAAACAACATGTTCTATTATCATAAAAGGAGGAAAAGGATTGAACACTAACGATGAAAAGATCCAGTGGCATCCGCATTTGATGCGGTACTGCAGATCGAATTCGGAGACGAAGCAAAATATCTGGAATTTGATCCGGAACATCTCATCTCAAAAAAGCCAATGCAGATCGATGTGCTGGTCAAAAATGAAAAACACGTAAAACTCAGAAAGAATATCGGGAGGATCTTCCGGCAGTATAATATCATAGAGTACAAATCACCGGAAGACGACCTTGACATTGATGATTTTTACAAGACCTATGCATACGCCTGTCTTTACAAATCAGATACGGAGACAGTAGATCTGATCCCGGCAGATGAACTGACAATCACTTTTGTATGCTATCATTATCCAAGGAATATGCTCCGCAAATTGGAACAAGACCGGAAGTTTTCAGTGGAACAGCAGGACAGCGGCATATACTACCTCATCGGGGATGCCATCCCGATACAGCTTGTCATAGTTCCGAAGCTGTCAAAGGAGCATAACTACTGGCTCAATAATTTAAGGAATGACCTTAAGGCGGGCAGTGAGATTAAAAATTTTATAGAAAGTTACAGTAAAAACAAAAACTCAAAGCTATATCAGGCACTCGCAGACGCAGTCATGCGTGCAAACAGACATGTTAGAAGAACCTGTCTCCCGGATTCGGCAGATCTATGACGTCATAGAGAAAAGCTCGCCGGATTATGACGCAGAGACCATATACAAACAGCTCCATGAAAAAGAAGAATAAGCTTTTGGTGATTGTGGTAGAATTTGATCAGTAACGAATTCAATCGGAATGTGACAAAGGAATGTGATGATATGAAAAAAACGATAGGTATGACAGCCTTGCTGTTTTTGATGATGGGGTTGATCGGCTGCAACGGAGAAACAGCCAATATTGACTTTCCTTTTGAAGTTGGAGATATTGAAAATATTGAAATGTATCACTATGCAGGAGTACCTACATCAGCGGAAAAGAAAGTAGTAGTTGCAGAAACTGACATAACAGACTTATATGATATGTTTGAGAACTTATCATTGAAAGAAAAACAAGTTGAGGAAAACACAGGAGCAGATGTAACCAGTTTTCGCTTTAACCTTTCAGATGGGACAAGCTATGAACTGATTTATGTCTGTGATGGGGTCAAGAACGGAAAGCTGAAATCTTCCACTGGCAATTTTGAATACTTTACAAGATCAGATATTGGTTCATATTGGTTCAATAATGAACTTGAAGCAGTTCCGGTTGAAGAAAGCGAATTGCCGATGCAGACCAATTAAATCCATCCCATAACAGGCACTCCTCCCCTAACCGTGAGTTCCATAACGTAAATTGCAGATTCTGTGGTGCGATTCATAATGTTGACCGGGCATGTATAAGCGTCCTCTCACAAGTCATTCACAGCGTAAATGAAAGAAAAACGGTATAAACAAATATTATTTTCTTTGTGAGCTATGGAGATAAGACTCTTTAGAGGCTTATCGGAATGTCCAGCGAACAGAAACATAATATTTCATTTATACCGTTTTTCTTTTTCATTAACATATAAAATTCTGACTTGTGAGAGGACGCTTATATCTGCCCTTCAAACTCTAGGAAAGCACCACAAAATCTGCTGCTCCACGGTAAGTTAAACTCCGGTTTTGGGACGTATTCCTGAATGGATAGCGCCGGTTGGACAGACATCTTTGCATTTTCCACAGCGGATACATTCCGCACTGTTTGGATTTTCATAAACCTTGACACCCATATCACATTTCTTTGCGCAAAGTCCACATTTCGTGCATTTAGCGGCATCAATCTCGTAATGGTAGAGTGAAAACCGGTTGAAAATACCATAAATCGCACCAAGTGGACATAAATACTTGCAGAATGGGCGGTATATCATTGTAGATAAAATAAGAAGAATGACAAGGATGCTGACCTTCCACCCAAATAAAAAGCCGATGGCACGCTGGAGTCCCGGATTTTTTGCAACAAGCGGAATACCGCCGAGCAGTGTGCCGGACGGACAGATCAGCTTGCAGAACCATGGACTTCCATAGCCGCTTTCCCCGACAAGAAGCAAAGGCATGGCAATGACGAACACAACAAGGATGACATATTTTAAATAGCGCAGATAGCGGTCAAATGGGACTTTTTTGATCTTTTTGACAAAAGGGATCTTATGCAGCAGATCCTGCACAAGACCAAAAGGGCAGAGCCAGCCGCAGACAAAACGTCCCATGAGAGAGCCGAAGATCATTAAAAATCCAATGACATAAAAGGAAAATTTATAATTTTTACTGCCGAGCACAGCCTGAAGGGATCCAATCGGACAGGAACCGATAGCACCCGGGCAGGAGTAGCAGTTTAAGCCTGGGACACAGAGCTTTTTGCTTGTGCCGCGGTAAATTTTTCCCTCGGTAAAACCGATGACATATCCATTTGTCAGGGCGGTGAAAAGAACCTGTACCCATAAGCGTAAATGTTTTCGCTGTTTTTTTATCCAGTTCATGATGAAAAACCTTTCCTTGTAAATTCGTGTAATGTATTTTCTATTATCCGATGCCAATGCATTCCAGACAGATGATATTTGACTTATTCTGTACAGTGGTATGCTCATTTCGATGGATTCCATTTAAAATAAATAAAACCCCGATAGCTAAAAGTAAGATACCTGTGACAGAGCGTTTTTTGATATTCATATAAGTTTCGCCTCGTTTCGTGAGTTCCGGCAGTCCGGGAAACTGCCGGAAACCTGATCTATATGTGACTATTCTGCTAAGTAAGAGTCAATGAGAGCTTTCCAGCCTTCATAGTCCTTAGAACCTTCGATCGTGTCAAGGATGGTCCCATCTGATCCAACTACATAAGTGGTAGGGTATGCCATAATATTTAAAAGGGATTCATTTGTGGCAAGCGTTCCATCCATACGAAGCTGTGTGTAAGATGCATTTGCGTTACTCATAATATCTTTGATCTGAGCCATTTCGTCATCTGAGATACCCATGCCAAGGTCGCCGTAAAGTCCGTAAACAGCAGCACCCTTGTCTTTGTATTCACTATTGATCTTATCAAGATCAGGAATTTCATTGACACATGGGGTACATCCGACATTCCATACATTTACAAGTGTTACTTTGTTTTTGGCAAAAATAGAGGAATCCATTTTATTACCATCTATATCTGTAGTATCCATGTTCGTAAAAATATCATTTGTGGAAGCAGTGCTGTCGGAAGCAGTCTGTGCAGTGCTGTCTGTCTGTTCAGTTGTGGCCGTTTCCTGTCCGGCTGTTGTGGAAGGAGTATTGCCGGTGGTATTTCCGGTCTGTCCGCATCCTGCAAAAAGAAGTGCGCCTGTAAGTAAAAGTGTTGCGATAGATAATGTTTTGTTTTTCATAATAAGAAAATCTCCTTTGTTTTTTGTTGTTCAGACTATTGTCTGATTGATTTGATAGACATATCATAACGTTCTAATGTGAAATTAATATGAAATCAGAAAATTTTTTTTGTTGATAATCTTTAGAGGTCATAATAAACTGGAAGTAGTGTTATTGTTATAGGAAAATAGCACATTTTAACAGGGAAGTACTAAATTAAGGAAAAGGAAAGTATAAAATGAATATTTTAATTGTAGAGGATGATACAGCAATCCGCGAGGGCGTGGCAGAGTTTTTAAAAGAAAATGAATATGAGGTCTTTTGTGCAGAAGATGGGGAGAAGGCGCTTGAAATTTTAAAAAGCAAAGAGATACATCTGGCGCTGTTAGACATTATGCTGCCAAAGAAAAATGGGATCGAAGTGTTAAAAGAACTGCGGACATTCAGTGAACTTCCGGTGATCATGCTGACGGCGGTCACGGACGAGGAAACGCAGGTGCAGACGTTTGACAACCTTGCTGATGACTACATATGTAAGCCATTTTCATTGATCCTACTTTTGAAGCGGATCGAAGCACTTTTGAGAGCACGTTATAAGACAGAAAATACATGGAAATACAAAGATGCTGTGGTGGATTTTTCCGGGTATCGGGCAACGTATCTTGGAAAAGATGCGGCAGTCACACCGAAAGAGATCAAACTTTTAGCAGTCTTGTTGGAGAATGCGGGACAGGTTGTGAGCCGGGATCAGATTTTAGACCGGATCTGGGGTGAGGAGGAAAGCCCTTTTGACCGTGTTGTGGATGTCTATGTGAAAAATCTGCGGAAAAAACTGCAGCTCGACTGTATTATCACGGTGAAGGGCGTCGGCTATAAGCTGGAGCTGCCATAAACTATCAATAAGTGATCAGCCTGCAAGAGAAGGCTGTATTCAGCGGTGCGCACAGAGTAGGGGATTGAATATGAAGAAAATGAAATTATTTCCTAAAACATTTTTATATACGTTTTTTATGCTGCTTTTTATCACAACATCCATGCATCTGATGATTTATTTTTTCTATCCGAAGGTGTACTTAAGCCGGATGCAGGATCAGCTGGAAAAGAAAATGGAGACATTGCAGCAGGAGATAAAAAGGAATACTGCAGCGGAAGCGGGGCAGATTTTTTCTGATTTTGCAAAACAAAATAATGTCAATGTTACGGTAGAGTGTGCCGGCAGTGAAGTTACTTATATGGGAATGGATTTCCAGATATCACTGTATACCGATGCCGATATGGTTTTTGATGTGAGCAATCTGGAAAATGCGGAATCGATTATTGTGAAAAATAAAACAATGGAAGCAGACGATGGGATTGAAATCCAGGTGGAAGTGATGGCAAGTGCCATGCCGGTGAAAGAGGCGGTGGATATGATCACATTTTTATTGCCGTTTACGTTCGGAGCTGCCATTCTCTTTTCCATTGTTTTTTCTTATTTATATTCGAGACGCATTACAAGACCTATTTTTCACATGCTGAATGTCACGAACGATATGAAAAATTTAAAACCGGAAGCGGCATTTCATGTGCAGGACGAAGATGAGGTCGGACTTCTGGCGGAGCAGATCAATCAGGTTTATGAGCAGCTGCTTGCAACGATCCGGAGTCTGGATGAAGAAAAAGAGCATATGCTCGCAGTGGAAAAGTCGAAGACTGTTTTTCTGCGTTCCGCTTCTCATGAACTGAAAACACCGCTTTCCGGACTGCGGATTCTGCTGGAAAATATGCAGTATAATATAGGAAAGTACAAGGATCGTGACAAATATCTTGCGGAAGCAGTTGCCAAAGTGGATGAACTGAGCGGAATGGTCAGGGATATTTTAGATACTTCCAAAGTGCAGGATCTGCAGGAAGAGGAAAAACAGAAGCTTTATGCAGGCGGGGAAATTGGAACAGTGCTGCAGGAATATGCGATGCAGATCGCTGACAAAAAGTTGGAGGTGACAGACAGTATCCCGGAAGACTGCATGCTGTTTATGAGCCGGAATACATTTCAGAAAGTGTGGTCGAACCTGATCGGCAATGCGGTACAGTACACAGAGCAGGGCGGGCAGATCACAATTGCCGCAGACACAGACAAAATCTGGATCGAAAACAGCTGTACACCGTTGACAGAGGAGCAGTTGGCTTATATTTATGAGCCGTTTTACCGTGTGGACGACACGCGGGCAGCTTCCGGGGGCAATGGGCTGGGACTCTATGTGGTGCGGGAACTGCTGAAAAAAGAGGGATTCCGCTATGTATTTGAGCCTGTGGAAGACGGCATGCGCTTTACGATTTTCCTATAGACAAAAACTATGGATTCCAAAATAAAATTTACTTGTTATTTATAAGAAATAGGAGTAAATTGATTCGTGGTGGTAAAAGACATAGATATATGATGGCATGTAAGAGGCACCAGAAAGTCATGGAAAGGGATTCATAGAAAATGAGTGGGAATACAAAAGAAGAGACAGAACAGCAATTTGTAAGCGAAGCACCAGTGGAAGAGGAAAATGGGAAAAAACGAACGGTTTTCCGTGGAGAACTGGCGCTTTTTATCACGGTGATGATCAACAGTTTTGGTGTGGTATTAATGTTATATTCCGGTGCGGGAATTTCCGCAATCTCCAGTGTACCATTTGCATTTTCAGAGGTGGCACCGGTCATTTCACTGGGTACCTGGACGTATATTTTTCAGGCAGCACTGATCTTAAGTCTGATGATCATGCGCAAAAAATTTGTTCCGGCATATCTGTTCAGCTTTGTGGTCGGATTTGCATTCAGCGAGCTTTTGGATTTGCATGAAGCGTGGATTGATATTCTGCCAAAATCTCTTGGATTTTGCGTATTGTATTTTGCTATCAGTTATCTGCTGCTGTGCATTGGCATTGCGTTTTCTAACCGCTGTGGACTGCCGATCATTCCGACGGACTTGTTTCCGAGAGAATTATCACAGATTACAGGCGTGCGTTATTCCAGAGTCAAAATCGGTTATGATGTGATCTGCCTGTGTGTGACAGCAGTTCTTACCGTCTGCTTTTTGGGACATTTAGATGGACTTGGCATTGGGACAGTGCTGGCAGCATTTACCATGGGAAAAGTGATCGGAATGATCGGAAACTGGATGGACCAGAGATTTCAGTTTGTATCGGTTCTGACTGCAAAATCATAAAGTATCCAGAAATTTCCTCGGATATTAAGAAAAAATTCATTAGGAAAAGGGAACAATCTATAGTATAATGATGGTCACATCACAGTGGATTGTGAAAATGAATTTTTGGGCGTCTGCGCACGCCGGAATGAGAGGGAATATGAAGAGAAAAATAGCATGGATTCTGCTGGCGGCAATGACACTTTCCATTGTTGCGTGTGGAAATAAAACCGGAGATCCGGTTGCAGATGATGGAAATATCACTGCAGAGGCAACAGAGGGAGAGCTGGATACATCGGCAAATCTGGAAGGAAGCTGTGCAGACATTCTGGATGAGATTTATAAAACAGCAAAAACAGATGACGATTACTTCAGCTACACAGATGATTTTGAAAACGTGGAGATTACCGAAGCAGAAGAAGAATATATTTTAGGAACGACAGAGATTGATTATACGGATTCCGTGTACTCTGCACCGATGATGTCCTCGATTGCTTATCAGTGTGTATTGCTCCGGGTAAGTGAAGATCAGGATATCGAAGCTGCCAAGAAGCTTTTAGAGGAAAATGCCGATCCGGCAAAGTGGATATGTGTTGAAGCAGAGAGCGTTGTTGTGGAAAACGTTGGCGACGTGATTTTATTCATCATGGCAGACAAAGATGTTGCAGATGCAGCAAAAGAAGCGTTTTTAGCGTTAAAAAAATAAATACAGAAGGTGGTGCGAAGCTTGCTTTTTTCAAGTATTACGTTTTTATACTATTTTTTACCGGCGGTATTAGTGATCTATTATCTGGCACCGGCAAAAGTGAAAAATCTGATACTGTTTCTGGCAAGCTTCGTTTTTTATTTGTGGGGGGAGCCAAAATACAGTGTGCTGCTCCTTTTTTCTGTTACAGCCGGCTATATGGGTGGAAGATGCATCGAATATCAGAGACAGAAGAAGTGTGTCTGTGCTGCTGATCCGGCAGACAGATCCGGAAAATACAAGTGTGGACATGACAGGCTTGTGGTCGGGATTTTTACGGCAATGACATTGGGATTGCTGGTATTTTTTAAATATATGGATTTTCTGGCAGACAGTGTAAATAGGATTCTCGGTACACATGTTCCGATGGTGCAGATCGCACTTCCGGTCGGCATCAGTTTTTACACGTTTCAGATCATCAGTTATTATGTGGATGTTTACCGGGGAGAGGTTGCGGCAGAACACAATTTTGTTGATTTTGCGGCATATGTGACGATGTTTCCACAGTTGATCGCCGGACCGATCGTCCGCTTTCAATCCGTGCAGGCGGAATTAAAACACCGGGAGATCACATGGGAAAAAACCGGGGAAGGTGCGGCAAGGTTCGTCTGTGGCCTCTGTAAAAAGGTTTTGATCGCAGATTCCCTTGCGTCGCTTGTCTCGGCACTGCAAAATATATCTGAAACAGCAGCAAAAACGGAAGCAGTCGTGACAACAGGAATCCGTGCGGAAGGCGCAGGGATCGGCACACTGGGTTACTGGGTGCTTGCCCTTGCGTTTATGTTACAGCTTTACTATGATTTCTCCGGTTACAGCGATATGGCGATCGGACTCGGAAAAATATTAGGTTTTACGTTCCCGGAGAATTTCAGGTATCCTTTTATCTCAAAAAGTATCTCGGAGTTCTGGCGCAGATGGCACATGACGCTGGGAGGATGGTTCCGCGATTACCTTTATATCCCGCTGGGCGGCAACCGGGTGAGCGTTCTGCGATGGTGTTTTAATATGTTCGTTGTCTGGCTGCTCAGTGGTCTGTGGCACGGTGCAGGATGGAATTTTGCGCTTTGGGGATTGTATTTTGGCGCATTCTTAAGTGCAGAGAAATTAATTGGAAGAAAATGGAAAGAAAGATCTTTTAAAATAGCAGACATATCCGCAAATAATGACAGTAATGGTGGTAATAGGGAAAATATGTTTCTGACCTGTGTCAGAAATATCATAGAACATGGTTATGTTCTTCTGGTCGTCCTTTTTAGTTTTGTCATTTTCCGTGTGGAGGGTGTCCGTGAGATAAAAGAACAGTTTTTAGGATTATCCGGATGTTACGGAAATGCAATGACACCGATGGCTGCTTATGAGATAAAGAGCTGTCTGATACTTTTGCTCATCGCATGCGCCGGTGCGACACCGTTTCCTGCAATGTGGGTTCAGAGATTAAAAAATGCAAACATGTGGAAAAAGTCAGGATGGCTGTTACAGAGCTGTTATATACTGACAGGGCTGGTGCTTGCTACGGCATTTTTGCTGGGAAGTTCGGTACACCCGTTTTTATATTTCCGGTTTTAGGGAGAATGAGTGGCAAATCACATTTATCTGACACCGGATCGTTAATGAGGAGGGCAGAAGCATGGATTGGAAGAAAAAAATAGCAGCAGTCATTTTTCTGCTCGCGCTTGTCTGTGTTCCGGTGGCGGCGTTTCTGCTGCCGGATCAGGCGGTTTCTAAGACGGAGAGACGGAAACTTGCGAAGAAACCGGTATTTACAGTGGCTGCTTTTGGGGATGGAACGTATATGGAGCAGTTGGAAACGTATTTTTCCGAGCAGTTTCCGGTGCGGGACGGATTGCGCACAGTGAAAGCGGAGACGGAGACGGCACTTTTGGGAAAAGCGGATACCAATGGTTATTTTAAAGTTGAGGATGGAATTTATCATCTGGAGGCAGAATTAAATGAAAAGAATGTGGGCAGAGTGGCAGATTCCATAGAGAAGCTCTGCACAGAACAATTTCAGAACGCAGATTGTTATGTCGCAGTCATCCCGGACAAAAATTATTATCTGGCAGATAAACAGTATCCAATACTGGATTATGCAAGGCTGGATGAGATGATACAGGCGGAGATTCCTTCGGCACAGAAAATTAATTTATATGATAAGCTGCATCTGAAAGATTATTACCGCACGGATCTGCACTGGAAACAGGAAAAAATTACAGGTGTAGTAGATACACTTGTGCAGTCTATGGGACAGCAGACCAATACATTGTCCGGCGGCTGGCAGATCGCCACGGAGGATTTTGTCGGAGCTTACGGGGCCGCCTCTGCATGGAAAACAACACCGGATAAGATGATTTACCGGACAGATCCGTCCATAGAGCGGATGCAGGTCTATGATTATGAAAGAAAACAGAACGTAAGTGTCTATGCACCGGAAAAAATCGGTGGGATGGATGATTATGATTTTTACCTGTGGGGTGCAAGAGCGCTTCTGACCATTCAGAATCCGGAGTGCCATAATGGAAAGAAGCTGTTGCTGTTTAGGGATTCTTTTGGCAGCAGTATCGCACCGCTTTTAGCGGAGTATTATGAGGAAGTAACGCTGGTTGACCTCCGGTATGTCTCAGCTTCGCATGCACTGGAGCTTTTAGGGGACACGGAATATCAGGATGTGTTGTTTTTGTACAGTGCACCGATTTTGAACCATGGAGACAGCTTGAGATTTGGTTAGTTTATAGAAAAGCAGAGATCAGAAAATCCGCAGCCTTAAAAATAAGGTGCGGATTTTTTGATATGTGTAAAATTTGTGTAACCAATCCAATTCATTTGCGTCTTTCCAGGTGAAGAGAAATATGAGAAAATGAAATAAATCCGTGTAAAAACAATGGGGAACATGAGGATACGTGCAATGGAAGATGAAAAGATTATTGATTTATATTGGAACCGAGATCAGGGCGCGATCGGACACACGGCAGAGAAATACGGCAGTTATTGTGGCAGGATTGCGAAAAATATTCTTTTGAATAAAGAAGATTGTGAAGAATGTGTCAATGACACCTGGCTGAGGGCGTGGAACGCTATGCCGGACGAGAGACCGGCAATTTTATCTGCGTTTTTAGGTGCGATCACAAGAAATTTAAGTCTGGATCGATACCGGAAACTGCATACGGCAAAAAGAGGAAAAGGGGAAGTGGAGTTTATTTTTGATGAACTGACAGATCAGGTGGACAAAAAAGAGCCATCGCACTACATAGAGGAACAGGAATTAGTGGCGTGTATCAATCATTTCCTCAAAAATCTCCCGAAGGAGCACCGCGTGATGTTTGTGCGGAGATACTGGTATTTTGATAGCATTACAGAGATTGCAGAGCGCTGTGCATGCAGTGAGGCAAAGGTGAAGACAACACTTTTTCGTGTCAGGGGTAAATTGCTGGACTATCTGAAAAAGGAGGGCTATGCATTATGAAAAAGACGGACTGGATAGATGTGATCGGAAAAATCGATCCGGCTTATGTAAAAGAGGCAGAGCAGTGGAGCAAAGCAGCACAGAAAAAGAGAAATCTCAGGCATTTTACTGCAATGGCGGCGTGTGTGTGTATTCTGCTGGCTGGAGCAGTGGTATCATTTGATCTGTGGGTACAGAACAAAGATACAGGCGCAGAGACAGAAAGTGCTGTCGCAGAAGGGATGAACGAAGGTGCATCAGCCCCAAATGAGGGGAACGAAACTGCAGTGGCAAAGGCGGAAGAGGAACAGACAGAGAGTGTGGAGTCAGAATCTTTTGCAGATACAGACGAGCAGATCACGATCAACGAGGTCAGTGAACTGACAACGATTGCGATCGATGTGGGGAATGGACAGGAAGAGCGTATGAGTGCAGAGGAGTTGGAGCAGTATTATGGAGTGACTGTTTTTCCAAAAAATCTGCCGGAAAATCTTGTGGCATATGCAGAGGAGCATGATACAGATACAGCCTATGTACAAAGCAGTATACAGCCATTGGACGGGGAAAAAGAGAAAAATCAGACCACGGCTGAAAGAAGTATTTATTATAATAAAGATCATCAGGTAGTGGATGATAATAATACATTTCTGTATGAGAGTGAGGATGGAAACAGAAGCCTTGAGATCGGTGTCCGCACGACAGAATCCGGGATCATCACGGAATTTGAGGATGATGATTTAAAAACTTCTGTGATCAATAATAGGGAAGTGACGATCGCACGTCTTGCAGCGGAGGATGAATGCTATCTCGCAATTTTTACAAAGGAAGGTGTGACGTTTACCATCCAGACGAAGAATCTGACGGAGGAGGAACTCCTCATGGTATTGCGTGAACTGTGTTGACCTCAAAGGGGAAAAACGACTGGAAGTAAAAAAATAAAATTTCCGTGTAACATTTTTCAAAAAGGATTGTTATATAGATGAAGTTCCAAAAGCGCAGGCTGAGTCACAGGAATGGGGACGGTCGTTTTTATACGGGAGAGGAGGAGTCATGGAAAAAGATATATTAAAGCAGCTATATCAGAAATATCGCAAAGAAATATATCTTTACCTCTACTCTTTGTGCAAAAACAGCAGTCTTGCGGAGGATCTTTTGCAGGAAACTTTTTTAAAAGCACTGCTTTCGCTGCCGGATGACCACACAAACATGCGTGCATGGCTGTATCTGGTGGCGCGCAATCTTTTTTTCAATTATTACCGCAGGGAAAAAGAGAAAGTACCGCTTGGTGAAGTGCAACAGATACAGAATACCGCATCGCAGGAGGTTCTGGAAGGCATTTTGAAAGAGGAGAAAAACAGGCTCCTTTATCAGGCAATGAATGAACTGGAAGAACGGAAACGGGAGATTCTGCTGATGCAGTATTTTGGCGGACTGTCACAGAAAGAGATTGCGGCGATCTTAAAAATGACACCGGAAAATGTACGGGTACTGTCATATCGGGCAAAGCGTGAACTGCGGACTTACATGGAGGATCATAACTATGACTTATCGTGAATTGTTAAAATTATATCAGGAAGGAAAATTAGACAAGGCACAGACAGATGAAGTGGAACATGCCATTGAGAAGCAGGAAGCTATCAGTGAGTACCTCTATGAAAAAGAGGAGATTCCGGGACTCGAAGTACTTCAAGGGCAGGAGAAAGAAGAGGTTTTTGTGCAGGGCAATGATGCAGAATCCGAAGAGGAACAGCGTTTTGTAAAAATGATACAGAAAACGATCCGGCGAACTTTTTTGAAAATGGGTGCGATCGTCGGGGCAGGCGTGCTTGCCATTGTGCTCTGTGTGATCTTTGTCCTGCCACAGGTTGTATCTGCTTTTTACTATAATCCAAATGAAGTGGTGGGAATAGGCGAAGGCAGTGATAATATTACTACAACACGGATGAGCCTTGACCTTTCTGTATATTCCGAACTGTTCTGGCCGGGCAGTTACAGGAACACAGTCAATGCGGTGGCAGAGGGTTATGGAACATACAATATTTCTATTCCGCAGGGAATTTCATATGATGGGAAATTTACAACCGTCAACGGCAGGCTAAAGCGTGGGAAGCTGACGCTTTATAATACAGATGAGTTCAAAATGCCTTATGGAAATACATTTATGGTGCCAAAAGAGGTGGAAGAATACTCTAGAATGCATTTTTTCGACGAAGATACCAGACAATTCTGTGGACCGGCAGGAAGTGAGGAGGAAGCATATGCGTCTATTGAGAAACTGGATGATAATGCGTATTACATTGCATACGCGTCCCTGGAAAAACTGACTGGTTATGCAGATTTTTATAATTGGGCGAAAAACAGGGAGATGGACGCACAGCTGTGGTGTGCAGTCTATACATCCGATGAAGATGGCTATATGTGTGACTCTGTACCGGTTGGGATGCTGATTAATCCAAGTGGAAGCTGCATCGACTGGGACAGGGAGACTTATCCATATCTCTGCCAGCTTGATAATCGTGCGGATACAGACAGCTGGCATATATCAGAGGATACAGAGAAAATGGAGACGCATTTTATCAGTCTTTTGAGCTATCTGCGCGATCATCCGGAGATTGTGAAGATTTTAAATGGGTATCAGGAAATTCCTTACGATATGATGATCGAGAGTGTAAAGCAGGATGGACTGCGTATTTATGGATTTTCAATCGTCTGCCAGAAGAAAAAATTATTACAGCTGCGGGATGAAGAGGGGATTTCCTATCTGTATGCAGTGCCGTTGGATTAAATAAGGTTTTGGGGCAGGGAAAGCGTTCAAATTTATTGTTTATCGGTGCACAGTTTCTTTACTTCAGCGATAGACAAACCAGAGAAATTGGCGATTTCGTCTAAGGAAAATTTGTCAGATTGCAGCATTCGACTGGCAATTTCAAGAGCAGCGTGATTTTCACCCTCTGCAAATCCGGCTTCATGTCCGGCTTCGCGTCCTGCCTCAAACTCTGCTTTTCGTAATTTTTTTTCTTCTAATTCTTTATCATACTCAAAAATACTCATACTGATGACCTCATTTCGGTTCTGGGTAAGAAATTCCGCCAGAATCCCTTCCCGGATGCATTCATCCACTGCATGTTTTACGGCCTCGTTCAAAGGCATGTCTGATGCATAGTGGCGCACTCTGGCAACATACTGTGCATATTCTTTTAACATACTGCAATGCTGCATTAAATCTGCATTGTGTCCTTCATTGACATTTAAAACCGTAACGATTAACTCAAGTTTTGGTTCCCCTGTCAGACATTCAAATGCCGAGGAAAGCCGAAGTTCTGTACAGTCAGAAATTACCGTTGAACCATTGTAGAATTCGATAAAATTTGGGGCAGGAATTTTCTGTAAGGTGGAAGAAAACAGTGATTTTTTATCCACGAGTTTCTGGTATTCACTGCAAATATAAAATAAATCTCGAAGTGGCATATTAGGGTTGTAGGTCGACTGATGTTCATACAGATACAGATTCGTATCCATGATAAATGCCAGATCGTTTTTTATTCCCATATAAATAGCATTTTCGAGTGTCACAATCTCCAAATCTTCCGGGTTTTTATAATTACTCTGATTGACTGCATTGTAAAGAGAGAGCAGATTTTTCCGGTCAGAAAACAACATCCGAAAAACGGTGTCTTTATAATTACGGTTTGCCGCTGGTGTTTTGAATGTAAAGTTTCTTTTTGCTCTGTTACGGTTTCTTTTGCATTTTGCCATAAATTTTTTCCTCCTGAAATTGGCAGGACAGTTTTTTAACTGTTCTCTGATTGCAGGAGAATCTAACTATTTGTGATTCTAAGTTCATCTCGTCTCCTGCTTTTCAATTGGTTAATGGGTAACGAAAGCATAGATACGAATGAAGTACGCAGACTATTTGGGGCTAATCTGTCGTTCTTAGAATATAGATGACAATGTCATGAAGATTTTGTAAAATATGCTTTGAATTATTGTAACATAGAGCGTATATAAGAAGCAAGAAGTTTATGAATGAGTTTTGAAAATTTTGAGAGTAATCGTTACTGTTTAGTCAGTAGTAAAACAGTTGCTGTTTTGTTGCTGAAGAAAGTGATTCGGGAGTGAGAAGTAACAAATATTTTTAGTTTTTTGTAACCAACTGTAAAAATCAGCGTCTTTCCTTATAGAAAGATAACAGCAGTAGAAGAACATATTTACATAACCATCGAAAAAAGGAGGACAAAGCATATGAAACGAAAACTGGTTACAATTTTGATCGGATGTATGGCGTTAGGATTATTTGGGTGTGGCAGTGGATTATCTGATACGACGAAGCGGTTGACGCCGCAACAGTCGGAGGACAGTGAACAAAATGCCAATCATACAGGAAATGAGGATCAGCAGGCAGAGGCTGATACGACAGAAAAGAAAGCGGAAGATGGTAGCGCGGAAACGTCCTTCGGTTACCGATACCGCCAGTTTGCCCTGAATCTGCTGCAGCAGACATATGAGGATGGAAAAAATGAGATGATATCTCCATTGTCAGTATTAGCAGCGCTTACCATGACAGAAAATGGTGCAAAAGGTGATACGCTGTCACAGATGGAACAGGTTCTGTCGGATGGAACACCGGTAGGGCAGCAGGGCAGAGAGCTTTCTTCGTATATGAAAAAACTAGTCGATACAGAGAATGCGCATCTGAACATTGCAAATTCAATCTGGCTGAAAGATGCAGACACCTTACATGTGGAGGATGATTTCCTGTCAGAAAACAGTAAATTATTTGATGCGGAAATTTATCAGGCACCTTTTGATGAGCATACATTAAAAGATATCAATACCTGGGTTTCGCAAAAAACAGAAAAAATGATCCCGAAAATATTAGACAAAATCGAAGACAATTCGGTAATGTATCTGATCAATGCCGTTGCTTTTGATGCAAAGTGGCAGTCTCCATATGAAAAGGAGGATGTAGAGGCAGGCACATTTACTTCTGAAAATGGAACACAGCAGACGGTGGATATGATGTATTCCACAGAAGCATATTATTTGGAAGATGACAGTACGACCGGTTTTATCCGACCATACGAAGATGGATACAGTTTTATGGCATTGCTTCCAAAAGAAGGGATAAGCATAGATGATTATATCAGTCATTTGTCAGCAGAAAAACTGATCGGTCTTGTTGAAAATGCCAGCACGGATTATGATGTGGATGCAGCAATCCCAAAATTCAAGTCCGAATATTCAATAGAATTAAAAGATGCCTTGCAGAACATGGGAATGACAGATGCATTTGATGAGGAACAGGCAGATTTTCGAGGAATTGGAACCAGTGATAAAGGAAATATCTATATCAACATGGTGCTGCACAAAACCTATATCGAAGTTGATGAGCAGGGAACAAAAGCGGGAGCTTCAACAGTTGTCGGAATGGCGGAAACGATGTCCTTATATGAACCTGAAATAAAAACGGTGCATCTGGACCGCCCATTTGTCTATGCCATCATTGACACAGAAACACAAATGCCAATCTTTCTTGGAGTCACAGAATCCGTGGAAGAATAAGAATGTGCCAGCATTATATGAAAAAGGTTGTTAAAAAATTAACATGTACTAAAAAACATACTTGAGATTCTATATAAATTCGTTTATACTAAATTCGGTCTGACAGGGAAGAAGAAACTGACCTGAGATATTTTTAATAGACAATTACGAAACTCATAAAAACCTAAATTGAATTGTGAAAAAATAACAAAAGTTTGAGAAAACACTGGGGAGCGGTCGGCACTTAGAAGGCAGGTGCGATGTTAATCGTGACTGGCTTCTTAGTACCGTTACCAGCGACACGTAGCGAGAGCGTGTTTTCGAAAATTTTGTTATTTTTGAACAATTAAAAGAAGCGTATGAGGAGTTTCGCAATTACCTAGATATTCTTAAGACCAGAAGGAGAATTTATATTATGAAGAAAAAACTTGTATCAGCACTGGCTCTTATGATGTCCTGTGTGATGCTGGCAGCATGCGGCGGAAACAAAGTGGAAGAGAATACAGCCACTCCGCAGACTGAGACCAGCGAAGCAGTCACAGAATCAACAGAGGAAGCAGCAAGTACAGAAACTGAAGCAGCAGGCGAATTGACAGATGTGAATGTAGCCGCCTTAAAAGGACCGACAGCTATGGGAATGGTGAAGTTGATGGATGATTCCGACAATGGAGATACCGGAGCAAATCATTACAATTTTACCATTGCAGCATCACCGGATGAGATCACACCGCAGATCGTGCAGGGAAATGTGGACATTGCAGCAGTTCCGGCAAACCTTGCATCTGTTTTATACAACAAAGAGGGTGTGGATGTCAGCGTTTTGGCAGTCAATACGTTAGGTGTATTATATATTGTGGAAAATGGCGACAGTGTACAGAGTGTTGCTGATTTAAAAGGAAAAACCATCTATGCCAGCGGAAAGGGTGCAACACCGGAATATGCATTAAACTATATGCTGACCGCAAATGGCATTGACCCGGAAAAAGATGTCACAATCGAATACAAATCCGAGCATTCTGAATGTGTGGCAGCACTCGCAGCAAATGAGGATGCAGTGGCAATGCTTCCACAGCCATTTGTGACTGTGGCAATGACACAGAATGAAAATATCCGTGTGGCACTGGATCTTACCGAAGAGTGGGAAAAATCATCAGCAGATGGTGACACAAAGGCAACTCTGATCACAGGCGTTGTGATCGCAAGAAATGATTTTATTGAGGCGCATCCGGACGCAGTCGAGACATTTTTACAGCAGTATGAGGCTTCTGTAAATTATGTAAATGACAATGTGGCAGAAGCGGCAGTCCTCGTCGGAAACTACGATATTGTTGCAGCACAGGTTGCAGAGAAGGCAATCCCGGAATGTAACATTGCATTTATTGCCGGAAATGATATGAAAGCAAAATTAAGCAGCTATCTTGGAATTTTATTTGAACAGAATCCGGCAGCAGTCGGTGGAGCATTACCAAATGATGATTTCTACTACAACGCAGACTAGGAAGAAAAATAAAATAAAACTCTGGACCATTGCATTCTGGCTGTTACTCTGGCAGTTTGCAAGCATGGCATTAGACAAGCAGATATTACTGGCATCGCCCCTTTCAGTGGGGCGGTGCCTGCTTTCGTTGGTGAGAACCTTTTCCTTCTGGGAGTCAATCTGGTTTTCGCTGGGGCGCATCGCACTTGGTTTCTTCTGCGCAGCGGCAGGCGGCGTCTTGCTTTCTGCATTGGCATATCATGTGAAATTAATACGCGATATCCTTGCACTTCCGGTGGCTGTATTAAAGGCTACTCCGGTCGCATCTTTTATTGTGCTGGTGCTCATCTGGATGCCATCAAGAAACCTGTCAATACTGATTTCTTTCATCATGGCATTTCCAATCATTTATACAAATCTTCTGGAGGGATTTGAACATCTGGACCGGGAACTTTTTGAGATGGCAAAAATCTTTCGGATGAAATTCTGGAACAAAATGTATTACCTTTATTTTGGGGGACTTTTTGCGTATTTTCGTTCTGCCTGTGCAATTGCGATCGGCATGTGCTTTAAGGCGGGGATCGCAGCAGAGATCATTGGCATTCCAAAGGGTTCCATTGGAGAAAAACTTTACAATGCAAAGATTTATCTGGAGACACCTGACCTGTTCGCCTGGACATTTGTCATTATTGCAGTGAGTGTGCTTTTTGAGAAAATTTTTCAGTGGCTGCTGTCATTGCTGGCGCATCGGCTGAGTGTAAAATAATTTGCGGTTTACGCATGTGAGCAAAGCAAAAAAAAGGCAGTAGAAAACAAAAATGGAATTGGTAAAAGAGAAAAAATGGATATCATAGTAAAAAATTTATGTAAAACATATGATCGTAATCAGGTGTTAGATCATTTTTCCTGTACGTTCCGGGAGAAAAAAATGACCTGTATTATGGGAAAATCGGGTATCGGAAAATCCACGCTGCTATCGATTCTGATGGGGCTGGAGAAGGCGGATGAAGGAACGGTTTCCGGTATGGAGCATCAAAAGATCAGCGCTATATTTCAGGAAAACCGCCTGTTTGAAAATCTGGATGCGGTGACTAACATTCATATCACAACCGGAAAAACAAAAGAAGAGATCACAGGCTTTTTAAAAAAGATGGAACTTGACGATATTGCCGGAAAGCCGGTAAGTGAGTACAGCGGCGGCATGAAACGCCGTGTGGCGATCGCAAGGGCACTTCTGGCAGAGTATGATATTTTGATCATGGATGAGCCTTTGCAGGGACTTGACGCAGAGACGAAGGAGAAAGTTGCCACAGTCATAAAAACGCAGACTGCCGGAAAAACCGTTCTTTTTGTCACGCATGATGAGAAAGAGGCAGAATTTTTCGAGGCAGAGTGCATGGAACTTGTCTGAATTTACGCAAAAAAGAGGCAGATCAGCACAGTAAATGTGTGGTCTGCCTCTTCTTTTTAACGGTTCATTTCAGACTGATAGCCTGAAGTATTCTTATGCTGTTTGATAATGCTGTCGATCTCCTCTAAGTCCGTGAAGACCATATCGCCGATGACACTGTGTTTGATGGCAGCCATGGCATTGCCGTATTCCAAAGCTTTCTGGCAGTCCCCATGTTTTAAATAACCATACAGTGCACCGGATACATAGGCATCGCCGCTTCCGATACGATCCACAACGTCAATATTATTGTATGGATTTTCCCTGTAATAAGTATCATTTTTTGCAGAATAGATGATGGAAGTAAAATTGTGCTTCTTAGGAGTGATGACAGTCCGCTCTGTGGAAGCGACAACGGAAATCGGGTATTCCTCACAGAAAGATTTCTGGATCTCGTTGATCGTACCTGTTTTTCCAAAGGTAAGTCTGGCAGTGTCCTCAGAGCAGAAGAAAATGTCTACATAAGGAAGAATGGTTTCAATGCATTTTCTTGCTTCCTCTCCAGTCCAGAGATTGGCACGATAGTTTACGTCAAATGAGATCAGGGTTCCCTGCTTTTTAAATTCTTTGATACAGTGAATCGCAAAATCCTGTGCCTTTCCGCCGAGCCCGAGCGTAATGCCGCTTGTGTGGAACAGACGGGTGTTATAAAAAAGTGTCTGTGGCACATCTGAGATTTCTATATTATTAATGGAAGAGTGTTTTCTGTCATAGACTACGCGAGGCTTTCTAGGGTAAGAACCATATTCATAATAGTAAATACCGACACGGCTGTCGTCGGAATGGTCTTCAATCAGATAATTCTCGCTGACTCTGGAAGCATTCAGCTGATTCTTGATAAAGGCTGCCAGCAGATTCGTTGGTATTTTTGAGATGATGGCAGTGTTTAAACCAAGCTGACCAATCTCAGATGCGATATTTAACTCTGCGCCGCCGAGATGTTTCATTAATGTATCGCCCTGCGCAAGGCGTCCATTGATCGGTGTAGAAAGCCTTAATAAAATTTCCCCTAATGTGATGACATCATATTTACGATCCATAGTCGTTTTCCTCCTGTTTTTGGAAAAAATATGTAGTTCGGTTCTGTCAGTTTGTAATGATTGGTTACAATTTTACTGGTAGATGTAAAATTGTAAGTTTTATATTACGAAACAAAGTTCTGTAATATGAACCACTTTTAAATAAATTATAGCGCATGGGACACGAAATGAAAAGTCCTTATTTAAAAATATTTTTGAAAAGATTGAAAAAACATATTTGACATTTGTGAGAATGATGTTATAATGAGGTTACAAATTGTGAAACACTGTTTCACTATATGGAACATACGGATTTAAAATATGGAGGATTTAAAAATGGCAAAGAAAGTCGTTACATTTGGTGAGATTATGCTTCGTCTTGCACCAGAAGGATATTATCGTTTTGTACAGGCTACATCATATGGCGCTACCTATGGTGGTGGAGAGGCTAACGTAGCTATCTCTTTAGCAAACTATGGTATGGATGCAAGCTTTGTAACAAAATTACCGGCTCATGAGATCGGACAGGCAGGTGTGAACTCTTTAAGACAGTTCGGAGTTGATACTTCAAAGATCGTCCGCGGTGGTGACAGAGTAGGTATCTACTTCTTAGAGAAGGGCGCAAGCCAGAGACCATCCAAAGTTATTTATGACCGTGCAGGATCTGCAATCGCAACAGCAACAACAGCAGATTTCAACTGGGATGAGATTTTCGAGGGAGCTGACTGGTTCCATTTCACAGGTATCACACCAGCACTCGGTGACAATGTGGCAGAGATCTGCTTAGAGGCTTGTAAAGCTGCAAAAGCAAAAGGAATCACAGTAAGCTGTGACTTAAATTACCGTAATAAATTATGGTCCAAAGAAAAAGCCGGACAGGTTATGGGCGAGCTTTGCAAATATGTAGACGTCTGCATTTCCAACGAGGAAGATGCAAACGATGTATTCGGAATCAAATCTGAAGGTACAGAAGTAACAGCAGGTGAGTTAAACAAAGCCGGATACAAAGAAGTTGCCCAGAAATTAACAGATCGTTTCGGATTCAAGAAAGTAGCTATCACATTGAGAACTTCTATCTCTGCAAACGATAATAAATGGGCAGCAATGTTATACGAAAACGGAGAGAGCTATTTCTCTAAAGAATATTTAATGCACATCGTTGACCGTGTAGGTGGTGGAGATTCCTTCGGTGGCGGATTAATTTACGCTTGCTTAAATGACTACGCTCCACAGGATACAATTGAGTTTGCAGTTGCTGCAAGCTGTCTGAAACACTCTATCGAAGGTGACTTCAACCAGGTTAGCGTTTCTGAAGTTCAGAAATTAGCTGGTGGAGATGCTTCCGGACGTGTTCAGAGATAATAAATTTATTTTGCTATAAATTTCTTTGCTGCTTTTTAGCAGAGAAACATTTATAATTCCTTTCCCTAATTTAATATATGGAATCGGTGGATCACCCAGTCCGCCGGTTCGGGAAAAGCCGTACATCATTTTTTATGTGCGGCTTTTTTCCTTTTCAGAAAAAAATCGTAAATCCAGAGTTTTACTATCGATTTTTGAAAAGCATTTCTTATGCAAAATATACAAAAAAATGCGGGAAAGCTTTCTTGCAGTTTTCACAAAATTATGAAAATGAAAAAGAAATATACTGACAGTTACAGACTTTTCGTGTTAAAATCGAATAGAAAGGAGAATCAGGAAAAAATGTTTGAAGTAGGAGAATATATTGTTTATGGATGTAAAGGTGTATGTCAGGTAGAAGAGATCACGCATATTGATATTCCTGGCAGTAATAAGGACAGGCTGTATTATGTTTTGGCACCGTTAGAGGACAGAAACGGCAAAATATATGCCCCGACCGATAATGCCAAGGTGGCAATGAGAAAAGTCATTACCAGACAGGAGGCAGAGCAGCTGATCGAGGAGATGCCGCAGATCGAAGAACTGTGGGTAGCCAATGAAAAACAGCGGGAACTGCAATATAAAGAGGCGTTAAAGACCTGTGATTTCAGGGCATGGATCAGTATTATCAAGACATTATATTTCCGAAAAAAAGAGCGGATCGCTCAGGGAAAGAAAATCACATCTTTGGATGAACGTTATTTAAAAGCCGCAGAAAATGAGCTTTATGGCGAATTGTCACTGATACTGGGGCTGCCTAAGAGCCAGATGGAAGATTTCATTTGCAGAAAGCTTGAGGCGTAGCAGAAAGGTCGATTTGTGGACTGCCGCATATTGCAGTATCATATACTTATGAAAGCATGAATGTAAAATGGACGAATATAATATTCGTCCATTTTACATTCATTGCACTTATATAGTAGTATTCACTCCGTTAACAGCAGCATGCTCATTTTCATCCATTGGAATAATGAGGCATTTCTGGCCGTTGATGGTATCAGAATGAATCTGTCCGACTTTTTCCGGTTTTACACGGAGAATGACATCATAAGTTTTGACTGCCGGGACATCATCATCCGAATCATCGACCGGGATGGAGCGGGTTTCTTCCAGCTGATGTTTCAGGCTTTCCACCTGTTCCACCAGTTCTAATTTTTCTTTGCGTTTCGCATTTGCCTCGACTAACTTTGGATCAACTAAATGTTCGGCGGACGGTAAATCTTCACCGAAAGTGTCCTCGTAGGTTTTCTCGATTACAGCTGTCTGTTCCTCGGAAAGTCCGCTGTCGGAGAGGACTGAGGCGATATCGGTCAGGGTGAGCGGTGATGGCTCTTTTTCTTCCTCATCCTCAGCAGGAACTTCGATCAAACCACTGAGATTTCCCTGAATGTCAAGAAACATAGCGTCGCTTTCCTCATCATCTTCCCCGATCACATCCTTGACGATGTTCTGGAAGGTGAGTTTCTTTTCTGTTGCGGTAAACTTAGCACCGCAGCCAAGACCGGCTTCCATAAATTCCGTATGCGGTGTCTTGGTATCCCTTGTATAAAACATAACAGAGTGGATGTCTGTGCTCCGGTCGGTAAATGCAGGGAATACAAAACCGGTGTCCGGTGCGCCGACAACCCAGTCACGGATACGTGGACCTATGCGGTTTTCGTCCTCGCGGTAGCCAAGTCCCGGTTTGGTCAGGTTGACCGGGCAGATCGCACACAGCAGATATTCGTAAACTTCCTCCGACTCGTCTAATTTGTCATTGTCTGAAGTTTTGGTCATGACATCGTAGGCATCGTGGAAGATCAGGATCAGATAATTGCCGACGTAATCGTAACTGTCAATGATCATATCGTAAAACGTGTCCATCAGATCATCATTTTTCAGTCTGCTTTCGCGCAGTCCCATCAGAAACTGCTGTCTGCCGCCGGCAGCTTCCTCTGCAAGTGGAAATTCCAGCTCTAAAAGATTGTTTCCAATCGTGCCGGACAATACTTTTTTTGCAATCTCTAAATATTTGTAAAATTCTTCGTCCTCCAGATTCAGAAAAGTTTCTCCGATTTTGGTGATTTTATTACGGTCAGCGTCCACGTAGCAGCCGCACATTCTCGTAAAGGTACAGGCTTCTTTTTTAAAACGCCGCTTGATTTCTAAAATATCTTTTTTATTCATAGTAATTCTCACTTTCCTGTCATTTTTCATCAAGTAGTATAACATATTTTTTAAAGTGCGTTAACTGTGAAAAGCAGAAAAAATGCTTAATTTAGAAGGTAAACTGCAAAATTCAGTATTGCTGCGAAAATACACCAGAACAGATAAGGAATCTGCAGATAGGCAGCGATTGGCTTTATTTTGTGAAAACGTACAATCATAATGATAATTAGCAGGATCAGAAGCAACAGCCAGAAAAATGCGAGCAGATAGTTTGACAAACCAAAGAAAAGGATGCTCCACATAAAGTTAAAAAATAGCTGGATAAAATATGTGCGGAGTGCCAAAAGCTTACCCGGATGGTCAGACTGCGCAACAATATAGGAAGAAACTCCCATAAGCAGATATAAAATCGTCCATATAATCGGAAATAAAATACCGGGCGGTGCGAAAGAAGGTTTTGTAAATGAGGCGTAGGAGCCGGACATGTTTCCAGTAAACAGTGCAGAAAGAGCGCCTGCCGCGAGGGGAATCAGAAGAAAAATAATAAAAATACTTTTATTGGTGGAATGGTGTTTCATTGGCGAAAACTCCAAAGAGGGTATTACTTCATTTTATGTGGTGGGAGAGGAGGTTATGAAGAAAGAGATAATAAAAGAGAGAGCCGGAGCATAGATTGTGCAGCTTAGAGTATTGTGACAAAAAAATAAGAAATATTCATTTGAATATTTCTTATTTATAAGAGCGCGAGACGGGACTCGAACCCGCGGCCCCGACCTTGGCAAGGTCGTGCTCCACCAACTGAGCCACTCGCGCATGTTTTTGTGCTTCTGATTTGAAACACATCATCAATATAAAGTTTTATGAGAGCGCGAGACGGGACTCGAACCCGCGGCCCCGACCTTGGCAAGGTCGTGCTCCACCAACTGAGCCACTCGCGCATATTCTTTTGTGTTCTGTCGTGTGCCAGACACATTTGATATAATACTATGAGATAAGAACTTTGTCAACAACTTTTTTACAAAAAACAGAAAAAACTTTTGCATAACTTTTATATGAAATTTTATCAGGAAAATTGCATGATATTTGAAATGCGGCATACAATGTAATAATCAGTGGCAGGAGATACATCAATGAGTGCAAAGACAAAAATCGTAGTCCTTCATATGAAAGAACTCATTTATACAGCAATTTTTGTGGGATTAGGAATTCTGCTGGTCGTGTTGCTGCTTTTTATGTTTTTACCAAAAAAAGAAAAAGATAAATCTGTGGAGACAATGAAATATGTGGCAGGAGTCTACACATCTTCCATACTCTTTCATGACAGCACTTTGGATGTGCAGGTCATTGTGGATGAGAATCGGATCAATTCGATCTCTCTTGTGAATCTGAATGAGACAGTGACGACAATGTATCCGTTGGTGGAGCCTGCGTTAGAAGAAGTGTCAGACCAGATCATCAAAACACAGTCGGTGGAAAATATATCCTATCAGGCAGACAATCAATACACAACGGTTATGCTTTTAAATGCGGTGGAGAATGCGCTTGAAAAAGCAGAAATTGATGGGACGGTGGAAGAGTAAAACAGATTTAGGTGGCGTAGTGTCGCAGATTTTGTGGTGCTTTCTTAGGTTGTGAAGGGCAGATATAAGCGTCCTCTTATAAGTCATTCTTATATGTTGATTAAAAAGAAAAATCGTACAGACGAAATATTATGTTTCTGTTCGCTAGACATTCCGATGGAGTTCTAAGCAACAATCATGTTCAGCAAAAGCTTCCATGATTGTTAGAATCCCATCTCCATAGCTCACAAAGAAAATAATATTTGTCTGTACAATTTTTCTTTTCATTTACGCTGTGAATGACTTGTAAAAGAACTCTTATACATGCCCAATCAGCGCTGTGAATCGCACCACAAAATCTGCGATTCAAGGTGCTTAATACCTTGTAATCCGTCAATCCTTGTTACGAGCGGCAGTTCATAAGTTAAACTGGAAATTGATTATTTTACAATACTTTTAATATAATTGTAATCAATCTTTCCTGTTACAACAGAATAAAAAAACGGATCTTTTCTAATTGTATCCTCTGAATTAATAATAAAATTATTCCATCCATCTGCCTCGTTTCCGTCAGATAAATAAATGGTTATTTTGAAACTATATCCCGTATATCCAACAGACGGTTTCCACTTTTTCACTGTGACATCATTCAAATTTTGTATAATATGCTGAATCTGCTGTTCATCAGTAATATGTGTTGTTTCTCCGCTATTGCCATTAAAAACAACAATTTCCATGACTTCATCAGGAACTAAATCCGTCAAGTTAAGAGAAACATTATACCACACAATAATGCCAATCAAACAGATTACCATTGCAGATAGTAATATAATCATTTTCTTTTTCATGTCATTTCAACTCCTTTGTTCAACTCCGCTTTGCTAAATTCGTTAATACCAAAATTCTACCATAACCACATCTGTAATTTACGTTATGAAACTCGTAGTAACCGGTGTTCAGGTAAACTGGCATTATCAGTTGATTACTTGATATCGAACTCTGATATATGAGTCATTTAAAACTGTGCAATCAATGAGTTTCAGGACACCCAGCTCAGATAATTCATTTTCTGAAAGAATGGAACTGCCGTCTATTAAGGAAGAGGTTTCTTTACCGCCGATCAGCACTGGAGCCACAACAACATCGATATAATCAAACAACTTCTCACGAAGGAATAATCCGTTCACCGTTCCACCGCTTTGGATTGTTAATTTGTTGCATCCATACGATGATTTTAATTCACGAAGAGCATCTTTCAGCGACAGTTTTTCCTGAAAAATAATATGGAGATTATTTTCCTTAATGTTATAAGCAGGATGATCTTTATTGGATGTAATCAGCACAAACACTTGTGATTTCTTGCAGAAATATGTTACGCCATGTTCGGTCAAATGGTTGTTATCCAATAAGACAAATGAGACGGGAGTCTTATCGGGATAGGGCTTTTGGTTCACGCCCATCTTTTCCTGCACGCGTCCTGTATTAAAAGACCAAAGGTCGGTTGTCTGCTCGATTTCATAATATTGAGGCAGCCCCTCTTTTAACCCGTCTATCTTTGGAAAATCCTTATCTACATCTAAAGCATCTGATGCACCGGGACTTATCTTTCCATCTAAAGACATAAGCATAAATAACGTTGTTATTGGTCTGTCCATAATAAACCTCCCTAAAAATTAATTTGTCAATAGTAAAATAATACCATAACCACACCTGCAATTCCACTTCATTCTAATTCACTTTGTGCTATAATGTGTTATCAGATTTTTTTGCCCTGATTTTCCAATTTCACTCTACGGAGCGTAGAAACCGCATAAATTCACCATATTCTACGCCGCGTGGGTGTGATTGATGATCAAATCATAGGATAATCAGACCAGAAAGGAGGAAAACGGATGGATCAAATCAAGATTGGTAAATTTATTGCTGATGAAAGAAAACGAAAAGGATATACGCAAAAACAGCTTTCAGAAAAATTAGCAATCAGTGATAAAACAATTTCAAAATGGGAGAGAGGAAATGGTTTTCCAGAAGTATCATTGCTGTTGCCATTATGTAATGAACTGGAGATAACAGTTAATGAACTACTATCTGGTGAAAGAGTATCGGAAGAAGAGTATCTGAAGAAAGCGGAGGAAAATATGGTGAATTTAGTCAGAGAAACTCAGGAAAGTAAAAAGAAAATTGTCCTGTCAGCAATGATTGCAGGACTTACAATTATAGCGGCAGTTCCATTATTTATATTGTCTGGAATGCTGGAGATGGAGAACTGGATTAGAGTTCTTCTTATAGGAATAGGGCTTGTTGTGATAGTTGGAGGGGTTGCAATTGCCTGTGTCCTTGACAGAGAAGCAGGAGCCTTTGAATGTCCCGAATGTCATAATAGATTTGTTCCAGATATGAAGTCATATATTATGGGACCACATACAATTACAAAGCGAAAATTAGTATGTCCGCATTGTGGTGCACATAAATATTGCAAGAAGGTTCTTACAAAGTAAACCTGAAATTAAATCTATGCGCTCTATTATCGAATGTACGTTCTGCAAAAAATCATTATAAACCCAGAGTTCCATAACGTAAATTGCAGATTCTGTGGTGCAATTCACAGCGTAAATTGGGCAGATATAAGCGTCCGTTCACAAGTCATTCGTAACGTAAATGAAAGAAAAACGGTGCAGACAAATATGATTTCCTTCGTGAGCCATGGAGCTGGGATTCTAAAAATTTCGTGAAGCTCTGCTTCACAAAATTTTTGCTCAGAAGCCCAGCGGAATGCCCGGCGAACAGGAACATCATATTTCGTCTGTACCGTTTTTCTTTTCATAAACCTATAAAATCACGACTTGTGAAAGGACGCTTATATCTGCCCTTCACACCCTGAGAAAGCACCACAGAATCTGCGACACTACGTCAATTAAACTCCGGTTAAGCCGCAGCTTTCCTGCCGAAGAGCTTTTTCAGACAACTGAATGCAACCATAACACCAAGTACCATAAGAAGTACGGCAACAACAAATTGAAGTCCGTCTACAAGAAGTGTTGCGTTACCGCTCATGAAGCTGCCGACAAGTGCAATTGTTTTCTGAATCAGGGCAGTGAATGTAACTGCCAGCATAACAAACATTGGGATGTAAAGTGTCCATCCGGTACGACCGGTTGTTTTTAAGAAAACAGCTAAGGCGATTAATACAAGTGCTGCAAGTAACTGGTTTGCAGAGCCGAACAATGGCCATACGTTGCTGTATCCGCCAAGTGTCAGTAAATATCCAAAAAATAGTGTGATCACAGTTGCAAAATATTTATTTGTCAGTACACGCTGAATCGGTGTCATAGTTGCAGGATCGGTGGAATCTCCGTAGAACAATTCCTGAAAAGACATACGTCCGATCCTTGCAACGGAGTCAAGGGATGTCAGTGCAAGTGCAGATACACACATGGTCATAAATACAGTTGCAACGGTAACAGGGACACCAAGTTTTTCAAGGAATCCTGCGACACCGGAGGAGAAGATGGAGAATGGAGTTCCATCCGGTTTTGTTCCGTTTACGGCGACTGCGCCGACAACAACTAAGGAGACGATACCGAGTAAGGATTCTACGACCATGGCACCATAACCGACCATAGGCATATCTTTTTCGCTGCTGATCGTCTTAGAGGATGTTCCGGAAGATACCAGACTGTGGAAACCGGAAACAGCACCGCAGGCGATCGTTACGAATAAAGTAGGGAATAAACTGCTTCCACCTACATTGAATCAGCTGAATGCATTTAACTGCATGGAAGGATGTGCAACAATGACACCGACAACCGCACCAATGATCATACCGAGTAACATGAATGTTGTCATGTAATCTCTAGGCTGCATTAAAAGCCACATTGGCATAACAGATGCTAAGAACAGGTAAGCCATTACGATGTAGATCCATGCAGTTTTGGTCGTGCAGATTGGGAATTTCATGCCGACTGCAAACATAACGACCAAAAGAGCGATAGCAACAACTGCTTTTACGACTTCATTCATTTTTCCGACATGTTTCTGGATGATACCAAAAATAACAGCGACAACGATAAATAACATGGAAATGGAAGCGGCAGCGGAATTGGCGTAAGAGGTTGCATCTGGCATACCTTCAACTCCGATTCCAACAAATGTTCCGGCAACCATATCTGTAAATGCTGCGATTACTAATAAAGTAAAAAGCCAGCAGAATAACATGAAAAGTTTCCGGCCTGTTTTACCGATGTACTTCTCAATGATCATACCCATAGATTTACCTTCATTTTTTACGGATGCATATAAAGCACCGAAGTCCTGTACAGCACCGAAGAAAAGTCCGCCGATGATGAGCCAGAGCAATACCGGAACCCATCCAAAAACAGATGCAAGGATCGGACCTGTGACAGGACCTGCACCTGCGATGGAAGAAAACTGATGTGAGAATACGGTGAATTTGGAGGAAGGAACATAATCTTCGCCATCCTCATGTGTGTAAGCGGGGGTTTTTGCATTTGGGTCGATTCCCCATTTCTTTGCAAGCCAGCGTCCGTAGAAGAGGTAGCCTGCACCAAGTGCAACGATACCGATCAAAACAATAACTAAACCATTCATAACTTTTTTCCGCCTTAAGGCGGCTCCTTTCTGAAAATGTATTTTTTCTGGGAACAAAATACATTGTGCAAAGTGGAAACAATGGGATTCACGTCCTGCGCACAGTCTGCTGGCATGAAAAAAAGCCTTCATCTCCGGATATATTCATATCTCAAAGACGAAGGCTTAAGCTTCCGCGTTACCACTTTGTTTGCCGTAAAATACGACCTCTCTGTCTTATCTTTGTGGCCAGATGCCTACAACAATAAGCTTCTAAATAACGGTAGAATACCGGTGACACTTACTATGAAAATTCAGTGCACTGCTCGCAGAGGATAGTTCCTGAAGCTGTATACTGCCTTACACCAGCCGGCAGCTCTCTGTGATACAGGTTTATCAGATAACCTTGTTCTGTTCGTTGCATTTTGTTCTCTGTTTGAATAACAAAATAGCACTTTGATCTGGTAAAGTCAATGGTCGATTTTTAATCTGTTTTATTGATTTATTTTAATCGTTACTGTTCACTCGTACCTCGTTCCAGTAATTTTTATTCCGCATTTAAAGAACTCATATAGTCTGTAACGGAATCAAGGTTTGCATAAATGGTTTCCATAGGCTTGTTTGCCTCATAAGCACTGTATCCGGAGTAACCGGCCCAGCCGATGATACCGGCAGCGACAAGACAGCCAGCGACATAACCGGCGATACGCATTCTCTTTTCCTTTGCCATAATTTTCTTACGATTCTTTTTTTCTTCTTTATAACGGTCTACTTTTGCCTGACTCATAATCAATCTCCTAACTTCTTAAACTTTCTTCACTATACTGCATTTTACTGGAAAAATCAATGAAATTTGGTAGAAACAGAAATGAACTTTATGACAAAAATATATCGCAGTCATAAAATATTCGAATAACAGTCGGGATGTTATTTCTTGCACTTTATACGAAAATTGGATAGAATAGTACTGTTCGGATCGTACATGGACATTTTACTGCAAAGGTACGAAAGAATGAGATTTTCAAATGTGCAAAATGATAGAAAGATGGGGATAGAAAAAGATGAGTCTTGCAGACAAAATTTTTGTAAATATGTGTAAAGATATTTTAGAGAACGGGACAAGCACGGAGGGCGAGAAAGTCCGCCCACACTGGGAAGATGGAACGAGTGCCTACACGATCAAAAAATTCGGTGTGGTCAACCGTTACGATCTTTCAAAAGAGTTTCCGGCAATTACATTAAGAAAAACTGCCATCAAAACATGTACGGAAGAGATGCTTTGGATCTGGCAGAGAAAATCAAATAACATCCATGATTTAAACAGTACCGTATGGGATGAATGGGCAGACGAAGATGGTTCCATTGGAAAAGCATATGGATACCAGTTAGGAGTAAAACATCAGTATAAAGAAGGCATGATGGATCAGGTTGACCGCGTGATTTATGATCTGAAAAATAATCCGTTCAGCCGCCGCATTATGACAAATATTTATGTGCACCAGGATCTTCATGAAATGAATTTATATCCGTGTGCCTACAGTATGACATTTAACGTGACACACAAGGAGGGAGATGAAAAGCTGACTTTGAATGCTATCCTGAATCAGCGTTCCCAGGATGTGTTAGCGGCAAATAACTGGAATGTGTGTCAGTATGCGGTATTAATGCATATGCTTGCGCAGGTGTGTGATATGCAGGTCGGCGAGCTGGTACATGTGATTGCGGATGCTCACATTTATGACCGTCATATCCCGATCATTAAGGAACTGATCGGGAGAGAGCAGCATCCGGCGCCAAAATTCACATTAAACCCGGAAATCAAAGATTTTTATCAGTTTACGACAAAAGATATTACCATTGAGGATTATGTGACGGGACCGCAGATCAAAAATATTCCGATCGCAGTATAAGCCTGACTGGAATATTTTATGAGAGGATAAAAGACAGGATAAAATAACACGGCACTGACAAGTGATACAGAGTGAAAAGTTGGAGGAAATATGAATTTAATCGCAGCTGTAGATAAAAACTGGGCAATCGGATGTAAGAATAAACTGCTGGTGAGCATTCCGGCAGACATGAAGTTTTTCCGTGAGACGACAACCGGGAAAGTGGTCGTCATGGGAAGAAAAACGTTGGAGAGTTTTCCAAACGGACAGCCTCTCAAAAAAAGAGTGAACATCGTGCTGACGCATGATAAAAATTTTAAGGCGGGAGATGCCATTATCGTTCATTCGATGGAAGAATTGCGGGAAGAGTTAAAGAAATATCCAAGTGAGGATATTTATGTGATCGGTGGAGAGACCATTTATAAACAGCTTCTCGATGACTGTGATGTGGCGCATATCACAAAGATCGACTATGCATTTGAGGCAGATGCCTATTTCCCGAATCTCGATGAGATGCCGGAGTGGAAAATCACGCAGGACAGTGAGGAACAGACGTATTTTGATCTGGAATATTATTTTTACAAATACGAGAAAATTAAATAATGTCAATAAAGTTGTTAAAATATATCATACCAAAAAGATGAAAATTGATTTATAATTGCTAAAACCCAGACAGAGAGACTGCTGGGTTTTACCTTTACTTGAACGAGGAGTTTCCTGATAGGAAAAAGAAAAAAATGGAAAATTTTATATACAGTATCAACGTGACAATGCCTATTTTTCTTGTGATGGTCATTGGTTATATTTTAAAGCAGATCGGAATGTTAAATGATAACTTTGTCACAGTGGCAAATAAGTTCAATTTCAAGGTCACGCTTCCGTTTATGCTGTTTAAGGACATTGCAGGCGTTGATATTAAAGCAGTATTTGATATTAAATATGTGCTTTTCTGTGCGATCGTGAGTACCATCTGTTTCTGGGTGGTATGGGGTACAGCAAAGCTTCTGGTGCGGGACAAAACGATCCGCGGGGCATTTGTACAGTCGTCTTTCCGCGGAAGTGCGGCGGTTATGGGGCTGGCTTTTATCCAGAATATCTACGGTTCCTCTGCAATGGGACCGCTGATGATCGTCAGTGCAGTGCCGCTCTATAATATTTTTTCTGTGATCGTGCTGACATTTGAGGCAAATGACAGCACAGGGATTGACAAGAAAGCAAAGATCCGACAGGCGGGAATCAATATATGTAAGAATCCGATCATTTTAAGTATCCTGGCAGGACTGATCGTGGGACTGCTTGAGATCCAGTTCCCGACGCTGGTAAATAAGACGGTCAGCAACGTGGCGCAGATGGCAACCCCTTTGGCACTGATCACCATCGGAGCAGGATTTGAGGGAAGAAAAGCGCTGGCGAAGATCGCACCGACCATGGCGGCGTCCATGATCAAACTGGTGCTTCAGCCACTTGTTTTTCTGCCGGTTGCTGCCTGGATGGGATTTTCAGGGGAAAAGATGATCGCAATTCTGATCATGCTGGCATCCCCGACCACGCCGAGCTGTTATATTATGGCAAAGAGCATGAACAATGATGAAGTGCTGACGGCGAGCGTTATTGTAACAACGACATTGATGGCGGCGTTTACGTTGACCGGATGGATTTTTTTGCTCAAAACATTAGGTTATATCGGTTAGTCAGAGGAAAAAGATACACAGTCAGCAGAAAGTATCATTTTATGAAATCACAGATTATTTTGAAGTATAAATGGAAAGGGTAAGACAGAAAGATGGATATTACAGGTAGAAAATTATTTGTCAAGGCATTACAGGAAGAGGGTGTCGATACGATTTTCGGTTATCCGGGTGGAACGGTGACGGACCTTTTTGATGAATTATATAAACAGGATGAGATTGAAATTGTCTTACCAAGACATGAGCAGGGACTTTTACATGAGGCAGAGGGATATGCAAAATCGACAGGAAAAGTGGGTGTCTGTCTGGTGACCAGCGGCCCCGGTGCAACGAACATCATGACAGGACTTGCAGATGCACATTATGACAATATTCCGCTTGTCTGTTTTACCGGACAGGTGCCGTTAAGCCTGATCGGAAACGATGCTTTTCAGGAAGTTGACATTGTCGGAATGACAAGAAGTATCACAAAGTATGGCGTGACGGTCAGAGACCGCAAGGATTTAGGAAAGATCATTAAGATGGCCTTTCACATTGCAAGCACAGGAAAACCGGGACCGGTCTTAATTGATCTTCCAAAGGATATCCAGACGGCGAGCGGACCGGCAGAATATCCAGACAGCGTGCAGATCCGTGGATACAAACCGAATGAGAGCGTGCATATCGGGCAGTTGAAAAAAGCATACAAACTGTTAAAGTCAGCAAAGAAACCATTGATCCTGGCTGGTGGCGGTGTCAATATTGCAAAAGCAAATGAGTTGTTGAAAGAATTTGCAGAGAAAATGAACGTTCCGGTTGTGACGACCATTATGGGAAAGGGTGCGATTGCCACAACGCATCCGCTTTATATCGGAAATACGGGGATGCATGGAAAATATGCAAGCAATAAAGCAGTCAGCGAGTGTGATGTTTTATTTTCCATCGGAACAAGATTTAACGACCGTATTACCGGAGATCTGAATGAATTTGCACCAAAAGCAAAAATTGTACATATTGACGTGGACACTGCTTCCATTTCCAGAAATGTTGTGGTAGACGTTCCAATCGTATCGGATGCAAAACTTGCCCTGGAAAAATTGCTGGAATGGGCAGAACCAAAGGATACGGCTGCATGGCAGGAGAGAATTAAGGCATGGGATGAAAAGAATCCACTTGAGATGCGCAGAGACCGCGGCATGACACCACAGATGATTATGGAACACATCAACCATACGTTTGACGAGGCGGTTTTTGTCACGGATGTAGGACAGAACCAGATGTGGGCAACGCAGTATCTGGATATTGACGAAAAACGCCAGATGATCACTTCCGGCGGGCTTGGAACAATGGGATTCGGTTTTCCTGCGGCGATCGGTGCAAAGATTGGAAACAGGGATACGGAGGTAGTCTGTGTCACCGGTGATGGCGGTTTCCAGATGAACATTCAGGAGATGGCAACAGCGATCGTGCAGGGGACACCGGTTATCATCTGCCTGCTCAATAACCAGTATCTTGGCATGGTTCGCCAGATGCAGCAGCTTTTTTATGGCAAACGCTATTCCGCAGTATGCTTAAGAAAGAGAAGAAGCTGTCCGGCAAACTGCAAGGGACCAAATGAAGCATGCCCTCCATATACACCGGATTTTGTTGCACTTGCAGAAAGCTATGGTGCGCATGGCATCCGTGTAGAGCGGGAAGAAGACATTCAGGCAGCTTTGGATAAAGCGAGAACTTACAAAGATGCACCGACAGTCATTGAATTTCTGATCTCATCGGATGAGATCGTGCTTCCGATGGTAAAGGGCGGAAATCCGATGAGCGAGATGATTTTGAAATAGGCGGATACAGATATGGTGAGAGAGGAAAATATCATGAAAGACAGATGGATTGCACTATATGTAGAAAATCAGGTTGGTGTTCTGGCAAAGGTTTCCGGTCTTTTTTCCGGAAAGTCTTACAATTTACAGAGTTTGACCGTTGGAACGACAGAGGACGAGACGGTTTCCCGTATGACCATCTGCGTTACCAGCGATGACATCACGTTTGAACAGATTAAAAAGCAGCTGAACCGTATGGTCGAAGTGATCAAAGTCATTGATCTGACAGATGTACCGATTCATATGAAAGAGATTCTGTTCGCAAAGGTTCTCCGTGTGAATGCTGCGGAAAAAGAAGAAGTATTCCAGATCGCACAGGTGTTTAACGTGCAGGTGGTCGATATCGGAAATGACAGTGTCCTGCTGGAATGCAAACTGACTGCCCATAGAAATAATGAGCTGATCGCACTGTTGAAATCGAAATTTAAGATTATTGAGGTAGTGCGCGGCGGAGCAGTAGCAATTGAATCCATCAGTACAAGCTGTAGATAATAGGAATCATGTTACTGGAACGAGATACGAGTGAACAGTAATGTAATCATAAAATTTTTCGAAAATTATAGCAAAAGTAATGTACAACTTAAATACCCTGTGATATAATAAAAATGTTTTGAAATGTAGTATTAAAAACTACGTTGGAAAACGTATATTTAAGAATAAGAAGTCATAAAGCTATTTTGCAGATGACAGTAGTAAATAAACGAGGTATTTATGATGCAGAAAAAAGTACAGATCATCAGTGATGGTTCCCTGGATCTCTCACAGGAACTCACGAAGGAAAAAGATATTGAGGTTGTTCCATTTTATGTGTCCTTTGACAGTGAAACGTATCAAAAGGAAATGGTAGAAGTCGGTGTCAGGGAATTTTATCAGGAGATGGTGGATCACCCGACCGTTTTTCCTAAGACATCCATGCCATCCGTGCATGACTATTATGAGGTGTTTGAGAAATATGCGAAGGAGCAGCTGCCGGTCATCTGTATCTGTATCACAAAAAAATTCAGTGGCTCCCTGCAGTCTGCGACAACTGCAAAAGATATGATATTAGAGGAATACCAGGATGCACAGATCACGGTCATTGACTCTACGGTCAATACTGTGCTGCAGGGTTTATATGTATTAGAGGCATGCAGACTGCGCGATATGGGTTTAGAGTATCAGCAGATTGTAGATGCGTTACTGCCAATCCGTGAGACAGGAAGAATTTTTTTCACGATCGGAAGTATTGACTATTTAAAACATGGCGGAAGGATTGGAAAATTAGCCGGGATTGCAGCCAGTGCATTAAAAATCAAACCTCTGATCACGTTAAAAGAAGGTGAAATCTTTAATTCCGGCATTACAAGGAATCGTCTCAAATCCATGAAAAAAGTTGTGGATATGACAAGGGAATATTTAGATGAAGTCAATGCGAAACCGGGAGAGTACAGCTTCTGTATCGGTTATGGATATGATTATAACGAAGCATTGGAGTTTCGAGAGATGTTAAAGGATCTGGTCAAAGAACGTCTTGGAATTGATGAGATCGGTGTTTACCAGATCGGTGCAACCATTGGAGTGCACACAGGACCATATCCGATCGGGATCGGAATTATAAAGCATGCATTGACAGAGTAACGATACAGGATATGAAAATAAAAGAAGGATAATAAATCGCCCTGATATGATATGTACCCCTTATACTGGACATCCAGTGAAAGGGGTACATATCAATTATCAGGGCGATTTTTAGTTCCTGCTTCCGGAACTAATGATAATATTTTAAGAATAATCCCACAAGATTTCCTGTTAAGTTCACACCGAGGAAAGTGAGCGTTTCGGAAAGAGCGTACATGGTTGCGGTCATATCTTCAAAGTTTGCATTATTTCCCATGTGCCCAATGCGGATCACTTTGCCGGAAAGATCGTCAAAAGATCCGGCAAGCATGATATTGTGCTCTTTTTTCATGCGGGAAAGAATTGCATCGCAGGTGGTCTCTGCCGGAATGTCAAACACAGTGACGGTATCGGAGAAACCGCTTTCCAAGTGAAGCTTTAAACCGGCTTCTGTCAAAGCGCGTCTGGCTGCTTCGGCGATACGGTGTGTGCGTTCTTCTAACTCTGGATCGGAAGCGATATTGTCAAAAGCAGCACGTAAGCCGTAAATATCGCTGATCGGCATGGTATAAGGAAACCATTTTTTCTCATAATATCCCTCAAAAGCCAGAAGGCTTGCATAGAAGGAACGGATCGGAGTCTTACGCTCATGCATGGCATCTTTCACAGCATCACTTATGGTGACAAAAGTAAGTCCCGGAGGTGCGGAAACCGCTTTCTGGGAACCGCCGCACAGAAGGTCAATCTGGAACTTGTCCACATCCATATGATTTCCGAACATTCCGGAAACAGAATCTACAACGGTCAGAATGCCGTATTCTTTTAAAAGTGGACAGATTTTCTCTACCGGATTGAGCATACCGCTTGGAGTGTCACAGTGAACAACGGTTGCATACTTATAATCATGATGTTCTTTTAAATAAGAAGAAAGAGCGTCCGGGTCAATAGCATTCAGTCGGTCGGCATGATAAAATTCCGGCACACCGCCGTACATGGATACAAAGTCGGCAAAGCCTTCGCCGTACACGCCGTTCTCAATGACGAGCACTTTATCTCCCGGTTCCGTGAGGGAGGCGCAGGCAGCCTCCAAACCTAAAATTCCTTCTCCATCCAAAATGAGAGTTTCGTTTTTCGTGCCGAGCAGGGAGCTGATCAGTTCGCAGGTATCTTTATAAAATTCTACGAAATCTTCATCCAGATCAGGATTGGTACATACGAGGCTTCTTGCCATACGCACATTTTCTTTTACCTGGGTTGGACCAGGAGTCATGACTTTATACATAATGATTTCCTTCTTTATAATAGATTGCTTTGTAAATGGAACTTGTGTTACACAGCTTATAACATTTTATTTACGATTTTCTGAAGCTGTCCGACGATCAAAAGAACGATGACAGCAGCAACACCGATCTGGACAAGGTTTCCAGGAATGGAAGTAACCGGTGCGATCCAGTTTCCGTAAATGATGCCCTCTGCAATGTAGTAACCAGCGACTTTGATCACACATGCAACTGCGATAGCAAGTGCGTTCCAGCCAAAACCGTGATGTTTTTCTGTAATGGCACCTACGGCATATCCCATCAGACCGACAATGATCAGTGTGAATGGCGCCCATGCGGTCCAGCCGGAGAGCAGATCGAAGAGTCCCATGCCGACTCCGCCGGCGATCGCACCACTTTTCTTACCAAAAATAATGGCGCAGATAAAAAGAGGTACGTTTCCGAGATGGATCAATCCGCCGTTTGCAGTGATTGGAAGTCTTATATTAATAAATGCAGTGAATACGTAGGTCAGGGCAATAAAAAGAGCCGTGATCGTGATAAAACGGATATTTGATAAAGATTTTGAATCAGCAGTCTGTGCTGTAGAGGTAGTTGATGTTTTCATAAATAAAATTCTCCTTTTTATGGTTTGTATTTGTCTCAATTCCCAGGATTGTTGTTGGGATTACTATATACAAAAACTGTCATGAATTAAAAATCCAGTTTAAAACAAATTGACCATGCCAGTTTTAAATATATAATAATATTGACAAAACAATACTATATGATGTATAGTATTAAATAAGAAATAATATTACAAATAAAATAACAAGGAGTGAGTACATGGTATTTAATACAGGCGCAGCCCTTTTGGATGCGATTGTTCTTGCTGTCGTGTCAAAGGAGGAAGAAGGAACCTACGGATATAAGATCACGCAGGATGTGCGGAAAGCGATTGAGGTTTCAGAATCCACACTGTATCCGGTTTTGCGAAGACTGCAAAAGGATGGATACCTGATCGTGTATGACAGGGAGTGCGGAGGAAGAAACCGGAGATATTACCAGATTACGGAGACCGGCGAAGAAAAGCTGGCAGAATACCGCAGCGAGTGGGAATTGTATTCTTCGAAAATATCAGAACTATTTTCAGGAGAGGAGTCAGAAGAATGAATAAAGAAGAATTTTTAAAACGTCTGGAGCAGCTGCTTTCGGATATTTCAGAGGAAGAGAGAGCGGATGCACTTGCCTTTTACAGAAGTTATTTTGAGGATGCCGGAATTGGAAATGAGGCATCGATCTTAGAGGAACTGGAGTCGCCGGAGAAGGTGGCGGAAGTGATCAAGAAAGATCTTGGGGTGAGTGAAACGGCTGATGCGGAAACACACGAGGCGGATGTGCGCGGTGAAAAAGTTGAGGCACATACAGAAGAAACATCTGGAAATGGTCAGAAGACAGAGACAGGAACGGATGATCCATATATGAACAGTTTATATGGAAGCAGTACCTATGGTTCTGGCAGTTATAATCAGAAAAATACTGCTTATGCCGGAGGAACTTATGGCAGTCAGAATGCGTCCGGTCAGACCGATATGGAGAAACTGAAAAAGGAAAATCAGAAGAATAAAACAGAAAAAACAGTTTTATGGGTGATTCTCGCAGTTTTGACAAGCCCGATCTGGATCACGGTTGCAGCGGTTTTGGTGGCGATTCTTGTAGCAATTCTCGCGTGTGTGTTTGCAGTGGCAGTCAGCATTGTTGCAGTGATGGCGGCGTTAGTGATCATTGGATTTGTATTGGCCGGCGTTGGTATTGGATATCTTTTCACAAAAGGTGTTGCAGTAGGTCTTGGACTGTTAGGTGGTGGACTTTTGGTTCTTGCGCTTGGTGTACTTGCAGTGTGGCTTGTGGTATGGTGCTTCGGCTGGTTTGTCCCATGGGCAGTAAAAGGCATTGTAAAACTCTGCAAAAAGCCATTTGAGAAGAGAAAGGAGCGTGAGGCGTAATGAAGAAATTTACAAAAATCATATTAATCATTACGGGAATTTTAGCCGCACTTGGAATTATTTTCTGTGGTATCGCCGCAGTGATGGGAGCCGGATGGTCAACTATCCACCGGAAAGCACTTGCCGGGGAGCTTGATTTTGGCAACTGGCATATTGGCAATGGAGTTTATTATGCTTATGATCAGGGACATGGCAGCTGGGATCATTTTTGGGATGATGATTATGATGACGATGATGATTGGGACGACGAAGATTGGGATAATGACGACTGGGATGATGAGGATGACGAGCTCATGGATGATAATAGGGCGGTGGAGAGTTTTGGTTCCTGGATCCTGAATCTTACGGATTTGAAGAGTGAACCGGCAGGAACGGAAAGCTGCATTATACCTTATCCGGCATCAGAAGCTACTTCCCTGAAACTGGAACTGGATGTGGTAAATGAACTTATTTTTGAAGTGTCGGATTCTGCGGATGAGATCAGTATTAAAATGGAAAATGGGTATCAGGATTATCTTTCTACAAAACAGAAGGATTCCGCTCTGAAGGTATCCTATCACAGCGGACACCACCATTTTGAGAAAGGACCGACCTTTACGGTAGTTCTGCCAAGGCAGTGCGAAAATCTGACATTGGACATTGTAGTGGGAGCCGGGGATATTTCCATGGAAAGCGAAGCGTTTACGGCAAGAAAAGTAAATGTGTCTGTAGGAGTGGGAGAACTCTCTGTGGATCAGATCTCAGCCAGTGAGAAGGCTGTGTTTGAAGTTGGAACAGGAGATGTGTCGATTCTGAATGGACAGTTCCCGAAAGTGTCTATCGAAGCAGGAGTTGGAGATGCCGTGTTCAGCGGAAGCGTTTCAAACAAACTGGAAGTGGAGGCAGGAACCGGCGATGTCAATGTCTCTCTTACCGGAACAGAGAAAAGCTATGCATTTGATCTGTCTGCCGGACTTGGAGAAATCAGGTTGAACGGGCAATCGAAAGGGGCTTTTGATGCGGAGTATGAGACCGGCAGCAACGGCGGAGCAGAAGTGGAACTGACTGCAGGAGTGGGAGATATTTCTGTTTTGACACAGCAGTAAAAGAGATAAAAAATAGATGGTTTACATTTTTGTCTTTATGATATAATATAAACATAAAAAGGTGCTGCCGATAGACGGTTAGCCTAGATTATATGTGTTATGTAAAAATAACCGCAACCTTGGCCCGGGGCGGTTATTTTTTTCTGCCGTGATTATCTTTCCCGATGAGGTAAAATAATCCGGCAACACTAATTAACAAACTCATTAACTGCAAAAGTTCACTTGTTGTTATCATTAGTATCCCCTCCATTTCAGGTAAAAAATTCCTAATCTTTGTCTTTTTAATCACAATATGATATGATGAACACGAAAGAAAAAACATACAAGAATTCGTATATTTTAATAAGAAGAACAGGAGCAGGGAATGGGAAAAAGAACAAGAATTATTTTATATGCACTGTCACTTGTGACAATGCTTGCGATGGTGACACTGATCATTTTTTCACATGGAAGACAGAGCGGTGAGCCGGCGAAAGATGCGCTGTCCGAGACGGATATCAGCAGCACGGAGGAACCGGTTCAGATACCGGAAGCGGAAGAGCCAGAAGAGACGGAAGCAGCAGACGGGCAGAACGGGATCCAAAACGATACAGAACAGGAAGAAGTGGACATAGCAGATGACACAACACTGATTTTTGCAGGGGATGTACTGTTTGCAAACGCCTTTAAAAGCAACTATGATGCGGGCGGAATTGAAAAAGTGATCGAGCCGCAGCTGCTGCAGGAGCTGCAGGATGCAGATATTTTCATGGTGAATAATGAGTTCCCATTCAGTAACCGTGGAGAGCCGATGGAGGACAAACAGTTTACGTTTTGCTGTGATCCGAAATATGTGAAAGCTTTAAATGAGATGGGCGTGGATATTGTATCACTCGCCAACAATCACACTTTAGATTATGGAAGAGATGCGTTGTCTGATACGTTTACGACACTGGACGGAGCCGGTATTTTGTATGCAGGAGCCGGAGAGACTAAAGAACGCGCATATGAATTGCAGATTATCGAGAAAAATGGAAAAAAATTCGGATTTCTTGCGGCATCCCGCGTGGTGCCGGAATCAAACTGGAAAGTGGAAGAACGGACACCGGGAATGCTGACCGCTTATGATGATACAAAATTGGTACAGTTGATCAAAGAAGCCCGGAGCGGATGTGATTTTCTGTCGGTCTATATCCACTGGGGCGTGGAATACGATGCGTATCCGCAGGACTATCAGACAAAGATTGCCACAGATTGTTTTAATGCAGGGGCAGATCTGATCCTTGGAGCACATACACACTGTTTACAGGGAATTTCCTATATCAGTGGGAAACCGGTCTTTTACAGCCTTGGAAACTTTGTGTTTGGACAGAACATTGATAAGACGGCTGCAGTGAAAGTACAGGTTTCGTCCGATGGAACCGTATCTTATGGATTACTTCCGGTTTATGCGGCGGGGGGCACAACAAAACTGATGGATACAAACAGTGCATCTGCGCTGTATCAGTATATGACACAGATTTCAGATGGCGTTACGATCGGTGCGGATGGAAAAATCAATTAAAGAGGAGAAGAACATGAAAAAGAAACTTATGAGAATGCCGAAGGTGGTTACGATACTCGTTGCGGTACTGATTGTAGCGATTTTTCTTGGAAGTATGGATGTGGCAGCGTTTTTTCTTGCAGATACAGTTTCGCTTCCGGGTTATGGAAGCAGTATGATCGCAGAGTTTATGGCAGGAGTGGTTGCATTTCTGCTTTTGTGCCTGTTTGGTTATCTTGGAGTGCTGGGAGAAAAAGGAAAGGGATTTATCCATGGCCTTTATATCGGCGGATTCCTGACAGGATACTGTTGTCTGGAACTGGCGGCACAGCTTTATGTACAGATGATGACACCGGATGCAAAAGTCGTATCTGCATTGGAAATCCTGTTTTTTGCTGCAACCATGTTTCTGATCGGATGGACGGAGGAACTTATTTTCCGCGGTGTGATCCTGAATCTGTTTCTGGAACGTTTTTCCAAAACGAAAAGAGGGATTCTCTGGGCGGTCATTCTCAGTGGTGTATTGTTCGGGGCGGTACATTTGACAAATATTTCACAGGGAGTGACGGTGACAAGTGCGATGATCCAGGCGATCAACGCTGCCTTTCTGGGTGTGATCTTTGGCGCTGTTTATGCCCGGTCAGGAAATATCTGGCTTGTAATGACTTTTCATGCACTGGTCGATTTCGCAAGTCTGATGGGCAGCGGAATTTTTGGAGCTGGAACAACTGTGGAACAGATCAACCAGATGTCTGCCGCTAATTTGATTGCCGTTCCTGTTTTGCTGATTCCGTGTATTGTGCTGCTTCGCCCGAAAAAACTTCTGGAGATGGAGCAGGAGGCAAATCATATCGTGGTGTTTGAAACATTCGAGGAGGCAGACCGGAATGCTGCTCTGTCGCTCGCACTTGGAATGATATCCATTCTGACAGGCTTTATGGGATATGGTCTTGGTATTGGGATCGCTGGGCTGATCGGTGGCAGACTTTCAAGAAAGGTGCAGCCGGAGAAAAACGGAATGGCACTGGCGGGTATGATTTTATCCGGAATCGGTATGGCGGTATCGATCATTGGAATGATCGTGCTGTGTTTTGTCTATTCAAATCTGAATGGTCTCTCTGCCGTTATGATGATGAATGGTGTGAAGTGATTTTAAGACAAATAAGCTAAAACAAGTTTACATTTACTAAAAATAAGGTTATTATTTCAATAACCTTTTGAGAGAGCGGTAAAATCTTTCAAAAATAGCAGGAAGAAGATAGGAGAATTGCGATGAGTTACATGGAAACCTACAGAGAATGGTGTTCAAACCCATATTTTTCAGAGGAAACAAGAGCAGAATTAGAAGCAATCAGGGACAATGAGGCAGAGATCGAGGACCGTTTCTACCGTCAGCTTGAGTTTGGAACCGGGGGACTCCGCGGAGTGATCGGGGCAGGAACAAACCGTATGAACATCTACACCGTAAGACAGGCGACACAGGGACTTGCAAACTATATCATTTCCCAGAACGGGCAGGAAAAAGGAGTTGCCATCGCACACGATTCCAGAATCATGTCACCGGAATTTGCCGAGGAGGCAGCACTCTGCCTGAATGCAAACGGAATCAGGGCTTATGTGTTTGACAGCCTTCGCCCGACACCGGAGCTTTCATTTGCAGTCCGTGAACTTGGCTGTGTTTCAGGAATTGTGATCACAGCAAGCCATAACCCAAGAGAATACAATGGATACAAAGTTTACTGGGAGGATGGTGCGCAGATCACACCGCCTCATGATAAAAATATCCTTGCAGAAGTTGCAAAAGTAACTTCTTTTACACAGGTTAAGACTATGGAAAAAGAGGATGCCGTGAAAGCCGGACTTTTTGTGACGATCGGAAAAGAAATCGACGACCGTTACATGGAAGAACTGAAAAAACAGTCCATCCATCCGGAAATCATCAAAGAGATGGCAAAGGATATCAAGATTGTATACACACCGCTACATGGAACCGGAAATCTCCCGGTGCGCCGTGTGTTAAAAGAACTTGGATTTGAAAATGTCTATGTTGTAAAAGAGCAGGAACTTCCGGACGGAAATTTCCCGACCGTAGCATATCCAAACCCGGAATCTCCAAAGGCATTTGAACTTGCCTTAAAACTTGCAAAAGAAGTGGATGCAGACATCGTGCTTGCGACAGATCCGGACGCAGACCGTCTTGGCGTATACTGCAAAGACACAAAGACCGGAGAGTATGTGACTTTCACCGGAAATATGTCCGGAATGCTCATAGCAGAATATATTTTAAGAGAGAAAACGGCAACCGGAACGATGCCGGAGAATCCTGCACTTGTAGAGACTATCGTTACAACGGACATGGCAAAAGCGATGGCAGCTTCCTATGGCGTGGCACTGATCGAGGTACTGACCGGATTTAAGTATATCGGAGAGCAGATCAAATGGTTTGAACAGAACCACTCCCACAACTATGTATTCGGTCTGGAGGAGAGTTATGGATGCTTAGCCGGAACATATGCAAGAGATAAAGATGCCTGCGTAGCAGTCATGATGTTGTGCGAGGTGGCTTCCTGGTGCAAAAAACATGGAAAAACATTGTGGGATGCCATGATCGACCTGTATGAGAAATACGGTTACTACAGAGAGGGACTTTCCACGATGACCTTAAAAGGAATCGCCGGAGCCGCCCAGATCCAGCAGATGATGAGTGATATGCGGAACAATCCAAAGAAAACACTCGGTGGATTTGAAGTGCTTGCAGTCCGCGATTACAAAGAGGATACAAGAAAAGATTTAAAGACCGGGGAAGTGACAAAAACAGGACTTCCGGCTTCCAATGTTTTATATTATGAACTTTCTGACAATGCATGGTGCTGTGTGCGCCCGTCCGGAACAGAGCCTAAGATCAAATTCTACTATGGAGTCAAAGGCACCTCTTTGCAGGATGCAGAGGAAAAACTGGAAGCATTAAAAAAGGATCTTGTGGAAGAATAGATAAATGAATATTTGCAGAAGTTGTGATTGCCTCTGAGAAAAAGTAAATATATAATTTAGATTTAATATTTATACCAAAATAAAAAACAAGAATCAGAGACAGAGAAGGAGAATCACATGTTTGATGACAAATTTGTCTGGGGCGTGGCAAGCAGCGCATATCAGGTAGAGGGAACTGACCCGGATGACGGAAGAGGAAAGACGGTCTGGGACACTTTTACGGAGCAGGGACGCATTTTTCAAAATCAGAATGCGTACACAAGCTGTGATCATATGCATCATTATAAAGATGACTATGCATTAATGAAAAATCTGGGGATAAAAGCATACCGTTTTTCCTTAAACTGGGCGCGGATTCTGCCGGAAGGTACCGGGCGCGTCAATGAAAAAGCAATTTTGATGTACCGTGACATGATCCTTACAATGAAAGAAAATGGCATTACACCATATATTACCCTGTTTCACTGGGAGTTTCCACAGGCATTGCAGGAAAAAGGCGGCTGGCTGAATGAGGAAGTGGCAGACTGGTTCGGGGAATATGCAAAAGTGGTGGCAGAGAATTTTTCGGATCTCTGTGAGTATTTTATCACGATCAACGAGCCGCAATGTGTGGTTGGACTTGGACATTTAAGCGGTGTTCATGCACCGGGATTGAAATTATCGGTTCCAGAGACTTTTCAGATTGCACATAATCTGTTGAAAGCGCACGGACAGGCAGTGATCAATTTAAGAAAATACGCAAAACAAAAAATACGGATCGGCTTTGCACCGACCGGGGGAGTGGCTTATCCATACACGGACAGTGCAGAAGATATCGAGGCTGCCAGAAAAGTTTATTTTGGATTTTACAATCCGATGGATAACTGGACCTGGAATATCTCATGGTTTTCAGATCCGGTCTTTTTAGGTCATTATCCGAAAGAGGGACTGGAAAAATTCAAAGAGTATCTGCCGGAGATCACAGAGGAAGATATGCAGCTGATTCATCAGCCACTGGATTTTATGGGACAGAACATATATAATGGCTATTATGTGCGTCAGGGCGCAGACGGCGAACCGGAGTTTGTGGACCGGGAACCGGGATTTCCAAAGACGGCGTGCAACTGGCCGGTAACACCAAAAGCATTTTATTATGGAATCAAATTTTTGACGGAGCGGTATCCGCTTCCTTTGTATATCACAGAAAATGGTATGTCCTGTCATGATAATGTGAGCTTTGACGGCAGAGTACATGACAATGATCGCATCACGTTTTTGGATTCCTACATCGGAGCCATGCAGAGGGCATATGATGAGGGAGCCGATATCCGGGGGTATTTCCTGTGGACATTTCTGGATAATTTTGAATGGTCCGAGGGATACAGGGAACGTTTTGGCATGATTTATGTGGATTTTATGACACAGCGGAGAATTGTAAAAGATTCTGCGTTTTGGTATCAGAATGTGATTGGGACAAATGGAGGCAATTTATCAACAAATCAGACCACGAAAGAAATTTTATTTTTAGATCCGGTATGTACACACAACATCTGGGGCGGTACGCGATTGAGAGAGGATTTTCATTATCCGGTCGAAGGTGATGATTTATGGGAGTGCTGGGGAATTTCTGCACATCCAAATGGAGACGTAACTTTAAGAGACTGTGGATTCCGTGGAATGAAGCTGTCCGAATTGTGGAAAAAACATCCGGAAGTTTTCGGAAAGGTGGACAGTGACCGTTTCCCGCTCCTGATCAAAATTATCGATGCGAAAGATGACCTGAGCATTCAGGTACATCCAGACGATGATTATGCAAAAGTCCATGAAAATGGTTCACTTGGAAAAACAGAGTGCTGGTACATTCTCGACTGCAAGAAAAATGCGACGATCGTTATCGGACACAATTCAAGGACAAAAGAGGAATTAAGCCGGATGATCCATGAGGGAAAGTGGAGTGAATTTATCCGTGAGATCCCGATCAAAAAAGGCGATTTTCTTCAGATCGATCCGGGAACAGTTCATGCGATCAAAGGCGGAACACTCATTCTGGAAACACAGCAGAACAGTGATATTACCTACCGCGTTTATGATTATGGCCGTCTCTCCAATGGAAAGCCGAGAGAGCTACATATCGACAAGAGTATTGACGTGATCACTGTGCCTGCAAAATCGGCTGCAGACAGTGTGAAATCGGTGGCAGATCTTCCGGTCAATACGTTAAATGAACTGTATGCCTGCAAATACTTTCATATCTATAAAATAGATGTTTCAGGTAAAATGACTTTTGAGCAGAATGCACCTTTTATGAATATGACAGTTACGGATGGCAATGGAATCGTCAACGGTCAGCCGGTGAAAAAAGGAGATCATTTCATACTTCCAAATGGCTTCGGAAACGTGGAATTGCAGGGCAGCATGCAGATCATTGCCTCCACGATATAAAACAAAACCGTTATTTGCTTTCAGAGGAAGAAACTGCTATAATGTGCATAAGCAATGAGCAGTGCCAGACACGTAAGAAACAGCATCTGGCTGTTTACAGGCAGGATGCTGTTTATTGCGGGGTAGAAGCATGTAGATCAAAATTCCCCAGAGAGGAAATACACAGATGAATCAGGAAGAAAGACGAGAGAAACGAAAAAAAGATACACAGAGTGCGGTCATAGTTGTGGCAGTATTTTTTATAGTACTTGCAGTTTTGATCGGAGGAATTGTGTTTGCAGTCCATAAATTTGTAAAACCGGGAGCAGATAAACCGGAAAAGAATACCGAGAGCGTGACAACAGAGGCGACAGAAGAACCGGAAACAACTCCGGTAACCGAAGTCAGCGATCCGTTGATGGATCAGGCAATGCAGATTGCTGCCGGCATGACCTTAGAGCAGAAAGTAGCGCAGATGTTCATGATCACACCGGACGCACTGACCGGAGTGGACGGAGCAACGATGGCAGGAGATTCCACAAAGACAGCCTACACGCAGTATCCGGTCGGTGGTCTGATTTATATGGCAAAGAACCTGACCGGAACCGATCAGACGACACAGATGCTTACCAATATGAAGAGCTACAGTCAGGAAATAGTAGGAATTCCAGTGTTCCTCGGTGTGGATGAGGAAGGTGGAACAGTAGCAAGGATTGCATCCAACAGTGCTTTTGGAGTGACAGATGTTGGAAATATGAGTGATGTAGGAGCGACCGGGGATTCCCAGAATGCATACAATGCAGGAAGTACGATCGGAACGTATCTGAACACACTTGGTTTTAATATGGATTTTGCTCCGGTTGCGGATGTGTTGACGAATCCGGATAACACCGTGATCAAAGACCGGTCATTTGGTTCAGACAGCCAGCTTGTGGCGGATATGGTCTGTGCTGAGATGCAGGGACTGAATGAACACCAGATATTAAGCGTGGTAAAACATTTTCCGGGACAGGGAGCTACAGCAGGGGATTCCCATGACGGGGCAGTTTCTACAGATAAATCTTTGGATGACCTGCTGGCAAATGAGCTTGTTCCATTCCAGCAGGCAGTGAATAACGGAGCATCTTTTGTGATGGTAGGACATATTTCAGCACCAGCTGTTACAGGGGATGATACGCCGGCTTCGCTTTCCTCTGTCATGGTGACAGATGTGCTTCGCAACCAGCTTGGCTTCCATGGTGTAGTGATCACAGACGCAATGAATATGGGGGCGGTCACCGGAACATACAGTTCTGCTGATGCGGCAGTGACGGCAATTCAGGCAGGTGTAGATATGATCTTAATGCCGGATGATTTCCAGAGTGCATATCAGGGTGTGATGGATGCAGTGGCTGGTGGAACGATCACAGAGGATCGTATCAATGAATCTGTTGCAAGGATCATCAAGGTAAAGCTCACAATGTAGTATAATAACACTTTACTTTTTGAAATTGTTATGTTATTCTGTGACTATGGTGCGGTAAGTGTACCATAGAAATATTTTTTGGAGGTACTTTTCAATGAACAAAGGTACAGTAAAGTGGTTTAACAACCAAAAAGGATACGGATTCATCTCCGATGAACAGGGAAATGATGTATTCGTTCACTACTCAGGTCTTAATATGGAAGGTTTCAAATCCTTAGAAGAAGGCGCTGCAGTAGAATTTGAAGTTGTTGAAGGTGCAAAAGGACCACAGGCAACAAACGTAACAGTAGTAAGATAATTTTATTATCGCTTGTTACTACAGTCTAAATCAGTAGTTTCATGTACCTTTTTCTTTATTAAATAGAACTTGTTTTATTTTTCTAGATTAAGATATTGCAAACAATGGATTTGAAAAAGAGTGTCGGTTTTCCGGCACTCTTTTTTGTATACATAACTAAAAAATCCATGCAAACAGTCTTGAAGAATCTGGAGGGGTTCTATATAATAAAAAAGAGATAGACAATGTCAAATTTCCGAAATTAACCAACCGTGTGCACTATCTGAAATATGAAGAGGGAGGCGTAAACGCAGTGTGTGAAATAATGAGAAAATATTCAGAAGAAGTCGCAGAAAAAGCATATCTGCAGGGCGAGGAAGCCGGCAAAGAAATCGGTCAACGCCACACCGCCATCGCCGAACTCCAGTCCGAATCCAGATAACAGAAAAACATAATGAAGCATGACAAAGAAACCATTTTTTAAAGGATGGTTTCTTTTTTTAAGTTCATTTAAGGTTCGCCTGATAAGATATGCGCAAAGGAAAGGAGACACTTATGGCAGATCAGATGATATTTAAAAGGTGTGAGATCAAATATATGTTGGATATCACGCAGGCGGAACTGTTAAAAAATCAAATGAAACAATACATGACCGCAGACGAGCATGGAGTGAGTACAATATGCAGTCTCTACTTTGATACACCGGACTATCTGCTGATCCAAAGATCAATGGAACACCCGGTTTATAAAGAAAAACTGAGATTGAGAAGTTATGGCACGGCAGACAAGGACACGACCGTTTTTGTGGAACTGAAGAAGAAGTATGAGTCCGTTGTATACAAAAGAAGAATTGCAATGACGGAGGACGAGGCAGAACGTTACCTGCTTTTTCACGAAAAAGTAAAAGACACACAGATCACCAGAGAAATCGATTACTGTCTGAAAAATTATAAAAAGCTGTCTCCGGCAGTGATGCTTTCCTATGAGAGAGAAGCTTTTTATGCGAAGGACGATCACGAGTTCAGGATCACGTTTGATCAGAACATTCTCTGGAGAAATTACGACCTTTCTCTTTGTAAAGGAATTTACGGAGAAGCAATTTTAGATAAAAATAAAGTGCTTATGGAAGTGAAAACGGCGGGCGCAATACCGCTCTGGATGGTTCATTTTCTGACAGAAAACCAGATTTATAAAACGTCATTTTCCAAATATGCGACCGCCTACCGCACGATTTATGAGAGAGAGCAGAGAAGAAGCTGTCCACCGGAAAATTTCTTTGTGTTTACCGGAGATGAGGTTGTGCAGCAGGCAATAAAATGTTAAAAAAGAAATGGAGAAATTAATATGTTAAACAATTTATTTACAGGAATTTTTGATACAGCAGGTGCGGCGGTGATTTCCGTGTCGGATTTTTTGCTCTGTATTGTGGTGTCACTGCTGATCGGGGCATTCATCACATGGGTTTACACTTATAAAAACCGCTATACGACAAGCTTTGCAGTGACACTCGCAATGCTTCCGGCAATCGTTTGCATTGTTATCATGATGGTAAACGGAAATGTAGGTGCCGGAGTGGCTGTGGCAGGAGCATTTTCGCTTGTACGTTTCCGTTCTGTGCCGGGAACTGCAAAAGAGATCGGAACCATTTTTCTTGCAATGGCGGCAGGACTGATCGCAGGGATGGGGTATCTTGGATTTGCAGTATTGTTTTCACTCATTATGGGAACCGTGATGTTTGTGTTAAATGTGACCGGATTCGGTGTGAAAAAAGCAGAAGTAAGGGAAAAAACACTTCGTATCACAATCCCGGAGGATTTAAATTACGGAGCAGCATTTGATGATCTTTTTGAAAAATATTTATCATCCTGTGAAGTAGTCGCTGTGAAAACCTCCAATATGGGAAGTCTTTACAAACTTACCTATCATGTGACGTTAAAAGACAATGCGGAAGAGAAAACATTTCTCGATGAATTGAGATGCAGAAACGGAAATCTGGAAATCAGTATGATGAGACAGGAGGCAAATGTCAATGAGTTATAGAAGAAAAAAACTGCTGGCATTGTTTTGTGCTACGGCATTATCCATGACGGCAGTGGCAGGCTGTACAGGGACAAAGAGCAGTACTGGCAATGGTGTTTCCACGGAAACAGAAACAAATGCAGAAGAAACATCAGCACAGAGTGAAGCAGGAACTTTTTCAAGTGCAGATATGTTTACTGAGCGGGATCTGGCAGGAACCTATGAGGAGAGTGGGGCAGTTTATGTCACACTTTCCGATGATGGTATCACGGGGGAAACGGATGGCGTTGTGATCGATGGACAGATGGTGACGATCACGGCAGAAGGGACTTATATTTTTTCCGGAACACTGTCGGAAGGACAGATTGTGGTGGATGCAGATAATGCGAAAGTGCAGATCGTATTTGATAATGTGGACATTACCTGTGCTTCAAGTGCAGCAGTGTATGTAAAAAGCGCAGAGAAAGTATTTGTAACGCTTGCAGAAGGATCGCAGAATACACTTCGCAATACGGATGAGTATGTTGCGATTGACGACAACAACATTGATGCCGTGATTTTTGCAAAATCAGACCTTACGTTAAACGGCACTGGAAGTCTGACGATCGTATCAGCAGAAGGACATGGAATTGTATCCAAAGATGATCTGAAGATCACAGGCGGTACATACGATATCACAGCAGCAGGGCACGCATTATCGGGAAAAGACAGTGTGCGTATCGCAGATGGAACCTTTATTTTAACCGCAGAAAAAGATGGCATTCATGCGGAAAATGCAGATGATGAAGAAAAAGGCTATATTTATATTGCAGACGGTGATTTTACGATCACAAGTGATGGCGATGGCATGGACGCTTCCAATATCGTGCAGATCGAGGATGGAACACTTGACATCACAGCCGGGGGCGGCGCTGCAAACAGTCTGAAAACGCATGAGTCAGATATGCCGGGTGGACCGGGTGGCGGAATGCCACAAAACGGCGAGAAACTGGACGGAGAAAGCATGCCACAGATGGGGGAAAAGCCGGACGGAGAAAATATGACGGAAATGGGCAAGAGACCAGACGGAACAACTCCACCGGAGAAACCATCCCAAACTGATCAGAGTGATACAGCAGATGAAACAGCTGCGCCAGATAACGCAACAGATCATCAGAGCAGCAGTGCAGAAACAACAGAAGATACCACAACTGACGAGAGCGGCACCAGCACAAAAGGAATCAAGGCAGGTGGCGGCATGTACTTAAATGGAGGAACTTACCAGATTGATTCCGCAGATGATTCCATCCACAGCAACGCAAATATTACGATCGCAGATGGAACATACACGCTTGCGACAGGCGATGATGGTGTGCATGCAGATGATGCACTGATAGTAAATGGTGGTACGATCACCGTGACAGAGAGTTATGAAGGTCTGGAAGGCCTGGCGGTGACGATCAACGATGGAACGATTGATATCACTGCAAGTGATGACGGTATCAATACAGCAGGCGAGAAAATGGAATTAAACGGTGGATATATCCACATTCTGGCAGGCGGCGACGGCGTGGATTCCAACGGCGATCTGACGATCAACGGCGGTGAGATCTACATTGACGGTCCGTCTGATAACGGAAACAGTGCGATCGATTACGGCGACCGGTCGTCTGCGTATGTGAACGGCGGAACGCTTGTGGCAATCGGCAGCAGCGGCATGGCAGAGGTGATGAGTGATTCTTCCAAACAGAAGGTTCTTATGGTAAAATTAGGAGAACAAATGGAAGCCGGCAACGTTGTGCTGACAGACAGTGAGGGAAATGTGATCGTAAGTTACACGGCATTAAAAACCTATGACTGTGTGATCATCAGCACCGCAGAGGTGGAGAGCGGAGCAACGTACACGCTCACAACATCGGGAACGACGACAGAAGTGACCGCAGAATAAAAACAGCTGAGGGCAGGAATCGGTATCACTGTGAAATAAACGAAAGGCATGGGATTTTGTATGAGGTTATTGCTTGCAGAAGATGAAGAGGATTTGAGCCGTGCGCTTGTCACGGTGTTAAAACATAACAATTACTCGGTAGACGCTGTGTACGATGGTGCAGAAGCCTTGGACTATCTGGAAAACGGTGGCAATTATGACGGTGTGATCTTAGATATCATGATGCCCAAAATGGATGGTATCACCGTATTAAAAACAATCCGCAGACATGGAAATTCCGTTCCGGTCCTGCTGCTCACAGCAAAGGCAGAGATTGATGACCGTGTGGAGGGTTTAGACAGTGGCGCAGACGATTATCTGCCGAAACCATTTTCCATGAAAGAGCTTTTGGCGAGGATCCGGGCAATGACAAGGAGACAGACGGACACGACCGATAATGTGCTGGCATTTGGCGATATTGCACTGAACCGTTCTACCTATCAGCTCACAGGACCGGAGAATCCAGAAGGTATCCGTCTTGCTGGCAAGGAATACCAGATGCTTGAAATGCTCATGTCTAATCCAGGACAGGTCATTTCCCCGGATCTTTTTATGGATAAAATCTGGGGCTACGATTCAGAAGCGGAACAAAATGTCGTATGGGTATATATTTCCTATTTGAGAAAAAAATTAACCTCCATTGGAAGTCAGGTGAAGATCAGGGCGGCCAGAGGACTTGGATATTCATTGGAGAAAGACAATGCTTAAAAAATTAAGAAGAAAATTTATTGCAATTGCCATGCTGTCTGTTTCTATCGTGCTGATCGCAATTGTCGGTACGATCAATATTGCAAACTACATCAGTACCAATCAGGCGTTGGATGCAAGACTCTCCCTGATCGCTGACAACGGAGGTACTTTCCCGGATATGACACCCGGAGATTTTGGAAAAAAATTGGAACCTAAGTCAGATCAGCCACCGGCAATGAATGACCTGCAAAAGCATGGAATTTCGCAGGAAAGTCCGTTTGACACCCGGTATTTTACAGTGACGATCGCACCGGACGGTACAGTGGAATCTGTGGATACCGGAAAAATTGCTTCCATCTCAGCCGGGACAGCGGAGGAATACGCAGCGGAGCTGTGGAAAAAAGGAAAGAAAAAAGGCTTTTTCGCTGATTATAAATACCTTGCAACGGACAGTGACGGCTCGACGATGTATGTATTTTTAAACTGTCAGCGGGAAATCTCTACAATAAGAATATATGTTCTTGCCAGCGTGGGAACAGGAGCACTCGGACTTGTCATTGTGTTTGTCATGATCTACTTTTTCTCCGGAAAAGTGTTAAAACCGGTGTCAGAAAGCTATGAGAAACAGAAACGCTTTATCACGGACGCAAGCCATGAGATCAAAACGCCGCTCACGATCATCGATGCCAACACTGAAGTCATAGAGATGATGGAGGGGGAAAACGAGTGGACGCAGAGTACGAGAAAACAGATCGCAAGACTGACTTCCCTCACGGAAAAACTGGTGTTTCTCTCCCGCATGGATGAGGAAGGGACAAAGCTGGAAAAAGTGTCATTTTCACTTTCGGATGCAGTGCTTGATACCGCAGAGGGATTTCGCTCTGTCGCAAAAACAAAAGGAAAACAATTTGAGATCAATGTGGCAGAGCATGTGGAATATGTCGGCGATGAGAAAAATATCCGGCAGATGATCTCCCTGCTTTTGGACAATGCAATGAAATATTCCTCAGAGCAGGGCATTATCCGCATCGCACTAAAAACTTCCGGAAAAAGCAAAATCATTACCGTGTGGAATACCACAGACCAGATCGAGAAAGGAAAGCTGGACCTTCTTTTCGAGCGTTTTTACCGTATGGACGCTTCCCACAATTCCAGGACGGGGGGCTTTGGAATCGGACTTTCCGTCGTGTATGCGATCGTGAAAGCACACAAGGGCAAAATTTCAGCCAAAAGCGAGGACGGAAAATCAATCTTATTTACCGTGGCATTGTAGCGTCTGGCTTCCCCCTCTCTCCCGGCTTTTACTTGGTTTTCATTATGGAATAGATAAAAGGGTTTCTTATAAAACTTGCTCGAATTGCGGCTTTATCAGTGTTCACATTTTGACTTTTTTGATTGTTTATATTCATTCAGAAATGGACAGTCCGCACAATGTGTTCGTCTGCGGCCACACTTCCTTCTTATCTGTATCGTGCGCAAGTTACATGCCGGAAAATCAGCAGATGAGCAGGTCAAAAATCACTCAGGCTTTCTTTGATTTTTGACCTGCAATAAAGGATGCTGATTCCGGCATTTACTTGCGCTAGATACAGATAAAGGAAGTGTGTCCCAGACGGACACATTGCGTGGACTGTCCATTGATGAATGTACATAAACTTAAAGTCAAAATGTGAACACTGATAAAGCACTCAATTCTCACAAAAGTTTTATAAGGAACCCTTTTATCCATTCCATAGCTTTACACTTTGGCAAAAGCCGGGAGAGAGGGGGAAGCCAGACGCTACAATTCGTCAAATGAAATCTGATTTTTCGTCAGAAAGCGTTTGAGGAGTGTGTCCCACTCGTGCTCAAGAGTTTTGTCGGTCGAGAAGATCCGGTAGGAGATACCCGTGGTCACGGTCAGTTCTCCATTCTGGAAGCGGATATTTAAGAACACGGCGGAAATATCATTTTCCGTGAAAGAACTTCCGGTCTGGGAGAGGGTGCGTTTGAGATTTTCCGGCGATAACAGGAGGGAAAACTTGAAATAGGAAGGAGTTTTCTTTCCTTTGATCAGGTTGAAGCAGGAACTGCGCAAAAGACCATACGGAACAAAGGAAAGCCCGGTGAGATTCTGTTCTTCGAGTTCTTCTAAGGTGTAGAAGTCTTTTTGCAGCGTGCCGTCGATATGGCAGGAGACATTCGTTGTGATGACAGCCTCCTGAATGAGAAAGTGGTCAAACACATCCTGGCACAGTAATTTATTCATAAAGTCCTTGACTTCGGCAATTTTTAAAGCGATCATAAAATCCTCCCAAAAGAAAATGGTATCAACATAAATTTATCATTGGTTTGTTTTCTTGTAAATAACTGAAATGACAAATTAGAGAAAATATGCTAGAATACAGAGGATTTGCGAATGCAAAATACAGAATGATTATACAGATTTGCAGCCGCAGATAAAAAGTCTATGGTTTGATGGAAAGGTTGGTAACAGATATGACAGAGACAGAAATTTTATTTGATTTACTGGAGAAAGGAATCTCACCGGCGCACGCAGTGAGCGCATGCGAAAAAAGACTGACAGATGCCGGTTTTGAAGTGGTTGATTACGGTATGGCATGGAATCTAAAAGCGGGCGGAAAATATGTGATAAATCATCATGAAACGACATTGTTTGCATTCACATTACCGCAGAATTGGAGTGACAGAGAGCCTGCAATCCGCATTGCAGCAGCACATACAGATTTCCCATGCTTAAGGATCAAACCGTCCTGCGATATTCAGACAAACGGATACGCACAGGTGAATGTGGAAGTTTACGGCGGCGCAATCTTAAATACATGGCTCGACCGTCCACTCGGTGTAGCCGGAAGAGTTGCAGTGCGCAGTGGGGATGTGTTTACACCGAAAGTGGTCACGTTCCAGTCTGAAAAAAATCTTATGACCATCCCGAATCTTGCAATCCACATGAACCGTGAGGTGAACAAGGGCGTGGAATTAAATAAGCAGACGGAACTGCTCCCAATCTGCGGACTTTCCGATGATGCAGACTATTTTCTTGATTTTCTTGCAAAAGAGCTTGCTGTGAAAAAAGAGGATATTCTGGATTTTGAGCTGACTATTTACAATAAAGAAAAGCCGGAGTTTGTGGGATTAAACGATGAGTTTATCTCTGCATCCAGACTCGATAACTTAAATTCCTGTTCTGCACTGGTGTCTGCGATCATCGACAGCGACAGGGCGGACGGCATGAATCTCATTGCACTGTTCGATCACGAGGAGATCGGAAGCCGTTCCAAACAGGGTGCCGGTTCCATTCTGCTCCATGATATGCTGGTGCGCATTCTGACTGAGTGCGGACTGGAAAAAGAAGTGTGGAACAGACTGTACAACAGCATGATTTTATCCGTGGATGTGGCACATGGACTTCATCCAAACTATGCCGGAAAGATGGATCTGACCAACAAGCCGGTGCTTGGAAAAGGATTCTGTATCAAGGAAGCATGCTCCCAGTCCTATGCAACAGACTGTGGTGCGGTCGCAGTGATCCAGCAGATATGTGAGAAGGATCAGATCCCATATCAGAAATTTGTGAACCGTTCGGATCTTGCAGGAGGCGGCACATTAGGCTCGATCGCATCAGCATTACTTCCGGTAAAAACAGTGGATATCGGAATCCCATTGCTTGCAATGCATTCTGCAAGAGAACTGATGGCAGCAGCAGACCAGCAGGCATTGAAGGATCTGGTGAGCACTTATTTTGGCTGAAAGGCAAAAAAGATACATACAGCATGAAGTATGCATTTGACAGGAGAATCAGGTGAGAAAAAAATTTTTTTCCTATGTGGCAGGGAGTGCGGCGTGTGCAGCACTCATTCTGCTTTCGGGGTGTCAGCAGACAACCAATCAATTATCCGATATTACCCGCTATGTGGAGGAGAAAATTGCAGAAGGAAAAGGCACGGAAGTAAAAAGTACAGAACAGGAGACGGACACAGAACAGGCAGCAGTTTCCGGGGAAACAGAGAAGCAGGAAGAGCCATCCGTTGAAAAGCAGTCTGTGGACTGTTATGCATATCAGACGCTTCCGGAGGAAGTACGCACTGTGTACGACGAGGTTTATGATGCGATACTCTATGAAAAAGAAGATGTGGCGCTGAGCACGTTAGACAACGAAGTCCTGCATCAGGCGTATGTTTCGGTGATGGCGGATCACGGCGGACTGTTCTGGGTATCGGGCTACACTTACACGCAGTATACCAGAGGGGAAAAGCTGGTGGATCTCCATTTTACACCAAAGTTTACCATGACGGATGCCGAGCGGATGGACATGCAGGCACAGATCGATGAGACAGTCAGTCAGATTTTGGCAGGAATCGATGCGCAAGCGCCGGATTATGACAAAGCAAAATATGTGTTTGATTATCTGGCTTCGAATGTTGCGTATAGCACAGGTGCGCCGGACAATCAGAACATTATCAGTGTGTTTGTCAATGGGGAAACGGTTTGTCAGGGATACGCTGCAGCGACACAGTATCTTCTGGAAAAACTGGACATTCCTTGTGCAGTGGTGGCCGGAACGGCAGACGGACAGTCTCATGCATGGAATCTGGTAAAGCTGGATGGAGAGTATTACTATATTGATACGACCTGGGGGAATGCCACCTACAGCGGTGATGGAATGGGGCTGGATTCCTTTATCAATTATAATTATTTTGCAGTTACGACCGGGGAATTACAGAAAACGCATCAGCCGAATGACGATATTATCGTTCCGGTGTGTCAGGCGGTAAAAGACAATTATTATGTCCATGAAAATCTTTATTTTGACACATGGGATGCAGACAGTATCGGAAATGTATATCGGGCTGCCTATGAGCAGGGAGATGGTTTCTGCTCCGTCAGGTTTGCAGACAGGGAGCTGTATGAACAGGCATTCGCCTACTTTATCACGAAACAGAAGATCGTGCATTACTGCAAAGGACTGACATCTTTATATTATCTGGAAGATTCCGACCAGAACGTGCTGACTATAAAATTTTAATAAAAATCATAATATCCTCTATACAAAGTAAAGTTTTTGTGTTAATGTTACGTAGTAATCAATACTACATGTAATGGAAAAAAGAAACTTTTGATATAATAATGAATATCACAAGGAGGCTAAATCCTCTGCTCCTGTAAGGACAGTCGCATTTTGCTTCGCAAAACAAGGAGGATACTATGTATAAGATTGTAATAGACAGTTGTGGGGAATTACCGGAAGAATTAAAACAGGACGGACATTATGAGACCGTTTCATTGGAGCTGGAAGTAGACGGATGCCGTATCAGGGATGACAGCACATTTGATCAGTCAGATTTTTTGAGAAGAGTCAGAGAGAGCCTGAAAGGACCAAAGTCCTCCTGCCCGTCACCGGAGCAGTATATGGATGCTTATGAGGGCGAGGCAGACCATGTTTATGCCGTGACACTGTCCGGTGGTTTAAGCGGCTCTTACAACAGTGCAGTACTCGGAAAGAATCTATATGAGGAAGAGCACGGAGATACAAAGAAAATTTATGTGTTCAATTCGAGATCCGCGTCCATCGGTGAAACTCTCATCGGCATGAAGATACAGGAATTTGAGGAAGCCGGATGCGGTTTTGAAGAGGTTGTGGAGAAGGTGGAAGAGTACATCAAGTCCATGAACACCTATTTTGTATTGGAGACATTAGAGACATTGAGAAAGAATGGCAGACTTTCCAACCTGAAAGCATTTATTGCCAATTCATTAAATATCAAGCCTGTTATGGGCTCAACGAAGGAGGGATTAATCTGCCAGTTAGGTCAGGCGCGCGGCATGAACAAGGCGCTTGAGCGCATGGTGAAGGATATGATCTCAAAGACAAAAGACTGTGAGAACCGTATTCTTGCGATCTCACACTGTAACTGTCCGGAGAGGGCAAAAGCAGTGAAGGAAAAAATCGAGAAGATTGCGAAGTTCAAAAAGATCATCATCATCAATACCGCAGGTGTCAGCAGCATGTATGCCAACGACGGCGGCGTGATCATGGCAGTATAGTCAGATGCAGACATTAACATACGAAGAAACAGTAACAGCGATTGAAAATAAAAGAAGATTTGGAAACTTAAAGGGTGTCGAGATCTCAAAGATAATGTTAGAGCAGTTAGGACACCCGGAGAAAGATTTACGCATCATACACATAGCAGGGACGAACGGCAAAGGCTCCGTCTCTGCTTTTTTGCGCTCTGTTTTCGAATGTGCAGGATTGAAAACCGGGATGTTTACTTCTCCACATCTTGTGGATTTCAGGGAGCGCATCCAGGTGCAGGGAGATATGATCTCAAAAGCGGATACCACGCGCCTTGGAAACAGGCTTCTCTCTATGGATTTTGGCGTTTATCCGACGATGTTTGATTACTGTCTTGCGATGGCATTGCTGTATTTTAAGGAGCAGCAGTGTGATGTTGTGATTTTGGAGACCGGACTTGGTGGAACGTATGATTCCACGAATGCCTGCGGAGTGCCGGATGTGACCGTCATTGCAAAAATCGGTTTTGACCATATGGCGATCCTCGGGGACACACTTGCCAAAATTGCGGCAGAGAAAGCCGGAATCGTCAAGCACGGCACAGCACTTGTTTTAGAGAGCCAGGAGAAAGAAGCGATGGACGTGTTAAAACAGGCGGCGGAGCGGGCAGACATCAAAACCACAAAAGTTGTAAACTGGGACGAAATTAAAATCCTGCCACAAAAGGACGGAAAACAGTGTTTTTCCTATGCGGGATACGATGCAGTTACGATGAAAATGCTCGGTGTGCACCAGTATGAAAATGCCGTGGCGGCAATGCTTGCAGCAGAATTATTTTTTGAAAAATATTTTGCAGGAAAAAAGAATGTGCCGGAACTGAAAGCTTTGCAGCATGCGATCCGGGAAGGAATCGACCGGACGCAGTGGATGGGACGCATGGAACTTGTGAGCAATGATCCGTTTTTCCTGATGGACGGTGCGCATAACAGTAACGGTGTGGAGGCGCTGAAAAAAAGTCTGGAGACAATGTATCCAGATGAAAAATTCCATTTTATCATGGGTGTCATGGCGGATAAAGATTATGGGGAGATGATCCGGGAACTTCTTCCGCTGGCACTGGATTTTAAGACAGTGACTGTGGAGAGTGAGAGGGCATTGCAGGGAGAGGCGCTCGCAGACTGCATCCGGGCAAAAGGGATCCCGGCTGAGGCGTATCAGAAACTTGCGGATGTGCTGCCGGATTTCTCAAAATCATCCGCAGAAAAGACAGTGGCATTCGGCTCACTGTATTTTATCGGGGAGATCGAAGTATTTTTGCGGGGAAAACAGTAACATGGTTTCCGGAAAATCTGGGAAAAGCAGCGTCCGTGCCCAATCATTACAGAAAAGTTACAAAATAGCATGGATTTAATATATTTTTAAAATTAATCATATGGTAATATTTATTTTTTTCATCTATAATAACAACAGTCTGTGCATATAATAAAAAAAGAAAACAGACAGTTATTTTTTGTGAAAAACAGGTAGAGTTTTTGCAGAAAAGCACGTTGATCGTGCAGCACAAGCAGGAGAATGAGAGAAAGAATTACGTATGGTATTTAGCAGTTTTGAATTTTTGTTCCGGTTTCTGCCGGCTTTTTTAATCATATATTTTATCACACCGAAGAAGTTCCGCAACGCAGTACTCTTTTTGGGGAGCATTGCCTTCTACACCTATGGAGAGGCGCAGTATGTCCTGTTGCTGTTAGCGTCAGTCACGGTGAACTATGTGATCGCACGCAGCATGTATAAGACACCGGAGGACGGAAGAGGCAGAAGACAGGCAGTACTGCTTGTTCTGGCACTTTGCTACGATTTCGGAATGCTCTTTTTCTTTAAATACAGCGGTCTGACCACAAAGCTGCCGCTTGGGATCAGTTTTTACACTTTCCAGATCGCAGCGTATGTGATCGATGTGTACCGTGGCATTGTTCCGGCAGAAAAATCTTATGTTAACCTTGGAACCTATCTGACGATGTTTCCACAGCTGATCGCCGGACCAATCGTAAACTATACCGAGGTGAGCAGCTGCCTGAAAAGAAGGACGGTGACAGCACGGGATTTTGAGAGTGGCGTCCGTATCCTTGTGATCGGACTCGGATCCAAAGTCATTATCGCTGACCGGGTGGGAATGTTGTGGAACAACGTGCAGACGATTGGGTTTAACAGTATCTCAACGCCGTTGGCGTGGCTTGGTGCGGTCGCATATTCCATGGAGCTGTATTTTGATTTCGCAGGATATTCGATGATGGCGGTCGGACTCGGAAAAATGTTAGGATTCCAGATTCCGGTAAACTTCCGTTTTCCATATATCTCAAAATCGGTGACGGAGTTCTGGCGCCGCTGGCACATTACACTGGGACGGTGGTTCCGCGATTATGTATACATTCCGCTCGGAGGAAGCCGGAAAGGCAGACTGCGGACGATGTTCAACCTTTTTGCTGTGTGGATACTGACCGCACTGTGGCACGGGGCAGGGTATAATTTCCTGATCTGGGGCGGCATGCTGCTCGGGGCTTTATTTCTGGAAAAATTGTTTTTGCTTCCATTTTTACAGAAAAGCAAAGTGATCGGACATGTCTATCTGTTACTGTTTGTGCCTGTGACATGGATGGCATTTACGATCACGGATGTGCATCAGCTTGGAATTTATCTGACACGTATGTTTCCGTTTGTGAATGCACATACCGGCATGGTCAATTCCATGGATTACATCAAATATCTGAAAGATTATGACAGCCTGCTGGCGATGGGAGTTCTTTTTGCAACTCCGGTTCCGGCGGTGATTTATGGAAAAATAAAGCGGGGGATGCTCGGTACGCTGGCAATTGCGGTGATCTTTGCACTCAGCATGTACTACCTTGCGGTATCTGCAAACAATCCATTTTTATACTTTAATTTTTAGATAACAGGAAGGAGCAGAAATGAAAAAAATCAGATATTGCAAAATCACCATTCTGATTTTAGCTGGCTGGGCAATCCTGTCAGCGATAGGATTTCTGGGAAAAGATACGATTTACAGCCGTTATACGGTCGATCCGGTAAAAACACCGTACTTTGTTCTGGTCATGCAGGGCATACACGATGGGATTTATCCATGGAGCAGCGACCATGAGTCACTCTGGGATAAATGGGAACATCTGGCAGAACTGAGAAGAGATGAGGAGCAGATCTCCGCGACTGAGAGCACAGAACCTGCCGCAGAGGGAACGGAGAGTGTGGCAGTAACGGAGACAGTGGCGGAGACAGAGCAGGAGGAAGTAAGAAGCTTTCATGCGGTGGATGCCGGGTACTTCTCGGACGCAGTGTTTATCGGTGACTCGAGAACCGTGGGACTTCATGATTACGGCGGACTCGATGACAGCACTTTTTATGCGACCGTCGGCATGAACGTATACAACCTCTGGACAGAAAAGTTCTGTGAAGTGGACGGGGAAAAAGTGACATTAGAGGAAGCGCTTAAGGCAAAAAAATACGGGAAAATCTATTTCCAGATCGGGATCAATGAGATGGGAAGGGGAACGCTGGATGGTTTCATGACAGCCTATGAGGATTCAGTGGAAAAATTCCGGGAACTGCAGCCGGACGCTGTGATCTTCGTTCAGGGGATCATGAAGGTTGCAAAAGAAAAAAGTGATAAAGATCCGATCTTTAACAATGTGGGGATCGAGCAGCGGAATGAGCGGATCGCTGCACTCGCAGACGGAAAAAATATCTTTTACCTTGACATGAATGAGGTCGTATGCGATGAGGAAGGCAACTTAAAGAGCAGTCTGACGTTCGACGACATTCATCTGTATGGTTCAAAATATGGGATCTGGGTGGATTACCTGAAGGAGAATGGAATCTGAAAAAACGCTATGGTGCAGGAATTAGCATCATAGCGTTTCTTTTAATCGTTTTTCTCAAAAATCGTGAAGGTATTTTTGTTGAATTCCAAAATGCCGGCATCTCTCAATTTGCACAATTCATTGGACATGGCAGAGCGGTCGACAGAGAGATAGTCGGCAAGCTGTTGGCGGTTGAATGGAATGGTAAAGGTTGAAGCATTGGCTTTTTTCGACTCCATGGACAGGTAGGAGAGCAGTTTCTCTCTGGTGGTACGCTTGGACATATGTTCTAACTTGCGGTTTAACTGGAAATTTTTCCGGGACACTAACGTTAGAAGATTGCGGATCAGCCGGTTGTGAAACGCACAGGCAGATGGGCAGACTGTCAGAATCTTAGAGACCTCCAGAAACAAAATGCGGCAGGTGGAAGCAGCAAAAATATTCATTTCCAGCGGTTCAGTGGAATTGATCGCATAGGCTTCCCCGAAAATATCGCCCGGGGCACATTCTGCCATCAGATTGGCATTGCCCCAGAAGTCCTCTTTTACAATGTGTACACTCCCCTCCAGTACAATGCCGATGCCTGTGATGGTTTCCCCATAGGAAAAAATGATCTCGTCTTTGATAAATGTCGTCTCCCGTGCAGAGAGGCAGGAGAGCATGTCCCTGATCTCATCGGTTGTGATCCCTGTGAATACAGAGGTCTGTAATAAAAGCAGATCGTCGTTTGTCATAGAAACTCCTTTCGAATGTATGTATAGAACATTGGCTCGGTAATTGTGAAACTCCTCGTAAGCTGTACAACATTGTTCAAAATTAACAAAATTTTCGAAAACACGCTTTCGCTACGTGTCGCTGGTAACGGTACTAAGAAGCCAGTCGCAACTGACGTTACGCCTGCCTTCTAAGTGCTAATCGAACTTGTTCGATTTCTGCTCACCCAGTGTTTTCTCAAGCTTTTGTTAATTTTTCACAATTTGATTTATGTTATGAAGGAGTTTCACAATTACCTACCCAATGTTCGTAGAATAAAACATAATTACGTTGTAAAAACAACGGAAAAATTTTCTTTATTATATTAGTATGCACATAGAAAGTCAAATGAAACAAATAATAGATATGCAGACAACAGGAGGAATGGAAGATGGTAAGAAGAATTATAGAGATCGACGAGGAAGCATGTGTAGGATGTGGTCTTTGCGCAGAGGCATGTCATGAGGGAGCAATCGCAATGGTAAATGGAAAAGCGAAGCTTATGCGCGATGATTATTGTGACGGTCTCGGCGACTGTCTGCCGGCCTGTCCGGTAGATGCGATCCATTTTGTGGAGCGTGAGGCAGCAGCTTATGATGAGAAGGCAGTGGAAGAACATAAAAAGAGCAAAGAGGCGGCAAAGACACCATGCGGATGTCCGGGAAGTCAGGCGAGAGCCATCCGGAGAGAGGCAGATGCAGACAGAAGCGCAGAGCTGCAGACGGCAGGAGAAATCCGTTCCGAACTGACACAGTGGCCGGTACAGATCAAGCTTGCACCGGTCCGTGCGCCATACTTTGACGGCGCAAAGCTACTGATCGCAGCAGACTGCAGTGCATACGCCTACGGAGATTTCCACCGTAAATTCATCCGCAGCCATGTGACACTGATCGGGTGTCCAAAGTTAGATGATGTGGACTATTCTGAGAAGTTGACAGAAATTATCAAAAACAATGACATCAAATCTGTTACAATAACACGTATGGAAGTGCCTTGCTGTGGCGGAATTGAGATGGCTGCGAAAAAAGCACTGCAGAACAGTGGAAAATTCATTCCATGGCAGGTAGTGACCATTTCTACGGACGGAAGAATCCTGGAATAACAGTAAAATTCTGCGGTTGTCTCCACTTACAGGAGATATTTCAGAAAAAAGAAAGAGAGGACGAAAATATGAGTGAAACAAGCGTAAATCAGAGAAAAGTGGCAATGATCGGATGCGGTTTTGTAGGATCTGCAACAGCATTTGCATTAATGGAAAGCGGTCTGTTTTCCGAGATGGTTCTGATCGATGCTGATAAAAACAGGGCAGAGGGAGAGGCGCTGGACATCAGCCATGGACTTCCTTTTGCAAGGCCAATGAAAATCTATGCCGGAGATTATGATGATATTGTGGATGCAGCGATCATCATCGTGACAGCAGGCGCTAATCAGAAACCGGATGAGACAAGATTAGATCTTGTCCAGAAAAATGTTGGTATTTTCAAATCCATCATTCCGGAAATTGCAAAAAGAAACTGCGGAGGAATCCTGTTGATCGTTTCCAATCCGGTGGATATTCTGACCTACACGGCATTGAAATTGTCCGGTTTCCCGGAAAACCGGGTGCTTGGCTCCGGAACGGTGTTAGATACTGCAAGATTAAAATACAACCTCGGCGAGCATCTGAATGTGGACAGCCGGAGTGTGCACGCATTCATCATCGGCGAACACGGCGACAGCGAGCTTGCAGCATGGAGCAGCGCCACTGTTTCGGGTGTGCCGATCAATACATTCTGCGAGATGCGTGGACACTTCAACCATGACGAAGCGACCGAGCGTATTGCAGAGAATGTAAAAAACAGTGCTTACGAGATCATTGCAAAGAAAAAGGCGACCTACTTTGGAGTTGCAATGGCGGTGCGCAGAATCTGCGAGGCGATCATCCGCGACGAAAAATCCATTTTACCGGTATCGAATCTGATGCACGGAGAATTCGGGATTTCCGATATTTCCTTAAGCATGCCGGCAATCGTGGGAGCACACGGTGTGGAAAACCGGATCCCGATCACTCTCGATGAGGAGGAAACAGAAAAACTGCAAAGTTCTGCCGGCACTTTAAAGAAAATTATTGAAGAAGTGTTATAAAAAATGATAGAATGAAAGAAAAAGCCAGACATATTTTGTGTTTGGCTTTTCTTAAGTCTGGAGAGAAAAACATGGAAAAAATATTAATCTATCAGGTAAAAGAAAAAGAAGCGGTAAAACAGCTGCTTGCGCCAATGAAAATCCGCCTGGAGGAGATCAAAACCACAGATTTGCGGCAGAGTATCGGGGATCTCGCAGAGGGAAAAAAGAACGTGCTCACAGCACCATTTACCGGCAGCGCACCACAGGAGAGCCTTATGGTATTCTGCGGTGTGAATGAAAAGCATTTTGACAAAATACTGTTTGAACTGCGCCGGAAACAGATTCCGGTTGACTATAAAGCAGTCCTTACACCATCGAACCGGAAATGGAGTGTGCTTATGCTTATGCTGGAACTTACGAAGGAGAAAAACAGCTTCCGGCAGGGAAACTGAAACGGAACAGGGACAGATCCGAAACGGAAATGGACAAGCGTGCAGATTCTTGTATGAAATGTAAAAATATGGTAACATAATGATATATGTCTGCGTACAGAGACAGTATCTGACGGCAGACTGCGAATGGAAATACGATATTTCGCACGAAGGAGAATGAAAAATGGAACATTTCATGAATCTGGTGTTGATCAAAAATATATATATTGGTATTCCAATGGCTGCACTCATATGCTATCTGTTTTTACTATTCTGTTTTCTGAATGTTGCAGAGAAATCATCAGAAGTAAGAGATCTCAAGGCAATACTGTCGGCATTATTGTCCTGGACAGGCGGCGCTGTGCTCATGAGACTGCAGATCAGCCCGGGGATACAGTTCTGGTATCATGTGTCATTGATGGGACTTTTTACGATCCCGATACTGATATATGGATTTTTGTTCCATTATCTTGACATCCGGGGAAAGGACAGATTTCTGTATGGCTGTATGGCTGTGACAGTATCAGCTGTCCTGCTGAATGTTTTTACCGGTTGTATTCTTCCACCGCCGGAAGTGCAGATCATGGCGAATGGCGGTATATCCTACCATTATCATGCAAAAACAGGCATCTGGTTGCTGGCAGCAGCAGAGATATTTCTGTTAGTGTATGTAACGCTGCTTGCCCACAAAAAAATCGGGGAACAATTAGAGTATCGGAAAAAACTCGGACCATTATTAATAGGAACACTGCTCATTATGGGTGGAAATATTCTGTGCGTGATGCCATGGAGCGGTGATTTCCCATTCGATACCCTTGGCGGAGTGGGAATGGCGGTCTGTTTTGTATACATTATTTATAAACAGTATCTGTTCTCATTTTCCATGCGTGCGACAACAGGTGCCGTATATTTGATCGCAGTAGTTGTAGCGTTTCTTCCAATGATTATTTTGGAGCCAAACATTGACCATGTGATTGGCCAGACGGACAGCTTTACCAGACAGTTTATCACAGTGTTTGTCGTTCTGCAGTGCCTCTGGATGGTGCTGGTCATGACCTATGCCAGAAAATGGCTGGAGCGTATCCTGTACCAGAAGAAAAAGCACATTGTGGAGAGCCTTGTGGAATTTCAGGATATGGCGGCTTCAATCCTGAATAAAAAAGAACTGTACCAGAGAATCCGAAGCACCGTCAGTTCGGCGGTACCGGACTCTTATGCACGTATTTTTGAAAAAAGAGATGACCATTTTGTGGAGTGTACGTCAGACGGAGACCGGGTGCTGGACACAGAGGAGGAGGCAAGGCTGAGGTCATTTTGTGGCACCGGCGGCATTCATAAAAAACCGGAGATCGCAGTTTTTAAGTATGACGATAAAATTTATGGATTTTTATATGTGGAGCTTCACAGAAAAAACAGGCTGATCTATGATGAGGCGGACTGTATCCGGCAGATCGCAAACAGCGTATCCGGCGCATTAAAAAATATCAGTGCCTATGAAAAAGTATATCAGGTGTCCATTCATGATGAACTGACAGGTCTGTATAACCGCAGCTATTGCAGTGAATTTATGAAAAATCTGGATATAAAGGAACATCCGACAGGAATGATATATCTGGATATGGATAACTTCAAGTTATACAATGATCTGTACGGCGAGGAGACCGGAGACCAGATCCTGAAGTGGAGCGCATCCCAGGTGCAGAACCTCTGCAGTGACAAAATGTCGGTATTCCGTGTCGGTTCCAATGAATTTCTTATTATTGCGGAAGAAAGCAGAAAAGAAATACTATTGTCGTTTGCGCGGCTGATACAGAATACGATATTAGAACAGAAAGAAGATAAGCCAAAAGTCATCCAGCCGATTACGTTCAGCATTGGAATCGCATGGGACAAAAACATGGCAGAAAGTGCAAGAAAATTATTCCGTCAGGCAAGACGGGCAGCCTTCTATGCAAAAGGAAATGGTAAAAACCATATCGAGATTTACGAGAAGAGTTTTGAGGGACAGGAACAGAGCAGGGAGAAAGGTTATGAGCAGGTAACGCCGACGATTTTTGCACTGATGGCAGCAGTTGATGCCAAGGATTCGTTCACCTTTGAACACTCTGAGAATGTTTCCGGGTATGCGATGAAGCTTGCAGCAAAAATGGGGCTTCCAAAGGATGATATCCAGACTGCAAAAGTGGCAGGTCTGCTCCATGATATCGGAAAAATCGGTATCCCGGAAAGCATCTTAAAGAAGAAGGGCAAACTGACAGATGAGGAATACGATGTAATGAAAACTCATGTGGAGAATTCCATTGAGATGATCCATTTCCTCCCGAATATGAACTATGTCATTCCGGCGGTTTTATCCCATCATGAACGCTATGATGGAAAAGGCTATCCGGGCGGTGTCAAGGGAACGGACATCCCGCTTTTAGGCAGGATCCTTGCAGTGTGTGACAGCTTTGATGCAATGGTGTCCCGGAGGGCTTATAAGGATGCCTTAAGCGTGGAGTATGCGATCGGGGAATTAGAAAAAGGAAAAGGCACGCAGTTTGATCCGGATGTCGCAGAAGCATTTATTGAATTGATCGAGGAAGATCCTTCGTTTCAGGTGAAGGCTTCGTAATATCTTTTCAATACGATGTGCATTGATGGCAAGGGAGAAAAGAAGAAAAACAGAGAGCAAATATGGATAAAATATAGTGTATCATTGATTCAGCCGCCACATTTGTGGCGGCTTGTTTCCTCTTATGCGTCAGAAGAAATAGTTTCTACTTCCTGTTGGGATAAACCTGAAAATTTTGCAATCTCTTCTATAGTAAATTTGTTCGATTGCAGCATCCTTCTGGCAGTTTCAATTGCAGCATGGTTTTGTCCTTCGGAAAATCCAGATTCACGACCTTCGGAAAATCCGGTTTCATGTCCGGATTTTTCACCATCAGAAAAACCGGCTTCATACTCAGCCTTTCGCAATTTCTTCTCTTCCAATTCTTTATCATATTCAAAAATACTCATACTGATAACCTCCGCACGATTTTTGGAAAGAAATTCTGCAAGAATCCCTTCCTTTATGCATTCGTCAACAGCACATTCTACAGCCTGATTCAGAGACATGTTGGCAGCATAGTGCCGTACTCTGGCGACATATTGCGCATATTCTTTCAAATGCTGAAGAAAGCTTAAGTTCAGTGCAGTCAGATAATTTCTGATATCCGTCTCCTGCTTTTAAATTAGTTAATGGGTAATTGAAAGCATAGATACGAATGAATTACGGAGATTATCAGAGATAATCAGCCGTTTCCAGAATATAGATGGCAAATGCACCATAAAGATTTTGTAAAATATGCTTTCTGTCATTGTAACATGAGAGATAATTGCAGACAAGAAGAATTTTACAACTTTTTTATGAGGGTTTTGATGATTTTAAACGAACTGTATCCGAAAAATCAGGAGTAAAGTTTGAAACAAAAAAGTATTAGAGAATAAGAAAAACACTGAGACAGGAGAGGTATGCGAGTGCAGTGGGAAGATTGGGAAGGATGGTTGCATAGATTCGCAGGACTACATATAGTTCACCTTGAAAAGAAAAACGGCAAATTGTATAATTGCCATAGGAATCATTATCAGTTCCGATTTTGAATGATTGGAACTGATATAAGAGTCGAAAACTGCAAAGAACTGCTTGGTCAGCAGACACTAACTACAAACAGCGTCAGGACGTTATCGCTTGATATATGAGGAGTGAGGTACAGTATTATGAGAAACTTGAGAAGAATCACAGTAATTATGGTCATGGTATGTCTTATGATAGGACAAAGTGGGTGTACTGGAATTTTTGATTCAACAAAAAGTGAAGTTCGCATTGCGAAGAAAGTATTAAAAGAAAAATATAATGAAGACTTTGAAATCATTACACTGGGAGGACGCTGGGGAACACTGACGAATGATACCTTTACTGTAAAATGCTATCCGGTGTCTGATCCTGACTGCATCTTTAAAGCTGAGATACAAAAAGAGGGGCATTATGTTTATGATGAGTATGTTTCGACTCGCGTGTGTAAAAGATTAAAGACAGAGATAGAAGAAATGATGAATGGCGTGCAGGTGTCTGTTTATGTACATGCTGTACCGTCTTCAAATGATGGAACAGATAGTAATGTATCATACGAAGAATTTGTGAAAGAAAATAAGGTACACTTTGGTATATATCTTGTTATACGAGATAGTTATGAATCTGTAAGTGGATCGGTGGAAACTTTGGTTGAGAAATATCCATGCTTAAAAGATAGCGGAAGCAGAGTCCTATATTGGGAAAATGTTTCAAGTGAAAAAATAAATGAGTTTGACAAGTTGGCAAAAGAAGCAACAGTATTTAATGGAACAATGCAAGAACTACTGGGAGAAGAGCCTACAATTGTAGAATTACAAACGGAATATTAAGGGAGAAGGGAACGTTATGAAAAAGAGTATTTTACTATTGGTAACAGCACTGCTATTGACAGGTTTAGCAGGGTGCAGCATGACAAAAAACAGATATAACCATTATGGAGTTGTGAAATATCTTGAAAATAAATATGATGATAAATTCGAATATTATGAAACTTATGGGGGTACGCTGTTTGATTCAGACTCATGGAAGAAATTTATTTGTACCAGTGAAAAATATCCGGGAAAACATATTTTAGTAATTTATGATGTGAAATATAAAAAATATCATGATAATTATCTGGATATTAAATATGCTCGTCAAGTGGATGAATTATTTGATTCTATGTTGTCGGAAGTCTTTGGGGAGAATACATATTGTTTTCCACATTATGAGGATGAAGATATTGATGGGAGTGTATCAGAGTTCGACGGAGATACTACTTTTGAACAATATATAGCAATGAAGCGTCTGTTTTTATATTCTTTTGTAAAAAGTGATAAGAGCAATGAAGAAATTGAACATGAGATGAAAGAACAGTTATTGAATAATGGTATATGGTGTTATGAGATAAACCTCTATTTTGATGAAGATCTTGATGAAAATACTTTGGATTATTTTGCATATAGAAATGACGTAATAAGAAAGGGAAAAAAGTCAAGACATTTTTATGCAAAAATGAAAGATAACAAGACATTTACAGAATGTTATTGGGAGGTGGATTAAGATGTCAGAATTTGATAATGAATCATAATTTAACAACTTATATAAAAAGTGACAAAAGCAATGAAGAAGTCGAAAGTAAGATAGAGGAACAGATACTGAACAGTGGTATGTATTGCAGAAATATTTGCTTGCATTTTGTGGAGGATTTTGATGAGCAGAGGCTGGATGATGATTCCTACCTATATGACTTAAATGTATCAGCAGTGAGACACTATGTCGCAATCATGAAAGACAATAAAACATTTAGGGAATCTTATTGGGAAGATTGAATGGATATACATGGAGAAGGAAGCTTATGAAAAAGTATATAGTACTGGTAGTAACAACACTAATATTGACAGGTTTAGCAGGGTGCAGCATGACAAAAAACAGATATAACCATTATGGAGTTGTGAAATATCTTGAAAATAAATATGATGATAAATTCGAATATTATGAAACTTATGGGGGTACGTTGTTTGATTCAGACTCATGGAAGAAATTTATCTGTACCAGTGAAAAATATCCGGGAAAACAAATTTTAGTAATTTATGATGTAAATCATGATGAATATCATGATAATTACTTCGATATTAAATATGCTCGTCAGGTGGATGAATTAATAGATTCAATCCTGTCAGATGTGTTTGGGGATGATCCGTACTATTTTATGCACTATGAAAGTCTGGAGATTGATGGTACGGCATCGCAGTTTGATGCGGACACTACGTTTGAAGAATATATAGCGGAAAAATATATTCATTTAGTTGCTTATATAAAAAGTGACAAAAGTAATGAAGAAATTGAAAGCAGGCTAAAGGAACAGATATTGGAAAGTGGTATGTGCTGTAGAGGTGGTATTGACATACATTTTTTAGAAAATTTTGATCTGGATGAGGACAAGATGCACAATGGTTCTTACATATATGAATTAAGAAAAACAGAAATAAGACGCTATCGTGCAAAAATGAAAGATAACAGAACGTTTGTGGAGTCTTATTGGGAGAATTGATATGGCAGCGTTTATTAAAAGTACAGATTGTTTTGTACTTTGTAAACTGGCTGGAAAAAAGTGCAGAATACAAGAAGCAATATGAAAAAATGGAGAAGTATAGCAGTAATTATTGTTATGGTATGTCTTATGATAGGACAAAGTGGGTGTACTGGAATTTTTGATTCAACAAAAAGTGAAGTTCGCATTGCGAAGAAAGTATTAAAAGAAAAATATAATGAAGACTTTGAAATCATTACACTGGGAGGACGCTGGGGAACACTGACGAATGATACCTTTACTGTAAAATGCTATCCGGTGTCTGATCCTGACTGCATCTTTAAAGCTGAGATACAAAAAGAGGGGCATTATGTTTTTGATGAGTATGTTTCAACCCGCGTATGCAAAAGATTGAAGACAGAGATAGAAGAAATGATGAATGGTGTGCAGGTATCTGCATACATTGAAGCAGTACCGTCTTCAAATGATGGAACAGATAGTAATGTGTCATACGAAGAATTTGTGAAAGAAAATAAGGTACACTTTGGTATATTCCTTGTTATAGGAGATAGTTATGAATCCGTAAGTGGATCGGTGGAAACTCTGGTTGAGAAATATCCATGCTTAAAAGATAGCGGAAGCAGAGTCCTATATTGGGAAAATGTTTCAAGTGAAAAAATAAATGAGTTTGACAAGTTGGCAAAAGAAGCAACAGTATTTAATGGAACAATGCAAGAACTACTGGGAGAAGAGCCTACAATTGTAGAATTACAAACGGAATATTAAGGGAGAAGGGAACGTTATGAAAAAGAGTATTTTACTATTGGTAACAGCACTGCTATTGACAGGTTTAGCAGGGTGCAGCATGACAAAAAACAGATATAACCATTATGGAGTTGTGAAATATCTTGAAAATAAATATGATGATAAATTCGAATATTATGAAACTTATGGGGGTACGCTGTTTGATTCAGACCCATGGAAGAGATTTATCTGTACAAGTGAGAAATATCCAGGAAAACAAATTTCGGTAATTTATGATGTAAATCATGATGCATATCATGATAATTATTTGGATATTAAATATGCACACCAGGTGGATGAATTAATAGATTCCATGTTGTTGGAAGTGTTTGAGGATGATCCATATTATTTTATACACTATGAAGGTGCAGATCATAGTGGTTCTGCATCGCAGTATGATGCAGATACTACTTTTGAAGAATATATAGCGAAAAAGCATATTTATTTAGCTGCCTATGTAAAAAGTGATAAAAGTAACGAAGAAATTGAAAGTAAGCTAAAGGAACAGATATTGAAAAATGGTATATTTTGCAGCTGGATTGACTTGTCTTTTGTGGAGGAGTTTGATAAGGAGCGGATGAATGATTCCTCTTACATAAAGGAGGTCGTATCACAGGAACCAGAATTGAGATTTTATAGTGCAAAAATGAAAGATAATAAAACATTTACAGACTGTAATTGGGAGGAGTGATGTGGCAGAGTTTGATAGCAATACAGCAGATATTTTGGTTGTATTAGATGTATATATGTATTTGGATTATCAAATCAAGTGAGAAGGAGAACGTTATGAAAAAGTGTATTTTATTATTGGAAACAGTACTGATTTTGATTGGGTTAGCAGGGTGTAGCATGACAAAAGAAAGATATGATCCGTATGGAGTTGTGGAATATCTTGAAAATAAATATGATGATGAAGTCAGGTATTTTAAATCCTATGCAAATACAAAGGAAAATCCAAGGAAAGTGTATCAATGTGTAAGTAAAAAAAATTATCCTGGGGAAAAAATCTTGGTGATTTACGATACGAGAGCTGATGCATATTGGGATAGTTACTTTGACATTAAATATGCTCATCAGGTGGATGAATTAATTGATTCGATACTGTCGGAAGTGTTTGGGGATGATCCATATTATTTTATACACTATGAAGGTGAAGGAATTTCCGGTTTGACAGAGCAGTATGATGCAGATACTACTTTTGAAGAATATATCGCAGACAAGAATCATAATTTAACAGCTTATATAAAAAGTGACAAAAGCAATGAAGAAGTCGAAAGTAAGATAGAGGAACAGATACTGAACAGTGGTATGTATTGCAGAAATATTTGCTTGCATTTTGTGGAGGATTTTGATGAGCAGAGGCTGGATGATGATTCCTACCTATATGACTTAAATGTATCAGCAGTGAGACACTATGTCGCAATCATGAAAGACAATAAAACATTTAGGGAATCTTATTGGGAAGATTGAATGGATATACATGGAGAAGGAAGCTTATGAAAAAGTATATAGTACTGGTAGTAACAACACTAATATTGACAGGTTTAGCAGGGTGCAGCATGACAAAAAACAGATATAACCATTATGGAGTTGTGAAATATCTTGAAAATAAATATGATGATAAATTCGAATATTATGAAACTTATGGGGGTACGCTGTTTGATTCAGACTCATGGAAGAAATTTATTTGTACCAGTGAAAAATATCCGGGAAAACATATTTTAGTAATTTATGATGTAAATCATGATGCATATCATGATAATTATTTTGAAATTAAATATGCACATCAGGTGGATGGATTAATAGATTCGATGTTGTCGGAAGTGTTTGGGGATGATCCCTATTATTTTAGACACTATGAAGGTGCAGATGTCAGTGGTTTGGTATCACAGTATGATGCAGATACTACTTTTGAAGAGTACATAGCAGAAGAGAATCTTAGTTTGACAGCTTTTATAAAAAGTGATAAAAGCAATGAAGAAATTGAGAGTAAGCTGAAGAAACAGATATTGACCAATGGTATATTCTGTGGTTGGATTGATTTATATTTTGTGGAAAATTTTGATGAGAAATTGATGCATGATTCATCATATAAAAGTGATGTAATAGTAAAAAAGCAACGGTTAAGACATTATAGTGCAAGAATGGAAAATAATAGAAAATTTACAGAATCTTATTGGGAGGATTGATATGGCAGGGTTTGATAGTAATACAGCGGATATTTCAGTTATATTAGATGCATATATGTATTTGGATTATCAGTCTGATTCAGAAGAGATACAAGAAAAAAGTTTAAATGAGATATTAGAAAAAATAGAAAAGAAGTATAAGGATAATGAAAATTATAAAGCATTAAAAAAAGCCTGTGAGGAAAATCCGAGTCTTGGAGAATATACACTGGTCAGTCAGAGCCATTATGAGCATGAGGCAAATGGACAGGATTTCTTCAATTATACAGGAGAAGAATGTACAGATGATCCGATACAGGCATGTGCATTCAAAAGTCCTGACGGAGATTTATATGTGGCATACAGAGGAACCGGTTCTAAAAGATGGGGAGATAACGGACAGGGATTCTCTGACAGGGCAATAGAGAAGCTTTAAAGATAACCCAGATTCTGAGACGAATACTTTGTGTTTTTTTGTATCAGTTCCGATTTTTGCATGATTGGAACTGATATAAGAGTCGAAAACTGCAAAGAACTGCTTGGTCAGCAGACACTAACTACAAACAGCGTCAGGACGTTATCGCTTGATATATGAGGAGTGAGGTACAGTATTATGAGAAACTTGGGAAGAATCACAGTAATTATGGTCATGGTATGTCTTATGATAGGAGGAAGTGGCTGTATGGGAATTTTTGCTTCAACAAAAAGTGAGGTTCGCATTGCGAAAAAAGTATTAAAGGAAAAATACAATGAAGACTTTGAAATTATTTCACTGGGAGGACGTGGGGGAACACTGACGAATGATACCTTTACTGTAAAATGTTATCCGGTATCTGATCCTGACTACATCTTTAAAGCTGAGATATAAAAAGAGGGGAGTTTTTATCCGATTGTTGGAAGAGATACAACAATTGGGTATGAGAGTATCTATTATTTAACACAAGAGCAGTATGATGATGCGGTAATAGGTGGAAAAGTAAGGATAAGTTTAAAAGGCAAATAATGAAAAATAGCAACTGCGTACAGGTAAGATGAAACTCAAATCGAATTTGCAAATGAGAAATTAGTGTTTTATGAATAATAAAATAGAAAGTGAAAGAGATGGAATGAAAAAGAGTATCAATATAAAAAATGTAATTGTCAGTCTTGTTTTTTTAATCATTGGGATTGGGATGTTACTATTTGTATTATTTGTGGTTCTTCCGGCAATGACACATAATGCAGAAGTATGTACTTTAGAAGTTGAGGCGGTTGTTATAGAGAATGAGCCTTATTGGACAACTACTGGGGATGGAGAGTCTGTACGCAGGTATAGACAAATTGGTGAATATACTGTTGATAATAAAAAAATTACATTGACAATAACAGACCAAAAGACAGATCCAGTGCCAGAAGGTACAAAAATAACACTTTGGGTTAACCCTGATAATCCGTACAATTTTATAAATAGCAGAGAGATAAACTTGATTGATATTGTTGTTCCGATTGCAATACCAATTGGTATTATGTTATTTGGAGTATTAGGTTTGGTTTTTAATTTGAAAAAAGAAAAATAAAGGAAAAAGAATAACAACATCATGGAAAACGGTGCAAGCATATTAAAAAAGCTGGGTATTATATTTTTATGTATAGGAACTTTGGGTGTTTCAGGTAGTCTGATTTTGTGTTTCATAGTCCCATCTTTGTGGTTGTTTTCAATTATCTTTGGCAGCGTTCTGGCAGTTTTTTTAATCGTTGGAATAATTTGCATGATAATTTATTCTACGAAAAAAGGAAAAAAAGAAAAATTAATTGCAAATGGAAAATATATTTACGCAGATATTGTCGATATTGATGTAAATGTATATCAGAAAGTACAGATAGACCGTATTTCAATGAATCCCTATTTTATTGTATGTAAATATGTGGAAGCAAATGGGAAAGAACATCTGTTTAAAAGCAAATCGCTTTTATATAATCCATCAGCTTTGATTACAGAGAAGCAATTGAAGGTTTATGTAGATTTGAAAAATCCAAAGAAGTATTATGTAGATACAAGTTCTATTTTGCCGGACTCAGCAGTTTTACATAAGTTTAAGTTTGATAGCAGAGGAAAAGAACGTGCTTTACTGAAAGAAGAAAATTATATAAATGCGGTAACCTGTGGAGTGGAACTTGTGGGAAGAATAAAGGTTAACAGTATTGTAAAGCCAATGTTTTTGAAAGTTACAGATAGTTTAAGTGAGCAGTTTAAAACTCCGGTTGATGAAAAAAACAGAGCATTTGTGGGGTATACAGTGTTATGCCGATATGATGCACCGGATGGGAAAATACATATTTTTGCATCCAGAGGGCAGTGGGGGGAACCTCAAAGAGATTATCAGGGAGAAAATGTCAGGGTATATTATAGTGGAAAAAATTATGAAGCTTATCATGTAGATCTTAATTCTATTGGTTTATAAAAATTAGTTTTGTTACAAGGTAAAGTGGGTGGATTTTGAGTCATCTGGTACAACATCAAAGCTGCAGAAATCACGCAATTGTTGCAGTTGTAGGAGAGAAAATAACAGGAGGTGCATGGATGATAATAGAAAATGGTGATTCAAAATTTACAGAGGAAGAAAAGCGAAATCTTGTTGTACGAGAATATACGAGTGAAGAAATAGAGAAAAATAAAAAAGCGTATGTGAATAAAAGCATAAAAAAGTGTTTTCCATTCATAGTCCTAATAGTGCTATGCAACATTTGTTCTTATATATTACCCGACATGTCATATGCAATTGATATTGTCATGGTTATCATCATTTTTTTGTTTATTTTAACGATAATCATAAATATATTGAATTATCGGATTGTAAAAAGAAGGCATTACATAGAGCTGATTGTAGATAAAAAGCTTCCGATAGAAGCAGAAAGCAGGGATGCAGGAGCATCTGATGATTCATGCATGATATATCATTATCCGGTGGAAGGGAGAGACAGTACATCGGGATATGCAAGTATTTTTTATATAGGAAAAGAAAAATATGAAAATGCTGAAGTCGGGGAAAAGATCAGGATTACCCCATGTTAATATGATAGAGATAAAGGGACATTTTGGGACAGAGTTAACTCGAAATAAAACGTCTGTAATGCACAATGAAAATCGTGAAAAGGAAATGACAATATCATAGTTCACCTTGAAAAGAAAAACAGCAAATTGTATAATTGACATACGAATCATTGAGAGACACGGAAATAGACAATACAGAGGGAGCATGACACATGGGACGATTTCTTAATCCTGATTACAGTGCATTTGAGACAGCGTTAAATTCAGAAATTTATATTGATAAAACAGGTTTGCTTGCGTATACCAATAAAGTGATCAATACAAAGCAGGCGTTTATCTGTAACAGCAGACCGCGTCGTTTTGGAAAGTCTGTCACAGCGGATATGCTTACAGCTTATTACAGCAAAGGCTGCGATTCAGCAGATATATTTGCAGATTATGAAATTAGCCATGCAGGGGATTTTAGACAGCATCTGAACAAATATGATGTCATACATCTTGATATTCAGTGGTGCCTTGCTCCAGCGAAGGGAGCTGCAGGAGTTGTTTCTTATATTGAAAAAAGTGTCATAGCAGAATTAAAAGAAAAATATCCGGATATTATTTCGGAAGAAACGGTATCTTTGCCGGAAGCAATGTCAGAAATCTATACTGTGACCGGAAATAAATTCATTGTAATCATTGATGAATGGGATATTTTGATCCGTGACGAGGCAAATAACAGGGACGAGCAGGAAAATTACATTAATTTTCTGCGTGGAATGTTTAAGGGAACAGAACCTACCAGATTTATCAGTCTGGCGTATCTGACAGGAATTTTGCCAATCAAGAAAATGAAAACGCAATCTGCACTCAACAATTTTGATGAATTTACAATGTTAGATGCCGGGGCACTGGCTTCTTATATTGGGTTTACGGAGCTGGAAGTTGAAAAACTCTGTGATAAATATCATAAGGATTTTGCAGAGGTAAAAAGATGGTATGATGGATATGTGTTGGAAAATCAGCAGGTTTATAATCCGAAGGCAGTTGTCAGTGTCATGCTGCGTGGAAATTTCCAAAGCTACTGGTCGCAGACCGGAACATATGAGGTTGTGGTTCCACTGATCAACATGGATTTTGATGGGTTAAAACAGGCAATCATAGAGATGATTTCAGGTTCGACAGTAGAAGTAGATACCGGAACATTTCAAAACGATACGGTAAGCTTTTCTAGCAGGGATGATGTGATAACTTACCTGATCCACCTTGGATATCTGGCATATGACCAGAGAAAACAGTGCGCATTTATTCCAAATGAGGAGATACGGCAGGAACTTTTAGCGGCAGCAAAGAAAACGAAATGGAATGAACTGCAGGAGTTTGAATATCAATCCGAGCAGTTGTTAGAGGCTACTCTTGATAGAGAGGAAACGCTGGTTGCAGATTATATCGAACAGATTCATATGGAGTATGCGTCAGCAATTCAATATCATAATGAAAATTCATTGAGCAGTGTTTTGACAATTGCGTACTTAAGCGCCATGAAATATTATTTTAAACCAATTCGGGAATTACCGACAGGGAGAGGGTTTTCAGATTTTGTATTTATACCGAAAGAGGAATACAGAGTAGATTATCCTGCACTCGTAGTCGAATTAAAATGGAATAAAAGTGCACATACAGCGTTACAACAGATAAAGGACAAAAAGTATCCTGAATCATTGTTGCAGTACACTGGAAATATACTTTTAGTAGGCATTAATTATGATAAGAAAAGTAAAGCACATGAATGTGTGATAGAAGAATATAAGAGATAAAAGAGTTGTTATTTTAGAAAGGACACCATTTAGAGAATGGTGTCTTTTTTGCGTGTAGAAAAAATGTAAATATTTTACCCAAATTACATCAGATTATATGGTGTGAATTGTAGGAGAATAATATAATAAAAAGAATAATTGTAAAGAAAAACAGGGGGAAAAAGTTGAAGAAATTTTATATTGCATATGATACAGACGTTGGGATAAAAAAGAAGACCAATCAGGACAGTCTGTTATTAAAAGGATGTTCTGAGGAACATGGAGAGACACTTCTGATCGCAATTTGTGATGGCATGGGTGGCATGGAAAAAGGGGAGCTTGCCAGTGCAACGGTCGTCAGGGCTTTTTCAGACTGGTTTGAACAGGTTTACATAAAGAACGAAATGCATGTTGGGGATGAAGGAATAAGACAACAGTGGCAGAGTCTTTTGGAAGAAATAAATGGCAGACTGATCAGGTATGGAAAAGAAAACCAGATTCAGCTTGGAACAACAATAAGTGCGGTTTTATTAAACAGTGATGGACAATATATGCTTTGTCATGTTGGAGACACCAGAATTTATACATTATCGGATACGTTGCAGCAGCTGACCGAGGATCATACATTCATTGCGCGAGAAATAAAACGTGGGAATATGACAATAGAGGAAGCTAAAAAGGATAATCGCAGAAACGTGCTTCTTCAGTGTATCGGTGTGAATGAATTTTTTGAACCACAATATGAGAATGGAAGGCTGGCGCATGGCACAGCCCTTTTGTTATGCTCAGATGGATTCCGTCATATGTTATCAGAAGACGAAATTTCTGAGTCACTGAATCCGCATAAAAATCTTGATGAAGCGCAGATAAAAGAAAAATTGAGAGAAATGATCGAATGGAATAAACAACGGATGGAAACGGATAACATTTCTGCAATTTATATCAAACTCAAATAAGGCAAAAGAGGAAATGAAAGTTGGCTGAGAGAGGAACAATTATTGAGGGAAAATACGAGGTTTTAAAGCTGATCGGAAAAGGTGGAATGTCAAAAGTTTACCTGGCGATGGACAAAAACCTGAATAAGCAGTGGGCAATCAAAGAAATCGAGAGAAAAGCTTATGATAAGAACAATGAAGTTGTAGTTGCAAGTGCAATGGCGGAAGCAAACATGATGAAAAAACTGGATTATCCGTCACTGCCAAGAATTGTAGACATTATCGAAAAAGAAAATGTAATCTATGTTGTCATGGATTACATTGAGGGAGAAACCTTAAGCAGTGTATTGAGTAAAGAAGGTGCACAGCCACAGGAAGTTGTAATTGAGTGGGCAAAGGAACTATGCAGGGTATTGGATTATCTGCATACGCAGAATCCGCCAATTATCTACCGGGATATGAAACCGGCAAACATTATGCTGCAGCCGAATGGAAATATCAAGTTAATTGATTTTGGTATTGCGAGGGAATACAAAGAACAGAATCTGGCAGATACAGTAAGTCTTGGAACAAAAGGATATGCTGCGCCGGAGCAGTTTGGAGGAAAAGGTCAGACGGATGCCAGAACAGACGTATATTGTCTTGGCGTGACGCTATACCATTTACTCACAGGACAGAATCCATGTGAACCTCCTTATGAAATATATCCAATCCGATATTGGAATCCGCAGTTGTCCAGTGGATTAGAAGCAATCATTCAAAAATGTACCCAGTTAAACCCGGAAGACCGTTATCAATCATGTGCAGAATTGTTATATGCGTTGGATCATTATGATGAGATGGACGAGGGGTATCGAAAGAAACAGAAAAATAAGCTGAAAGTTTTTTTTATTACAGCAGGTTCAGCTGTATTTTTTCTGATTGCAGGGTGTGTATGCACAGGAATGAGGGTTCATGTGAACAACAGCGATTATGATAATAACATCAAGCAGGCAGAATTATCTGCGACAGATGAGGAAAAAATCGATTATTATGCCAAAGCAATAGATATTCTGCCGGGCAATTCGGAAGCGTATTTTGGAATAATCGAGGCATTTAAGGATGACGCGGTCTTTTCATTGGAAGAAGAGGAATTATTCAAAAAGAAAATAAACAGTAATCTGACTGTTTTGCAGCAGAATAGCGATTATGGGGATCTTGCTTTTGAGATAGGAAAATTATACTGGTATTACTACGATTATGGAAAAACAGAAAATTCAGACAATCAGATAACCAGAATGAAAAGTGCGATTCAGTGGTTTGAGGCGGCATGTACTTATGGCGGTGAGGACAGCAGTTATTATACGATGGCTGAAATGTACCGTGATATAGGACAGTTTAACCGCGATATCACACTGAATGTGCAGGAAGCATCTGATAAAGGAACCTATCTTCCATATTGGGAGAATATAACAAAACTCGTAGCAACCGTATCTGAGAGTCAGGATGAGAATGAAATTGTAAATCTGGAAGTATACAAACTGGCAATGAATGCTGTGGAAACTTATGCAAGAAAATTTAAGGCAGATGACGTAGCACAGGAAGATATGAAAGCGTTGCTGGAACAGGTAAAAGCTGGTACGGAGCAGGTTGATACGACAACAGACAAAACAGAAGAAATGAAAAATGATATTCTAAAGCGTTTGCAGGATGCAGAGGCAGCAGTGGAAAATGCATATGCAAAAGATACGGAGGTGAAAGCATCATGAATGCAGGTACTTTACAACTCATATCCATCATTGCATTTTCATTAGCAGGAGTTTTAACACTGATATCCATTTATCTTTTTTTTAAAATGGATGTACGGGGAATCATAGATGATCTTAGTGGTAAATCGGCAGAACGTCAGATTATGGCAATGCGAGAGGAAAATAACAGACAGAAAAATCCATTGTCTAAAAGAAGCGCCAAATCATCTGAAACAAGGAAAAGCAGTCTGATGGAACGCACAACAGTGGAATTGAAAAATGAGGAAAAAACGGAGGTTCTTCCGAAAAAAGATGAGGAAAAGACAGCATTGCTGCGGGAAGAAGCCACTATGCCGCTTCAGATGGTTGAGAAGGAAACAACTGTTTTAGAAGAAACTACAACTGTATTACAGGAAGATGAAACAGTTGTGCTGACTGAAAATGCAGGAAACACAGATAAAAGGTATGAACTGGTCTTGAACGAAATCATCATACATACGCAGGAGATAATTTAGAAAATGGAAATGTTTTGGAGAACAAAAGGAAAAAGAATTGCAGCATGGTTAATGATTGCGTTAATTATGGCAACAACGATACCATTTGGAAGTATCAGTGCATCAGCAGATAACACTGCAACAGGTAAAAGTGGTACAGTCACAATCACAGGACAGGTGATGGTTCCGTATGATACTAATGAAAACACGGGTACGAGTAAAGGAAAAGCATATGCAGGTGCTAAGGTAATTGTAAAATATCCTAAAGACAGTGCGACTACTGTGACTCATAATGCAATTACAGGAGCCGATGGAAGTTTTACCATTCCCATAGATGATTTGACACTAAAAGAGGATGATAAGTATACGATTGAAGTTGAGCCAGCAGATGCGGATAAAGATACATATGACAGATATTCTGATGTGAAAACGGTCACTGCAGATCAGGTAAGCACTAAAGCGATTGAGTTAAGTGAAATTACGCTTAAAAAAAAATCTGCATCTTATTCTGTTACTGCAAATGCAAATACTTCTGATAATTCAGCAAAAAATGATGCAGGAGAAGTAAAGGTAGAAAATAATGTAGTAACAGCAACACCAAAGGAAGGTTATGAAATCACTGCTGTAACAGTAAAAAAAGAAACTGCAGATTGGAAACCGGATGGAGAAACCAACGATAATTGGTGGAACAAGAATATAAATGCGAGCGGTGCATTTGTATATGAAGAATTTAAGGATAAAACATTAGATGCAAATTATGCATTTACAGTCACATTCGCAAAGAAACAGTTCACAATCACCTATAAAATCAGTCAGAATGGAAAGCTAATTTTAAATAGTGATGCACAAAATGATAAAGTTGAAATCACAACCGAGAGTGGAGAAGACGGTAGCCGGAATGTTCCATATACAGATTCTGAGTACAAAATAAAAGCAGCTGTTACAGACAACAAGTATCATCTTACAAGTTTTAGAGTGGACAATGATGAAAAGCTTAATGAAAACGAAATAAATAACAGCTTAAAAGAGAAAGAATATATATTTTCAGAAGGAATAAAACAGGCACATAGTATAGAAGTGACAGCAGAAATTGATACGTACACAGTTTCTGTTACAACTGATGATGGAGGAATTGTTGAGGTTAATGGTTCCAGTGAAAAAAATATTATTGTAGATTCTGGAGCAGAAGTTGCAATCATTGTAAAACCAAATGAAGGTAAAACAGTAAAAATATTTTCGATCAATGGTACGCCGATACAGGAAAATAATTTAACAGAGGATGAAGATGGAACAGCAGTCTATAAGATTGAAAACGTAAATGGTGACCAGAATGTAACTGCTGAATTTGAAGATATTCAAAATGAAAATGAAGATTCGTTGGCTCATGCAGGTCTGAATCTGTCAGATAGTGGAAATAATCAAATAAAAGCGGATGAGGATGGAAACTATTATTCATCATCAGCCATTTTAAAATTTAAGGATGGAGCTAAAATCAGTCTTTCGCAATGGGGATTGGGCAAAACGGAACTCAACTTAACGAAAACAACTATCATTTCATCAGTGTATAAAGGTGGAATTATTGGCAGAAAGCAAATAAGTCTCAATCCGTCTGTGAAAATTGTGATTGATACAACAGAACCAACAATTGAACTGAGTGACGATGAGAAAACAATTTGGAAAACGGAAGCAGACACGGCGGTGGATATCACAGGTACAGCCGTGGATGAAAATTTGAAAAAGGTTGTCTGGTCAGCAACAGAACTTACACCGGATGATGTTGTACTGAATCAAAAACAGGAAGCAGTATTAAATGAAAATGGTAAGTTTGAAATAAGCGGCATTCAATTAGCAGAAAATCAGAACATTGATAAAATCTATATTTATGCCATTGACAAAGCAAATCAGTGTTCAGAAGCCGGAGTTATTACTGTATATCGGGACAGTGCAGCACCTGAAATTACAGAAGTGTCTCTGATTCCTGCTGATACAATAAAAAAATACGATTTTGGTAATTATTACAATGCAAATATTAAAGTAAAAGTTACTGCGAAAGATGTGGATGTAAAAGACAGCAAATCGGGTTATCCGGCAGTTGGTGTGAAAGAAATTTGCGTATACAGTGATGATGATAAAAAAGTGTATACGGGAACTGTAAGTACACAAGTAAGTGGAACAAGTGATGCAACGATAGAAGTTACGATTCCATTGGAAGAAGCTGGTACATTTGCAAGCCTGAAAGAGGTTCATATCAAAGCAGTGGATGCATTGGGCAATGAGAGTAAGGCATATAAATTAAAAGAAATTAAGAATCATAATGGTATTTCATCGGATGTTTTAATGCTGGAAAAAGATGCACCTGTAGTAAAGGTGACGCCACAGGTAGATGGTAAATATGAAAATACAAAAGATGGAAAGACAGAGTATTGGTACAAAGAGATCCCAGCGATTGTATGCGAGGTTACAGATCAAAAAGATCAGACTAACGGAAGTGGTCTTGCGGCGAGAACTGTGACCGTAAACGGAGTTGAACTTACTTCGAAGGCAAAGAACTTTGTGGAAAGTATTACAGATAGTGATCAGATTGTGCAGGAGGATTCACTTACACTTTCAGCAAGCGATTTGCAGAAGGTGCAGGAAGGCGAAAATACAGTTGTCACCACCTATACGGACATCGCAGGAAATAAAACAATTGACACAAAAACAATCTGTCTTGATACACATAAGCCAGATGTTACAAGATTTAACATTGAAAAGAAAGATGCATTAAAAATTTTAAATATTTTTACCTTTGGTAATTATGGAAATGGTGTGATCAAGGTTACTGTAACAGCAGATGATTTACACAGTGACGATGGTTCAGAAGTACCGTCAGCCGGACTGAACGAAATTACATTATATGTAGGTGAAGAAGCTTATCAGACAAAGGAAGTCGGAAGCGATAATACAGCGGTATTTGAACTCCCGGCAGAGACTGTTTTAAATGAACAGAAAGTATATTTAGATAAAAAAATCAGTGCAATAGTTACGGATAACGTTGGCAACCAGTCTGAAAAGACACTTGTGACGACAGCAAATTCCAATGTGAAAAACAGCAATTTAATGATTGAAACAGTGAAACCGACCATTACATCTGTTTTATCGGCAGAAGGATATGTTGGAAAAAATGGAATCATCTATAACAATAGTGATACTGGAGTCAGCATTAAAGTAGAAGATAAAGATTCTGGAATTTATAGTGTGAAAGCCTCCGTTAATAACAAGGAGTTAGTGAACGTTTCTTATCCGGATCAGAAAACGGTTACGGAAAGCTATGAGATCAACACGAAGGATGCTGTCATTAATGCAGACACCAACAGCTATGATATGGTAATTACAGCCATTGACAATGCTGGAAATGAATATTCCAAAACACAGCGTGTCTACAAGGATATTATAGCTCCGGAAATTTTAAGCATTGATATGGAAGCAGCAGGAAATAAAGAAGCAGATGGAAGTGTTTCTTATACAGAGACGGATTATGGTTATTATTTTGTGGAAAATACAAAGGTGACTGTAACGGCTACGGACGGCTCCAAAGAAGGGGATTCCGGTGTAAAGGAAATCCACTATTATACGGTAGATGCCAATGGAACAAAAGGCAGTGAACAGATTGTACAGGCAGATGCAGAAGGAAAAGTGACATTTGTGGTTCAGGCAGGATTTAAAGGACAGATTTATGCCTGCGCTTACGATATGTTAAATAATCACGAAGAAAGATATGTGACACCGAGCAGTCTGATCATTGAAACAGCCGAGCAGCATGCCCGTGAGAAACATATTGATTTTAACAAGGCGGCAGCTGCAAGCAAGGATGCAAAGGGAAATGAACTGTATGAAAAAGATGTAACGGTAGATGTTACAGTGACAGATACATTTTCGGGAATCCGTTCTGTGGAATGGACAGTGGAATCGCCTTATGATAAAGAAAACAATCAGTCAGGAAATGTGGAGATCAGTAATCAGGGTGCATTTTCCAGTGGAAATGCGGATGGCTGGAGTCAGACAAAGAAAGACAAAAACCTTGTTACAGAACTGAAAAAGTCATTCACTGTAAAAAATAACAGCAATGAGATAAAAATGCATATCAAAATGACAGACCGTGCAGGAAATACATCAGAAGACGAACTGATATTCAGTATTGATAAGACAAAACCGGAAATCAAAATTGCATTTGATAATGAGACACCGGATGCTGAAAATACAACCATGTTCAAAGAGAACAGAGTTGCTACCATTACAGTTACAGAACGTAACTTTGAGGCGACAGATTTTAAGGCAGATATTACCAATACAGATGGTGTGATTCCGGAGTTGTCAGCATGGCAGACAACCGAAAATACGGAAAACCCAGATCAGAGTGTAAGTACTGCAACCATTACATTTGCTGAAGATGGTGATTATACGCTTTCGGTCAGTGGAAAGGATAAGGCAGCAAATCAGGCAGAGACAGTAAAAGCAGATGATTTTACTATCGATAAAACCCGTCCGGTGATTACGGTTACTTATGATAACAATAATGCAGTAAATGGCAATTATTATGCAGCAGCGCGTACAGCGACGATTCAGATTGAAGAACATAATTTCTCTGAAAACAGAGTGAAAATCACTGGAACAGCAACTGATAACGGAGCATGAATCTCATTCCCGCAGTCTGGCGGATTTACCGGAAATGGAGATGTTCATACCGCAACCATTACATGTGGTACAGATGGTTTATACAATTTTAATGTGGAGTACACGGACATGGCAGGAAACATAGCTGAAACCTATACAGGGGAAGAATACTATGTGGATCTCACTGAACCAGAAATTGAAATTGTTGGTGTCGAAGATTATTCGGCAAATAATGGAGATGTTATTCCACAGATCGTAATGTCAGATACAAACTTTGATACCAATGGTGTGAACATTGAACTGGTTGGTGCAAATCAGGGAAGTGTGGCACCGGAAGGCTCTTATACGAATCAGGGAAATGGAGAGACATTTACCTTCCAGAACTTCCCGAAAGAGCAAAACTATGACGACATCTATACGATAAATGCCACATTGACCGATATGGCTGGAAATGAGAGCAATGCAACAGTTACGTTCTCCGTAAATCGCTTTGGATCGGTTTACGTGTTTGATCAGACCTTAAAGGATATTGAAGGAACTTATATTCAGAACGAGATTGATGTCAAGTTAAAAGAAGTGAACGTAGACAGTCTGGAACATGACAAAATCAAAGTAGTAGTAGATACAAATGGAACACCGAGAACATTAGAAGAAGGTATCGATTATCAGGTACAGGAATCCGGTGGAAACGGACAATGGTATCAGTATGATTACACCATCGACAAGTCTCTTTTTGCCGGGGATGGACGCTACATTGTGACACTGTATTCAGAGGATATTGCAGGAAATGTCAATGAGAACATTGATGAATCCAAAGAAGCAGAGATTTCATTCGGTGTTGATAAAACAGCTCCTGTCGTTATTCCGATTGATGTTGAGAGCAATGCCCAGTATCCTGTGGATACGAAAGCAGCGAATGTGACAGTCAACGACAACCTGGTATTAGATAGTGTTGAGATTTATATTGGTGATAAAAAATGTGATTATACAGTGGATGGTGAAAACTATCAGTTCAATATCCCAAACAATACGAAAAAACAGGATGTCACGATTATGGCTGTGGATGCAGCTGGCAATAAAACAAACTATGTCTTAAATGGAATTCTTGTAACAACCAACACATTCATCCGTTGGTATAACAATAAGCCATTGTTTGCAGGTTCTATTGCGGGTGCAGCAGTAGTAACAGGCGGTGGCGTCGGTGCAGCGATCGCACTGCGAAGCGGACGTATCAAAATAAGACGTAAGAGAAAATAAAAAAAGGACTGAGAGATATGGCAAAGTATCGCATAGTTTCAAAGGGAAATATAGTTACGATTAAAAGTAAGTTATCATTTGGGGAACAGATTAATGAGCGGGAAATCAATATTTTTGAACAACAGATTTTCCGCGGCTGTTTCAGACCGAGACAGGAAGGAAAAAAGACGATTATCTACACAGCACCAGATGTGGTACCTCTTATATCATATCTGAAAAAGGGTGTGGATGAAGAAACGTTTTTTCTGCTTGCGGCGCAGACAATTGAGATGACTAAAAAAATTGAAATGAATGGGTTGTATCTGCATAATCTCATGTTACAGCCGGAAATGGTGTTTGTATGTGAAAGAACCAGGGAAGTGTTCTTTGTATATCAGCCGATCAATAGCAGAATTACGAGTGGAAATGTTTATGCGTTTCTTGCAGATACCGTACAGTATGCAGGCAGATATGGCAAAGAGCCAGAGCAGTTTCTGAAGGAATTCCAGGTATTCCTCAATGATACAAAGAATTATAAAATAGAGGACATTGAGAGATATATCCGCGAAAAATGTCCACAGGCATTCCGGAAAATCGTAAAAGCAGAGACGGGAAAAAGCGGTTACATCACAAATGACCGTTCATCCTATGAAAGACATTATCACAGTGACAGTAACGATGAAGGTGGAACGACATTACTGATGGAGGAGGATGAAAGTGGTACAACCCTTTTGACACAGCAGGAGGATGACGAGGGAGACACAACTCTTTTGCAGCAGGAGGAAAGATATCCAATTTTAGAGAGAATCAGCACAGGGGAGAGCGTGACTGTCAGAAAAAATATTTTTAATATCGGTAAGGAAAAAGAAAATGATTTTACAATAATAAATAATAAGGCGGTCAGCCGCAGACATGCGGTAATTGAGCGGATAAATGGAACTTATTATCTTATGGATAAAAGTTCAACGAACCATACATATCTGAATGGAGAAATGCTGGATGCTGAAAATTCTTATGTGCTTTCGGATCATGACAGTATTCAGATTGCAGATGAAGAATTTACATTTTATTTTGATTAGGAAGTGAAAAAATGGACGAGTACTTTGCAGATAAATTGACAGAAATTCAAGACACGGAAGACACTGCCTACTTATTGGAAAATAATGAGATCTTTTATGATGTTGGCTATAAAGTGATGCAGAATCAGGAAAATGCCAACCTGTTAAGGTGTCATAGAATCAAATATAATGGAAAAATAAAACTAATTTATTTCACAAGAGAATATACATCACTGGAGGATTACATTGCATCTTCGGATATGGATACGATCTTAAATGCGATTCACAGTTTGCTCGAAGCTTTAATTCAGATTGAAAATCTTGGATTTTTAAATATGGCATGTATTGATAATCGCCTTAGCCATATATATGTAGAGTCTGGCACGAATAATGTGAAGATCATTTATTTGCCTGTAAATATAACGGGTGTTCATAAAAATAAAAATGAATTTGACAATGAAATAAAGGCTCAGCTGGTGCAGAAAATAGAACGGATAGGAATGATGGATCATCCGAAAATGCGTCAGGTGATAGATGCGTTGGAGGATGGAACATTAAAACTTCATGACATTAGTACACGTATACAGGCGGAAAAAACTGTAATGCATAGAAATACAAAAAATACTTCTGCAGATCCCAATATTGGGCAGAAAAAGATAGTGGATATGCCGGACATGAATCAGATATCAATACAATCCATAGATGGGCAGTTTCACTTTGTTGTTTGTGAAAATGAATTCCTGATAGGAAAAAGCAGAGAAAGAGTTCAGGGTGTGATAACAGGAAATAATGCGGTCAGCAGAGTACATTGCAAAATCGTAAGGCAGAATGGCAGCTATTTTGTAGTGGATATGGGAAGCTCCAATGGTACTTATGTTAATGGAAAAAGAATACAGCCAAATGTGCCAGAGCCTATTTCAGACAGAAGTCAGCTGAGAATTGCAAATGCAGAATTTATAGTACGAGGATAAAAAAATGAGTAAGCCATTAATCATTATTGCAGATACAGATGAGTTGTATCTGCAGAATCTGGAAAGAAAATTTTTGGAAGAGTTTGATGACCAGATAGAGTTAGAAATTATATCTGATCCGGTCTATTTTGAACAACGTTTTGAGACACCTGTTTCGGTGGAAATCCTGGCTGTTTCAGAAGCACTATATTCAACAGGACTTCAAAGGCATAACATTTCCAATCTGTGTGTGTTAGCAGAAGAACAGGAGAATGGAAGCACGGAGGATTTGTCTGTAAACAGAGTGTATAAATATCTGGGTATCAGGGAACTTTTCAATGAACTGACTTATCAGAGCAGGGATCGGCTGACGGAATCACAGACACAGGAACATAAGACACAGATCATTTCTTTTTATTCTGCAATCGGGGGAACAGGAAAGACAGCATTATCTGTCGGACTTGCACGGTGTCTGTCAGAAAAACATAAGAGAGTTTTCTACGTAAATACAGAATCTGTGCAGGATTTTTCTTATTATCTTGAAAACAAAACCGGTATGCCGAATGAAGGATATCGTGTCATGAAAAATGAACAGGAACATATGTATCAGAATGTTCGTTTTACATTAAGAAAAGAAGGATTTACATATCTGCCTCCATTTAAATCAACGCTCGATGCAAGAAATCTTGATTTTACGATCTATCGAAAATTAATACAGTCAGCGAAAGACAGTGGAGATTATGACTTTATTATTGTGGATGTGGAAGCAGGATACAGCAGATGGAGAATACAGTTACTGCAGGATTCTGATAAAGTGATGCTTATTACGTTACAGGATGATGTCTCAACGAACAAAATGCGCTATATCACAGAGTGCCTTGATTTCGAAGATCATGAAAAATACATGGTCATTTGTAACAAATACAGTGAAACAAGAGACAACCAATATGTTCAGTCGGGATTACAGTCAGAGTTTTCCATCAGGGAATATATTGATGAAGTGAGTACCCCATTGTTAACTGCAAGACAACTTGCACAGTTAAATGGGATAGAAAAAGTGTCATACATGTTTATTTAGATAAAGCAATATGGGGAGGAAAGAGATGTTTAGAGATTTTTCGGACGAAGCAAAACAAAAACTTTTAAAGTATGTTGACGAAGTGACGGCAGACGGTACCTGGGACAGGGTAAAAGACTGGTTTGGAGATGCCGGACTGACCATACAAAGCTGGCTCGGACAGCTCAGCATCCAGAACTATGTCAATGACGTAGACACCTACCATAAAAAAGTACTCGATAAAAATAACACCACAGCAAAGCAGATCGGGGAGATCTTTTCGAACGTGCAGGCAGTGGATACCAGATACCTCAGCATCGCAGGAAGTGAGGCAGCCTGTGGGGATGACATCATAAAACTGATCAGAGACCTTGCCAGTGCCATTGACCCGAATGGAGGGAACATGGACATGGGAAGGATGAAGGGTGTTCTGGATGCAGATGTCGAGAACATACGCAATGCCAGGGCGACGGCTGAGAGGGCAGTCGAGGAAAAAATGCTCGGAACTGAGGCAGAGGGCTGCATGAACAGCGAAGACCCGGTCAACCTGAGCACCGGAAACTTCATCTATGAGCATGAAGACTTAAAAGTGGGAGGGGAGATACCGTTATCGTTCCACCGTTATTATAATTCCAAGGACCGCCGCAGCGGTGTGCTTGGAGACTGCTTTTTGCATAATTACCAGACAGCCATCGAAAAAGAAGAGAACGGAGCCGTCAGGGTGCGCCAGGCAGACGGACAGGTCAACCATTATGACAGGACAGTTTCAGAAAACGGCAGGGAGGAACTGACAGGAAGAAATACAGCACTCGAATCCTTAAAAGAAACGGAAACAGGATACGTGCTCGAACATCCGGGCACGGAGATCATATCGTTTGACCGGGACGGAAAGATGCTCCGGAAAGAAGACCGGAACGGAAGGGGCATATCTTTTTCCTATCTCGAAGATGGAAAACTTGAAAAAGCGGAGGCAGACAATGGGAGCAGCCTGACCTACTCTTATAATAAAGAAGGACAGCTTGAAAAAGTGACCGACCATACCGGACGGATCGTGCAGCTTGCATACAGGGAAGGAAAACTCGAAAAGGTGACAACGGCATCCGGTGCAGAATACCGCTATGCCTATGGGGAAAATGGAAGAATCACGGAAGTGGAAAATGCCCGTCATGTCACATCTGTTAAGAATACCTATGACAGAAGATTTCGTATTATTCATCAGCAATTTCCAGATGGTGGAATGATGGAGTTTGCTTATGATGATAAAAACCGACGTGTCACACTCACGGAGCGCAATGGAAGTAAAATCATTCATGTGCATGATGAACGATACCGTAACACAGAGACTATTTATGAGGATGGGACAAAAGAGCATTATCTCTATAATGAAAAAAACCAGTGTATCAGCATGACAGACAGGCTTGGCAGAACGACGAGAATGGCGTATGATAACCGTGGGAACCTCACACAGACCGTGGATGCCCTAAAACGCAGGGTCAACTATACCTATGATGCAGATTGTTATCTTATCAGTGTAAGTATTAACGGAAAAGAACGTCTGAAAAACCATTATGATGGGAAAGGTAATCTGATCGGCACGGAAAATCTGTACGGAAACAGAATTACCGTGATAAATAATGGGGCAGGAAGACCGGAAACAATCACTTATGCAGATGGAAGCGTTTGGGAGATTGGATATGATGAAAGCGGAAACATCGTACAGTTAAAGGATGTAACCGGAAATGTGACAACTTATGGCTATGATGCCTTAAATCGTGTGATTGAGACAGTAGATGCAAATAGGAACGTGACACGTTATACCTATGATGCAGCAGACCGTGTCACAACAGTAACCGATGCTATGGGTAATCAGAGAGCATACACTTATAACGCAGGTGGAAAAATCACGGCAATCCGGGATTTTGATGGTAATACGGCAGAGTTTATCTATAATCCACTTGGAAAAGTGGAAACATACACAGACAAAGAGGGACAGCAGGTACATTTCACTTATGACAAAATGTGGAACATCTGTTCGGTCACAGCGCCGGATCATGGAAAGCAGGAATATTTTTATGACAGTGACAATCATCTTGTAAAACAGATACTCCCGATGGGAGGAGTAGTGAAATATGCCTACGATGCGGCTGGAAACCGCACAGAAATGACGGATCCGGAAGGAAATACAACCCGTTACTTTTATGATGCCGTAAACCGCCTGACAGAAGTACTGGAACCGGATGGAGCCAGGACTGTGTATGAATATGACAGAGAGGGAAATCTTGTCAGAGAGACGAATGCATCCGGACAGACGACAAGTTACACTTATGATGATTTAGGAAGAAGAACAAGTGTTACAAATGCGGCTGGTGCAACGACAAGTGTATTCTACAATGAACTTGGAAAAGCAGAGCGTATCTGCTATCCGAATGGAAGCAGTACTGTTTATGAATACGAAAAAGGTGGAAGATTAAAGAGTGTTCGTTACCCGGATGGTGCAGGAGAACACTACGGATATGATGCCAGGGGAAACCTCACAGAGCGTACCACTACGGCGGGAGAATGTTACCATTATAGTTATGACTGTCTTGCCCGTATCACATCCATTGAAAATCCGGCAGGAGGTGTGGCATATTTTACCTATGATGCACTTGGACGTGTAACGAAGGCAGAAGATGAAAAGGGAAATATTACCTGTTATGAATACACTCCAAATGGCAATCTTGCAAAAGTGACAGATGCGTTGGGAAATGAAACATTTTATCAGTATGATGCAATGGGACAGCTGGTACAGACAAGCTGTACAGGAGCCAATGGGGAAGAACCACAGAATACAGTCTATACCTGGGATAAAGAAGGTCATGTTACCACCGTGACAGACCCTTTAGGGGATATAGAACGCTATACTTATGACCCGGCAGGAAAAATGAGGGCAAAAGTAGACAAAGATGGTTATGAGACTGCCTTCCATTATGGCACAAATGGTCAGGTGGAGGAAATCTGTTATGCGGATGGAAGAAAAGTATCCTTAACCTATAATGCCATAAGGCAGCTTGAGGAAGTAAAAGACTGGCTCGGCACGACAAAAATCGCTATGGATGAGGCAGGACGTATTGCCTCTGTCACAGATCCATATGGAAAAACCGTGGGATATGAATGGGGAAGCATGGGTGAGAGAACGGCAGTTCTTTATCCAGATGGAAAAAAGACCGTATATGAATACAATGAAGCCATGCAGATGTCAGCCATGAAAATCTTTTCCGGGGAAATGCGGGAGAATACAATTCGTTACAGTTATGATGAATTCGGAAGACTGATTGGAAAGCAGCTGCCGGGTGGAAATTATACAGATTACCGATACAATGCGGCAGGAAAACTTGAAGACATCTTACATAAAGGAGCAGATTTTACAGAGCGCTGTCACTATTCCTATGATGTCATGGGAAATAAGGTCATGGCAGAAAAGGAAAGACCGGGATTGCCGGAGGACAGTGGAAGTTTTTCTTATTGTTATGATGCATTAAACCGTTTGACCACCGTAGCACAGAATGGACAGACATTAAGAACATACAGCTATGATGCATTCGGAAACCGAAGCAGTAAAACTGAATATCAGACAGCAGGAGAGCTGGTGACAACTTACCATTATAACGCCAGAAATCAGCTGTTGCAGGAAACAAATGCAAACGGAACGAAAGATTATGCGTATGACCACAGAGGAAATCTGTTATCCGTAACAAGCGGTGAAGAGGTTTTGAGAGCATATGGGTTCGATGCGGCTAACCAGATGAACAGCTCTATGGGAATGACAGATGGACAAATCAAAAAGGCAGTATATCAGTATAACGGATTAGGACATAGAATGGAGCAAAGCATTGCAGCAGGGGATGCAGCCCCGGAACAGACCATTCGCTATACACTTGATCTTACCCGCCAGTATCATAATCTTTTACAGAAAACAGAAAATAATGTGGAGCAGACCTACTTCTGGGATGGTAATGTCACGGGAATGGAAGAAGAAGGAAGGGAGCACTTTTATTTTCAGGATGATCTGGGAAGTCCGATGCGGCTTGCAGATGAAGCAGGAAGAAGTGAGGAAACCTATGGATTTGATGAATTTGGTAATGATATCCGAACGGCAAAAGATATCTTTAAGGATTCCTTACAGAGCTTTGGTTTTACAGGGTATCAGATGGATAGTGCAGGAGGGCTGTATTTTGCACAGGCAAGAAGATATGATGCCGGAGCAGGCCGTTTCATAAGCGAGGACTTGATAAAAGGACACATCGAAGTGCCATACACGATGAACCATTACAGCTACTGTTTTAACAGACCGATGGATATGGTGGACCTGAATGGCATGTGGCCAACGGCAGTTGTGACAAGTGATTTGGTGGGAATGGATACAAAATCAGAAGAACTGGATGAGTCTGATCCAGTGCATATAGCTTCAGATTGGTATACCAATATTGGAAATATGAAGGATATTAAAGAAGGCGGTGAGATTTCATATCAATGGCTAAACCAGTATAAAAAAAATAAGAATTTGGCAAAAAGTATTATTGATAATCCAACTACCAAAATCAATGCCGCAGAAGCTGGTGTAAGTGTAGGAAATTTCAGAAGAACCACAAGAGGAAAAATAAAAAATGGTTTGGCGGAAATGGGAAATATTGGAAATAAAGCAAAAGCAGCAGGCAAGTTTGAAGTACCATATGTAGATGTAATTATTGATGTTGGAGTAGGAATCTATGATAATTGTCAATCAGGAGCATCTGCTAGAGAGTTTATAAGTGATGCGGTGGTAGATGTTGTATTGACGACAGGAGAGACGGTAGCTACATCAGCTATAACAGCTGGTGCGACTACGATTACAACTATTGCAATTGCCGGACTTACAGGTGGAAGTGTTGTACCAGGAGTTGGAAATGTAATTGGCTTGGCAGCAGGAATACTTGTAGGAATTGTAGTAGCGAATTTAGACAGTTCAGATTTCGATGGAAATGGAAAATCATTAAGGGATGATATTAAGGACTTTGTATTTGGATTGATTGATGGAGGAAATGGTGATGGGAAAGAGTAAGGAAATTTTAAAATGTTTTATGATAGTAATTTATATGGATATATTTTTCTTGGGTGCAGAGTTAATGGCTGCTTATATTGAAAGTAAACCAATAAAAATTATTTTATGCATAAATATAAGCTGTTTTAGTATATTATTGATACTTACAATTATAAAATTGGTAAGAAAAGATGATGAATTATCAATGTATTCATCATTACTATTATTTGGTTGTTCTATTTCATGGATGATGCCAATGTTACTTTATGGTTCTTTATTTGGAAAAAATACAGGAATAGTTACAGGAATTCTTTATGCTATAAGTATTGGAATTGGAATATTAATTCCAATCGTACAGGGAAAAGTTAATAAAAATAAACCATTTTGGATTGCGATAAGAAAAATTGCCGCTATATTTACAACATGTAGCATTTCTGTACTAATTGTTTTAGGACGAGTTTTCAGAGGAGGACATGGCGGAAGACTCATGCAGAAAACAATGTCAACTGCGTCAAGAGGAAAGCTTATGTGGGGAATAGTATTAGTTATGTCAATGATTTTAGGAGGATTTTCAGTTTTTTGTATAATTGGAAATTCACAAAATCCTAATTCAGAGTTTAATAAAAAAAGGAGAAGGAGTGGGCAATAAATATGCATTAAGAACAATAATGAAAAAAGACTTCCTGTTTATGATATAGAAACGAGTAATGAAATGGAAACAGGTTGAAATCCTACAGTTATGGATTCGATTGACCAATAGATATGAATGATATGGTATCGGCAGTAGACTGCGCAAAAAAAAGAATGTTGAGAAATCAGCATTCTTTTTTTGCATTTTTTCGCAGCAGGCAATCATTTTAGCAAAATTACATCAGATTATATGGTGCAAATTTCGGGAAAATAATACAATTAAAAATAATTGTAAAAAATAAAGAAATGAAATTGACGATAAAAAAACAGCATTTCCACTAATACCGGGAATGTTTTTGTAGTTTATCGGAGCAGGGGTTAATTTTTATACGAATTATTTCATGTGGAGATAAAGGAGAGGGAATGGAAGAAAAAGTTGTGGTTGAATTTATCAATGATATGAAACAGACACATGTGGATCTGGAAATTCCATTGGAAATAACAGCAAATGATCTTGTGCTTGCACTGAATGAGGCATATGGATTGGAAATGGATACAGAGAATATTTTCAGCTGTTATCTTGTTGCTGAGAATCCGATTGCTTTTTTAAGAGGAAATAAAACATTAAAAGAATTTGGTATCAGAAACGGTTCTTATATTATTTACCGGAGGGCGTAAATATGGATTATCAGTATAAAATAATCGTCAGCAACAGAACAGTATATAAGGAATTTGAAATTGCAGCAGGGGTAGAGAATGTGAGACTTGGAACAACCTCATCCTGTGAATTTCGATTGAATCCGGAAACTTTTTTTTCAGAGATCGAGATTGAGTTTTCGGTACATAGCAATAAATGGAATATGGACTGTGCGGATCAATTGTATTTTAGCAGAGGTGACATGCGGAAAATATATTCCATGGAGATCAACCATGGAGATATGATATCAGTCTGTTATTCGAATACAGGGAACGAAGCGTTTGAAATGCGCTTTATGATTGACTTTGAGGCGAAAGTACCAAACTACAACTGGTACATTGAACTTCCAGAGCGGATAGAGATATCTTCGGAACCGGGAGCAGCAGTTGTTTTAAGGAGCCAGTTTGAAAAAAATATCCAGCTCGTAATACAAAAAAGAGGAAAAAGTTATTTTCTGCAGAAAGTGCAGTCAGCTTTCGGCGTGTTGAGAAATGGACAACAGATAGAGCAAAGTGTGGAACTTCATGATTGTGATTTCTTTTCGGTGGATGAGTACCAATTTTATTTTAAGGAAGGAAAAATTTATTTTGATCAGACTGGATTGCGGATAAACAAGATACCGGTGCATGAAATCAGACATTGTGTCAACGAACTGGAATATCCGTTATTTAACCGGAATACGAGAATCATAAAACAGCTTCCAGATGATAAAATAGAAATTTTGGATGCACCGGAGATTCCGAAAAAACCGGAAAACAATATCGTTATGAATCTGATGCCCTCTATTACAATGATTGGGCTTGTTGTTGTGTTCCGTGGAATTATGAACACTTCCGGTTCATCCGGCTCGTATGTGATTTTGAGTGTATGCTCCATGGCACTTGGGGTGGTGACTACCATATTAGGGTTTCTGTCGGGAAATAAAAAATATAAAAAGGACTGCGAGGAACGTATTACAAAATACAACAGCTATATTGACAAGAAGAAACACGAAATCGAAATAAAACGTGAGGAAGAAGAGGAAAGTTTAAGAGATACATACTGTGATGTGGCGAGTGATGTTGACACAGCAATGAATTTTGATCGCCGATTATTTGAAAGAACAAGAGAGGATGCTGATTTCCTGTGTGTATATCTTGGAAAGGGAAGCGTGGAATCCGAGCGGCAGATTGATTATAGGAAGCAGGAACGGATGGAAGTAGGCGATGAACTTACAGATCTGCCTGAAAAAATCTGTGATATGTATGCAAAGATTGATCATGCCCCTGTTTATGCAGATTTGAAAAATGCAAATGCAGTTGGAGTTGTCGGAGAAAAAAAGGCATTGTATGCAATGTTCAAAAATATTGCGATTGATATCTCAGTCAGACATTATTACGGTGATGTCAGACTTTTTCTGCTGGTGGATGATGAAAAGCAATATGAGTGGGTCCGTATGCTTCCGCATCTTGGAAATGAGAAGGGAACACGTAATATCGTATGCAATAATGAGAGCAAAAATAATCTTTTTGAAAATTTGTTCCGTGAATTAAATTATAGGGAGCAGACAAAAAATATTCCCTATTACTGTGTCATTCTTGTTGAAAATGAATTTGGTATCAAAAATCATCCAATTTCAAGATACATCGAGAGGGCAGCAGAACTTGGAATGGTTTTTGTATTTTTCGAGACAAGTGCAGAAAAACTGCCATTGCATTGCAACCAAATAGTTACACTGACTTCCGGGCATGAGGGAAATATCTGTCTTTCTGAAAATGGCAATAAGGTGCAGGAATTTGAGTATCAGGCAATATCAGACATGCAGGCAGGAGCAGTGGTACAAATGCTGGCACCTGTTTATTGTGAAGAAATCGGACTTGAAAATTCTCTCAGAAAAAATATTACGTTATTTGAATTACTTCATATATTTGCAGCAGAAGATCTGAACCTTGGAAAAAGATGGGGTGAGTCACAGATTTACAAGACAATGGCAGTACCTCTTGGAGTAAATGCAAAAGATGAAGTAGTTACTTTAAACCTGCATGAGAAGTTTCACGGACCACATGGACTGGTAGCGGGAACAACGGGATCGGGCAAGAGTGAGATACTGCAAAGTTACATATTATCGGCTGCAACGATATTTCATCCTTATGAAATTGGATTTGTAATTATCGATTTCAAGGGCGGAGGAATGGTAAACCAGTTTCGGAATCTGCCACATCTGATCGGTGCAATCACCAATATTGACGGAAATGAGGTACAGAGATCATTAAAGTCAATAAAGGCAGAATTGATGAAGCGTCAGAATCTTTTCGCGCAGGCTGGTGTGAACCATATTGATAAATATATTGAACTTTATAAAGAGAAAAAAGTGCAGACAGCATTACCACATCTGGTAATTATTGTAGATGAATTTGCAGAGCTGAAGGCAGAACAGCCAGATTTTATGAAAGAGCTGATATCTGCAGCTCGTATTGGACGAAGTCTTGGAGTACATCTGATTCTTGCAACACAGAAACCAAGCGGTGTGGTAGATGGGCAGATCTGGTCAAATTCAAAATTTAAACTTTGTCTGAAAGTACAGTCTAAAGAGGACAGTAATGAAGTTTTAAAAACACCGCTTGCAGCGGAGATTAAAGAACCCGGACGGGCATATCTGCAGGTTGGTAACAATGAGATATTTGAATTGTTTCAGTCGGCATTCAGCGGGGCACCTGCAACGCTTGATGAGAGTGAGGGAAATAAAGAATTTAGTGTTTCCGAACTGAATTTTGCTGGAATAAAAAAAGTGGTTTACCAGAAAAAGAAAATAAAAAAGAAGGATTCCCATACGAAGAACCAGCTGGAGGCAATTGTAGATTATATAGCAGAATATTGCGAAGAAAAAGGAATCAGAAGACTTTCGAATATTTGCATGCCGCCATTGCCGGAATTATTAACCTATGAGAATGGGGAGAGGCTGGATTCAGAAGAAATTTATGCATATATAGGTCTTCTGGATGATCCGGACAGACAAAGTCAGGAAAAACTGAAAATTAACATTACGGCACAGAACTATATACTGATCGGTTCTGCACAGTGCGGAAAGACAAATGTATTACAGACGATTATCCGAAGTCTTGCAGAAAACTATACACCGGAGGAGGTAAATCTTTACATTATCGATTTTGGCTCCATGATTTTGCGCAATTTTGCAGAGCTTCATCATTGTGGTGGTGTCGTGTGCGTATCAGATGATGAAAAATTAAAAAATCTGTTTAAATTGCTGCAAACAGAGATGGTAAAACGAAAAGAAATACTGGCACAGTCTGGGGTAAGTTCTTTTGTTGCCTATAAAGAAGCCGGGTACCGTGACCTGCCACAGATTGTTGTAGTGATTGATAATCTGACGGCATTGAAAGAAATGTATCTGCAGGATCAGGATTATCTGCTGCCATTGTGCAGAGATGGAATAGCAGTTGGTATTTCATTTGTTGTGGCAAATGTTCAGACTTCCGGTATTGGCTATCGCTATCTGAATAATTTTGAAGGACGAATTGCATTGTTTTGTAATGAAACATCAGAGTATGGAATGTTGTTTGAGGGCTGCAGAATGAAGCTGCCAAATATTCCGGGAAGATGTTTGATCCAGTTGAACAAGCACACTTATGAAAGCCAGATGTATTTGTCATTTGAAGGCGAAAAAGAATTCGAACGTGTACAGAAGATACAGGATTTTGTGAAGAAACAGAATGAAAAATACACCGGAATGAAAGCTGCGATAATACCGGAAATTCCAAAAGAACTGACACTATCCTACATCCAGAAAACTTACCCGGATTATTTAGAGGAAGGAAAAGTAATGCTGGGACTTGATTATAATACGGTTTCTCCAATGATGTTAGAAATTGCGCAGGGAGGAATGTTTACGATTTCAGGTAAAAAGGAAAAAGGAAAAGATATCTTTGTAAAATACCTGCTTGAAGCAATGCTGCTTCCGGCATTTGGAGGTACAGACCTGTACATTCTGGATGATATGACACGGAGATGGGCTGATTATGAATTTCATCCGGACACAGCTGTATATGACAATACAACAGGATCTATCCGGACCATTTTTGATGAGGTCGATCAGCGGGTGCAGAGCAGATATGAAGATTTTGCACAGAGACAGGAAGCTGCATTGGATGATGAGAACTGGATCGTAGTTGTCATTGAAAGCTCGGACGCAATTGCAGAGATAAGCGCAGACAAAAAAATAATTGGAACTATAAAAGGAATGCTCGGCAAATACCGCATGATGAAAGTGCTCATACTTATGACCAATGTGGAAAATGCGGCAATTCCATTCAGTGCACCAGATTTAATGAAAATTGTAAAAGATAACCGGAGATATATTATTTTTGATGATATATCCAATATTAAACTGTGTGATCTGTCAGTGAGCATTGCAAAAAAATATGCAAAACCAATAGAATTTTGCGATGCATTCTATGTGAATGAGAATGAGCTGACAAAAATTAAAACAGTAAAATTATCATGATGGAATTCTGTATATGCAGATTTACCATATAATAAAAATTTTAAGGAGGAACAAAAAGATGGCAGTAAACAAAGTGGATTATGAGGTGCTTACAAGTGGAGTGAGCGTGTACTCAAATCAGGCAGGAGCACTTGACGATGTGATCAATTCTTTAGTGCAGATGAATGGTCAGTTGCAGGATGGCTGGACAAACCAGACTGCAGACGCATTCATTGAACGTTTTGAGAATGAATACAAACCGGCACTTGAGAATGCAAGGGATGCAATCCAGAGTATTTCTGATTTCATTCAGAATTACATGCAGAACAGACAGGATGATGATGCACAGGGTGCTGCGGCTGTAAGAGGCTAATCTTTTATCCATGCGGATTCTTGAAAAACAGGAACCCGCATGGATAATCCTGAAAAATGAGAAAAATAATTGAACATAAACATGAAAGTGTTTAAGATAAAAAGTGATATACAGTGGAGGAGAAGGCATGACGAAGTCGCAGTGTTATGCAGAGATTGCGCAAAAACAGAGTGAGATTGCGAATTATAATACAAAAATTGAAAAGCTTAACAGTGAAATTTTGGAATTGAATCAAGTGAAAAGCAGTATCAGTTCGCTTCAGGGATCTTTTTCGGAGTGTAAAAATTCCGGTACATCTAAATTGGAGAATACAGGTGCAGTTCAGAAAATTAACAGTAAATTTACTTCTAAATTTTATGAAGGAATGCATGATTTATATAATGGTGCAGCTTTTTGGAATGCTTCCAGCGGACTGGATAAAGCGATTGAGCGTGTTGCATTGGAGATTACAAGAAAACAGGATGAAATAGCAGGGTGTAATCAGGCGATACAGGATTGTAACAACAGAATCGCTCAGCTCAATGCAGAAATAGCCAGAATTGAGAGAGCAGAACAGGAAGCGAGAGAGGCAGCGGCGAGAGAAGCAGCAGCCCGTGAGGCGGCAGCAAGAGCAGCGTCGGCAAATACATCAAACAAGAAATAACCAGATCAATTCAAAGGAAGGAAGTACAACATGGCAGGAACGGCACTTAAAATAGATGATGATTATGTTTTAGATATGGGAACAACTCTTTCAGATAATGAGACGGAGTTACAGTCAGGTGTAGACAAGTATTTGGAAATTATGAAAAAAATCAGGGAAGATGCTATTAAGGAAGGGGAAACCGCACAGGCATTGGATACCTTTATTACTTATGCTGGGGAATTAAAAAATGTGATCACAGAACATGGTGTGAATGTAAATAAAACGTGTCAAAAATTTAAAGCTGAAATAGATGAAAATGATCAGTATTTATTCTAGGAGGGGCAGATGATGACAAATGTTATAGATACAGAGAAATTAGGCAGTTATATTGTGGAGTTAAAAAATCTGCATACAGAGTGGGCAGCAAAGAACATTGTTATGCCGGATGTCGGAGAATGTGGAGGCAGTACGATTATTCAGATTGAGGAAATGGGAAAACAGTATCAGAAAATGCAGGAGGCATTTGTTTTATTGTTGGAAAATACGATTTCCTACATGGAACAGAGAAAAAGCTCGGTTGAGACGAAAGAAAAGACACATTCAGAAACATTTTCTTCATAGGAAGAAAAAGAAAGCATGGGGATAAGAAAATGTTCAGGGATTTTTCACAGGAAGCAAAAGAAAAGCTGATAAGTTATGTGAATGATACATCTTCCGATGGTATCTGGCAGATTATAAAGAATAGTATTGATTACATGGATGTAAAAATTAAAAACTGGCTGCATACGTTAGACAGTTATGCTTATTTATCTCAAATGGATGGTTATTACCAGACTGTTCTAAATAAGCATGATACAACCATTGAACAGATCGAACAGATTTTTACAGCCGTAGAACATGTAGATACAGCCTATCTCAAGCACGGAGCAGAGATGAATACATGTGCAGAAAAAATCATTAAGTTAATGAATACTCTGGCACAGACGATAGATCCTGCCGGAGGTAACCTTGATATGGCTTCACAAAAAGGTGTTCTCGATGCCGCAGTTGCAGATTTGAAAGATGCTCAGGCAACGGTAGAAAAAGAAATTCAGGAAGAATTGCTGGGAACAGATGCTGCTGGCACAAATTATTGTGGTGATCCTGTGAATATGACAACCGGGAATTTTGTGTATGATAGGGAAGATCTGGTTGTAGGAGGAGAAATAAATCTTTCATTTCATAGGTATTACAATTCAAAAGATGATACAACAGGAACAATTGGAAAAAGTTTTAGACATAACTATGAAATTTCTTTAGAAAAGAAAACGGAAATAAGCGCTTGCATTCATATGTATGATGGACAATGCTTATATTTTGAAAAAGAAAATGATGGAAGTTATAAGGGAACAGGAACTGCTTTAGAAATACTGTTTGAGAATGAAGAAGGGTATAGATTGTGTCGTGCAGGACTAGATAGCATGCAGTTTGATAAAATGGGAAAATTGGTGCGTGCGGAAGATATAAACGGCAGAGGAATAACATTCTCATATAATGAAAGTGGTTTATTGGAAACAGCTTGTGCAGATAATGGAAATATCTTTTCTTATTATTATAATGAAAAAAATCTTTTGGTAAGAGTTGAAGATCAGTCAGGAAGAAAGATATTACTTACATATAAAGAAAATTTGTTGGAAACAGTCACACTTCCAGATGGTGGAGTCTATCAGTATCAATATGGTGTTGACGGAAGAATCTCACATGTTGAGAATGCCGGTGGAGTTACTACCATATGTAACGATTATGATAATAAACATCGTATTACGCGTCAGAAATTTCCAGATGGTGGAGTGATGGAATTTTTGTATGATGATGTAAAAAAGAGAGTTATTTGTACGGAGCGTAATGGCCAAAAAATAATATATGTGCATGATAATTTATATCGTCATACGGAAACTCTCTATGAGGATGGAACAAGGGAAGAATATATTTATAATGATAAAAATCAATGTGTCTGCGTAACGGATCGTAATAAAAATAGAAGACGTATGGCATATGATAACAGAGGAAATCTGACGCAGGTAACAGATGAAGCAAAACGCAGAATCAATATGACATATGATGCAAATAACCATTTATTAAATGTGAGTATAAATGGTAAAGCAAGATTAAAGCATTATTATGATGCACATGGAAATTTGATCTGTACAGAAAATGCGGATGGAGCTATTGTCAAAATTGAGAATGATAAGGCAGGAAGACCAACTACAGTAGTGCAGCCGGATGGCAGTGAAGTTGCTTTTACATATGATGATCGGGGAAACATTATTTGTATAAAAAAAGCAACCGGCGGTGTAGAAAAATATCAGTATGATAATTTGAACCGTGTCATTAAGACAGTGGATGGAAATGGAAATGAGACTTCATATCAGTATGATGTGGCAGATAGAATTGTAAGTGTAAAAAATGCTAATGGAGATACACGTACATACCAGTATAATAAAAATGGAAATTTAACAGAAATTTGTGATTATGATGGATATACTTTAAAAGCAAAATATAATGGCATAGGACAGCTGGAATATTTAATAGATAAAGAAGGCGCAGCAACTAAATATTTATATGATAAAATGTGGAATATTTCTAGTATTATAATGCCGGATAAGGCTGTATACAATTATATTTATAATAAGGAAAACCAGCTGAAGGAAGAAGTTTTACCTTATGGGAGCACGATAAAGTATAACTATGACGCTCTCGGAAACTGTATTGCAGTTACGGATGCGGAAGGAAACGTTACATCGTATACCTATGATTGTGCAAATCGGATAATAGAAGTGTTAGATTCAGATGGAGAAAGGACATCCTTTACTTACGATAAGGATGGAAATTTGATTACAATTGTAAATGCATTAGGTGACATTACATCTTATACATATGATGAAATGGGCAGACGGAACAGTGTAACGGATGTAGAAGGAAATACAACGAGTGTCTATTACAATAAAATGGATCAGGTACAGAGGATTTGTTATCCAAATGGCAGCAGTACAGAATATTTGTATGAGAAAGGTGGACGGTTACATAAGATTCAATATCCAGATGGGGCAGTCGAAATTTATACATATGATAATGAAGATAATCTGATCCAGCGGACAAATGCATTAGGTGAATGTGTTCAGATGAAGTATGACAGACTTAATCGCTTGACAGATTTAATAAATCCAGCAGGTGGAGTACGGCATTATTCATATGATGCAGTTGGCAATGTGGTAGAGATGATTGATGAAAATGGAAATCGAACATCTTACGAATACTCTCCAAATGGCGATTTGACGTGTGTGACAGATGCTTTAAACAACAGGACATATTACACATATGATAAGGTTGGAAATCTTTTACAGATAAAACGTACCGGGGAACAAGGGGAGAGCGACTCTGTTACTGATTATAAATGGGATCTGCAAGGAAATGTGATCCAGATCAAAGATCCATTGGGTGCAGTCGAATATTTTTCTTACGATAAAAATGGAAGAATGGCAGCCAAAACAGATCGTGATGGTTGTGTCACAAACTACAAATATAATCCAACTGGACAGATAAGTGAGATAGTGTATGCAGATGGCCAGAAAGTAAAACTTTCTTATAATGCACTTCGACAATTAGAAGAAATGAAAGATTGGATAGGAAGTACCAGAATCCGTCTGGACAAAATGGGAAGACCGCTTTCTGTTACAGATGCAGATGGTCAAAAAGTTTCTTATGAGTGGAACAATATGGGAGAGAAAACGAAAATAGTTTACCCGGATGGAAACGAGGTGCATTATACCTACAATATAGCCAATCAGCTTATACAACTAGAAAATGAAACTGGTGTGATTACATATGACTATGATGAAATGGGGCGTTTTAAAACAAAACATCTTCCTAATGATGTAGTCACATCGTATTCGTATAATAATATTGGAAGAATAGCAAAAATCACGCATCATGATCAGGAAAAAATAATCGATTCTTATGACTATACCTATGACAATGCGGGAAATAAAATAACAGTTGATCAAAAGCGGAGTGGAACAGGAATACAGAATGTAAGCTATACCTATGGTTATGATGCGGTAAATCGGCTGATACATGTCAGCAGAGAAAAAGAGAGGCTTAGAGAATATACATATGACGCCTTTGGGAATCGCATAGAGAAAAAAGATTTTGAAAATGAATCAATAATACGTTATTCTTACAATGCGAATAATCAGCTTATCAGTGAGACGGGCAATTTACTTGAAAAGACTTATCAATATGATCAGCGAGGTAACATTCGAAAAATCTGTGAAGATGGTAAAGTATTAAAAGAATTTACATTTGACTGTACAAATAGGTTAAAAAAGGTTCAAAAATTTGAAAATGGAATTACTGATATAGCAGAATATGCATATAACGGTCTCGGACAGCGAGTCAGACAACAAATATCTGGAAAAAAAGATATACACTACACGCTGGATCTGACAAGAAAATATCATAATCTTTTACAAAGCAATGAACAACATTCTGGAAGAAGACAGCAGTTTTTCTGGGATGGAAAAGCAGCTGGAATGCTTGAAAATGGAAAAAGCACATATTATTTGCAGGATGATCATGGAAGCACGATGTGTATGGTAGATATGCAAAGAGAGATAGATGCTTTGTATGCATATGATGAATTTGGTATGCCTGTGTATAAGAATGAGAAGTATACGCAGCCATTTGGTTACACCGGATATCAGATGGATGAAATCAGTGAGTTGTATTTTGCACAGGCAAGACGTTATGATTCCAGAACAGGGCGGTTTGTAAGTGAGGATCTGATCAAAGGATTCCCGGAAATGCCGTTTACATTAAATCCATATATTTATTGTTGGGATAGACCGGAAGATTTTGAAGATAATGATGGGGAATGGCCAACAGTTGTAATTGGGGCACTTGTAGGCGGTATTGTAAGTGGCGTTATTGAAACAGGAAGTCAAATGGTAGGTGCTATACAGAATGGAGAAAAAATTGATATTGATTGGGGAAAAGTGGGATTAGAGGCTGCAAAAGGAGTAGTCAAAGGGGCAATTGCAGGAACAGGAGCTGGACTTTTGGTTACTGCGGCTAGTAATGGATTGATTGATAGCACCGCTAATGCAATTGAACAGAAATTTATAGAAGGAAAACAGAATATTGATGTTGGAGAAGTGGTAGAAACAGGCGTGTGGAGTGCAGGTACAACATTGGTGTTTGGCGGTCTGGATAAAGCGGTTGATAAGGTTAAGAGTGGTATTGGCTGGGATAAAGCGGTAAAGCAGTTGAGAGATGAGAAGGGAATTTCTGCGTGGATGGAGAAACGACGTATAAGCACTGAGAAGATAAAACTGCGGGAAAAGCGATCGTTAAGCGATATTATTCATGGAAGAAACCAGCCACATAAAAAAGAGTATACAAAAATATTGAATGATTTAAATGTGCGGGTTGGAGTTCTGAAATCAAAAACCAAGTGGGATCGTATAAGTGGAAATGTCTGTAGAAGTGCCAGAAAGAGAGCCACTGAACATCTTGGAAGAAAGGAAGCATTAAAATACATGATTATCAATTATTCCGGACAAAAATTGGTAGGTGGTGTGAAGGACAAGATAAAGAATTCTATAAGGAATAACCTGTATCTTAGTAATCTTAAGGATGCCGTGGATATTGATGGACATGTAAATCAATTTATATGTGCATTTACAT
>ERZ791899.110-NODE-110-length-115135-cov-14.496072_pt1 | contig 115135 bp, 137 predicted proteins | sample MGYA00510151_ERZ791899 | MGnify/ENA primary metagenome ERZ791899 (study PRJEB30046, sample SAMN00792118) | human gut metagenome | study: EMG produced TPA metagenomics assembly of the A metagenome-wide association study of gut microbiota in type 2...
ATAAGAGGGAAAGAATAAAAAACAGAGCCGTGACACAGTTCAGTTTACACTACCATTTATTAAGACTTTTATGGTAGAAGCATAAGGAGCGTTTTGACAATACAGGCGGGCGTATAGAATTCGCCGGCGAGTTTCCCTTCCGCCTCGGCAAATTTCGAAAGACAATACTCATAGGCGCGTCCCAGAATATCTTTCGAGTCGCCATGTTCGTGCATCCGGATATTCGTGAACAGATCAACCACATCGCCCAACCGGCGCTTGTCGAGTTCGGGACGAGCGAAATTCTTCGGGAGAATATCTTTCAATCGCTTATTCTCCTTCTCGATCGCCCGCATCGCATTGTCTATCACCTGGCCTATTTCGGGCGTGTGCGCCTCGGCCGCAATCCGCTCCCAGCGGGCTTCGGTCGGGACATAGAAGATATTTTCGGCCGTATATTCGTCCTTGTCCTCCTCGAATCCTTCGCCCTCGGCGACAAGCTGCCGGTATTTCGTTTCGAACTTATCGGAAATATATTTCAGGAAAATAAGCCCCAACACAACGGACTTGTACTCCGATGCGTCGATATTGCCGCGCATCTTGTCCGCGGCCTTCCATATTTCCCTCTCAAAGCCGATATCGGCCGTGTTCATGGTTGCCATTATGCAACAATTTTATGTAAAGATACAAAATCCTTCTAATTATTCTTATTGATCAGATTCACCACCACCTTCGTCATCACGTCCTTCTCCTCGGTGCGGCTCTCTGCGATCATCAGCGTCAGGGCCACCAACGTGTTGTTATCCAAGAGACGCGAGCCGTCGGGACGGTAGAGGATGCGGTTGTTCTCCAAGAACCAGAGGAACAGGAACGCCGCGATGCGTTTGTTGCCGTCGCTGAACGAGTGGTTCTTGACCGTCAGGTAGAGCAGGTTGGCCGCTTTCTCCTCGACGCTCGGGTAGAGGTCGCGGCCGCCGAACTTGTCGCGCAACACCTGCAACGCCGCCATCGCATTCTCATAGGTCGCGCGGAACGGCTCCTCAGACGTAGTGGCCGATACCTCCAACTGCTGATAATCGTAGCGGTCGAGCGTATCGAGGCCGTAGGTGTAGTCCGTAATCACGCGCAGCAGCCCGACCGCCTCGGATTTCGTAACCTCCTTCGCAGCCAAGACATGGGAGAGCAGGCGGACGGTCTTTTTCAACTCCTCCAACTGCTCGGCTTTCGCTTGGTTATTGACGGCATACCCCTTTATAAGGTACTCTTTCAGCACCTTGTTCGCCCAGATGCGGAACTGCGTGGCGTTTTTGGAGTTGACACGATAACCTATCGACAAAATCATATCGAGGTTATAATATGGAATCATACGCCGCACTTGCCGTAGCCCCTCATGCTGAACATGTGCAATTTTTGCACATGTTGCTTCCCGCTCCAATTCGCACGACTTATAAATGTTGTTGACATGTCTGACAATAACCGTTCTGTCGACTCCGAACAATCGCGCAATCTGCGCCTGCGTCAACCATACGCTGTCGCTCTCCATGCGGACTTCCAGACGGGTCTCGCCGTCGGCCGTCCGGTAAATGATGATCTCCCCTCTGTCCATACGAACAAATATAGAAAAATCCGCCTGCATCTCAAAATTTTCCGGCATTTGGATTTCTCGCCCGAAATCGCTATCTTTGTACTGTCATGCAAGGAGATACGGCGGCCGCGCAGGCGAACGGGCAGGCGGGCGCAAGACCGTGCAAAATGACAGTAGGCGATGCGGGGACGGAAGCCGAAAAACCGTCGCAATTCGTTGATATACATCGGGCTTACATTCGTACGGAAGCACCTTTATCCGCACTTTTCAGTCCTCGAAAGAGGACTTTTTTTGGACTGTTCGCCGCAAACAAGAGTATTTTAACCTGTTTATCAACACCTTATATTAAGAGATCGCAATCTTTACCGAAGCAGGGTAGTTCCGAAAAAGGCACGCTCTCCATCTACCAAAGTGTGTACATGGCAGATTTGAATGTTTATCGGTAGATTTGAATGAGCGTAATACGCTGAATAACGCTTATTTGCACAAAACTTTCCGAGCTTTTCAATCGTATTTGATTCACAAAAAACAGATTGAAAATGCTGAACAGAAAAACTTTCTTCGTTTCGTTCTTCCTGCGTCGCGATCGTGTGATGAAGAACGGGACGGCGCCGATCATGGCGAGAATCTCGGTCAATGGGATCGCCAAAGAGATTTATACCCAATGTCGTACGGCGGTCGATAAGTGGGATCCCGCCAAAGGACGAGCGACAGGGCGAGACAGACTCTCCTATGAAGTAAATGCCTACATCGACGATTTCCGAGCGAAAGTCATCGAGATCTACCGTACCTTGCAAGCCGAAGGGTTCGAGGGTAATGCCATCGAAATCAAAGAGCGGCTGAAAAGTCCCGGCAAGCAGGTTCGTATGTTGCTGGCCGAGCTGATGCTTTATTGCGAGAAGCGACAAAAAGAGGTCGGCGTACGAATCACGCAGTTGACCTCCAACAAGTATTATCGTCTTTGCCGCTACCTCCATGAATATACACGTTTGGAGTACAAGAAAGAAGATATTCGGTTGACAGAGGTGACCTATGGCTATCTCGACGGATTCAATACCTTTTTGCAGACCGCCCACCGTTGCCACCACAACGGTGCCATCAACATTCTGGATTGCCTGCGAAATTTCATACTCTATTGCCTGCGTAACGAATGGATCGAGAAGAATCCCTTTAAGAACTATAAACTGAAAGAAGTTGCGCCACCGCCGAAAGAACATCTAACGAAAAAAGAGATCGAGATGCTGATCGCCAAGCCGATGCCGAATCTGCGGTTGGGAAACGTGCGAGATATTTTCGTATTCTGTTGTTTCACCGGTTTGTCTTATTCAGATATGAAGAAACTGACCTTCGATCATATTAAAACCTCGTTCGACGGGGACAGCTGAATCATCGCGCACCGTCAGAAAACCGGAACGCCGTTCCATATCAAACTGCTGCCCATCGCCCAACAACTGATCGAAAACTACCGTCCCACATCGAAAAACAACCTCGTCTTTCCCGTGCCATCGGTCTGCGACAACATGAACCGCACGCTGCAACGTATCGCTCGGGATTGCGGGTTGAAAAAGCATATATGTCCGCAACTTGTTGACAGAAGTTACGTTCACTACTACGAATATCCCTGATACGTTGCAGCAACTCACGGAAGTAACGATTACCCCCTTCTTCAACCGCTCATCATCCATAGCAAATCTCTTTTGGATATATTCATGAAGCCGTTGAGTCGCCCAACGGCGAAAACGGGTTGCAACCTGAGATTGCACACGATAGCCCAAGGCGATAACCATGTCAAGATTGTAATGGTCAATGTTACGTCTCACCTGACGATTGCCTTCCTGACGAACTAACAAGAATATCCTGCCATGAAAGAAAGTTTAGAGCGGATAAACGTGATATCCAATATAGGACATCTAACTCAACATTTGAAAAGAATAGTTGAAAATCCAGATGATGAAGTTCATATCGGAGGTGATTACAAAGCGATAGCTCCTCAATCTCTTATAAAAAAACATAAAAAAGAATTTAAGTTCTTTATTGCAGAATTAAGCGAAAAAATAGCGAGTTGTTTATAATTTTATGCAGCCCCAACCAATAAATAACTTTAACTACCGTAACGGGCGTTCATGCGCTGGCGCAGTTCTTTCTGCTTGGTATTCTTGTAGTAGTGCTTCTCGATGGTTCGGGCGCTGTTGCCCGCCATTTCTGCAACATGGGTAATCGGAGTGCCCGCATCGAGTTCGCTGGAAATAAATGTGTCTCGTGCCGTGTACCACGTCATTTTCTCGTCGATTCCCAGAATCTCGCAAACCTTGTCCAATGTTTCACTTACGAGGGTTGAGAAGCTGTTACGGCGTCCCATCTTCTGTTTGTCGGTCACGTGTTTCTCAGTATAGACAGGGAAGACGTAGTTGCCGATCCCCTTGCCTCTGTATTTTTCCAGAATTACGATGAGACGGTCGATAAGCAGTGGCTTGGCCAGCTTGGGGAATTTGGTACGCTCATAGACAATCATGCCTTCCTTTTCGTTAATCATGTCCCATGTCAGGTTAACAACATCAACGTTGGCCATACCGCCGCTGTAAAAGCTGAAGAGGAAAAGGTCGAGACAAAGCTACTCCTGCTCGGAGAAGAGGCTGCGGTCCATGAACTCTATCCGGCGGATGATGTTCGGATTGACGGCTTTGGACTCGAACTGTCCCCACGCCATCTTTTCCGTAGCTGCCTCGAAGATTGCGGGGTTGGCTCCGTACATGTGGAGTTCGTCCTTGGCGTAGTTTACCAATGCACGGAAGATGCGAAGGAGCTGGCGCAAGCCGGCACGATTACCGTTTTCGATGCCGCGCCGCTCCAGATAGACGATGTATTCCAGAAGAAATTTCTGGGTAATGTCGGTGAAGTAAAAGCGAGACAGGTCTTTGTTGTACTGCCTCTGGGTGAAGGCCGAAAGCGAAGTGCGGAACTGCTTGTACATACTGGCGGTGCCGACACTCTTAACGAGTTTGCCGTTCTTGAATTTTTCGTGGTTCTCGAAGTATTCGATTCGGACGTTGATGAGCTTGAGAACCGTCAGCACTTTCAATTCCTGCTTTGCCTTTTCCTCTTCTTTGGGTTTGAAGCAATCGGCCCATTGCAGTACGGAGAAGTTACGCCATTCCTTTTCCCACCGTTCGGCAACGGACATGTACTTCTCTTTGAGTTCAAGCAGCAGTTGGTTTTTCTTGAGGTATTCGCTGGAAGCGGATTCAAAACTCAGGGTTTCATTGTTCCAGCATTTGTAAGCTCCGGTGATACTGACGACCCGGGGAATGCGGGTGTAACCGGTCTTGTAGAAAATCATTTCCAGTTTGACCATCTTGGGGTCCTGGGGGTCTTTGCGACCTTTGAATGTGATCGAACAATACATATCGTTAATTTTTTAGTGGTTCATGTATTCCTGCCGGTTCCCTACATGGGTGCCTACATAAGAATAGAACTATCCACCGTATTCGGGTGGAAACGGAGGCAATCCGTCACCCGAAGAATCAATTAACTTGTTGATATGTAGTTGTTTTAGTCTATGCTGATTTTAACTTTATTGGAGTTGGAAAATCTCTTAGATATATTACTATCTTCGGTGTGAGTGAAGATAAACAAATGACAACAAAAGTCTTTAAGGAGTGTTTTGCAGAAGGATATGAGGGACCTAATGATGTCAAGTTTGATTTTTCTTAATAATGTCAAAGACGGAGTCGACCTTTCCATAACAATTACTCCTGACGATACAGAGTCCCGTTATTTTTCCAAGATAGTTTCCAAGTCGGAACTTGCAGGAACAGGCATGTCAAATGCAGAATATATGCAGGCTTCAGTGGATCAGTATATTGTACTTGTCAAATCTTGAATAAAACTGCACATCAGGTTATTTCTGAAATAGCGTTATACGGCCCGAGTGAAAAGGAAAGCAAGTTGGAGTATGAGTCTTCAGACTATCTTTGCCTTGCTTGTTCGTTGACACCATATGGAACAGTGAATTCGGAAGTGGCATCTGTCGAGTTTGCTACAGGGAAGGTTTCTCCTTCGGACAATCAGATCGAGATTGTGCTGGGAACAGTTACTTCTGATGCTGTATCTTTCAACATTACCACAACAAATTCCGATCCTTATGCGGTATTTATGAAACCTTCTTCTAATTTTAAAGGGAAGAGAGATGAGGAAATTATAGCCTATTTCAAGGATCAGATTGCGAGAAGCAGATTGGAGCGCGGCGAAACCCAAGGTTCATATACACAACTGGATAGTAGTACTGAATATTCTATTTTTGCATTTGGATATAAAGGACAGTCTGTAACAACAGGGCTTTTCAGAAAAGATTTCACTACTGAGACAGATATAGCCAAAATTACCTTCAGTATTAATGTCGATATGTCTTGGGGTTTCCATAACATTCATATTATACCTAATCCGATAACTGCATTGTACTATTATGAGATAGTTACAGAGGAGACCACAGTAAAGGAATCTCTGCAAATCATTGACGAGATTGCAAAACAAAAAATATCGTCAGGATGGTGCAGAGACCGTGCTCATTTCTTTAAAACCTATGGTTTCGAAGGAGAGTATTGGGGCAGTTATATGGGACGCTTCGAGAAACTCGAGCCGGGAATATATAAAGTCGTGGTTGTAGGTGTTGACGCAAAAACAGGAGAATACAACTCAGTGGTTGCTTTCAGCGAGCCGTTTAAAACTGAAGAATATTAAATTTAACAACATTTCCATCATAGGATGGGTTGGCTTGCGGAGCAACTCCTTTTATTTATATTTAAGACACCTCGAGAATAACAGAGACCGTTTTTGTTCTCGACTTCGGGTTTCCTTTAAAATAAACGTTTAAACCGAGCGCAGAAAGCAAACCAGTTTGCACGCTACCAAAGCGACGTGATTGTAATCGAAGTTTATTGAAAAAATGCTGCGAAATTTACAGCATTTTTTATCCGTATAGCGATTCTTTTACACGCTCAGCGGAGTAACGCTTACATACGATTTGCTTTCGCGTTTTTTGCAGAAAGGAACCGTGCTGTCACCCAATGCGAAGAGTGTGTTATTCTTACCGATAATTGCTTCGGCCGGAATTCGAAAACCGTCCGACACTGGTACGAATTTATGTTAGGCGCCCCGGAGAATCACCTCCTTTTCGCCGTCGGGCTCCACGATCACCCGCTCCCCGCTGTACAGTTTGCCGTCGACAATCAGTCCCGAGAGAAATTCCTCGATGCATTCGAGCAGGGTGCGGACGCCGTATTTGCGCTGGTAGCCGATGACTGTCAGCGTCCGCTTCGCCTCGTCGGTGATTTCGACCTTATAACCGAATCTGTCGACACGCAAGGCAACTCATTGATTTACACATATATGACCTGCTACACATCCGAGAGATCGAGCGCACGGAAGATGACAAACAGGTCTTCACCATCCAATACATGACCTACCTTTCCACGCAGGATGAGCTGAAAACACTCTTACCGGAAAGATGATACTGGTCACGGGCATATGAAAAAAGTCTGCGGAAATACAGACTTCCACCGACTTTTCATTTACATCTTGATCCCTTTTTTCATGGAACCGTTCTCGCTCCCAAGGGGCTGCCCACATCCTCGATCACGGTGCGTCCCCGGAGGCATCGACAATCTGCCTCAGCCAAAAAGGAATACGGGCCGTTGTGCTGTGTTGTCTTCCCTCCGGAGTTCTTCAGCCGCGTCATACCGCACCTCCACTGCGTTGCGGCCGGCATCACGGATCGGCCGTGCGTCAAAAAGACGGGACGACTCCGATGGAGGCGCCCCGCAAATTTTACAGCAGTATGCTGCTACGTTCGAATACACTATCTGTACTCGAACGGTATAGTAGACGACTTAACGGGAACGTCGATAGCATTGGTTACGGCGTAACCCTTATCGACAAGCTCCGTTACGAAGAATATCACATGACAATTCTTCACGACCCAACTTTCATCCAAGGTCATCGTAAAGAGATGCTCACCGGTACCGCCGGCAGCCAACGCACCGACCTCATGGCCGGAATAATCCGAACCAGAGTAACGACTATTCACGTGGCGGATAACATTATTATGCGTGTTGAAATCGTAATCCCCCTTCATACCATTGTTCAGTTGAGTACCTGTCAGACCATCTTCCAGCACCCAAGCGCCTACGCGGAACGAACCGGAGCGAGCAGCCTTCACCGTAACACGAGCGACCAGTTTGTTTCCAGCAACTTCCATACCGACCGAAATACCGGCACCGGCATCCACAGAGAGCGATTTGTCGATATTTTTCTTGATGTTAGATACGTTGCTGTTGTAACCAAAATTACCAATCCCTGTCTGGAAATCGAAATTTACATAAGGATACGTGCTGACACCCATAGCGTAATCCAAAGGCACATCGGGCTGATAAGGATCACCCCCATAGGTGTGACAGGCTGCCAATACGGACTTGTCCGCATATTCGGCCGACTTGCGTACATCTTCCATCGCAGCGATCATAAAAGGACAGTAGCCGCAACCCAAGCCCGTGAACTGCGTGATGAGCGTCCGGCGGACGAACGAGGTGTTGTCCGGCTGGGGATCTTCCGGAGCGTCAGGCACCGAGAACTCTACAGCAGAAATGGTTGTCGGACGATCTTTGGTATTGTGGGTCTTATAAGCAACCCAGAACGAAAATTCACCCGGCTCGGTAACAGTGTACACAAGCGTGTTGTCCTCGATGGTGAATTTCGAAAGGTCGAGCACGTCGTTACTTTTGGCATCGTAGAAAGCGACTGCGTCGAGCGACAATTTCACTTTGTCATAATAGACATTAATGCGGGCGGCATCCTGCCCGTCGGCATTGATTACCGTCGTCGATGCCGTCACCTGCAGACCGTTTTCGATGTTTTCATTCGTACCCCCATTGCCGTTTTGACCGCCACCGGGGGTCACCGGATCCTGCCCCGAACATCCCGCGCTCAACATAGCCATACAAAGCGCAGGGATAATGAATTTCTTGAATTTCATAATCTGTTTTTTAATTAAAAGGATGAAGTGATCACAAGGTTCAGACCCGTGTAAGCCGGCATATAACGACACGCCCCTCCCGAACAAACATAGCCTGCACGATTGCGGCCGTAGCTGAGTTGAATACGCGTACGATTTTTCAGGTAACTGAATCCTGCACTGTAATAATTCGTTTTAGTAAAGGAGTTAGCCTCGGTCTCGTCGAGGTTATACATATCGCTCACAAAGAAACTCCAATGCGGCACCATGTTGAACTCCACCAAAGCCGCGACCCAGTCACCCTCGTAGTCGGTCGAATAAAGGTATTGCGCCTCGACGCGCAACGACTTTTTCGAGTCGAATTTGTAGGTGACATCGCCTATGAAAATGTTGGATACGTAGGTCTGACGCTGGAAACCATGACTCGGGTTGCGCTTCTGGATCGAAACAAGCAGCGAGGTTTTGAGTTTCTTGTTCCACTGGCGCTCTACATCGATGTTAATATCACGCCACATCAACTCCCGCTCGCCCGATTCGCTCTGCTCCGAACGCAGCGTATAGAAAGTGGATAAGTTGGCGTGGAAATTCCAGTAGCGATGACGGTTCGACTTGCTGCGATACGTATAGTAGAGATCCACCTGACCGCCTATTTCGCCGTCGGTATTAACGATATACGGTTCCAAATTGGCCAACAGGTAAGTGTACTGGCGCGTCAGAGAGGGCAGGTAGTTGAGTACATTGCCCGTACCAGAGCCGTAAAGCGAAAGCATCGTCCCCATACGGTCTAACCGACGGAAACTACCCGAGATGCTGAAAGGTCCGTAGTTATAACCGGCCTCGACCAAGATGGCGTTGCCGGCTGCGGCTACGTCCGCAACAGTCGAGTAGATGTCCTTCCCCTTATATACGTATTCGCCTTTGAGCGAAAGCCCCTTCCAGTCGAAATTCAGGCGGCCCGAATACATGTTCAGATTGGGCGAGGTAAGTCCGCGAGAGGCGAAGTCGATCGTCTGATCCTTGTCGAGCGACTCGTAACGGTTGACGTAGCTGCCCTCAGCCGAGAACTGCGCAGCGTTCCAACCGAAAATATCATTCAATGAAATGTGCAGATCGGCACCGCGCACCCACGAATCCGCATAGTCGGTGTAGAGCCGGGGACGACCGTACATACCTTTCACCTCGACGTAGTCGCCGAAGCGGTAGATACCCTGCACACCCTCGATCGAATTGTTGAATCCCAGCTGACGGTCTTCGAACGAACGAAAAATAAGTCCGCTGCCGAACTGGTCGAAAATATCACCCACCCGCACGGAATAGTTGTGATCCTGCCACTGGATATACTTCGAGGAGAGATAGAAGTGATAGGCTCCGGGCTGCTGACCGATCTCATATCCCTGCAATGCAGGGAGATAAGCGTCAATCTGGAGTCCCGCAGAAAAACGACCGTTCATGTAGTCGAGTTTCATGTAGTTGTTCGAACCGAAACGATCGTCGGGAGCAGTGCCTGCTGCACCCAATCCCGAGTCGTCCTGGTAGTAGATCGAGTTGCTCTCGAAACTACCGGAGAGCTGGCCCTCCCCCACGCGAACCTGCGCCGAAACGGCAAGCGTCGCCAAGAGTGCAAGCGCCAAGCCAAACAGTTTTTTCAACATATCGGAATCTTTTTTCGATTTAAAGAGTAACTCTCTTCTGCTTCCATAAAATACGCCTCCGCACCTCCAGCGGATTTGCGCATCCGGTTATTTTATAAAAGCATAAAGCAGGGGGAAAATTCCCATTCCGGGTACCTCCCCCTGCCTTATTTCAAAAGAGTCTGTTAGCGACGGATATATTTACCTGCCGCCCGCTGCTTCCAACGCTCGCGGAGCGACTTCTCGGCAAGAGGAGTAACCTTAAGCGGCTCGTAGCTCTTCGCATCAGATACGCTCGTGCGGCTCAACGGGCGGACAGCACGCTCGGCACCCAGCACATCGTTCGTCGTCACGGACTTGCCGCCCTTGACAACCGACTTCACGGACTCACCATTCCAACCCTTGGTCAGCGTCAGTGCGCCGCATACCCGGGTGTCGGTCGAATACTGTCCTCCGAACATTATCTTCGCTGCATTCGGGTAGTAAGTATCACCTTCGTACTCATATCCCCCTACAGTGATCGTAGAGTTATCGCTGCTAATCGTTACGGGGAACTCACCCTGCGTAATCGCCATTTTGCTGATACCAATGAAATAGTACTCGGCCCCCTTGTTCCATAACGTAAGCGGCGGCAGGTTGGTTACGTCGAACGGAGCGACTACGGAACCGTCGGATTTCATCTCGAGATACCACTTCGGACCGAAATCGAAGAACATAGACTCCGTATTGTAGCCGTTGTACTCTTCCGTAGTTGCGATGAAAAGGTCGTATGGCGTCTTCCAGCCGGCCAGGTAGTTGGTACTGTACTCGTACTTCGGACGGTCGATATCGAGTCCCAGGCAAAGCAGGCGGTTCTGGCCGCGCAGACGCTCATTGTAGAGCTTAAGCTGCTTCTTGAAGCCCTCGTACAACTTCTCTACCTGCTCTTTCGAGTAGTTTGTGTTATTCAGATAGTAGTCAATGACCTCCTGGGACAGACTCTCCGGACACGTCAGTCCAGAAACGATCTCCACCTTGCAGGTCATCGGCGCCTCGCCGCCCTCGTATTCAGCCGACAGCGTCCACTCACCCAGCAGACTTTCGAAATACTTCGAATCTACCAGCTCTTTATCAGGTACAGGCATAGAACGCTTCTTGCCGATGGCAGAACCATCTTTGTCGGGATCGTTGCCGGTACCCTCGTCATTGTAAGCGATTACACCCAGGTAGGTGTTGGCATCGGGACGGGTCGAGAACATTACGTTGTAACCCTCGGCCGAGTTGATCTTCTCGATATCATCCGGAGTAAACGCGTTACCGTTTTCGATCAGGTCGGTGTTAGTCTTGCCGGCGTTGAGTTCGACCTCCCACTCACGCTCGTAGTTGGCAGCGTACTTGGCAGTCACCGCGTCACCCGTAGTACATTTGATATTGAACCAAACTTCGTAGGGCGACTCCTCATGACCTTCCGGAGCATCGATACCGGTAACGGTTACCTCGGGAGCCGGTTTCGTAGGTTCGGGCAGCGTAAAGCCTTCGAGTTTGGCGAAAGCCTGCTTCGAACCGGTATTATCGTTGATACCCACCGCATAGACGTAATACTTCGTACCCGGCGTGAACTTAGTGAAATACTCCGTCAGGTTGAAAGAGAAGTCGGTCTGCCCTTTGGCTATCTCATAAGTCTGGACATTGAGGATGTAAGGTGCGTTGTAAGAGGTCAGCGCCCACTGCATATTCGACAGGTCGCCTTTCAGCATTGACGTCTTAATCACCTCCATATCATACTCCTCGAAAATACCAAGACACAGGTAGGATACCCCCTCGCACAACTCGAAAGTGAGCAGACCGCCGTTGGGTTTCAATTTATCGGTATTGATCTTGATCTCACCGAGTTTTTCGGGCTTCTTGTTGGTAACCTCTATCTTCTGGTAGTAGCCGGTCCAGAAATCGCCCTGCTCTACATCGTCGGCACGGGAACTGGCTCCTTCCAAGATACCGCCGCCGCCGACAGCTTCGTAGTATGCGTCCTGATCCCAAAGGGGCAAATAGTATCCCTGACCGAAGCCCCAAGGGTGCTCGCCGGATGCGAACTCGCCGAGCAGCACATAATTGAGCTGTCCAGGCACCATCGGGTTCCAGAGCGTTATCATCGAGCCTTCCTCATCGGTCACAGGCTCGCCATTCTCGTCGCGTAAAATCGAATTCTCCTCGTTGAATACAAAAACAGTATTCTCGGTAATATAGTTGTGATATATATCGTCGAAGAGATTCATCATGTCGGCGTCGGTATAGTTCATCATACTCTGATAATTATACGTCAACATGTCTATCAGCAGATATTTGATCACATTCTCGGGATCGGTCGGCTGGAATTTCACGTTCATGCTAAAACTCATGTAGTCCACGTCAAACACGTCGTACGCGTTATCGCCGAACGAAGCGGTCTTGGCCTCAACCTCGAGAACCTTCTCAAAGAACTCTTCGTTCGCAGTGGTGGCAGCCACATAGATCACATACTCCGTATCGGGGTCCAGTTTACTTACGGTCAGCGAAGAAACGCCGTCCGCAATCGCAGATTTGACGCCGGTCGCAAAGACGATCGTTGCCGTCGGTGTTTCCTTGGCATCGGCCTTGGGCGTCGCCAGGTAAGCAATTTCTGTCAAATTAGCGGCAGTCACCTCCAATTTGACTGTCGAATACTGTGCTTCAAGGAACTTCACTTCCAATGAAGGCCAAGTACCGGGGTCTGGTTCTGTCTTGTCGTCGGTACACCCCGTCAATCCTACTCCTGCAAGCAGCATGCATACAAGAGAAAATAAATTAACAAATAAATGTTTCATAAAAAAATTTTTAATAAGGCAATTAAGGGTTTCTTCGTTTACAATATTATCATATCACCATTCGTCTGCGGTTAAAGCAAACCATCTGCATGGCCTTTTCGCAAAATACGGGTGTAAATATAAAAATTATTTTATAAAAAAACAAAAACAGAAAATTTCACCAGCTATCTATTTCCGCAATAAATGATCCACGACGAGATTCCTGCTTTCGGCGAAACGCCGGATCTCATCCTGCTGGTTGGCAAGATGCTGTTTTCCCATGCTGACACGTAAATAACCTATTATCATAATACAAATGATTTTAACCGAGGCAACGTCGCCTCGGTCGGTAAAGGTAAGCGTATGCTTCGGGAGCACCGGAATACAAAACCTTCCGGCATAAACAGTCCGGACCAGCCGCAAAGCCCGGAAAATAGATGGAATTATCATATTCGTTCGCACCGAATGATCCCCACAGCGGTTTTCTACCTCCGAATTTGGATTTTTGCCGGATTTTGCTTAATTTGGTGATATTGATCCTCTCGGACAAAGGCTACCTTCCATGACGAAACACACGATAATATTTATGACATTATTCATTTGTTCGAGTTGTCGTAACTTGCAGGGCACGGTATTTTGCATCGATCGGCAATCGGACAATCTCAACAATCGGTTAAAATTATCGGACTACACCCTGGACCGAGCAGGCAATTCCATGATTACGGATCGGGATACGATCTATCGGTTAGCGCTGCTTTTAGGTAACGATACGACGGGATACGGAAATTGGAAACAATATTATCGAATTCCTTTCGACGGGAATCGTACCATGAGATTGGTCCTCGACGGAGGCGACGATCCGGGGCCGCGAGAATATTTAATATTGCACGACGAACACGGTAAAATTGTTCGCTATATCGAAATTGCGGCGGAATATGGAGATGGTCCCCGCTCAAAAAAAATATATAGCGTGCTGACTAAAGACAGCCTGTATGTTTACACGGTTACTACGGAAGCATTTTTGACCGGCGACGATTTTATAGACGATACGAAACCTGCAACAGCGGATACGATGAAAAAAAGCTACCATATCGGCGACTTGACAGCGATTTACAGGTAAAACTTAGTTAAAGATTGTTCGGGCAAAGCTCAAAATTTCTCAGCAGCTCAAAATAATTCCGACATTTTACGGCATCGGATTTGGCATTATCGGAAATATTGCGTAATTTGGGTTGCAATTCGATACTCTTTGATGGTAAAAGCGACTGTACGAATTTTCAAAAATCACGGATTCAAACAAATCAACCGGAATATCGAAGAACTGAAATTTACCCTATTAAATTATAACACGGTCAGTTTCCTACGTAAAGTCGGACAGGAAAAACCGCAGCGGCAGCGAATATGAAACGAATAAGCTTTCTGGCGATATTCTTCGTCATCGCTTCTCTCGGTGCCATCCACGCCCAACAACGCACGGGTTTCGCCTATTACGACCTCGACCGCCTCTACGACACGATCCCGTCGCTCTTCTACGACGACACGGACTACACACCCGAAGGACGGCTGCGCTGGAGCGGCGAGCGTTACCGCGCCAAAGTCGAACGGGCGGGCGCTGTAATCGGCCGAATGGCGATGCCGCTCGCAGGAGTGTATGGAGTCGAAAACGAGGAGGTTGTCAAAGACTTGGTCCGGGCGTCGGACCTGCCGTACAGTTATGTGCACCGCACCCTCAATACGCTGGACGGGATGGATTTCGCCTTGCTTTACTATGCCGACCGGTTCTTCACGGAACGCATCGAAACGGGCTATGGCTATCTTTGCGTCGAGGGTACGCTGGACGGAAAACCGACAGCCGTACTGCTGACACGCGGCGACCGGTATGCTGCCGAACTACTGGAGGAGCTGCGCGAACGAACACCCGGCATCCGGATCCTCTGTGCAGGCAAGCTTCCGTCTGGAACTGCGGAAAAACTCTCGCTCAGGGATGCATTGGCTCCGGCCGAGCGCCGAGGGCGGGGCAATGCCTACGCACGGGGCGGTTGGTGGCTGCACGACCGAATCCTGACAGACACGGCGCTAACCGTCATCCGGGCCGATGTTTTTGCCCGGCGCGACCTGCTCGATCCCCGCAGCGGAACGCCCCTGCCGACCTATCGGCGACAACGCTATACGGGTGGCATCGGCCGATATTTTCCAATATTTTTATATATTAAATAAGTTTTTTGATTATCCGAAAAATCATCGTATCTTTGCCCCTCCGGAAAAGACGGTTTTTTCACCGTTGCCTTCCCAATGGAAGGCCTCGCCCGCAGCCCGGCGGAAACAACTCTGAAACAGCACATTTATTGGGAAAAACACTATTATAATCAACAACGACAAGTTATGGCAGACGTTAAACGAGTCTATACCTTCGGCAACAAGGAAGCGGAAGGTAACGGCAAAATGAGGGAACTGCTCGGCGGTAAGGGTGCGAACCTGGCCGAAATGAACCTGATCGGTATTCCGGTTCCCCCGGGATTCACCATCACCACCGAAGTATGCAGCGAATACTACGCACAAGGACGCGAGAAAGTCGTGGGGCTGCTTCGCCCCGAAGTGGAGAAGGCGATGAAGAACATCGAAAAACTGACCGGCATGAAGTTCGGCGACAAAGAGATGCCGCTGCTGGTATCGGTTCGTTCGGGCGCACGCGCTTCGATGCCGGGCATGATGGACACCATCCTCAACCTGGGTATGAACGACCAGGCCGTGGAAGCCGTAGCCAAGCGCACGGGCAATCCCCGTTTCGCATGGGACTCGTACCGCCGTTTCGTACAGATGTACGGCGACGTGGTGCTGGGCATGAAGCCCGCTTCGAAAGAGGAGCACGATCCGTTCGAGGAGTTGATCGATGCGCAGAAAGAGAAGCGCGGCGTGAAAAACGACACCGACCTGACGACCGACGACCTGAAGGAGCTGGTGCACAACTTCAAGGCAGCCGTAAAGAAACAGACCGGCGAGGATTTCCCGGCAAATCCCTGGGATCAGCTCTGGGGCGCTATCTGTGCCGTATTCGGTTCGTGGATGAACGAGCGTGCCATCCTTTACCGCAAGCTCAACAACATTCCGGCGGAATGGGGCACGGCCGTATCGGTACAGGCGATGGTATTCGGCAATATGGGCGACAACTCGGCGACGGGCGTAGCCTTCTCGCGCGACGCCGCAACGGGTGAGAACCTCTTCAACGGCGAATACCTGATCAACGCGCAGGGCGAAGACGTGGTAGCGGGTATCCGTACACCCCAGCAGATCACCATCGAGGGTTCGCGTCGCTGGGCGAAAGCACAGAACGTATCGGAAGCCGAGCGTCGCAGCAAATACCCCTCGCTCGAAGAGGTGATGCCGGCCGTATATAAAGAACTCAACGAGATACAGCACCACCTGGAGCAGTATTTCAAGGATATGCAGGACATCGAATTCACGATCCAGGACGGCAAACTCTGGATGCTCCAGTGTCGCAACGGCAAGCGTACGGGCGCCGCGATGGTGAAGATCGCCATGGACATGCTGCGCGAAGGCCTGATCGACGAAAAGACCGCCGTACTGCGCTGCGAGCCGGCCAAACTCGACGAGCTGCTCCACCCCGTTTTCGACAAGACGGCGATGAAAAACGCCAAAGTCATCGTAAAGGGACTGCCCGCATCGCCGGGCGCAGCGACCGGTCCGGTGGTGTTCTTCGCCGAAGATGCCGAAAAAATGCTCAAAGAGAAAAACCAACGTGCGATTCTGGTCCGCATCGAAACTTCGCCCGAAGACCTGAAGGGCATGCTCGACGCCGTCGGCATCCTGACCGCACGCGGCGGCATGACCTCCCACGCCGCGGTCGTAGCGCGCGGCATGGGCAAGTGTTGCGTATCGGGTGCAGGCGAGCTGCAGATCGACTACAAGGCACGTACGATCCGCGTAAACGGATATGAAATCAAGGAGGGCGACTGGATTTCGCTCAACGGTTCGACAGGCGAGGTGTACCTGGGGCAGGTAGCGACACAGGCCGCCGATTTGAGCGGCGACTTCGGACAGCTCATGGAGCTGGCCCGCAAGTACTCGGTGCTGAAAGTACGCGCCAACGCCGACACGCCGAAAGATGCGGCGCAGGCATTCGCATTCGGTGCCGAAGGTATCGGTCTCTGCCGTACGGAGCACATGTTCTTCGAGGGCGACCGCATCAAGGCCGTACGCGAGATGATTCTCGCCGATGACGAAGCCGGCCGCCGCGTAGCGCTCGCCAAGCTGCTGCCGATGCAGCGCGGCGACTTCGAGGGTCTGTTCAAGGCGATGCAGGGCCATCCCGTGACGGTTCGCCTGCTCGATCCCCCCTTGCATGAGTTCGTCCCCCACTTCGAGAAGGAACAGCGCGAACTGGCCAAGGACATGAACGTTCCCTACGAAAAAATCGCGGCCAAAGTGGAGTTGCTGGCAGAAGTCAATCCGATGCTGGGCCATCGCGGTTGCCGTCTGGGCAACACCTATCCCGAAATTACCGAGATGCAGACCCGGGCCATCATCGAGGCGGCTATGAACGTAAAGAAAACGGGGATTCCCGTACACGTGGAGATCATGGTGCCGCTGGTTGGCAACCACAAGGAGCTGCGTTACCAGAAGAACATCATCGACCAGACGGCCGAGAAGGTCTTCGCTGAACGCAACGACCGCCTGGAATACATGGTCGGCACGATGATCGAAGTTCCGCGTGCGGCAGTCACCGCCCACCAGATCGCCGAAGTCGCCGAATTCTTCTCGTTCGGCACCAACGACCTGACGCAGATGACGCTCGGCTTCTCGCGCGACGACATCGCCAAGTTCCTGCCGATCTACCTCGAGAAGGGCATTCTGAAGAACGACCCGTTCCAGATCCTCGACCGCAACGGCGTGGGACAGTTGATCCGCGAGGCGGTATTCAAAGGCCGCGGCACACGCGAAAACCTCAAATGCGGCATCTGCGGCGAACACGGCGGCGAACCTTCGTCGGTGGAGTTCTGCCACTTCGCAGGTCTGAACTACGTGAGCTGCTCTCCGTTCCGCGTGCCCATCGCACGCCTGGCGGCAGCGCATGCGGCTCTCAAAGAGGCATAAAACGATATACATGCGACGAAATCCTCCCGAACCAATCGGTTCGGGAGGATTTTTATAACCACGACCGGCAACTCCTATTCAGCGAATTGCTGCGCCACCGCCGCATCGTAGTCGGCATTGGTAAAAGTATAGGTCCAACGGGTTCTGACCGCATGAGATGCCGTTACCTCCTCCTCATAATTCCAATCGATAGTAGAGTCCTGCCTCGAATAATAATCGGAATCGCGCGGCGGCTGATACCCCTTGATATAAATCGCTTTAGTCCCATCCTCAAAGACAACTTCCACATACCGGATATAGCTCGACGGAGGTGGACAGTATGCTATTGCCCCATCCACCCTTTCGCTCTCAAAACTTTCGCCCGGCTCTATGATTTCGTTTTCGATTACCAACTCACCGTACTCGCGTGCCACGGAGAGCGTAATCCGGTGATCGCTGTCATTGGCCCAGATAAAGTAACTAAAACCTCCGTAGTCTGTATCGTTGCTACATCCCGTCATACAATACGCCAGCGGCAACGTTGCCAATATACCGAATAATAGTCTTTTCATAATCGAAACATTAGGAGGGATTGTTTGTAAAATATTTATTCCCATGTAATTTACAACATTATAACGACACACACAAATTATTTACAAAAAAGAACAAGACACCGTCCATTATCAAACCAACCACCACATGCCTCTTTAATCATAAAAAATAATTTTCAAAATACAGCACGTATAAACCCCACACACGATCCTGTGACAAATACTGTTCGATCTCAGAGTATCTCCATTTTCATTCGGCTCCCCAGGATTCGGCGAAACGGAAATTTTTCGTACCTTTGACTTCATCTTAGGTACTCCGCCTCGGCAAAGTGCAAATATAAATTTGCTCATACGGCCGGTTCGTTCGTATCTTTGTTCTCGAGAGAATCTAAATTATCCGACGGCAGCAAGGAATCATTCCGGCAAAAGCCGTATCGAAGTCTGCAAAAGCTATGAAAAAAACACTGCTGGCAATACTTATCTTATTCAGCGCTTTCTACGCATCGGCACAGGATAGAGGTTCCTGGGGCATAGGTCCGAAGATCAATCTCTACACCCATACCGGCCGGGGCGCCGTCTTCGGCATCGGCGGCTATTTCCGATACAGCCTGACCGATGCGCTGCGGCTGGAAATGGGAATCGTCATTCCCTGCAAATCGGAATGTTCGGTGGACATCGGGTGCGACGCTCATTATCTCTTCCACATAACCGAACAATGGAGCCTCTTCCCCACAGTCGGCGTCAATGTGAACGACTTGGGCAAATGGTCCTGCGGCTTCGATGTGGGCGGAGGCTGCGACTACCGGATAAGCCGCCGCTGGAGTACATCGCTCATGCTCAAATACCGTTTCCAGACAGCCATGTTCGCACGGAATCCGATCCTGATCTCCCTGGGCGGAACTTTCACATTCTAACGGAAAAACACGGCGATTATCGCTATTCGGACCTGCGATTCAAATGCTTCGGGATCGCGGAGTGTACACGCACCCTCCCTCCCGAAAAGAACCTACAGGTGCAGCGAAGATTACAACCGCAGCCAAGAGAAACGCCGCCCAAAGCAAAATAAAGTTTCGTCGCCCGAAACAAATCCGATATAAACGAATACAACCTCCAAAGACAATTCTACACACGTCGTTGAATACCCGAAAGTCCAGCCCGTTTTTCGCCTCCGACCGCAACCGTTCCGGGTCCATATTACGTTCAGTTCCTCAATTCCTCCCCTCGGAAAACGTTCTTCATCAGCAAGGGGGGGGGGAAATGATCGAACAGAAAAAGCACCGAACCGACAGCATAAAAGAAGCCCGGAGCAAATTGCTCCGGGCTTCTTTTATTTCCTCGGGTTCTCTCTTTAGAAGCAATAAACGCACGTAATACCGAAGTTGCACAACGCCCGTTCGTTGAACTCGGAATGCGATCCCCCGTCCCAATAAGCGATTCCGGGACCGAAAGCCGGCGACCAGTCGAACGAAAGACGTACCGGAGCCCCCTTGAAGGCAATACCCAGTTTAGCCGAGCCGGCCACGCCTACATAAGCGTAATGCCCTTTGCCGCCCACATTGATACCTGCACCGGCATCGAAGAACCAACGGCCTGCCGACGGAGTCCAATCCATATTGCAAACATTCCAATTATACAACACCGAGAAATCGGCCGTCACCGTACCGCCGGCATTGGCCCAATAAGCACCGAAACGGGCTTCCACATAATTATCGTTGCTGAATACATACTGTCCGACAGCCTGGAAACCGGATCCGATACGACCACCGACCGTCCAATTCTGGGCAGATGCCGACCACGCGAGCAAGCCCATTGCCAATGTAAGTAAAAGTTTTTTCATCGTATGAAAATTTAAAATAATTGAAATATACTTTCCTAATTTAGATATATAAAGGTAATAATAATTTTCCGGAGTTTACCCCTTTCTCCGGAAAATTTCAACTTTTAGGCCAATATCGCTCTCTTTTCGGTCAATCCGTAACTTTTACCGGAGCAATCCCTATTTAGTCTTGTACGAGCATTTGTAACGCCCCTTCGTCAAGCTCATCAACTTACTCTTAATCAGATTTCTGCGCAACGGAGACAGGCGATCCGTGAAGACGACTCCTTCCAGATGGTCATATTCGTGCTGGATCACCCAGGCAGGCAGCCCGGTGAACTCTTCGTCGTGCGGCTCGAAATTCTCGTCCAGATAGCGCATCCGGATCGCAAGCGAACGCCGCACGCTCTCGTGCAATCCCGGCAGCGAAAGACATCCCTCTTCGTAGAGTTTCGTCTCCTCGGAAACTTCGTAAATTTCGGGATTGATGAACGCACGCCGATAATCGGCCAGTTCGGGATGATCTTCGCCCCAAGGCGTGCAGTCCACGATGAACAGGCGGATGCTTTTACCGATCTGGGGAGCCGCAAGCCCTACGCCCTCGGCCTCCTCGAGCGTGAGGAACATATCCTCGATCAACTTTTTAACTTCGGGATAGTCGGGTCCGATCTCCCGGCATTTTTCGCGCAGTACCGGCGCCCCGAAAACAACTATCGGATAAATCATAACTTTTTTCCATTTTTAACCCGGCCGCAGCCGGAAAACTAACTTCGGCTCTCCATATATCCTTGCAGGATAATGGTCGCCGATATCTTGTCCACAAGCGCCTTGTCCCGGCGGGCCATCTTGCCCATACCGCTCTCGAGCATCGTGCGGTGAGCGATGACCGAGGTGAAACGCTCGTCGTAAAACACCACCTCCTTGTCGGGATAGGCCCTGCGCAGGCGGGCCGCCAACGGTTCCACGTAACGCCACGTTTCGGACGGAGCGCCACTCATTTGCATCGGCTTTCCGATCACTATGGTCGAAACGTCATTCGCCGCGAAATATTGCGCCAACCAGCGTTCCAACCCTTTGGTTTCGACGGTTTCGAGCCCTCCGGCAATGATCCGCAAGGGATCGCTCACGGCGATTCCCGTGCGCTTCGTTCCATAATCTATGGCCAAAATACGTCCCACGATCTTACCTTATCCAATAGCTCGAACAACACCGGCCCACACACCCTCACGGACATCCCCGATACAAAGCACACTGTACTCGCCGTCCGACACACCCGCGCGAAACCCGCATACAGCCCTGTCAGACATTCAATTTCTTGAGGAGGCTGCGCAGCGAGCACTCCGCATCGACCAGTCCGAAGAGGGCATCGATCGCCACGCGCTCCTGCTGCATCGTATCGCGGTGGCGCACCGTCACGGTATTATCCTCGAGGGTCTGGCCATCGACGGTCACGCACAGCGGCGTACCGATCGCATCCTGCCGGCGGTAACGCTTGCCCACCGAATCCTTCTCGTCATACACGACGTTGAAATCATACTTCAACAGATCGACGATCCGCTGCGCCACTTCGGGCATGCCGTCCTTCTTCACCAAAGGCAACACGGCCACCTTCGTCGGAGCGAGAGCTGCAGGAATCCGCAGCACGACGCGCTCTTCGCCGTTTTCGAGCTTCTCCTCGGTATAAGCCGCCGACATCACCTGCAGGAACATACGGTCCACGCCGATCGAGGTTTCCACGACGTAAGGCACATAACTTTCGCCTGTTTCGGAGTCGAAATACTGGATCTTCTTGCCCGAAAATTTCTGGTGGTTCGACAGGTCGAAATCCGTGCGGGAGTGGATGCCCTCCACCTCCTTAAACCCGAACGGGAAATTGTACTCGATATCGGTCGCGGCATTGGCGTAATGGGCCAGCTTGTCGTGGTCGTGGAAACGGTAGTTATCCGCCCCGAAACCGAGCGCCCGATGCCATTTCATACGCGTATCGCGCCATTCGGCCCACCACCGCATCTCCTCGCCCGGGCGGACGAAGAACTGCATCTCCATCTGTTCGAACTCACGCATGCGGAAGATGAACTGCCGCGCCACGATCTCGTTGCGGAACGCCTTGCCGATCTGGGCAATGCCGAACGGCAGCTTCATGCGGCCGGTCTTCTGCACGTTCAGGAAATTAACGAAGATACCCTGCGCCGTTTCGGGCCGCAGGTAAATCGTATTGGCGCCTTCGGCCGTCGATCCCATCTGGGTCGAGAACATCAGGTTGAACTGCCGCACCTCGGTCCAGTTGCGCGTACCCGAAATCGGGCAGACGATCTCGCAGTCGAGGATGATCCGCCGCAGCTCTTCCAGATCGTTGGCGTTCAACGCGTCGGCAAAGCGCTTGTGCACGGAGTCCCGCGCTGCGGCAATCTCCAGCACACGGGGCGAAGTCGAGCGGTACTGCTCCTCGTTGAAGTTCTCCTTGAAGCGCTTCTTCGCCTTATCGACCTCTTTCTGAATCTTGTCGTCCTGCTTGGCCAGCCACTCTTCGATCAACACGTCGGCGCGGTAACGCTTCTTCGAATCCTTGTTGTCGATCAACGGGTCGTTGAACGCCCCGACATGGCCCGAAGCCTCCCACGTGCGGGGATGCATGAAGATCGCCGAATCGAGGCCGACGATGTTCTCATGAAGACGCACCATCGAATCCCACCAGTAACGCTTGATATTGTTCTTCAGCTCGACGCCGTTCTGCCCGTAATCGTACACGGCACCCAGTCCGTCGTATATTTCGCTGGAAGGAAAGATGAAGCCGTACTCCTTGCAGTGGGCTACCAGTTTTTTGAAAAGTTCTTCCTGAGTCATCGTATTTTGCATTTACTATTTTCTGAAAAACAAAAGTACAAAATAAATGGGAATGTAAGGTACTCCGAACCGTTTTTTCTATCTTTACGCCAAAATTCGGAAATATCCGGAGCGGAAGACAAATACATCTGTTTCATATTCATCGTACCCGAACGAATAACCATCAAAAAATACACAAATGAAAGGATTGAAACTTCTTCTTCTCACGTTTGCAACCCTCGCGATTACGGCTTGCAGCGACGACACAACGGATGAATGGCATGGAGATTTCGGCTCCATTCAGGTCCCCGATACACGACAGCTCTCCCAGAAGATCCCCGCAGGACAAACCGCAGGGAATTCGGAAATTTTCTTTTCGACGAACGATGCCTGGAATTCCGCCATCACGGACGAATCCCGCGCCGAAGCCCCGACGTGGGTACGCATAAATCCCGATCACGGAGATGCGGCAGGCGATTACGACATCCGCGTCGAAACGGATCCCAACACCGCCGAAGAATCCCGCACGGCCTTTATCGAAATCACCTGCGGCACGAACTCGATTCTCATCACCATCACCCAGCCGGGAACCGATGGAGAGGATACCAATGAACCGGACGAACCCAACATCGGAGAACAGGTTCGGTATTGGCAACTGCACAAGATCGTCGGGCGCGACGCTTCGGGAAGTCTGATTGCTGAAATGGAATATACTTATGAACTTCCGGCGGAATTCAGCAAGGAGTGCCGTATCACGGGTTTCAAAATATCCGCAGCGGACAAGAACGGCACGCTCCGTCCCGTCGAAACATGGCAGTTCACCTACGAGGGAGACGATTGCATCCGATTCTCCTTCACCCGGGAAATCGATGGCGAGCAACCTTATACGCAAACTGCAGACGGAACCCTATACGGCTACTTCTGCGATGTACGAAGCGGAGGATACGAACTCACCTCGACACTTTCCGGCAGTGAAATAGAAACGTACGGCTTCGATTGCACATACGGCACCGGCACCTTCAACTCCGACAAACTCACCTCCATATCGCGTTACAATTCCCTGACTTTGGAACCCATCTGCGAAAAATACGAATGGGAAAAAGATCCCTGGGGTCCGCTGGAGGCTTGGGATAATTGCAGTGCTGTCATCCGAACGCTCGAGAACGAGCCAAATACGGAAACATTCCGGCAAGAGTACGGTTACGACTACGATGAAACGACGGCTTGGAGCGATTTCATCTACGAATTGGAAGGCACTCCCCTCCTCAACAGCGACCCGGTCCTGCTGCTGGTTGCCGAACCGGATATCCTGCGCGGACTGGGTTTCTTCAGCAGTCTCAACAACGATCTTTTCCGAACGGTCACGACCCGTTCCGACGACGCGGTTACGACCCAGACCTTCGAATACACGCGTCAGACAGTCGCACACGATGCTGAAATTGCGACACCGCTCATCATTACCCGCACGACCCGAAGCGACGAGCGGGAGAGCGTCTGTCGATTCGAGATTCAATTCCGCCGCTTCGACCTCCAAAATTAGAAATTCGTACTTTGCGGCCAGCCTGTGCGCACCCGGCAACGAAAAGCGAGGAAAGGTTCTTGCCATTCCTCGCTTTTCGTTACCGATGCCCGGTCCGGTCATTTCGCTCCCATCTCCGGGATAATCGTCCATTCGTTCGACTTGCAGTCCTTATTTCAGAGTTTCCGATCATTCGAAAAAAGATTCACCTTATGCTCTTCCTCAAAAAAGAAATACGGCACAGATCGGCAAAAATTTCCCGGCAGTCTAAACTTACGTTCTCCCTTCGGAAGAAAAACCTTTCTACGACAAAACAAAGTGAACCCGGAAGACGATAATCCACAGCCAACTCTTCCCGCAACGATTAAAGAGTCGCACGCCCCGTTACGATGGTCCCGTCTCTTCCTGCCCACAACCTGCGCAACGATGGACCGCAGCGGCAGAACAAAAAGCTGTCTAACACGTCCGATTTTAATGTTTTCGCCCCTGCCGGATAAACTCCGACAGGGGCAACTTTCAATTTCGGGGATTTGGCAGACAGCTTCGTCACAGCCGGAACTATTGCAGCAAACCGCTCTGTCGGAAGCTGTACTCACCGCCCCGCGCGATAATCAGGTGATCGAGCAGCCGAATATCGAACAGCGCAGCCGCCTCGGCAATTTTCTTCGTGAGAATCTTATCCTGCTCGCTGGGCAAGGCAGCACCGGAAGGATGGTTGTGAACCAGGATAATCTGCGTGGCCAGCAGTTCGAGGGCCCGTTTGATGACCAACCGGTGATCCACCACCGTCGCCTGCACCCCGCCCTGGCTTACCCGCTGCCGCTCGACGATCCGGTTGCCCGTATTGAGGTACAGGCACCAGCACTCCTCGTGCTTCATCTCCGTCAGCAGGGGTCTGAATATTCGGACCACATCGTTGCTCGAACCGATCGGATCGGGGCCCAACTCCCTGGCAGCAAGCACCCTCCGGCCCAATTCGACAGCCGCCTGAATCCGGGCAGCGCGTTTGAGGCCGATCCCGGCAGCCATACGCAACCGTGCGATGTCGGCATATCCCAATGCAGCGAGCCGCCCTTCGAAACTGGACAGCAGCGCCCCGGCAAGCCGCTCCGAATCACCGTCATCCAGCAACAGTTCTAACAACTCCTGATCGGTCAGCGTTTCAACGCCCCGGGAAAGCAGTTTTACAGATGCCTCGCTCATGACACCCCGGTTCCTTTCGGCCGGTAGAGCCGGTCGATTTTATCCAGAATATCCCCGCACGCTTCGTCACTCATAGCACACGACACGGAGTGGGCCGCACATTGTTCGGCCTCCTTCTTCGACTCGCCCTGCCCATGTCCCACACGGATACCGTCGATCACGACCGTAGCGTCGAATATCGGATGATTCGACGAATAATTCCGGCCGTGCACCGTTTCGAAAGCAATGGTATGATGCGTCTTCTGACACCATTCGATTAACCGACTTTTGAAATCCGTCTCCTCGTCCGTCAGGTTGTCGAGATTCAGGTAACGGTAATATATATTGTTGATAAGCAATCGATTGGCGAACTCATATCCCTGATCGAGGTAGATCGCCCCGATCATCGCTTCGAAAGCATCCCCGTAGATATGTTTCTGGTTGGTGCTTCCGGTCGGGTTGGCGATCACGTACCGGTCCAACCCGATCGTCCGGGCGATCGTATTGAGCGACTGGCGCGAAACGATCTTCGAGCGCAACTGCGTAAGAAATCCCTCCTGCCGGTCGGGAAATTCGATATAAAGATAGTCCGATGTCACGGCTTCGATCACGGCATCGCCCAAAAACTCGAGCCGTTCATTGTTGATCTGCCGTCCGTCGGCTAAAACTAAAGAAGCTGACTTGTGAATCAAAGCCAGCTTGTAAAGTTCGATGTTGTGCGGAACGAATCCGAACAGCTCATCGATAATTCTGTAATACTCCTTATCCTGCCCGTAATTTCTTCTTACGGCACGGCGTACGAAATTCCACACGGCACGGACGAGGTGTTAAATCTTACGGAAAATAACCGTCGAGTTATGACCGCCGAAACCGAACGTATTGCTCATCGCACACTTCACATCGCGCTTCTGCGCCTTGTTGAGCGTCAGATTGAGTCGGGGGTCGATTTCGGGATCGAGGTTTTCGTTGTTGATCGTCGGGGGAATCACACCGTTGTTGATCGCAAAGATGCAGGCCAGCGCCTCGACAGCACCGGCAGCACCCAACAGGTGCCCCGTCATGGATTTGGTCGATGAAATATTGACATCGTAGATGTGATCGCCCAACACGCCGTGCAGAGCTTTGAGCTCGGGCAGATCGCCCGCAGGTGTCGAAGTGCCGTGTACGTTCACATAGTCGATATCTTCGGGTTTGATACCCGCATCCTTGATCGCGTCGCGCATGGATTTCATGGCGCCTTTGCCTTCGGGATGGGGAGCGGTAAAATGATATGCGTCCGCAGAACGGCCGCCGCCGACCATCTCGCAGTAAATCTTCGCACCGCGTGCCTTGGCGTGCTCGTACTCTTCGAGAATCAGCGCACCGGCGCCTTCGCCGATGACGAAACCGTCACGATCCTTATCGAACGGACGCGAAGCGTGCACCGGATCGTCGTTGCGCGTCGAGAGAGCCTGCATGGAGTTGAAACCGCCCACGCTGGGTTCATTGACGGCAGCCTCCGAACCGCCGGCGACCATCACGTCGGCCACACCGAAACGGATGGCGTTGAACGAATCGATCAGACCGTGATTCGACGAAGCGCACGCCGAAACCGTACAGTAGTTGGGGCCCATGAAACCATATTTGATGGAGATGTAGCCCGCCGCGATGTCGGCGATCATGCGCGGAATAAAGAATGGGCTAAACCGAGGAGTTCCATCTCCTGCGGCGTAGCCCAAACACTCATCGAAGAACGTCTTAAGTCCTCCGATACCGGAACTCCAGATCACGCCGATCTGCTCCAGGTCCTCCTTCTCGAGATCGAGTCCCGAATCCTCGACAGCCTGCGTGGCCGCGATGAGGGCATACTGAGTGAAGAGGTCGTATTTACGCACCTCCTTACGGTCGAAATGCTGCGTCCAGTCGTAATTTTTTACTTCACAAGCGAACTTCGTCTTAAATTTCTCGGCATCAAAATGAGTAATCGGCGCGGCGCCGCTAACTCCTTTTTCGAGATTGGAAAAAAACTCTGCAATATTATTGCCGAGCGGGTTGATGGTACCGATACCCGTCACGACTACTCGTCTTTCTGTCATAAATTTAAGGCTTTAAGGTTTGCCGGTTGGAAAAATCGTAAATTATTTCTTGTGTGCCTCGATATAGGAGATAGCGTCGCCAACGGTAGCGATCTTCTCTGCATCCTCGTCAGGGATCTGGATATCGAAAGCCTTCTCAAATTCCATGATCAGCTCAACGGTGTCGAGTGAATCGGCTCCCAGGTGGTTGGTGAAGCTCGCTTCCGGAGTAACCTCAGACTCTTTAACACCCAATTTGTCAACGATGATCTCGACAACTTTTGACTGTACTTCTGACATAATTTTAATTTTTTAGTTAAACAATCATTTATTAAAAATTGAAATTCTTTCTATCAAACAATCGCACAAAAATAACACTTTTTTTATTACTTTTGACATTACAACCAAAGAAATTGCCGTTCTTCGGTCGCGTATTCAATATAACACAATATAAATCAATACTTTATGAAACTACTGTTAATTTCCAACTCCACGAACGCCGGAGAACCCTATCTGAAATACCCGATGCCCCGCATCGACGAGTTCCTCGGAAGTGTCCGCGAAGTGGTTTTCGTCCCTTATGCAGGCATCACCTTTTCCTACGCCGAATACGAAGCGAAAGTGCAGGCCCGTTTTGCGGAATACGGCATCAAGGTACGTTCCGTACACCGTTCGAAAGATCCCCGGCGTATGATCCGCGAGGCGCAGGCCATCTGCGTAGGCGGCGGCAACACCTTCGCCCTGACCAAGAAAATGCAGGAGCAGGGGCTGTTGAAAGCCATCCTCGGCAAGATCAAGGCCGGCACGCCCTACATCGGCTGGTCGGCCGGCAGCAACGTCTGCTGCCCGACGATCTGCACCACCAACGACATGCCCATCGTCGAACCGGAATCGTTCAAGGCTATCGGGGCCGTGAAGTTCCAGATCAACCCCCACTACCTGGACGCCAACCCCGAAGGTCACGCCGGAGAGACCCGCGAGCAGCGTATTCTGGAGTACATCACGGCCAATCCGCGCCGCTACGTCGTCGGCCTGCGCGAAGGCTGCATGCTTCATTATGAAAACGGAAAACTGGAACTGATCGGCAGCCGTCCGATGCGTATTTTCAAGAAGGGCATCGCCCCCTACGAGGTGAAAGCCGGGGACGACCTGTCATTCCTATTATAATTATGGTATGCCCCGTATTTTCCGCAATCCCTGACAAACCGTATTCGCAAGTATGGAATTAATGACCGCTCTCAACCGACTGCACGGCGGCAAGAACATCAAGCTGCCCTACTTCATCGCCCAGCTATCCCGTTATGCCGTACCGAAGGTGCTCCTCCGCAGCCGGTTGGAAGAGATTCTGCGCGACGGAGAGAAACGTTATGACATGGACTATGTGCTCGACCGCGTCAATTACTACAACCGTTTGACCGGCGCAGAGCGCCTCTCTCCGACCGAAGCGACACCCCTGAAAGAACACAAGTTCAGGGGCCGGCACAGCGCCTATATTTTCGACTCCTACCAAACCACCCGTTTTTTCGACGATTCCCTGCGTTGGCAGACCTATTTCGGCGACGGAGTTTTCGACCTGCTTCATCCGACGATCATCAAGGCTCGAAAAATCGACCGGGGGGGGGAGAAGCCGCTTCCGGCAAAGGAGATAACTCCGTATTGCTCAACTTGGACCGCTGCCGCTTAGATATCCGGCTGCACGACAAAATTCCGTTTACGGAGAAAGCCGACCGGGTGATTTTCCGGGGATCGGTTAAGAGTAGCGAGCAGCGTCGGCGCTTCATCGAAACATTCCGGGACAATCCCCGCATCGACACGGCGGATACCCGCAGCGGACACAGCGCCCAGGAAACAGGTACAGCAAAACAAATCACGCTCTACGCCCACCTCGATTCGAAGTTCATCATGACGTTCGAAGGCAACGACATCGCCAGCAACATCCGGTGGGTCATGTCCACCAATTCGATCGCCGTGATGCCCCGGCCTCGCAACGAATCCTGGTTCATGGAAGGACGCCTGCGCCCCGGCTACCACTACATCGAAGTGAGGGACGACTACTCCGACCTGGAGGAGAAGATCGATTACTACATCGCGCACCCCGAACAGGCCCAACAGATCATCGACCATGCGAACGACTTCGCACGACAATTCTACGACAGTCGCCGGGAACGGTTCATTTCGCTGCTGGTCATGAAAAAATATTTCGAAAAAACAGGACAGCTTTCTCCGACGAACCGATGACCACGACACAGCATACCGGGCGGCTGGGCGAAGAGACCGCCGCCCGGTGGCTCCTCGACCACGGATTCACCCTGCTCCACCGCAACTGGCGGCAAGGACATTACGAGCTGGACATCGTCGCTGCCAGAAAAGGCACCCTCCACTTCATCGAGGTCAAGACACGCCGGCGGGACGGCCTCACCCCGCCGGAACAGGCACTCGACTCGCACAAGCGCCGGGCACTCGTCCGGGCCGCAAATGCTTATCTGACAGAAAATCCGTTCGCAGGAGAGGTGCAATTCGACCTGATCGCAGTCGAAACCGCCCCCGCAGGCACACCGGAGGTGCGCTATATCGAAGACGCCATCGAACTCCACTGGTAATTTGGCAGTTCTGACAATTTATCTTATCTTTGCATCCGCGATATAAAGACGCACAAAACGAAAGCGGATGTGGATCTATAATTTGGGGCTGGTACTCTACGTTTGGGCCATTGCATTGGCCTCACCCTGGCACCGAAAGGCGAAACTCTGGATCGACGGCCGGAAAGGACTCTTCCGCCGCATGAAAGAGAGCATCGACCCCTCGGCTCGCATTATCTGGATACATGCCGCCTCCCTGGGCGAATTCGAACAGGGCCGTCCCCTGATCGAAAAAATCCGCAAGGAACATCCCGAATACAAAATCCTGCTCACGTTTTTCTCCCCTTCGGGCTACGAAATCCGCAAAAATTACGATCAGGCCGACTACATCTTCTACCTGCCGATCGACACACCGCGCAAAGCCCGCCGTTTTCTGGACATCGCCCACCCCGAAATCGCCATCTTCGTCAAATACGAATTCTGGATCAACCTGCTCACCGAGCTGCGCCGCCGCTCGATCCGCAGCTACATCGTATCGGCCATCTTCCGCCGCAACTCGATCTTCTTCCGCCCCTACGGAGGCTATTGGCGCATGGCACTCGAAAGTTTCGACACGATCTTCGTTCAGAACAACGATTCCAAAAAATTACTGGCAGAACTGGGCTTCGACAACGTCGTAGTCGCCGGAGACACCCGCTTCGACCGGGTTGCCGAAATTGCGGCTGCGGCGAAAAAAATCGACCTCATCGAACGGTTCAAAGGCGGCACCCGTCTGTTGATCGCCGGCTCGACCTGGGGACCGGACGAAGACCTTCTGATCCGCCTGATAAACGATAACCCCTCGGTCAAATTCATCGTGGCACCTCACGAAATGGACGAAAGCCGCATCAACCGCCTGCTCGCTGAAACCCTCGGAGGAGCTGTCCGCTATACGCAATGCACCGCCGAAACATCGTTCGATGGCAAACAACTGCTCGTTCTCGATACGGTAGGTATTCTCTCCTCGGCCTACGGCTATGCCGAATGGGGTTATATCGGCGGCGGATTCGGCGTAGGCATCCACAACACGCTCGAAGCCGCCACGTTCGGTCTGCCGATCGCTTTCGGCCCCAACTACGAAAAATTCAAGGAAGCCCGCGACCTGGTAACGCTCGGAGCGGCAACGCCCATCCACTCATACGAAGAATTGAAAACCTGGTTCACCCCCTTGCGCGACGACGAGCATCTGCTTCAACAATGCAGCCGCATCGCCAAAGACTACACGACGGCCCACCAAGGGGCGACGAACATCGTCCTGCATACCGTTTTCGGAAAGCCGGAATAGGTTCTTCGTTCAGACCGGTCGTTCCGCACCCCTTTCCCGACAATACCGGTTTCGGGATTCGCCCTGTTCCGCACATATTCCGATCGAACGGATAAACGCTCCGCACCGTCTTTACTTTCTGTACAAAAAAAGCGCACCGGCCGCAAGGCAGGCACGCTTGTTATTTTTCGAGGGGGCTATTTCGAAGTCATGATCTTCAGGATCAGATGATCCGTTTCGTTCATGCCGTCCCGTCCGATCAGCGTCAGGTTGCGGATCGACTTATCGACATCGTCGTCGATAATGCCCTCGACCGACGAAACCGAATGGTTCTCCATAGCCAGCATCGCCGAAAGCACAGCCGTCGAAACTCCCGTCATCAACTTGAGCGAACAGCTCGGCTTCGCACCGTCGCACATCATACCCGTCAGGTTGGCGATCATATTCTTCACGGCAAAGGAAACGGCCTCGTACCCGCCGCCCATCAGGTAGGTGATGCCGCAACTCGAACCGGTCGCCGCCACGACACAACCGCACAAGGCCGAAAGACGTCCCAGGCTCTGCTTGATATAGATAGCGGTCAGATGGCTCAAAACGAGCGCACGCACCAGATGTTCCTCGTCCGCCTTGATCTCCTCGGCATAAACGACCACAGGCAACGTAGTCGCGATGCCCTGGTTGCCGCTGCCCGAATTACTCATCACCGGAACCATGGCTCCCGCCATGCGGGCGTCGCAGGCCGCGCAAGTATAGGAGAGAATGCGGGAGAGGGCACAATCCCCGATAATCCGCAATTCGGGAGCATGGCGCAAAGTATTTCCCACGCAATGCCCGTAGTTGTTCTTGAACGAATCCTCTGCCGCAGCCTTATTCAATCGCTTGGCTTCCAGAATGAAGCGGATTTCATCCAGCGGTGTGGTCATGGCGAAGTCAAACACTTTGCGCAGGTTGAGTTCGACGCCCTGCGCCTCCTGTTCGCTGCCGGAGGTACGACGACTCTCCTGAAGCGTTTCGCCGTCCCGTGAAATGAAGACGAAATTCGTATGCCCGCCGGCGATGATCGCCACAGCGGAGTGTCCGCCGCCCGAAACTTCGATCTCGATATAGAGTTTCTCGGTAATGCCCTCTTTCAGGGAGATGTCGATCCGCCCCTGCTCGATAAAGCGCTTACCCCGTTCGACGGCCTTCGCATCCGAATCCTTCAGCACTTCGAGCTGATACTCCGACCGTCCGACCAAAGCGCCCAAAGCGATCGCGATCGGCAATCCGATCATGCCCGTTCCGGGAATTCCCACTCCCATCGCATTTTTCAGTATGTTGGCACTCAACCGGGCCGAAACCTTTTCCGGTTCCGTCCCCAGTATCTCGCGGGCCTTGGCCACGCACAACGCAACGGCAATGGGTTCCGTGCAGCCGATCGCCGGAACGACCTCTCGTTTTATCAGAGCAATTATCTGCTCCCGTTCGGGTTTTGAAAGCATAAAATCGTCGTTATTTACAATACAAAGACAGCGCACATCGAACGTAATGCCGAATTTTTCGAACTACGCCGAACAGCTGGCCGCCCATACGAAAATTTTCCACGGCAAAGATACGAATAAGCCGAGTGCAAAAGCAAATTTTATTTGCATTTTGCCGAGGCGAAGTATCTAAGACGAAGTCAAAGATTACGAATAAGCCGAATGCAAAAGCAAATTTTTATTGCATTTTGCCGAGGCGAAGTATCTAAGACAAAGTCAAAGATTACGAATAAGCCGAATGCAAAAGCAAATTTTTATTGCGTTTTGCCGAGGCGGAGTATCCAAAACGAAGTCAAAGATAGTGAAATTCCCCTTTCATTTGTCAGGAAAAAGCGACGATAGCACGGTTCGTCCGAAAAATCCACCCGGTACCGGACCTGCAGTCTGCCCGCTCCTGACAAAACGCAGCGAGGAGCCACCCGTTTCCGGGAACTCCTCGTCGATACTCTTTCCGAAAATACTACCGGCCAACCGTCTGGGCGAGAATCACACCGTATTGTGCGGGATCGAGCCCCAGCAACTCCAACAGCGCCTCTTCCTTGAAGCTGCCCCGTGTAATGGCCTTCAGACCGTTTCCGGCGGCATAAAGGTTCACGTTCTCCGTATATCCGCCCGCATCGGCCGCGCACCAGAAACGGATGCGGTCCACCGGCTGATTCCGGTCCGCATAAACGCTGTAATCGGCCACATACACCAAATTGAGCGGCGCAGTGTAAGCGAAATCCTGCATCGCGGTAAGCTCCCGACGATCTCCTTCGATGACCCGATTCAATACATTCGCTTTCGAATCGTAACGATACACACCTTCAGGCAGGAAAGCATAGACCCGAATGGGATAGAGCGCCATAGCCGAAGGCGCGGTAAGATGCCCATCCTCCCGGTTTACCCCGGCAGCAGCCCACAGTACACCCGAAAGTTCCTCCAGAGAGAGCATCTCCGGAGAAAAGTCGCGCGACGAGCTGCGCGCCGCAAGCGCTTCGTTGATAGTCAGTCCCATCTTGGGATCCGGCGTCTTCAATTCGATCCGCTCGCCCATTTCGACGGGCGTACGGACACTCTGCTTCACTCCGGTACCGCAGGCTGTCAATGCAACCAGCGCACACATCATCAAACTGCTTGTTTTCATAATCTTTACAGTTTTTACAAAAATAACCAAAATCCTGAATTTCCGGTATCCTGGCCGAAAAAATTTTCCGATATTCCGGCCTGCCGTTCCTGAAATGAAAGTCTGAGATGGAAAATATTCGGTCGTTTTTTTGGTTTTCAGGAAATAATATCTATCTTTGCACCACGATTCGAAACCCACACGAGTTTCAGTCGATGATGGTGCCATAGCTCAGTTGGTAGAGCAAAGGACTGAAAATCCTTGTGTCCCTGGTTCGATTCCCGGTGGCACCACACAGAAAACCAGTCACTTACAGCCCTGTAGGTGACTGGTTTGTTTTTAGTCGGGCACACAATTTAGACACAAACCCAATCTAATTTCCCATTGCGGGATACCTCTCCTTCTTGCACTATTTTTCGCACTTTTTGGAATGAATCATTTCAATAAAGCTATTTTCCGACAGTGAGAATTGCTCTCCTCTTTTTTTAACGAATTTTTCCTTAAAATAATTTGCATAATGTGCCGAACATACTGACTTTTGTCGCAGAGGCTGTGAAGTCGCAGCCCACCAGTTGCAGAACGATATAACCTTCATGTAATTGTTAGTGGGTCTGTTGGCGTCGGCTGACAGACCTTTTTTGTGCGAATATGATGATTTATTCGAAACCATATAGAACGAAAAAACATGAAAGAGAAAATTCTCGTAGCGCTGAAAACCAAGTATTCTAATTTGGGGTTCGGAGCGAAGGCTCTCGACGGAGTAGCCTCCATTTTGGAAAAATCCGTCACCGATGAATCGCAAATTGAAACCGCAGTCAGCGGGGTCGAACCTTTCCTTAAAGTTTTCCAGTCTGACGCTGATCGTGCACGCACCGAGTACAACGCACTGAAAGGACTGTATGACGAACTCAAGGCAAAGAGTGAGGCATCTCCTGCAAATGGGGGCGGGCAGGGCAAAAAAAACGAACCCGACGATGAGGAACCTGCGTGGTTCAAAGCCTACAAGAAGCAACAGGAGGAGCGTTACAACGCCATCAAAGCGGAGAGCGATACTCTGAAAGCTGAAAAGGCCAAGAACGACCGGGCCAATCTCATCTCCGCAAAGGCAAAAGAACTCGGTATTCCGGAGTGGCGCATGAAAGAGGGATTCGTCATCGCCGACGATGCAGATGAAAAAACGATCGGCGACTACCTCGCAAACGTGCAGAAAAATCTGGTTACCGCAGGGCTGGAAGGGAAAGGTTCGGGATTCCCGATGTCCACGCCCGAAGCGCAGGGCAAAGAACTCGCAAAGGCGTGGGCTGAAACACTTCCGGACAAAGAGTAACCAAAACGTAAAATCATGGCAATCGTATTTGAAAAAACAAAAGTAAAGGGCGGTTTCCCCATATTCTGGCGCGGTGAGTTCGCCGTATTGCCGGGGGACTTCAAACTGAAGGGAACCTATCCCGAAGGGACAAAGATTCCCAAAGGTACGCCGATCAAGCTCGACTTCGACAACATGGAATGTTCCATATGCAAGAGTGCACGTGTTCTGTCGGGCGGCACAACCACTGCTCCACATGTCAAGAAGGGTTCCATGCTCCAAGTAGGAGATGCGGTTAAGGTCGGCGAGTCAAATTCGACCGTAAAAAGCATTGATACCAAAAATGCAGATTACGATGTGATCACGTTCGCAGCGGCCGTAACGGGTGCGACTGAAGGCGTAGATGTCCTCTCGGACGACAATCTGCCTGATGCAGTTGTCGAAACCGACATGGTCTATTCCGCCAATAACGGATTCCAGACCGTATCGGCCGGATATGCAGGTATCATCCTCAAGGATGTAGCCTATCCCGTCCCTGCTGCATGGCTTCAGGGTTACAGCCTGAAGAACAACCCCGAAATCAAGTATGTACGACAGTAAAAGAGGAGGTAAACAATGAACGAAGTATTTTATTCATCCATTTTCGGCGAACTGACTAAACAGGTGCAGATTCGCATCGATGCCGCCTCTGAACTGCGTAAGCGGCTATTCGACCAAAATATTTACGAGCGATTCCTCGACTGGGACACCCCCACCGTCGGACTGAACTTCGAGGAGTTGATCGGCTCGTACAATTTGAGCGTCGCCGCTGCAACGCTCGACTCCAAAGGTAAGGAGCCTATCATGGGAACCGAGGGACTGGAAACGATCAAGCAGAAGGTATTAACCCACCAGATGTCTTATTCGATGCCTATCGAAGAGTATCGTAAGGTGTTGCAGATTCTCGATTCGCGGATGCTGTCCGATTCGGCCAAGACACAGCAGCTCATCAATCTGATGTGGAACAATGTTACGAAGGTCGTGAACTCCGTGCAATCGAAACTGGACATCATCTTCCTCGGAGCATTGTCGAACAAAGGCGTATTCACGTTTGACGCGTCCAATAACCCAGAGGGTGGTGTGCGCGGTACGATCGACTACAAAATGCCGAGCGAGAACATTGCCACCGCGAAAACGTTATGGACGGATGGCAATAAAGATACGGTCGATACGCTGGAGGATATTCAAGCCATCCTCGATGCTGCACAGGACAAAGTTACGTTCGACCGCATTCTGCTCTCGCAGAAACGCCTGTCGTATATCCTCCGCAACAAGAAGATGAAGTTGGCGGTATTCGGTAGTGACAAGTCGTCCACACCGCTGTTGCTGGCGAACCTGAACGAGTTTATGCGTTCGAACGGATTCCCGACATTCGAAGTCATCCGCCGCATGACCCGTATTCAGGATAACGGTAAACTTACGGAGTATTCGCCGTGGAACGACAAGAACCTCGTGTTCGTACCTGCGGGCAAACTGGGCGTCATCAAGAACGCCTATGCCGACAACGAGCTGCGGCAAGAGCCGGGTGTCACCTACTCTAACTACGGACGCATCCGCATTTCACAGTGGGGCAAGGGCGAAACCGACAACTCTAACGGCGTAGAGTTCACGAAAGCACAGTCGCTGTCACTTCCGGTTATCACCGAAATCAACGGCATCTATTCGCTGACCGTAGAATCGTAGTTCTATGACGAATTTCGAGGCAATATCGGCAAGTCTGTATCCTTACGATGTGGATCCTTTCCTCAAGGAAAAGACCTGCATTGACGAGGGGATAGACGCTCAAGCAGACTATACGGTAACCGATAAAATTAGCGTGGCAAAAGCCACAATCGCCATTCTGCGAAATCTCATTGTTCTTGCGAGTGAGAGCAACGGGGGCTATTCATTGTCGTACACGGACAAACTGGAGAAGCACATTTTCCATATCGCAAAGGAAAACGGGCTGGACGATATTGCCGAAGAGTTCGATACTCGATCGAAAATTACCGACATTTCTGACCAATGGTAAGATTCCCCTATACGCTCGAAATGTGGTACGAGGAGGACGCCTCACAAAATCCTGATGGTTCGTGGATCGAAGGTGCGCATGAATGGCGTGTCATCGGACGATGCAACGCCCGTCAGAATGGGCAAGCACAGCAAATCAAAGGGCAAAACGGGGATGCCTTCCTCTACTCTTTCGAGGTTACGATGCCTGCAAATACACAGCCAATTCCTATCGGGACGAAAGTACGCATATTCGACAGCCGAGGATTCAATATCTTCGACCGTTCGCTCCGCACTGAGGCCAAACCGAAAGACAAGGACACAGCGTCGTATCCGGTACAGGGATTCTACAAAAGCGGACAACGTTACGAAAACACGAGATTATGGCTGTAAAGTGTACCAACTGGCGTGAGGTGGAACTTGAATTTGCGCGAGCAAAAGAAAAGTACGACCGAAAAGCCGTAGAATGGTTGTCGGCGTTGGGGGAAAGAGTGGTGAAGTACGCCCGCGAACACGGTAGTTATACCGACCACACGGGTAACCTACGCAACTCCATCGGTTACGTCGTGGTGCAATACGGAAAGATCGCGACCGAAAATTTCAACATCGGGAGTGGACATGGAGCGGCAAAAGAACAGGCCCGTGCCTACGCTTTCGATGTGGCCCGAGAACTTCCCGCCAACAAAACCTATCTTGTATGGGTAGCTGGTATGGAATACGCGAAATATGTCGAAGCTAAAGGCTTCGACGTTCTCGAAGGGTCGGGAAACTGGGTGGAATCTACTGCTGAAAAACTCAAAGCCGAGTTCGCTCGATTCTTAAAATCGAAAAAGCGATGAACCTAACCTCTACGGAAATATTCAAACTCGTCTGGGATCGCATCCGGGATTCGTTATTAGGGAAGACCGTGCCGATGATGTATGCGGACCACTACCCGAATAATCCTTCGGGAGAATTTATCGTCATAGGCTCATTGTCAAATGTCGTCGGAGATTCGCAGGTGGCAACCGTAAATGTAAACATTTATGTACCGGACACAACGCCGACAATCGGTCATGAAGAGCAACGCTACCCCGATCGCAACCGTTTGAACAAACTAACTCGTATCGCTTTCGATTCACTGGGATACTACCCTATCAACGAACGCTGGTTCTTTGATGTGAGCGATGAAACTCTTATTAGTGAGGAGGGGATCTCCTACACATTTTCAAACCTCAAAGTAAAACTTAAAAAATATTAAACATGGGACAAATAATCGGACTGAAAGCCGTTCATGCAGGTAATCCTCTCCCGAAAGGAGTAAAAGACGCTGAGGCTGCCGACTTAATGAAGGCTTTCACCAAAATCAGTCAGCCTTATAATGGTGGTGTTTCCACCAATTTCGCGATACCTTCCAGTAATGATTTTTATCGGGAAGGAGAAGCAGACCCATTTTACTCTGCAATCGACGAAACGACAGGCACAAAAGAAGTTACTTGGAATGTCGTAGATTTTGACGACGACACGATGAAATTTTACTTCGGAACTACAGAACCTGCAAAAGGCGAGATTTACGAAGGAGTAAAAGCATTCGTATTCGATTCCAAAAGTGGAGGCTCCATCGCTTTTGCAAGGTTAAAATATGTAGCGACATTGGGTGGTGGAATCAATAAAACCGACCCGCTCCAAATTCAAGTATCTGCGAAAGTTTTAGCTCCGGAACAAGGTGGTTATTCCTGGTGGCCGATTACAACTCCGGAATATACCAAGAGCGTTTTGTAAATTCTCTATCCCGCTGGAAAGCTGACGACTTGCATCACGTCTCGAGGACGGGGCGGGAGCAAAAACAATAGTTTATAATATGAAAAAAGAAGAAGTCGGCCGCCTTACAGAACAACGTGCACTTGACACACTGACTGAAAAAATTGAATCGTTCGAGATTGAAGGCAATGACAAAGAACAAATAACCCTTTACCTATACCCCCTCCAACTCGGACGACTCGCGATGATAAGTCGCCGACTAATAGACCTTGATCTGATTTTCGACGACGAACAGATGGAGGGTGCTGTTAAACGTATGTGGACCATATGCTCCGAAAAATCAAAAGAGGTGGCCGAAATAATCGCTATCGCCACACTTCGGACGCAACAAGAAATCGAAGATATGCTAAAAGAGCGGACAAAACTTATATACTGGTCCCCTACAATGGATACAACAGCTCTTACAAACATTTTGTCCACCATCGTATTTCAATCCTACTACGCGGATTTTATGAACGCTATTCGCTCATATATAATAATTTCTAACGCATCGCAGCAAATTACTATTTATCAATGATATATACGCATTTATACGCTCGGTGTACACTATATTACACATATAATTTGCATACAAAGTCCGAATATAATGACTTTTTTAGGGTGATATCGTTTATACAGGGGCATGAAAAAAGGCGGTGTTTTCCGCCTCCTTTCATTCATATCCCTACCTCCACCGACGACGCTCATACCGTTTGCAATATGCGGCACTTTTCAGCGTCATTCGGCGGAGATGTTCACATAATTCCGCCGCTGTCATATCGAACGTCTGTACGCCCTCGGTTGTAATATCATCACGTCGTCCGCCTCTCCGTTTTTGTTTTGGCCTGTCTTTGTCCATATCCCCCCGTTTTTGTATCTTTGACTTGTCGAGAATCAAAGAATCGGGGGAGTAGCTTGCGGGAGGCTTCCCCGCTATTTTCAACCATTTTTCACCCTTTTATCAGGTTGCATTCCAGCCCATTTAAGAGCACATTCTCGTAACTGTTCATCTGTGAGCTTGGGAAATAAATCCGGCTTGTCTGTTATCGCTTTGTGTTGTGGGCGTCCGTCGTAATCGGGCAATTTTGCCGCCCATTCCATTGCCGCGCGTTTCGCTTCTTCCTCTGTGATATTATTCGACATATTCAAGTGCTTCAAGATTGACATCGGACACTTTTCCGTCCTCTGTCAGATATAACAAATTTCGATACCCGCCGCCCTCTGCGCCGATTCCCGTATGGATATATTTGCAGTCGGAGGCGAACGTATTGAGGTTATCGATAGCCTGCTTTACCGCCTCGCAAAGAGCCAACGCCCGCCCGCGTTTTTCTGTTACGGCGATAGTGTATTCATTCTCTTTTTCTTTGATCCACACATCTGACAGGACCACACCGTGTCCGTTGATTGCAAACGCATTCAGTTCGAGCGGATTTGTCGTGCCAGCCCCGACCGCACGCTGAACGATTTTTGCAGAATCTTCGATAACCCCCAATAAATGCACATTCGCCTCCTTGATTGCCTTACTACGCATATACGGTATCCGTATTCTTTTGCTATCCTCTCGTGCAAGCCTGTCGGCGGCGCTTTTCGTTTCCGCGCTTTGATTATCGGCAAGGTCTTTAATCACATTGTCGGAAATCTCTAATCCGGCAGTCCGGAGCTGTTCGACTGCATTCGATAGTGTAGGTAGCGCCCGTTCGTGCTTGGATATTAAATCCCTTAATCCTTGTTTTTTGATTGATTCCATATCTTTTAAGTGTTTAATATTCGCTTTCAAGTTTCGACAAATATTCTTTGGCTTCTTGCGGCGTAAGCGTGCGAGGCGGTAGAAGGTTTTCCCCGTTCGCGCCCGTTATTTCCTGTCGCTCTACATACCCTCGTTTCTTGCCTCGTGTTTTGAGGGTGAAGATGATCGCCGTTTCGGAGGGCTTTTCGATCCAGCCTGCAAACCGTTTTTCTCCGTTCTCGTCTATTTCGATTTTCGGCACGCCTTGGATCAGCGTAAATAAACGGCTTTCGGACAAATCGACGAGTTTTTCCCTGGCTTCATTAAACACGGACGCAAATTCGGGATCGCTTTTAAGCCATCCGTAGAGCGTAGATCGCCGAATGTTTAACGCAGTGGCGATGTCGCCTGCGATACCTGCTTTTGCTTCGCATATTTCACGAAAAGTATCGATCGCGGGCTTTTTGCCTCGAAGGTTATTTTTTTTAGTGTCCATTTTGTATAGTTTTATAGATTATCAAGTTTCTTATATCAATCACGGTATCTGCCCACATCGAATCCGTTAGCCATATAAAAAGGCGATTTTATCTGCGGTTCGCTTATCATCGCCCCGAATACAAAGGGCCGTGCCGAAACCGAAATCTGAAGAACTCGGATAGCGTTCGTATTTGTTTCCGTCCTGGTCTTTGGCTTTGGGTGCCTTGAACACTTCGTAATAGGTCAGGGCGTCGGATGTGGTGCGCTTGTAACAGTACATCCCGTTTGCCTCGTTATGGGCGATTTTTACGAATTTATCTCCATACTTGGTAAACTCATCCCGCAAAGGCGGGTAAAATATCTGTTTTTTCATGGAGTGTTTATGAAATTTCGATTTTCTTTGCGTTTTGGTATAACTGATCCACCCGACAAGAAAAAGCCGTCAAATCGGCTGTTTTCAGAACGGGCCGTTTTGTTCGTCGGTCGGGGTTGAGGGTGTCGTATCGTAGTCCGTTATCCGGGTCAGGCTTTCGTTGTGGCGGAAATAGATTCGGCCGGTCGCTCCCTCCCGGTTCTTGGCGATAGAGAATACCCCCACGCCCTCGGACGGAATAAGCCCGTATTTGGCGGTGTCTATCGTTTCCTCTTTCCGTATGGCCGGACGGTCGATAAAAATCACCATATCGGCATCCTGTTCGATCGCTCCCGATTCCCGAAGGTCTGCAAGTATCGGTGTCTTGTCGGCTCGCTCCTCAACCTTGCGGGAAAGCTGGGACAACAAAATGACCGGCACGTCGAGTTCCTTTGCCAGCACTTTGGCCGCCCGGCTCATCTCGGCTACTTCCCGCTCGCGGTTGTTGCGCTTGTCAGAATCGGGGGCCGTCAGCTGCAAATAGTCGATAACGACCATACCGCACCGCCCCTGCCGTTGCAATGCCCGGCACTGCGCCCGGATAGCGGGCATCGAAATAGAGGGGGTATCGATTATCGTCACAGGCAACTCGCTCAACCGGGCCGCACCCGGTTCTATGCGCTGCCAATCCTCGGTACTTACCGCACCAGACCGGAACGCCCTCGCATCTACCCCCGAAGCCCCCACCAGCATACGCCCACCGAGCTGCGTCGCGGGCATCTCCAGCGAAAAGATACATACCGGAACACCGGCCCCGGCTGCGGCTTGTGCGAAATGAAGCGCAACGGCCGTTTTACCCATCGCCGGACGTGCGGCAAGGATAACCAGCTGACCGCCCCGCCAACCGCCCGTAATACGGTCCATACAGGGCAAACCGGTAGATATTCCTACGCATTCGCCCCGCTGGTGGGCCTGCTGGCGACGTTCCAGGTCGGTCAGCGTATCCTGCATCACATCGCCGATACTTCGGGCCGAAGCGATCCGGGCGACATCGCCGGTAATCCGTTCAATACCCGACATCGCCCAATTCACCGCATCGGGGTCGGTCTGGGCTTTGGCTTTAAGTTCCTCCGCCCAGAGGATCAATCGGCGCCGCATATCCAAATCTGCCAATATCCGGGCGTGATTCAGTATCTCGACACCCGATCCGACGTCCTGCGTAAGGGTTGCGACTTCCGACAAGGGGATCCCAGCCTTTTTCGCTTCCTGCCCAACCGTAAAGAGATCGGGAGTTAATCCCCGGTCATCGAGCTTGCAAATAGCATCGTAAATTGCCGCATTTTGAGTGTTGCAAAATGCCGTTGAGGTGAGAATGCCCCGCACGTCGGCGACGTATTGCGGTTCAAGCAGCAGCGCACCCAATACGGCCCGTTCAAGTTCGGGCGCCTCTGGCAGCTTCAAGGCGTCCGCCGGATCATTACAAATCGTCGTATATTGGTTTTCTCTCATTTTGCTGTGTGGGTTTAGGGTTATTAAATTCGGGTTTGCGGCGCATCCAAATTCGGGCGGCAGCTTGCCAATCTTTCATCTGGGATTTACCGGACACTTTCCAACCGTTAGCCGTGAAATGATCGTAAAAACATTCCGCATCGTTCTTTGTCCCTTCGATCGTCGAAAAATAGTTTGTAACTTCTTCGAGCGGGGGAGCAACAAACGCCGTGCGTTTGCTTGCGACTTTGTGCGGCTTGTCCGCACTTTCTTTACTCTCGTTAGAGAGTTTCTTATCTATATTCTCTTCTATTCTGTTCTTATCTATTCTATTCTTATTGCTATAAGGGTCCCTATTAGGGGAGTTAATAGGGACCCTATTTTCAACCCTATTTCCCCACCGTTTCTCTGCACCTCTTTTGCCGCTTTCTATGGCGATATTATGTCCCTCATCCATTGGTTGCATACGACGTTTCAACCCATTGGAAAAGAATATTTTATCCTCGATAATAACAAACAGTCCAAAATCGAATACAACGCGGCGCATTTTTTCGGGGTCTGTGCGATACTTATAGGCCGCTAAAGGAATATTCGCCAGAGGATAGGTATAGTCGGGCTGTGCTCTTAAAACTTCCAGCAAGGCCCAAAATATACCGTAACCTTCCATCCCCATCTCGAATATTAACCGCTCACATTTGGGATCATCTTTGGCGGTATATTCGTGCGGGAAATAGTTGCGGTTGCTATTGCTTTTCTTTGACATTATTGCACCCCTCCTTTCCGAATAAAATACCGTTTGAACCGGCCCCCGTGCACGCCCTCGCACCATTCATCGGCAATCGGTACGCCCTTATGTCGCAAATCGCGGATCGCACTGCGAGGATCGGACATCCTCAACGCCGCCGAAATATCTGCCACAGAACGAGGGATACCGTCGGAAAGAAGATTTAATACCCGCTGCTGGTGATACCCCCACGTAATTTGCCTGTCTTCACGCCGGTTGATGGCCGGCACCCCTGCACACTCGCTGCGAGTTGCAAGGTTTTTCCCCGCCTCCGTCATATCCTCAACCTTGATTTTTGGCACTTTTTGCGAGGTCTGACGCACTTTCGGATCGTGTCTTGATATGAGATGCCGTTTGCCGCTCTATCCACGCTAAAAGGGCCTTTTTCGAGAAAACAAGCCGGGACCCTATTTTACTGCACGGGATTTTCCCTTGCAGTTTTTTGGTGTATATGGTTTGAACTGTGATTTTACAGCCGTTGTCGTTCAAGAACGCGGCCGCCTCTTCAATGGTGAGATAGTCGTTTTCGATGTTTTCCGGTGCCGTAGGTTTCTTGGTGTAGGCTTCAAAGGCTTTTGACACGGCCGCCTCGATAGTTGTCTGCAACTGTTCGGGCGTTGTTACGATAATTTCTGTCATATCGTGTTCTTTTAGTTATCGATGCAATATTACATCACACTGCAAACGTCGCGGGGTTCGGCACATTTTGCAAGCGTTTTTATTGTTTTTTTTGTTATTTTTTCAACATTTTATCGATATTCTCAATAAAATCGGATTATCGCCACCTTGCCCTATCCTTGACGTATTTTTTGCACTTTCTTACTTCGGATGATTTCGAGAATCACCCGATCGCCGTCAAGAACCAGCATCCCGTGCCGACGGGGATCACCGCCTTTGGTGCGGTGTTCGGCCTCGCATTCGGTGCGGATCCGGACGCAACGGAAACCTGCGGCCTCGAAAGCCGATCCGATCAGCGTTATATCTGCTCTTTTATTCACACACATCTTATTCATAATCTTTGTATTTTATTTGTTTATTTCACGTTCTAAATTAACTGACGGATCGAATATCAAAAATTCGCCGTCTTTGGTCCATTCGCGGATCGTATAGCACCCGCTCGGCAGGTAGGCCGCCCGGTGGACGGCCTCGGCCTCGGTGGGGAATAACCCCAGCCGATAGCCGTCAAAAGAGAGTTCGTAAATCATTGTGCACCTCCTTTCCCCTCATTCAACACTTCGTCAATCATATCCCGCAGACGGGCAAGGTCATCGTTGTCCATAGTGGAAAAATCATTGCCGCCCAAAGCGAGATTCCACGTTTCGGTGTCACCGTCCAGACGGTAATCGTTCGTTTTCATCAGTGTTATATCTGTCATCGTCGTAGTTGTTATTCGGTTGTTGTATTCTGTTCGATTACACGCCCCATAAGGGCGTGAAGGGCTTTTAACTCCTCGAAAGTAAGGGGATCGCCTTGCAGTACATCATATTTTCCCCGTACGAGATAATAAGTAATTTCGGGCGCTTGCCCCGCCGCCCTGTGAACCTCGTCGCGGTAAACCTGGATATTAGCAAGGTTACCAACGGTTTTATTCTTCATCATGATCGTTAGCTGTTTAATGGTTACAATTTTGGTCCAAGTCGGACATTAGAGAATAATGCAGGAAAAACTTCTCCAGCGTGGAGATTATCACATCGAGTGAGCGGTTCACCTCGCAGTATGGATCACCGCGTTTCGGGATGGATTCTGTAGGTGCCTTGTTAAATGCCGCGTACAATGTGTACGCCGCATCTAATACAGACAGCCATTTACGGGTGTTGGCGCTAATCGGGAGAGTTTGAATATCGCCCATTTTGGGGCGATGGATTCCGTCAGATGCGACGGAGGCGGGCACGGGCGTGCCCTTTTTTTGAGTGTGTGGCATTGTAGTGTTTAAGCAATAAAAAAGCCGTCGTAAGGTGTGCTAAGCTCACTACATGAAGCTCCGGGGCGTTTCCGCTACCCGCACCATAGACGGCAGATTGTACGTCGAAAATAATCATACTATGTAGTTTTTAAGCAATGCAAATATAGCCCTTTTTCTTGAAACCGCAAGGGCTGGGGCGGGTTTTAATATACCGTTATGAAATTCTCTACCTTGAACGAGCGCCAGCCGCCAGCCTCAATGTCGTAATACTTGACCGTGCATCCGTCATCCGGTCGGCCGGTGCCCTTGATCGTTGCGGCCACTTCGTGCAGCGTACCCGCCGCCTTGCGTAATGTCCCGTCGGCTTTCTCATAGGCGAACCGTACCACGCCCGCCCGCATACGCTGCGTCAGGCGGTAAAGCGCCCACGCCTTAGAAAGGCATACGGAGAAGGCCCGGCCCGTCGAGCGGAACAGCGCCCACGCCCGGCGCATAATCGTTTGTAAATCGTTTCTTTTCATAATCGTGTTATTTGTCGAGTATTGCGATAATTCGTTCAATACATGCCCGCTGTTCATCGAGCAGGGCGGCCAGCCTGTCGGCCGATTGGATCACGTCATTATTCATAATTATTTCGAGGTTTTGCGAGAATCTCGCTATTTCAATCACCATAGTAGCGGCCATATTCGCCGTAGTAGTCGGCCGGAATCGTCAGCAACTCGGGGTTATAAGTCGTCGTTTTGGCCTGCGCATCTTCCTCGGCAAGGTTGCGGCCCTCGATCTTTGCGGCCAGCATCGCCAGCTTCTCGCTGCGCCACGCCTTGCGAAGCGCTGCGGCGAAGGTCTTGCACATCTTCGCTTTGAACATATACCAGGCATTGCGGAAGATTTTAGACAGGTTGTATTTGCTCGTTGCTTTCATGGTTATAAACTTTTATGTTTTGTTTTCTTGTGCAAAGATAAGACAAAAGTTTTGTTTGGCCAAATAAAAACACAACTTTTATGTATTTTTATATTAAAAAACATAATCTTTGAATTTTGTTTACTACCTTTGCGGTATCTTGACAAACAAAATATATAGGTTATGGATTTCAGAATTAAGGAATTATGCAAGGAAAAGGGGCTTTTGTTTAAGGAATTAGCCCAACAGTTAGGAATTACCGACGTGGGATTGCGTCAGTCATTGCAAGGTAATCCCACTATCGGCACGCTTGAAAAGATCGCCGCCGGTTTGGGCGTATCGGTTCCGGAGCTATTCGCCCCTCAACCGACGAACACGATCACCTGCCCCAAGTGCGGGACGGTGCTGGAGGTAAAGGAGAGGGAATAATAGTCGCTGTTATGGGAAAGAAAACAGATCGGATAGACACCCAAAGCCTCAACAAAGCGCACGCCCTTTTCGAAAGCGGCGATATAGACCGTATCGAGGTGGGAACGGTCAAAGGGTTGCAAGATATACACCGGTATTTATTTGGCGGGCTGTATGACTTTGCGGGAAAGATTCGGACGCTGAATATATCAAAAGGCGGTTTCCGCTTTGCAAATGCCTTGTATTTGGACGCTATTCTGCCGGTGATAGAGAGTATGCCAGAAACGACGTTCGAAGAAATAATCGCTAAATACGTCGAAATGAATATCGCCCATCCATTTATGGAGGGGAACGGACGGGCCACCCGAATATGGCTCGATATGATTTTGAAAAAGCGTATTCGGCGGGTGGTGGATTGGCGTAAGGTGGACAAGGATTTATATTTGCAAGCTATGGAGCGCAGCCCGATAAACGATCTGGAGCTACGCACGCTGCTCGGCAGTGCATTGACCGACCGCACGGAGGATCGGGAGGTCATTTTCAAAGGAATCGAACAGTCTTACTATTACGAAGGTTACGAGGCATAACCAAACTGCCCGTATTTCGTATTGGCTTTGCATTTGGCTGCATTTCATTCCTCGGACATAGAAAGTATAGACCGCACGAATAAAAGCCGTAAAATCAAAAAAGGGAGTGCACGCCCTCTGTGTAATTTAGGGCGTGTAAATCAATTAGCTACAGGGGGCGAAATGCAGTAAAAACGGAATGATCGACGGAAATAAGATGCGCCCCGCCGATCATTCCAACTAAAATAACACGATATGACAAAGGTGCTGCACTGCGGCGCATTATGCAAATAATCGTATTAAAAATTCGTCAGCAATGCAGCATTTTTCTCTCGTTCCTCTCGCTCGAAGCTGGCCAGGTAGTTCTCCGTCGTTTTGAGATTCGAATGTCCGAGGCTTTCGGATATATAGGCAATATTCGCCCCCGAACGCTTCAATACCGTAGCGAATGAATGACGGGCGGTGTATGTGGTAATGGCTCCAAAGCCCAATTCGTGCCCCAGTTTTCGGGTGTATATGTTCATCAGCATAGTAAACATATTGCATCGGTGGCTTAACTCGAATGCGTTTTTCTCCTTTCCCGTAAAAATCGGGAAAATATAGTTGTCTGCCTTTGGCGGATTGCCCCAGCGGTCGATAACGGCCTGCATCGGAGGGGTGATAATGGCCCGTATTTCCTTGTGCACTCTATTTGTCCGCTCCGTTTTCTTTCTGGTGAAACATATCTCCCCATCGACTATATTGCAGTATTTCAACCGCGCCAAATCGGCCATATTTATCCCATTGCATAGATACATGAAAAGCCAATAATCCCGATATTTTTCTATCGTTTTATTGCCCTTGTAGCGGGCTATTTCGCCTATCTGTTCAAGAGTTAAGGCAAGTTTCCGCCCCTCGCCTCTGACTATCTCGTATTTGCCGTGCCCGAATGGGTCCGCGCTTGGCTTAATTACTCCGTTCCGGCTTGCGTCGAGCATAATAGTGCGTAGCTGGCGTAAATGGATGGAAATCGTTGTCGGCTTCAATCCTCGGGCTTTTTCATGCGCTTCGTAGCGTTTGAGCCATGACGGAGTAACCTCCGAAAATGTTATGTTCTTGCCCCCGAACCGTTCGAAAGAAGCAAGCGCATCCTTACACACGTGCCACGAACCGGCACGCCCCTCATCCCTAAACATCTGCAAACGCGCCTCAAAAGCTGTGTTAATCGTCCCCGTCGTCGCTCCGGCTAATCTCATGTTCAGGGCATCGAACGAAAAATCGCCTGCGGAGGTAAGGTCGCGTACAAAATCCCGCACAATATTGAATCGGGCTTCTATTTCCTCCCGAACTTGAACCAGCGATCGCAGCTTAGTTGTAGGCATCTTGCGCCACTCATCGACGGATAACGTCTTGCTGGTAGTGTAATACTTCTGTTGGCGGGCGAATCCCACCTGTACTTTTACGGGATATTTCCCGTCTGCTTTGGGGCGTCTGGTGTCTAATACGGTAAACACCGAAACACAATCTTTGGTGTACTTGAACATAGGCCGAAAATTTGCATACACTGTACATACTATTTGCATACAAATCTACGAAAACAATCCGAAAATAAAAACCGGCTATTCGATTTTTAGGGGATTATACACTGATAATCTGCGTTTTTATATAAAATATAAAAACAGCGACAAACCACTAAAAACCATATTACGTATAATATTCGCTTGGTAAGAACGCTGCGGGTAATGATTTCCCCAACGACAACAGCGGAGCGGATAGCCACTACGGAGGGCGCAGTATCTGGGGACAAATAGATAATCTTATAAACCGCTATCATTGGACTCTTGAATATATTCTTTGGGGGATTTCATGGGCTAACGTACAGCTTATGATTTCCGACGCTCTAAAAACGGATTGTAAAAGTAAATCAACAACTAATATTCCCAACAATGAACAATCAAAAGTTCCCGATATAATTGACATGAACGATCCTAATGCAATGAACACACTTCTTCTGATGGCAGGAGGCAAACGATAACAAACGAAATAATTTATATGCTTGACAACATCCTAAAATCCGCGTCCGCACTCGGCGCCTGCGAACGACTGGACAAAGTGAAAAATTTTCACTCCCTGACCTCTCTGTTTTTTACGCCACAAGGACTTGAATTTTGCCATAAAAACAATTTCCCTCCGCTGGGAATATTTCAAGCTCACAAAAACGAAGTGAGTGATTGCAACATGTATGTGGATTGCGGATGCATAAGGCTCGACAAGCGAAAATACATTTGCTTAGTCGGCAATACGTCGGCTGAAATAGAAGCCTCGGGAGTAGATTTCGTCCACACTGTCATTCTTATGCATGGAGCCTCGGCCACAATCAACGCTTCGAATTATGCCGTAATAAAAGTCGTGAACATCAGCGGATCAAAGGTAGAAATCAATAAAGATAAAACCGTCATCGTATTATGAGTATAAACCTTACCGTAGTCATAGATAACGATGAAGCAATTCGCAAGTTCCGTGAACTTCAGAAAACGGCCAAAACCGTAACGTCCAGTGTCGTGACGGACGCCGACCGTATGGATATTGCAATGCGTCGCCTGGCTACCACCCTCGGACAAATCGGCGTCGGAGTGTCGCTTGCGGGGCTGGTGAAACAAATCGCGCAAACTCGTGGCGAGTTTCAACAGCTCGAAGTGGCCTTCGCAACTCTGCTCCAAAGTAAAGAAAAGGCTGATGCATTGATGTCACAAATGGTCGAACTGGCCGCCAAAACGCCGTTTGACCTGCAAGGCGTGGCCAGCGGCGCCCGCCAGCTTCTCGCATATGGATTCGCAGCAGAGGATATTACCAACACACTGACTCGGCTCGGTAATGTTGCGGCCGGTCTGGGACTGAACCTGCAAGACCTCACGTGGTTGTACGGCACGACGGCCGTACAGGGGCGTTTATACACGCGTGACGTAATGCAGTTCCAAAGCCGAGGCATCGACCTCGCGGGAGAGTTGGCAACGCAACTCGGCAAGACCCGCGCGGAAATCTCACAGATGGTCACGGAAGGCAAAATAGGCTTTCCAGAGGTGCAGAAGGCTATTGAAAGCATGACGAACGAGGGCGGGAAGTTCCACAACCTCATGCAGGAGCAATCCAAAACCATTACGGGCCTCATCTCCAATCTCGGCGATGCTCTCGACATGATGTTCAACGACCTCGGCAAGTCGCAAGAAGGCATCATTGCAGGTGCACTCAAAGGCACGATTTCACTCGTCGAGAACTATAATCAGGTGCTGGACATTGTCGCCCAGCTTGTCGTCGCCTATGGTACATATAAGGCGGCTCTGGTTGTCCTGACGGCAACGGAAAGGGTACACAGGACGGTAACGCTCGCCCACGCTTTCGGTCTCTCCACCCTCCAAACCGTAATGGGAACGCTGACCAAGAAGACGCAGGCACTGAATGCGGCTTTGATGAAGAATCCCTATGTGTTGATCGCTGCGGCCGCCTCCGCGTTTGCCGTCACACTCTACAAGATTATCACGGCGAAATCCGCAGAGGAGATAGCCTACGAAAAGGTAAACGCCGCCATCGACGCCTACAATCAGAAGCTCGATGAACAGAAGAATAAGGCCGAGCAGCTGCATGCGACCATGCAGGACGAGGTCAGCACGGCCTACACCAAGCGCAAAGCCTACGAGGAGCTGATACGTCTCTACCCCGAACTGTTGCAGCGGTACAGCGAGGAGGAAATCAAGCTCCTGTCGCTTATCGATCTTACAAAGGAGCTCAACGACATCAACGACACACGCAAGGAGAACAATCTGCAAGAGCAGTATGATGCCGCCCTCGAAAAGGTCAAAAGGTTAGATCAAGCGATAGCAGATGCTATGAAATTCGGTGATAGGACAGCAATGGCCGGACTTAGTCTTTCTTATAAAAATGCAGAGGCTGAGTTGGACGAGTACCGCAAACAGCTCTATGAACTAAAAGAAACACAAAAAGCCGCCGAGTGGGACGCTGCCCCTGCGGAGGTCAAGATTGCCACATTGCAGGGCAATATCGACGAGCTGAAAGCCCAAAACGCAGAAATCGACCGTTTAATTGAGAATGCACGCAATAAGCAAAAAGAAGCCCCGTATTTGCTTCCTCTGTATGGTGAGAGCGAAGATTATTATCAGTCGCTTAAACAGTCGAATCTATCTCAAATCGCAACCAAACAAAATGAAATATCATCCCTACGGTCAGACAGAAAAGAAACCAATCGCAACAAATCCTATTGGGAAGGACAGAAGAAGGAGGCGGAAGCAGCTCTCGAAGCGATGGACGTTTCATTGAAAGGGACAGCGAAATGGAATGAGCTGATCGCCAAAATCGCCGAATACGATTCGAAAATTAAACAATACAGCGTTTCGGGCAAAACGGTGACGGATGCCGCCAAAGCCCAGAAAAAGCTATCCGATCTTATTCTCGCCAATGATAAAGCCCTTCAGCAATCGCGCATCGATATTTTGAAAGATGGCAAGCAGAAAGAGCTGGCCGAAATAGACTTGCGCACAAAAGAGGAAATGAACAAACTCGAGCAGGATAAATCGAAACTTAAAGCCGCGCAGGGTGGAATCATAACTGCAGATCAAACAAAAGATTTTCAGGAAAGGCAATCGAATATTCAGCAAAAAAATGCCGATGACCGAGCTGCCATAGAACTGAAATACGCCCAAGAGCTTGACAAGATATACAAGCAGATCACCGATGACACGCTCTCGGAAGAAGATCGCCGCATCAAAGGCATAAAAGACAAATACGAGGAGTTCCGCAAGTGGGTAGAAGATGCTCTGAAGGCTGGAAATATCACCAAAGAGCAAGCGACCGATTTGGGTATCAAGATCGACCAAGCGGAAATTGCGGCCAGCCTAAATACCATTGTCGAGAAATACGGTACGATGGAGGATAAGATTGCCAAGATACGCGAGAAACACGCCAAAGACAGGGAAACAGCAACAAAGAACGGCCGCTCCGACCTTATTCCTCAAATCGACAAACATGAAACAGAGGAAATCGGACAAATCAAGGTGGACGAACTGATGAAAACCGATGACTGGATTAATCTGTTCCAAAACCTCGACGCCTTGTCGAGCCGTGAGATATTGCGTATTATTGACAACATAAACAGACTGCTCCAAGATGCCGACCTCGACCCTATCAATCTGAAAACAGTAACCGATCAACTTGACCAAGCAGCAGATATAGCCACTCGGAAGAATCCATTCGCAAGTATTTCGGCAAACTTCAAGGCTTATAAAAAGGCACTTGCAGATGGGGATGATCTTCGAGCTGTAAAGCTACGTGAAGATGCCTGGCAAGCAGTAGCGGAGGCAATTGACATCGTTGCTGCATCGATAAGCGGTGTGTCTTCTATTGCGTCAGCATTGGGAGCAGATGAAGACACGACGGCCTCCATTAACAACATTGCAGGTGCTGTAGGCGGAGCAGCACAAGCTGTGAGTGGATTCGCATCTGGAAATATTGTTCAAGGCATTCAAGGAACTGTGTCGGCTATCACCAGCCTGATAAACCTTTTCAGCGGAGATCGACGAAAAGAACGTAACATTCAGCGCTTACAAGATCAAATTGATGCTCTCGAAAAATCATATGATGAACTCGGGGAGGCCGTTGAAGAGGCATACTCTACAGATGCTTCTGAACTTATCGAACAACAAAATGAATTACTCGAACAGCAAAAAATATTGATACAAAATCAAATAGCAGAAGAGCGTAGTAAAAAAGACACGGATGAAGAACGAATCAAAGAATGGGAAAATCAAATTGATGAGATAAATAAACAAATAGAAGAAAATAAGGAAAAGGCCTTAGATGCAATTTTTGGCGAAGATCTAAAATCTGCAATTGATAATTTCGCAACAGCTTACGCCGATGCATGGGCAAACGGGGAAGATCGGGCAAGAACCGCACGAGATGTGGTTCGGAATATGATGCGTCAAATGGTAATAGAAAGTATTAAATCTGCCATACAATCTTCCGAAGCCATGAAGAAAATTCGCGAGAAATTGCAAGAGTTCTGGTTAGATGGGGTATTTTCAGCCGAGGAACAAGAGGAGGCCTATAAAATGGCTGATGACTTACAAAAATATTTAGATGATAAATATGGATGGGCAGGTTCTCTGCTATCCGACAATCAGGCATCTACCCAGAATGCTACTTCACGCGGTTTTCAGGCAATGTCCCAAGACACAAGCGACGAACTCAACGGTCGCTTTACTGACATGCAAGGTAAAATGAACATCCTTGTCAATGGTATGGAGCTGCTTCGATCGATCAATATGGATACGCGTAATGTGACTTTCGACATCCGAGATATTATGATTCAATTGAATGGTAATGTCGCAGATATTCGAACATACACCCGCATATTGCCTGCAATGGGCGAAACTCTTGTTGCAATAAATCGAAAACTTGATAACCTATAAAACATGCCAACAACAGAAGTAACTATAAATAACAAACCGTTATCTACAATGGGAGTTGCCATGCTTTCAGGAGCATATGCAGCCCTCCTTACACCTCCATCTCTCAAAGAATTTGTCGAAAATGACGATCCAACACAAAACGGAATAGATATTATTGTTCCGGATTCACCGGTTGTAAATGAACGTGACGTAACATTGACATTTTTGATCAAAGGAACATCACAAGAGGCATTTTTATCTAACTATGCTGCTTTTGTTGCAGAATTACACAAAGGAACCGTAACACTATATGTCCCGGATTTAGGCAATACGTATAATCTTTTATATAGCAACAGCACTCAATTTGAAAATTATCGATTGAATGCCTGTAAATTAGCAGTGAAATTCCGAGAACCCAACCCCGCAGATCGGGCGGCACGCGAATAGGAAAGGCCGGGAATCTATCCCAGCCTTTTACTCGCTTCTGCTATTCATCGTAAAATGATGCGTTAGCCCCTCCCCATCCTTATCAAATCAATTGCAGTTCTTCTCCAATCTTACGAATTTCGCTCTTTATCATTTCCATACGTTAGGACAATAAACGTGTATTCGGCTACGTTTTCATAGTGCAACTAAAAAGTTGGCAAAAAATTTGCACCTCGAAAAAACGTGTATTATATTTGCATCATATAATGAAATATAGACGTACGGGTCTATCCGTAACCACGAATATCGAACATAAAGGATACAATAAGACCGTCATAATATTACATGGCGGTCTTTTTATTTATTGACAATATAAAAAACTTACGTTTATGAAAAAATTTCATTCGGCTCTTTTTGACTTTTGTTGGTTCCCTAATTATGACGCATCTATTGAATATCTTGCGAATAATATAGCAGATCCGGAACCATGGGATTTCTCAGATGCTACGCAAGCCAAATATTCCATTTTGAAAAGTTATATCGAACATACTTTCCGCAAAATTAAATCTGAAAATAAAATATCCTTTTCTTCTGATAACAATTTTGCATGTTTCAATACTGGACTTGTAACTGCAAATTTGGAAAGCATATTTGCTCTTGCTGAACGCAACAATAGGCCAGATGTAGCCGAGAAAGGTTTATCGCCTTATGTTTTCAAGGCATTTGTCAGGGAAAGCGATATTCAGCTAATTAGCAAATTCGGCGATAATATTCCGGACATTGCTGATTTTTTCCAGAAACCCGAGGATTTGATTTTCAATCCTCAATGCAGGGTAGTCCCTCAAATCGACCATATCATTGCGGACAACATGGACAGATTTCCTGCACACATGCAAGGGCTGAGTTCAGACGAAATGCGCAGAAGACTCGTTGGCGCGATTAATGAAGCCCAAAAAAAAGCAAGGTCAAATTACAAAATAGCTGTCCCCCAGTATTACGAAGGGAAAATACAACTTCTGTTGCCCTTATGCCTTACCCCTGGATCACCCAATCCGGATTTAGCTTTAGCCACGCATAAAATAGGGAATAATACCTATACAGCGCGCACATGCTTAACATTGAAGATGGCATATAACAACGCTCGTCTAATCGTTAAGCCGCAAAGTTCATGGCTTAAACCTTAAAATACGGATGGAAGCAACCCCCTCTTGCCCCGGTCAAAAGACCGGGGCGTTTTTCTGTATTTTTTCTTAAAATTACTTGCATAATGTGCCGAAACCCCACACTTTTGTATCGACCCTGTGATGGCACAGGATACATATATCGACGAAATGACAATATACAACCCTTCCGGTAAAGCGATATACGATGCGCCCGTAACAACGAGTGCCATTATCAAATACGCACTTATGGGGGATTATTACATCGAACTCCCCTTTAGTTTGCTTACCCCGCTGGATTTCCCCCTCGGATCATACATCACCTACAAAGGCCGCAAATTCGAAATCATGTCGGAGGTTTATCCGGATTTCGACAACAAAACCGGCGGCTACAAATACACGCTTCAGTTCCAGGCGCAGCAAAACCACATGAAAAATTTCATCTGCTTCTGGCTGGGAGGCGATAATCCTGAAGCTGTATTCCACAACACGACAGACTTGGCATCCTTCGGGGCGCTCATCGTCGCCAACATGAACAAGGCACTGGGAGGAAACAACTGGCAGATGGGAAGTGTAAATGTCGAACATCCGGAAACCAACAAGCTCGTATCGTTCAATGGCGATACCTGTTGGGATGCCTTATCATCCATTGCCGAGACTTTCGATGTCGAATGGTGGACCGAGGAGAACGGCAGTATCGTAACCCTGCATTTCGGAAAACTGAACTTCGGAACGCCGGAAACATTCAAACGCGGAGAAGTCGTCAAAAGCATCCCGGCCAAGAAAGGGGACGATTCCGAATACGGGACCCGTTTCTATGTATTCGGCTCCACGCGCAACCTGACGAAAGAATACGGACAATCCGAACAGGGCGGCGTAACGAACCACGTTTCCGAAGTCCGGTTACGGCTTCCGGATGGGCAGCAATATATAGATGCACGCCCTGGGCTTACAAAAAACGAAATCAAAGAAGTCGTAGTGTTTTTCGACGACATCTACCCGAAGAACACGGAAACCGTCACTTCGGTAGAAACTATCGATCGGACAATCATTGAAGGGCAGACCGACAAGGCATACGTCATGGTATGCAACGACACGCCATTTCTACCTTCAGACGTAATCGAAGGAGAAACGCTGGGGGCACATTTTACGAGCGGCGATTTGATCGGCTGGGATTTCGAACTCGCCCTTATCGACGACAATGGCGACAATATCGACCCCGCGACCTGGAAACCCGAAGACGGATTCAACAAGAAATTTGAAATCATCGCCCAAGTCGAAACGTCCGGCGAAAGTCAGCAGATTATACCGAATGAAAACATGCGTCCTCGTGGAAAAGATGATGACCGAGGGCCTGACACTTTCGTACTCACAGGCGTCAAACTCCCCCAGCAACGCATAGACGAAGCAGAACAAGAACTTCTTGAGGTCGGCACTTCCTATGCTGCCAAACATAGCAGCGACACGACAGTCTATGACTGTGAAACGAATCCCGTGTATTGTACACACAACGAAAAAAACTACGAAGCAGGACAGGCTGTACGATTAATGGGTCCTCAATTCGGTATAGACGGTCGTCTTTCCCGGATTCAAGGTTATGAAAAAAAACTATACAACGAGTACATCGCAACCTATACGATAGGCGACAATACTCCTTATTCCCGCCTGGGCAGTATTGAATCGGACGTGAAAGCATCGCTCTATTCCCAACGTATAGGCATTGCGGAGAATGGAGCGGCTATATATCTAATCACCCGATACGATAATACTTTCCCGACCGATACAAATGCTTATTCTGCACGAAGGGCAATATGGGAGTTTGCCAACAAGCAGGCACCCGATACGTTCAAAGGTAGAATGACTTTCAACGCAGGGGCACAATTTGGACCATCATATGCCTCCGGTATTACCGGAGTGGGCGGGTTTATAAGTGAAAAAGGCGCCGGCGAGTTGGAGAGCCTCTTCATCCGTCGTTTTCTGGAGGTTCCGGAGCTTCGGTACAACCGTGTGGGCATCAGCGTCGGGGACGACTGGAGCGCTCCGGGCGCCGGGGTGATCGAGAGCGTGGACAAGGAGCAGAAGCTCGTAACGCTCAAACTCGAAGAGGGAGAGATCGGCGCCGTAGCTGTCGGGGATATCTGCATGGGTATCTTCCACGACTTCGACCCGTCGAACAATGCGACGGCAGATTCCGACGACGGCCGGGGCAACTTCTCTTTCGCAGGCTTCGCAACGGTCTATTTCCGTATCACGGAGGTCCTGGGCGACCGCAACGAGCGGTTCCGCTACGAGCTGCGCCCCCTGTCGGCCACCTTTACCAAGCAGATCGATCCGATGGAATCGATGACCTTCGTAGCCTACGGATCGTTCACGAATCCCGCCCGGCAGAGCTCGCGCTACTCGACGCGCACCTACCAGCGTTATCTCCGCAATGTCAGCGACTGGGAGTTTACGGCCGAGAATATCGCCGCACAGTTCGGCGACCTTACGAACCTCTCCGTCTTCGGGATCCAAATGTCGGGCTATTCGGCCTATCTGGATAATATCTACCTGCAAGGTATGATCAGCAGCCTGGACAAGAAGGCGCTGCTGGACACCCGGAGCAAGCTGTTCCGGCTTGTCGGCGACAACGGCGTCGGCGTGGCATTCACCCCGGAGGCAGGCTGGAAGCAAGGCAAGCTCTACGACCCCGCGACGGGACAGTTCCAGAAGGAGTTCGACATCGAACAGATCGATCAGACGGCCACCGAAGCCCAGGCCACTGCCAATTCCGCCGATCGCAAAGCTCAGCAGGCCAAGGATTACATCGATAACACGCTGCCCGGCGAATTGTCCGAGATCAACAAACGGCTGGACGGTGTCGTGGAAAACTGGTTCTATCCCTATACCCCCTCGCTTTACAATGAACCGGCCCAAACATGGATAGCGGACGGCGAGCAGGAAAACCATATCGGCGACACGTTCACCAATACGCTGCCCGCGAATTTCGACCCGACGGACGCAGGCTGCTGGGAGCAGGGAAGCATCGGTGCATCCTATATCGACGGCATTAAGACCTGGGATCAGATCAAAATCGCCGACAGCACCCGCATCCGGCTCAAAACTCCGGTCGGAGGAATACCCAAAGGCGCCGTATTGTCGGTGGGTGAAGGCTATACGATGGGTTACAATCCGATAGCGTCATCCGGAGCGGTTATAGCAAGTTACGTATGGAGCCAGAGCTATACCGTCGGAAGCGACAATCCCTACATAGCTTTTGTCATCCGCAAAACCGATAATGCCAAAATCACTCCGGCGGAATACCCGCAGATTCACTTCACCATATCGAGCGACAAGACGACGAACCCCGATGCGGGCAAATCGTGGCGGTGGGTAAAAGAAGAGGACGGAACCTATAAATGGACGCCGATCGCCGACAGCGATGCGGTAAAGGCCCTGCAAGAGGCGGCGCGGGCGCAGGACACGGCCGATGCCAAACGTCGTGTATTCGTCGTAACACCGACTACACCCTACGATGTGGGTGACATCTGGACGCAGGGCGAAGGTGGCGACATCATGCGCTGTATCGAATCCCGTGCAACGGGCAATTTCGAAAGCTCGGATTGGGACAAAGCATCCAAATACACCGATGATACGGCAGCCAACGAAGCCAAAGACGAAATTGCGAATCTTCAGTTCGGCGCCCGCAACTATATCGCTAAACAATTTATCCGGGAATGGAACAGTGTCAAAGAGGGCGTTACGGATGTCGTAACTTCGGGGGCGGACGCGGACGGAGCATATTTGTATGTCAATTGGAGCAAACTTCTGCAGGCCGGGCTTGCCGCAACCAACATCCCGCAGGTTTCGACGGTCCCCGACTGTTTCGGCGGCCAGATAAAATACAAGCCGAATACTCCGTACGTCTTCAAAGCCCGGATCAAGCAGGGGGCCGAAATGACGTTCAGAGTCAGGTATGAAGACGGCACCACAGAAACTCTTTCCGCTCCTCCGGCGGGAACGGAAGGAGTATATGAAGTGGTCCGCACCATCGATGCTTCGCGTGTGGTGCAGAAGATATATATGAATATCCGTGACGGTGTTTCTATGTATCTCTACGACATTCAGCTTACGGAAGGCGACAAGGCCCCCACGGGGTATATCACGGCCGAGGAGGATGTGCAGGCGCAGATCGAGCAGGTGAAGATGGATGTGGACTACATCGCCTCGGATTCGAGCCTGACGCCCTCCGACAAACAGCAGGTGGCTAATGAATGGGTGCGGATTCAAGGTGAATACTGGAGCATCATGGCGAATGCCGAAAAGTATGATGTACCCACGGATTCATTTACGGTCTATTTCCAGCGGCTCAAAGATTATCTCACACCCTTGTTGGCCGATATGAGTACGACATCCGAGATAACCGGCACCGAGTTCAGAAAGGTATTCTCCGATTATTATGAAATAAGCAGCAACATGTCGGACTTGATCGACGACGCGATAGACGAATCCATCAAATCGACAGAGTACCTCAAGAAGGCTATGGAAGACGGAAGTACCGAGGTGAAAGGCGGTCTGATAATGACCAATGTGATGTTGCTGAAAAATGCTGAAGGCGACGTGACGGCCGGCGTGAGCGGCTTGCAGGAAGACGATGTGCCCTTCTGGTCGGGAGCCGACTATACGAACCGGAAAAAAGCCGTGTTCAGAGTACACGCCGACGGGGAAGTACACGCCACCAAAGGAACTATCGGAATCATGCAGGTCAAAAACAATTCCGTAGAGGTGAGCGATGCGACCGCAAGCGGAAACAAGATCATACTCACTACTAACAATATAAACAGCGTAAGCCAGGTTTTGGGTTCTTCCAAAGTCCCGTCGAGCCAAACAACGGGAAATGTGGCGGTCATAACCTCTCAAACGAAGCCTTTCGCCTCGGATTCCAGAAACTCAAGTCAATTCAAATGCGGCGCGGAGGTGCAGATGTCGGCACAAGTCAAGGGGACGATCCGGAGCGGAGGAAGCGTGAAGATCGAAATTATCAACCAGACAGCCGATACTACCGACACGATATTCCGGCAATCTTCCGCATATGACGACACGGGATCGATACAGATCAACAAGAACATTAGGTATCGTTTTACGACCCCGGCATACTACTACATAAAAGTAACAGTGGAAGCATCCTATCCCGGAGGACTCGGAAACGCGGCATCCGCAGCTGTCGAGGCTATTACTTTTTCTTTCGTGACTGACATCCGCAAGAACCTGATTGCACCCAACGGAGTAGCCGTCGTGAAAGGATCGAGCAACTACGCGGTATTCACAGGAGATATTTTCGAAGTCCTGATCGGAAATGGCGGGTTACGCATCCAAAACGGGAAAGTCTATAAGACCAACAGCGGAACAGGTGGCTGGACCGAGATATAATAATTATGGACAAAATATTTAATAAAACGAAAAAGGTGTTGGAAGGTATTGCTACAAAGCTGTCCGAAGCGCTTATGACCGTGCAAGGATGGCTTATAGGACTATTGATCGTCATCGTGAATTTCTTCGCTGGGTACCAGCTCGTACTTTATGGGGTGCTTATTGCCGTAGCCTTCGACGCTTTGTTTGGAATATGCGTTGCTCGAAAGCGCGGAGAATTTATCCTGTCAGAACTCCTGCGGGCTACGATATTCAAATTGGCTGTTTACTTCAATCTGATCGTGGTATTCGTTTTCATCGATAAATTCGTTACGACAGGAGGTATCGAAACGAAGATTACGACCGTGATCCTGGGTTCTGCCATTTGCCTGGCAGAAGCATGGTCGAGTTGTGGCAACGCTTTAATCATCAATCCGAACTTTCCATTCTTACGTCTGTTTCGAAAAGCATTGACCGGAGAAATAGCCCGCAAACTCAATGTAAATCCTGAAGATGTAGAAAATATATTAAACAGCACAAAAAATGACCAGAGGACTTCGTAACAACAATCCCGGGAATATCCGCAAGGACGGAACCCATTGGAAGGGAGAGGTGGAACCTTCCCGCGACGCTGCATTCAAGCAGTTCGAATCTATGGCGTGGGGATACCGCGCGATGTTCAAATGCCTGAACACTTACAGCCGTAAATACGGGCTTGACACCATTCGGAAGATGATTTCACGCTGGGCACCCCCGAGCGAGAACGACACGGAAGCATATATCCGTACGGTATCTGAATTGTCCGGTGTCCCGGAAAACGGACGGATCACGGCAACCAACCGCGATGTGATGATCCCGATAGTCGCAGCTATGTCGCGCGTAGAAAATGGCATTGATGCCTGCATGACAGACGTGATGGCCGGCTGGGATCTGTTCATCAACGGTTGATAGCTCGTACTCATTATGGTACTGCGGAAAATAATCCTGACTCTCCTTCTGACCGGCTTGTTCCTTGTCGGATGGTGGCTCGGCAGGCGATCCGTCGATGTCCGTATCATCGAGCATACTCGAATCGATACGGCCTACTTCGAAAGACCGCAACCGCATAAAATACTGTCCTCGGCTATTTCGGTAGAGGTGCCGAAATGGTTGTTCGCCCCAGCGGATACCACCTTTACCACCGTAACAATAAATCCCAACCGGGACAGTGTGCCGGTACAGCTGCCATTCGAACGCCGGGAATATCGCGACAGCAGCTACTTCGCCATAGTGAGCGGAATAGCCCTGGGCGACTGCCACCCTACCCTTGAACACATCGAAACATACGGACGTACTATCACGCAGCAGAAAATAATCCGAACGCCCTACCGATGGCAACTCGGGCCTGCCGCAGGCGTCTATTACGTTAATCGCACGGGTGGCGTATGGATCGGAGGGCAACTTCACAGAAACATCGGAAGGTTCAATATCACGGCATCCCTCGGCTGGGACCCACGCGATAACGGCCCCTATGTTCAAGGAAGCATAAGTATGGATTTATGGCGGAAATAACTTTTTAACGAATTATAATTATGGAAACAATTAAAAAAATCGGACTGCTTTTCCTTGCCTTCTTCTCATTCGTTTGTATTGTGGGTGGGATAGGAACACTCTACTATTGCCAGGTCGAAAGCAGCAACTTGTTCGCAACCGGGTTGATTCCCGTCGGGGCAATCTACTTCTACCTGCTTTGGCCGACATTGAAAAAGTATCTGTTCTAACAGCTTTCGCCCGTCAGGGGTGGGCGTAAAAAAAGCCCCTGCCTTTATTAGCGTCTCTCTTACCTTCCGCTAATAATAAAGGTGCCAACACACCACGACAGGGGCTGTAAAGCCTTTGCAAGTGTGTTGGCACTTATTTTTATTTGGTAAGAGAGTGAACAAAGGTAAGAGAAATATCCTATATGTGCAAATCTGAACTTTACCGACAAATTCTCGGCACGGTATCGCAAGAAACGGAGATTTCGGAAGAGCGAATACTATCCAAAGCCAAAAACGCCGAGATCGTGGATGCCAGGTATTTACTGGTCTATTTCCTCTGGAGGCAGGGATTTCACGCCCCGGTCATATCCTCGCTGATGAACTTCTCACGACGGCCCATAGAGAAGATGATTTCCCAATTCGATCTTCGTCGCAAACAAAGCGGTAAAATGTTCGAAATGCTCCTCGTCCGTATTGCGTCCAAACTCCGTCCCACCTGCGACTGATACGATTGATTCTCCCATCGTTCATGTCGATTTTTGCATTGTGAGCTCAACGGCAGCGTCCGCCGAACGGACGCAACAATGTAAAAGTCTAAAACAATGAACGAAAAAACTTTAGTGTTCGACAACGGTGGCGCAATGGACGGCAACCTCGTGGCCGCGTTGATGAACGGAAACAACCGCAATAACGGCTACGGCAATGGCTACGGCTGGGAGTGGATGTGGATGATCCTGCTCTGGGCTCTCTGGGGCGGCAACGGATGGGGTGGCTTCGGCGGTCGCGGAAACGGACTCTCGAATCTTCCCGCCGAGCTGAACGGCGACGCAGGGCGTCAGCTGCTGATGAATGCCATTCAGGGAAACGGCACCGCCATCAACCAGCTCGCATCTTCGCTCAACTGTTCCGTACAGCAGATTCAGACCGCTCTGTGCAACATCCAGGCACAGTCGGGCCTCTCGGCGCAGCAGATCATCAATGCCGTGCAGTCCGGCAACGCACAGGTGCTTTCGCAGATGGCCTCCTGCTGCTGCGATGTCCGCACCGCCATCGAGCGCCAGGGCTACGAAAGCCAGCTCGCAACGCTCAATCAGACCAACACCCTGACGAGCAACGCCAACACGCAGTTCAATGCCCTCGGCTCGAAGATCGATGCCCAGACGCAGGTCATCAACGACCGTTTCTGTGCCCTCGAGATGCGTGAGATGCAGAACAAACTCGACGCCGAGCGTGCCAAGAGCGCGGCATTGGCCGGGCAGCTCTCCCAAGAACATCAGACGGCGACGATCATGCAGTCGCAGGCCCAGGCCGTAGCGCCCATCAACGCTGCGATCGGCGATCTGAGCAACCGGCTGGCAAAGATCGAGTGCGGCCTGCCGCCTACGACCGTGGTTCCCAATCCGCAGGTGTACGCGATGCCCGCCTGCGTAGCCGCCCAATACGGGCTGGGCTTCGGTGCCGCGTTCGGACTCGGCGGCAACGGCGGATTCTGGGGTTAATACGGAAAGGAGGTATGCTATGGCAGTATTCCCATTTCAGTATGTCAATCGCAGAGGTATCCCGGTCATCAAAACTACGGGTGTGACGGTCAATGCCGCCGATGTCGTGTTCTCATTCCAAAACCACGCCTTTGCCAATTCCTGGTACAGGGGGATAGTCCTGGTCGAGCTGTCGCAGGCAATACCCGCAGGCACGACAGGCACGCTTCCCGTGTTGTTCGAAACCAACGGCGTGACCAAGAATGTGACCACGTACAACGGAGCCAATGTCACCGTGTCCGATATTCCGGGGACGGGTGTATTCCAGCTCTTCTACGACAAACAGACCGACACCCTGCAACTGATGACAGGGGCCGTTTAACCAATAATAAACCGAAGGCTTCAGGAGGGGAAACCGCCCCTCCGGAGCTTTCAAAAAACAATTAACCGAAGATGTTTGCGAATTTAACCAAAGGCGCTCCGGTATATGTACTCGATATGCGCGGAACTCCCAAATACTACATGGCGACGCTTGAAGAGGCGCCACAGCCCTATTTCCCCGCTCCCGGGAACTTTCCCCCGGCGCAGCCTTCCGTCAGCTTCCCGGTAGGGGACCAGAAATGGGTCGTCCCGGTAAATGCCGATATGGTGACAAAGGACGGACTCACGGTCACGACATCCCGCGAACGGCTCATAGACGCCATCAATGCGGCAAAGCAGCAGAGCCAGTCCGTTGTGGATTCCTACGAAAAACACAAGGCCAATCTGGAAGTTTTCGATCAGATCATGCGCGAAGTGAATCCCGCGTACGCGGGTCAGGCGCAACGCGACAAGGAGCTCCAGGAGCTGCGGGCAGAGGTGGGACAACTTCGTCAGATGCAAACGGAGTTCGCCTCCATGAAGTCATCGCTGGACGCCTTTCTTAAATCGCAAATGTCTGCTAAAACAAGCAAATCATGAGAATGTGGGAAATCGAAGGCCGGTACCGCGGTGACGGGTACGGCGAGCGTGAAGAAATCGAACGCAAGATGCGCGAAGCCTACGAGTGTGGCTACGAGGATGCCAAACGCGAAATGCGCGACGGCTACGGGGAGCGTCACACGGGAGGCTACATGCCCGACGGCTACGGTGAGCGTGGCGGAGAATACGGCAGCGACGGATATGGCGAACGAAGAGGTGTCCGGGGAACCGGACCCTACTCCAGATTCCGCCGGTAAAACGAATCCGGAGAGGGGAGAAATCCCCTCTCTTTAACAGCGAAACCTATGGACAGAGAAAGATTGGACGCAAGGGACTCCATGCCGGCAGATATTCGCGCATACCTCGAAAAAAACGGATGGTCCTTTTCGAAGAAAATGTGTGAATTTGCCGTCAGCCGCATGAAGGACCGCGACGGGAAGAAAATAGAACCCATCACCAAAGAGCAGATCGACAAATTGCTCAAGACGAACGGTATCGAGCTCAAGCACGACAACGGCTACGACTGTGTATATGTCGCGAATATGGCCCGGGCCGATTACTGGGGATCATCCATTGCCGATGAACAACACCTGGCCCTGTTCGTCAAGGATTTCATCGACGATGAAGACGCCTATCCCGGGCTGCCCTTCACACGATATTTCGCCGATCTGATAGGGTCGGGAACAAATGTTCCGTGGGAAGATGTCCTGTAACAGAATCAAATCCAGAACGCGGCTCGAAAGACCGTATGTGAGGATTCAAAAAGTGTATTCAACGACATGAAGCTGCGGGATCTGAGGATAGAGAACTATGATTGGCATGTGCGGTTTTACTTCGCCGTACATGGCTATCACACGCGCTCTATCCTTTTTTCTTTGGAACAGATAGAGTGTCCCAGGCCAATTATGGAGCGAGTACGGGAAAATTTGGAAAAGGCCGATATGGATTCGGGATTCACCTATTCCAACAAGACCCGGCGAAGGTCTGTCGTAGTCGTAGGATTGGCGTCATCCCAGGCACAATTCCTGAACTCTTTCGAGCATGAACTGCGGCACCTGTGCGACGACATCGCCGTAGCATCCGCAATGCCGATGCAAGGCGAAGAAGTAGCCTATCTGACAGGACAGATAAATACAATGCTTTGGAAAGATATTCACCAATTTATTTGTTGCAAAGGTAAATGCGACGGTTATGGACGAACAAACTAAATATCTGATGTCATTGTTGGAGATCAGCGAATGCTGCTACCCTATTTATGTAGCCGTAATCTGCGAATTGATAGAATCGATATAATAGCTGGATAAGATCGGCTTTTATATCTTCATCAATGTCCCGACAACGTGCGAAAGGCGCACTTCCTTCGTGTGCCCCGAAAGATACGTTATAAAGTAGCTTCACGTCCGGCTCCCGCCCAATAGAGTTCAATGCTTGAAACGACATTAACAGAATGAATCAAAAGAACACTTTTATCGTCTAATTGCAATTATGCAATAGGATGAACGGATGTAATTCTACATCATATATTCCGAATTGCACGGTTATTATCCTCTCCCTTTCCGCAAATTCATCAAAATAAAGGCAGCTCCTGCTGCCATCCGTCAATGTGTTCTCTAATATTCCTTTTGAATTTCCGCCATAAAAACGGCAAGGATTTGTGTGCCTTGAATCGATAGACGAAATCATGGCGATAACTCACGCCCATCCTTGCTTCCCGGCAGATAATCATTTCGAGCAATCGATTCCGTGAATAACTGATGTATATTTCGGAATCGTCACGTGCCCCGCCTCTGCGTTCGTTTTTCCTATATCGTCCCATTTGCAAATTCCGAATAAATCATTATATTTGTATCGGTGTGAGGGGTGATTCTTCGGAATTGCCTCTTTTTTATTCATCTTCGAAGGCGTCCGGTACTTCTCCGGAATGTTCCCGACAAAAACCGATTGGCCGGATCTCTGGGCCGCTGCAATCTTCGAAAACAATAATTGCCATGTTTCCGTCCGATCTGCATCCAATCAATTCACAACTATTCGGAATGTCGATTCTCACCTCAAATCTCCGATTCATAGCTACCTGCTTTTTGAGTATATCGCCGACCGCAACTCTCCAAAACGCGGATTAAGTGCCTCCGGTGTTCTGGTGTATCCTTATCCGGAGCAACATAAAACGTTACCCCCGCAATTCGAATTATTCTCGTACATTTATTTTCTATTGCCAGAAGTTTAGCACGATCTACTGTACCGTTTTTAGATGTATCTACTGCCATATGAATAAAAAAGGGAGCGATTTTGCCTCTCCCGGTTAAAACTTCTCTTTCCTTATTTGTTCTTCCAGCTCTCTTTCCGCCTTGCGTATGTCCCTCTGCAACTCCTCCAGCCGGGTGATCTGTTCTTCACTCATGCGTGGACACCCCGAGAGCCAGCTGCTGTAATTGGGCGTACTAATTTTGCCGCAGGCGATACTCCCCACCCGCAGACAGTAATCGTAATACTTTACAAACTCATCTTCCGGAGCGTCCCGGTCTATGTCGGTGATGATGTCATCCATCCCAACTATATAGTCCGCGCATTCGGTGATCCCGCCGACATCGCCGCCGACCCAGCTCCGCGTAGCATCCTCATAATCATAGCCGTGTTTCTCGCAAAAAGCCTGCAAATAGGCGTTGCAGGCTTTTTCGTAGTCTGATTTGAATTTCGTGTTCATAGATATTCTTGGTTAGTTACTTGGTTAGTCAAAATGCACAGAGCATCTTACTCATTTTCGTGAATCGGCCGCCAGCGCCCTGAACAGCTCGATGTTGGTGCCGCAGTCTATGCAATTCAAGGCGGTGAATGTTTGTGCGTCATGAGCCACGCCGACACAATAAGTGTCACATATTACCTTATCGCCTAATCTCTCTTCTTTTGGGGGATAAATATATTCATAGCCAATATGCATACACCACTCGATCACATCTTTTCGCTTCTCCGCATCCTCGACGCGGACAAAGCAATGGGTTGTGAATTTCATTCCTCGTTCAGTCTTTGTTTGAATGCGTTTAATGCACTGCAATCGGGGCAATTTCCCCCATTACTTGTTTGTATTGAGTAAATTGGGCAATCCTTGCAAAATGCTTCGATCGCTTTATCCCGCATCCTTTCCTCGGCCTCCTGCTCGGCGAGTTCGGCTGTATGGCTCATTGCTGCTCGTAGCTGCCATTTGGCGTGGTCGCTCATCTCTATTACAAGATGATTCAAGCATCCGTCGATAAATTCCTTTGCTTTTTTGCTTTTCATGGCTATTCGTCGATTATAAACCAACCGTCATGCAGGAGTTGTGCGCGGCTAATTCGGGATTTGAGGATAGTTCGATGTACCCGCCGGCATCGGGAGCAAACAATATCATGCACCACGTCGTATCGGTTGGGTTTGTTTTGGCGGCAGAACCAATTTCGGGGCGATTTGACGCAATATACCTCCTCGAAATCCTTATGCCCGAACCAGCGGCAGATAAGGGGCAAAAGCCATTGTTTCATAGTCCTATTCATTGCTCGCCTCCTTTCAGAAATTCGGGATTGTCGTGGATGTTGCTAATGACTTCTTTTCCAAATTTATAAATCCAATCCTGATCCAATCTTAAATAACATAATTCCTTTCTATCGACCAAGGCCCCCATAAAAGCTGCGTTGCCGGTATGGTAAAAGATTCTATGAGGGCGAGTTTTATCCTCGGACAATGGAGAGCGTATCACATCCCCCTCGTAAATCTCCTTACCGTTCTTGTCTTTCAGCCCCGTAAACTCGCCGACGGTAGTGGGATCGACCTCGTGTCTGTTTGCATCATCGAATATAAAATAGCGCCCATTCAAAATGACAAGGCTGCCATACAACCACTCTCCGTTGTCGAGGCGCTTGCCCCGGAATTTAATTTCTCTCATATTTCAAAATGTTTGAAAGTTTTTCAAAGTTTTGCAATGTTCTGCATCGAATCTCGTTGTTTCACCAACTCAAATTCGTAAACTACCCGTAAAGATCGTTGAACATTACTTTTTTCATTTTCTCTTTCCTTTTAGCTCCGCAATGCGGCGGAGGATATATATCTTCATTGCTTCTGATTTAAGTTCATCCGAAGTCATCGCAAAATGCCATAGATGCGCATATTCATCCGAATTATACCCGTAGCGTATGCCAACAACCGTCCCATCCATATCCTTACGAACTGAATAGACACGTATCTGACAACGCCCCTCCCGCCTCAGTCGGCGCAGTAGTTTGGTTTTCATATCTTCTCGTATTCATTTATCGTTTCAAAAAATCGTCAGTTGTACCGACTTTAGCTGGCGTGTCCCCGCCGCCCTTGCCTGCCTTTCCAGATCGAGCACGCGGGCGTAATTGTAAGTGGCGATCCATTTCATGTTGAGTGGCAGGAGTTGCAAATCCTCCTCCGCCGTTTCGGATTCGGAACGGAGCGTACCTTCGTCCATCTCCGGCACGATTTTCAGGAGGTTCGGCGTGGAGAAGTGCCACCACCACGGCAGAAGGTGCTTCATCACATCGTAGCGCGGGCTTCCCATAAGTCCCCGGCTCTTGCCCGTGTAGTACAGCCATTTTTTCTCGAACGGCCGGTATTCCACGGGAACGGCGCGGAAATCGAAAGGGTCGCCTGGCCCGAACTCGCGCAGGTTTTTCCACTTGTCGCCGCACCACAGGGTGAGGAGGTCGGCCCCGCATTCCGCAAAGTTGTCCCGGTTCTCCCAGGCGTAAAATTCCGGGGGCAAATCCGCAACCAAATCGTGCCCTCCGATCCCGCTGAATAGTGATGCGTGGGTCATAAGCGATCATCGGTTATCGCCGTTTCCGTCGATCACGCCGCGCTCGCGGCGGCTGGCGAGTTTGTCGAGGTTCTGCTGCATGACCTCTTCGAGCGTCAAGCCGAAGCAATCGGCAATGCCCGCGATAAACCACGCACAATCCCCGACCTCTTTCATCAGCTCGGATTTGTAACCCTCCGCCTCTTGCAAATCGCCCGTATTGAAGACCAAATGATCCATATCCAACCGGCACACTCCCTTTCGGCGCCATTTGGCGATCTTGTCGGCGATTTCGCCCACCTCGGCCATCAGGCCGAAAAGCATATAGGTCGCATTCTCGCAACTCGGCAGCCGCGTACTCATCGCGCGTGTCTGATATTCGTTCGCTCTCATCCTTTATAATTCTTAAAATCAATACTATTGAAAATAGATTTGTGATTACACCAACGGGCTAATCGCTTTTGCTCCTTTGTCGGTTCGATATTGTTTTCGAAATCTCGATATGGTTGGGCAAAGGGACTTACTCCCAATCGCTTCAGAGCCTCAATGCGGACCAAACTTTCGTGTACATCCCCAATTAAAGCATAGACAAAAATTCTATATGGTTTTATGCCGCGCTTGGACAACTCCTGCACAACCTTTGTCACAGAATCTAACTGACTGATTCTGTCGCATGCAAACCGGACGTATCTTATCCACTTAACCCGCGATAGCAAGTCAAGTATATATTTATCGGCACACGCCCGGCGAGCATCCAACCCTTGATTAAAATCAACAGATATGCCCGTGCGAATTATTTCTTCGATTTGTTCCAGCCCGAAATCCGACGCCAGTACATTGTTATCCAATAATATAGCCCGACGCTTATCGCCGAGGAACTCCCGGAGCGGGGATGCCGGCCGGATGGAGCCTTCCTTGTGCGGAACGATGCACCACGGGCAACCGTTCGGGCAACCGCGTGTTAGGAATCCGAAAGCCTCATTCACACTGTAAAGCGAATAATCAGGACAGATATGTTCAATCTCGTCTGGTAATGTTATTGTATAGTCCTTATAACCTGTTCCCGCCCGTACGATCTCGCACGGGTAGTAGTCTGCACAATCAGCCGTGAAAGTGAAAACTTTAGACATATACACTCGATCGTACCTACCGAACATCGGATTGGCGAACTCAACCGAATCCCCGTGCGACTTATGCCAAGCCGAAAGTTTCATCAATGCCAAGTTCGGAAAATGATGACCATCTACATCTACTAATCCTATATTCACTCTTTGTAGTATTTTCAGTTTTTCCTGTTAAACTTCCTCTCGACCAGATCGCACAAATCCAGGTACATCGCATCGGCATTCTTCGCCTTCACTCTCTCCCGGAACCCCGCTATATCCGACAGCCAGCAGCCGCAACGGACATAAATGCCGTCTTGCAGGTTGAAAAAGTAAACCTTGCTGCCAATCCGAGAGCCGAACCCGACAAAAGCCAGGAAAGGATAATCGCCGATATATTCGCCTTTCCCTTCGAAGGAGCACTCCTCACCGAAAAAGCAATCCTCACCGAAAGAGCACCACTTGCCGAAGGAGCACCACTCGCCGAAGGAGCACTCCTCACCGAAAGAGCACTCCTCACCGAAAGAGCAATCCTCACCGAAAGAGCACTCCTTACCGAAAGAGCACCACTTGCCGAAAGAGCACTCCTCACCGAAAGAGCAATCCTCACCGAAAGAGCACCACTTGCCGAAAGAGCACTCCTTACCGAAAGAGCACCGCTCGCCGAAGGAGCACCGCTCGCCGAATATTTGTATATCACTGTAATCCCCCGAGGGGTATTGTTTGATTCCGTCGATCACCTCGAAGGCATCGAAATCCGCTTGTGTGTATTCTTTCATTTTCGTTAATCTATTAAATTCAATTCGATGATTCCGTCTATTTTACAATCCTCGATCCCGGTACACTCCAACAGAGCCGGGATGCGTACAAGAGGTTTGGCCGGGTTGAAGTCGTAGCGACCCGAAATCCGACCGTTGAGAGAGCTGATGATCCTACACAGCGACAACACGATGTTGTAAGACCTTTGAGGAGCCTCCAACAGGATGCAGCCGCTGATGGTCCGATACGCCTCGTCTGTCTTGTCGTTGTACTGCCGGGCGGCCCGGTCGTCGATCTTGCGAAGCATCGACCACGCGATGCCGTGAGCCTGCGTGACCAAAGTCTGAGCCTGCGTATAACGGCGCTTGGTTTCATGGTGGAACAAGCCGGATGCCGTGAGTTCGGATTCAAGGTCGAGCATCGCGTAGTTCAAGCAGCCGACCAGCGTAAGCATCCGCACCGCGAGCGGCACGTACCGCTCGTCTTTCGGCCGAGGACCCCGCGCGAGCAAGCGAGTGTTCATCCAGGCCGTATGTTTAATCAACATTGCCTGGCGGTAAGAAAGGTTGGTCATATAATCAATGCGTTTTACCCATAGTGAACCACTCGGCAGAATGAAGCCAGTGATAAAATTGTCGTTTTGTCATTTATCCAAATAATTTTGAACTGCCGTTATAGCTTCATTCAGTGTGCGAACAAGTACATACTTGTTTCCAACCTGTTCAAAAGATTTCTGCCATTGTTTTTGTGCTGGGGTCTGACGACTTCCTTTTACTTGGGTCTTAAATTCCAGTCCCAGTACACCAAACCCATCTCGGGGAACAAGTAACAGTAAATCCGCCGCTCCAGCCGTCATCCCTTCAGCTTTCATGATGGCCGCCTCGGTTTTACTTCGCAATCCACCATTGGGCACGCTCGTCAAATTCAAAGCATACTCGGGGTATTGAAGCCGGAACCAACGTACAAAAGCGCGTTGGATGTTCGATTCAAGGTGTTTCATTTGCGTAAACTGTTTCCATTAAAAGCGACCCGATGGCATAGATACTTGATCCGGTCGTATATCCGATCTCCATATCGGTCCTTGATCGCTTCGCCTGTAAGGTTCGAAGATATGAACAGAAGCGTATCGGGATTGTCCTGTGCCTTGTTGATGAGTTCTACGACCAGATTACGTCGTGTCCCGAACTCTACTCGGTCCACCTCCACGCCCATATCGTCCAGTGTGATAAACTTGCGTTTAATTACGTCGTCGATATTGACACTCTGTGACCCGCAGTCCACGACCGTTACGATCCGGTTGGCGAACTTGCGTAGCAACATCGGAATTGCGTAGCGGACCAACAGCGATTTCCCGCGTCCGCAGTTTCCGAACAGTAGTAACCCTTTTCCGTTGTTTGCCGACAGCCATTCCGCTACCTTGTCGTATTCCGGCAACCAGACAAACCGTTCGCCCATAGCTCCCAGAACTGCGGACATCGCAGTCACCAACTCTTCTTTCGCATTCGGAATACTGAAGGTGAAACGGGCGCAAGGCGTAGGATTACCTTCGATTTTCAACTGTTTCAGGATTTCATCGTAGTTCATTGTCAGAAGTCTTCATACGTTTGGCCCGGTTGGGCGTGATAGTCCGTTGCCGGATGGCGATTTGCCGAATTGTCCTGGTCATGTGGAGGGAACAGCCCCGAATAGTTGTTGGCGATCGAGAAGTCCACGATACGGCGAGCTTTGGCCGCATCGTTGCCCGAAAGCGTCAGCAGGCGTACATAGCAACGCTGTAATCCGAGCGGTCGATAGGTCTGTCCGCGTTCAGACTTGTAAGCAAGCCAATCCGCCATGATAGGCTGGAACGCAGGTTCGACAGCCGAGAGATCTATATTACGCCTGGATTTTTTCGGGAAAAAGTCGTTTAACCACGTTTGGAAATAAACATTTTTCGCAAATTGAGCGCTGCGTTGCAATTTAACATAATCTATAACCAGTCCCTCCGTCTTTTTGCAAAAGTCCTTGTAGTCATCGGTAAGCGACTTGCGCTTTCCCTTGAACTTATCCCACAACGTCACAAATTCAGTCGGAATATAATCTTCTTCCCCCTCGGGGGGATATAAGGGGGGATTATTTATATCTTCGACGTAAGGAGAAGATATAATACTTTTCTTTACTTCGCGGCAAAATTCCGGAGTATTCGGCGATTCTTCCGGAAGTTTGGCTGTTTCTTCCGGAAGAATGCGGCAAAATTCCGGTATTTCAAGATTCTTGCGTTTCGCTCGTATGCAAGTGTCAATATATCGCCTTTGGATGGCTGCCGACGTTATGATCCCACGAGAGAGCAGTTCTTTATTGAAAAGACCCACAACACCGCAGTACCGAACAATCTCCAAAACAACCGACTCCTTTAACCTGAGGTATTCAGCCACGTTGAAGGCAGTACTTTCGTCCCACGCAGCAAAACAGCCTTTTACCCGGTATATATTACATAGCAAGTAGTCGTAAACCGCAATACCGTCACAACCGAAAGCCTTAACAAGCCGCCTTATCCGAATATCCAAATATCTATCCGTATCGACGCTGTAATAGCTTAATCCGACCCTAATATTGGCCATATCATTGTATTATTTCGGTGGTTTATCAAACACTTCAATCATCTTCTTTATTTACAATTTTAAGCGTTCTTTCTCGTAACTTATCATAGTCCGAAGGTTGTCGCACTGATGCTTGCAAGATGCATTGATGCGGTCCAACCACTTTTCTAAAGCATTCAGCTCCGAAGCAGAACTGTTCACCAATTTTGTCGCCAACGATGGAGACAAACTGATAATCGTTTCTTTTTCATCGTGAAACAACCTGGCCACCGCAGCGTCACGCATTCCGACAACCTCACTCAACAATTCACCGCTGCGAGCGTAGTAAACACCCAGCTGGTCCAAACGCTCTATCATGGCTTCGATATTGGGATTATTCATACATTCAAGAGCCATCTGAATATTCCGAGCTTCCTTCCGTATTTGTTCGATTCTTTGCATGGCGTTTAATTATTTTTTTATACAGGATTCTACCCATACGGATAGCATTTAGTCCTCGGATAGTCGAGGCATCGCAAAACTCCAGGTCACGCAGAATACGTACTATTTGCCGAATCTCCCAAGACTTGATTTCATAACCGATCATGGGATTCCGAATATTAGAATGGAAGATTATCTACCCTATCTGCCAAAGGCATATCCGCGATATTCTCCACTGTAACCGGTGCCGAAGTGAAGTTTATGGCCTTACCCCGGCCGATATAAACACGAGGTGCTTTCGCCTCTCTCTCCTCTTTAGTCTGACGCATAAATACCGAATGGGTATTTTCGTAGGAATCCGGTTCCCGGAGCTGCGAAACGCATACGGCGATATACTTCTTGCCATTATTGGCAACTTTGATCTGGTCGCGGGGAATATCCGAAACGCAAATCGATACATTGATAAGTTGTGACATAGCTACGGTTGTTTTTTGAATGTTGTTTTGATACTCGTTTTACTACTTCGAACGGGCGGGTAAAGCATCTCACCCGTTTCGGGATCGGCAAGCCCGGAAACAGGCAGTTGTCGAAGCATTGTTTCTCGCTCTTTAATGTCAGCTTTCAAGGATTCAAGAGTTGCGTACATATCATATAACTTACTGTCACCGCAATCCGCATAATCGTATTTGACACCGACCTCGGCTTCTTCCAACCGGCAATCCCCGAATTGGTGCGATTTCCCGTATTGGGATAATTCGCGGAGTGTGATGTCCCGGATCTCTTCATTATCCTTGAACGCCTTGATTGCCGCTTCCATCCTGCTGATATTGATATGGGCCGTTATCGGGTCAATATCCCCGTTTACGACAGCCCTGACCGCCCGAGAGGTCAATTCACTGACCGAGGCCGTTTCACAGAGCAATAATGAATTATTTTCCATGCCGAGCCATCTTATAAGAATTGAACAAAGCCGCATAACGTTTAAGCACGTCAGTATCGGCGTCATAAGATTTCAGAAGACGTGCGGCAATATCGAAATCTGCCGCATAGCCTGAAGCGGTCCATAAGTCATAACCCCAATTAAGCAGACAATCGCACTTGATCGGATCGTCAAGCATATCTGTCGTAATCCGATGTTTTGCCCGGGGTGTATCGGGCCGGGCCGAAGCGAGAGGGTCCGGAGCAGCTGCCGCGCATTTTGCTGACATATTGCGCGATTTACCCTTGAATACATCGGCACCAATCCCGAGCCAGGACCCGATCTTTGTCAAAGCATCGGTTGTAGCCCCCTTGTGGGCATCACCCAAATCTGAGTTATCGTTACCTCCATAACATTCATAATAGATACCATATTCAGGTATCTCGAACGTTACCTTGACAACCACCATCTTATTGTCACGGGCAACCTGTTCGGAGCGGACACGCCAGCTACCTACTCCGAACACGTCATTCAGACGCTCGGTAACGTAGATCGCTTTGATCGTGGACAAGTAGTTCTTTGTCGGATGCGGCGATATTGCCTCTGAAGGCAGCGGCCGATCCAGTAATCTTTTCTGTTCTTCGGATATTTTACGCAGTTCCATATTTTCAATCTCTATCGGTTATCACTCGTGATGCGAACTTTTTAGAATCGCTATACCGCATCATATATTTGGTTTCCTTGCGTATCTCGGCAGTCGAGAGTTGCCTATTCCAAGAACCCGAGGCAACAATGTTTTGCGGGCGGTCGATTTCGTAATCTCGATTCTCGTTTTCATTTGTTTCACATGTTTTATTCGGTTAAACAGATATATTCCTTGAGTTTGCTGAATTGAAAATCGTTGATCTTCTCGTCACCTTCGGGCGTATAACTGTGAAACTCCCACCAACCCGAACCCAAGTCATCGACGACCTCCATACTGCCTTCCGGGAATCGGACCCTCTTACGATACACCCAAACAGAGCTGTCCGTAAAGGTGTAACTATTGCCGTCCTCATCCTCCCAATCGATCTTTACATTTGACAGATAATTACGATCACCGAGCATATCCTGAAGTATTCCGGCCACCTGCCGATAGATTGCAGCTCCGATCCGAAAATAAGGGATTTGATCCGATGGAGCGGGACATTCGGACTTACTTGTCGCTTGCAGTCCCTTATCCCACTCGATACTCGGATAATCGATGTACTCGTCATACATCCGATGGCATGATACATTGCCTTTTGTTGTGTGCAAGTCTGTATTCATCGCTGTTCGAAAATTTCATTCAACAGATAGCGGGTGATCCGCATACGCCGGGGCCTGGACAGCACCCAGTTGAACACCGCTGCGATCGGTGCGATCACAACGGCAAGCGTTATTACGTGTGCCATAGCTGAATTGGTTATTTGACAACTCGTTGTTTGATAATGATGCTGCCGATACGGCCGCATACATAGTTGTCGTAGAACTCCGTAACGGCACGTCCTATGGCCATCAATGGATGGAGCTCATCATAGACGCGAGATACCTCGACCTTGTGATCGTCGAGTGTTGTGCCGCTAATATTAACAAGATAGGTTTCGGGATGCTCTGAAAAGCCAACTCGAAAGAGATGAGTTCTGTACAGATACTTGTAATGGATTTGTTGCTGTACGTCGAATACAGCCGGAGTAAGGGTACTGTTATTCACCTTACTACTCGTGTCGGTCTTTGGCATTTAATTGAACACAAGTTAGTTTAACAAAAATATACAAAAAGAGAGACGCGCCCCCTAATCTCGCCAAAGACCCACGACTACGTAGAGTAGAAGTGCAACAGGGACACGCCTCAAATAGCGTTCGTATGTACTTGTAATCACGTTACCGTGAGTCTTTGGCAAGGCAAATATACGAAATCATTTTTTATCTTGCAATAACAAATAAGAAAAAGGCATCGAAATCGACACCTTTTCAAAGTTGATGTAGGAATTTACTATGATTCGAACATCTCGTGAAACTTGACTATTCTGTATGCAACGGGCTTATTTTGTGACGTTTCCACTTTAACGTCCACCACATATACCGAGGTTAGTGGATTGTCTTCTCCGTACAACATCATCCGCTTTATATTTTCATCGTCAAACAATACTTTCATTGCATGACCCGGGAAAATACTATCAATAACACCTCTGTTCTTGGCATTGTTTTTTATGTCGCTGCTGGCCTGCTGCCATGTCATTAGCACATTCTTGTGGATGTCGGTTTGCTCGTGTGCCGATAGTTTATCTATTTCTTTCCTTATGGCATTTTGTATTGCATTAGATTCAATGCTATCCACTTGCAATCCGACGTTTATATTTCCATTGATATATGTCCCAATATTGATTACAGCTCCATTATCCGCCGCAATCGGATTTACTAAATTGCCGAAGTCTCGGCAGTCGGAAATCGTCAAGCCCGGATTATCAGCTCTTTTCCCTAAAAAGTATTTTATCGCATCTTTGCAATATCCGACAAAACCAATGATGGAATTGGCATTTTCCATAAACGGCAACACGGCAACTGCCAGAGTATCGATAAGCTCCACGATAACGCTCCCATGCCGAATCTCTTTAACATATAGCTTTGCATCGCTGTTTATGTTTTGTTCGGGATGCTTTTTGAGGTAAGCCACATACTGATTATTCAACGCGACGAGAGAACTTGTTAAATCCAGCAGTTCCATCGGTTGCGTATCCTCAATATGAATATGTAGCCTAATATCCTGCATAACATCTGAGTTATTCATATTTCCAAAGATACGAAAGTTTTTCATTATGCAAAAAACATACTTTTATTATGCCGACTATGAGAAAATTACGATAAGTCCTATCGAATTTCTACCCGATAGACACGGGGTCGGTTTTGGAGTTTATATGCCCGGCGGCGGGACTTGTCGATCATCCGGCGCACCTTGCTCTTGAGGCGGTACCACGCACGCCAGAGGCGGCCCGCAAGCGTGCCCCACAGACTTTTGACTGTGCTTTCGGAAAAGAAGGTTTGCATGTTGGTAAAGATTTACTTGTGGATGATATTTGCTGTTATTCTGCTGCTTCGACAAACTCGCCGCCTTTCAGTTGATAGAAAACATCCTCCTTGAGCGATTTCCCATCGATCTGTGCAGACCTTACGCACACTGGTTTCAGATCCTCGCCATATTCAGCGAGGGTAATCCAGCTACCTTTCTTTGCCTTTATTTTTGAATCTATACCTATGGCTGCTACAACAGCATTGTTACCTTCGCTTTCGATCTTTGCGAGGTAGCCCGAGGAGCCGATCTTTGCGTCGTCGCCCGAGGAGCCGATCTTTGCGAGGTAGCCCGAGGAGCCGATCTGTGCGAGGTAGCCCGAGGAGCCGATCTTTGCGTCGTCGCCCGAGGAGCCGATCTTTGCGAGGTCGCCCGAGGAGCCGATCTGTGCGCCGTAGCCCGAGGAGCCGATCTTTGCGCCGTAGCCCGAGGAGCCGATCTGTGCGCCGTAGCCCGAGGAGCCGATCTTTGCGAGGTAGCCCGAGGAGCCGATCTTTGCGAGGTCGCCCGAGGAGCCGATCTGTGCGAGGTAGCCCGAGGAGCCGATCTGTGCGAGGTAGCCCGAGGAGCCGATCTTTGCGTCGTCGCCCGAGGAGCCGATCTTTGCGAGGTCGCCCGAGGAGCCGATCTGTGCGCCGTAGCCCGAGGAGCCGATCTTTGCGCCGTAGCCCGAGGAGCCGATCTTTGCGAGGTCGCCCGAGGAGCCGATCTGTGCGAGGTAGCCCGAGGAGCCGATCTGTGCGAGGTAGCCCGAGGAGCCGATCTTTGCGTCGTCGCCCGAGGAGCCGATCTTTGCGAGGTCGCCCGAGGAGCCGATCTGTGCGCCGTAGCCCGAGGAGCCGATCTTTGCGCCGTAGCCCGAGGAGCCGATCTTTGCGTCGTCGCCCGAATTAACATTGTCGGTCGGACCCTCTTTGATGCACTTCTCGTAAATGAAATCTATACCAGCTTTAATGAATCCTTTGAAATCGAGTTTTGCCCCGATGTGAATCTTTGTCGTCGCCGTTTTATCCGAGTCGGAATGACATCGCCCCAAAGCTGTTACATGATGCACAGGGATGAACTTGCATTCATCATCCAGCATATCACGATAGCTAAGGACAGAGAACGGTGATTCGCAGAAATGAAAGCCTCGATTACAAACTTTCAACTCAACATCCTCTTCGTAAGTCTTGCCCTCCTCGAATTTGAAGCCCAGGCAGGTCATATCTGCATTGAACCCTTTAAATCCATCGATATGTTTTTCTTCGCCGAACTCTTGCGGAAGCACCACGTTATCGCCGAACGAGACGCTTTTGAATACTTCCACAATCTCTTCGACCGAGAATCCAGCGATGCCGCATCCGATCTTGGTTACATAGAAAACCTTATCGGTATTGTACCGTGTATAGTCTGCGAATCTCCGTACCGATCGCGTCAATTCCTCGGTAGACACCTTGTCCATCTGTTCATCGAGCGTAGGGATAGCGTAGGACTGGCCCTGTAAGCCCTCGCCGTGCCCCATGATCGCGCCGAACTTCTCGACCGCGACACGAGCTGCGCCGCCAACGTGGTTACCGGCCTTATTACTGCCGAATACAAAGACCTCGTTCTGTTTTAATTTGGAAATGTTCTCTGGGGTAAATACTTTGTTTGACATTGCACGTAAATTGTTTTGATTAAAATTTGCACCCTGTCGTCATCGAAGACCACGACTGAATCGCAGGGTATATCGCTACCGGCTCCCCGAATTGCTCCGGATCGTCGCCTGCTTTTTGGTATTGATCGGCCTAATATCCGCCCTTCTGCGCCAAGTCGCTCGCCGGGTTTTACATCCCTTCGGATGGTTCTCGTATTTCAATGAACCGCTTATTCGTTCAAACCTTTCTACCTTGCGGCCGGGGTTTATGGCAGGTTAGGACCCCTACGGCTTTCGTGCCGTCCTTTGGTGCCCGCATCGGGACATTCAACCCGATACGGACTTTGAAAATCCGCGCCCGGAAATGGCAAACTCAACTAATCTCAACTCTTAACTTTACTCGAATGAAAGAACTTGGGCGCGGATAGTGCTCGGTTGATCCACTACCAGGGCCGACCAGTACAGCATAGAAGTACATATTAGTCACTGGTTCGGTAGTAGCCTATCTGTCATTTTATTTGCAGTTAGCACTTTCGGCGATACGCGCAGCTGCAACGGCCCGTCTGTCCTCCGGCAAAGTCGTACGGGATTCGATCCAAGCAAGAAGCTCCTTTTTGGAAAACACCGTGCGGCGTCCAATTTTCTTAAATGGGATCTTTTTTAGAAAAACCCAATTATAAATCGTCGAACGGGTGGTCGGGATACCTTGCTCCGCAATAAACCGCACGGCTTCTTCAACCGACAAATTGTCGATTTCTACCGGTTCATTCTTACGCCTGAAATCGGCGAGCTTCGGCAGAATCGCCGCCACTTCGTCAGCGACAATAGAGCGCAATTCTGCGGGAGTGGTAATAATAATTGGCTCGTTCATAATGCTTTATATTGATTAGGGAGTGCGGCCAGATTCGAACTGGCAAACATTCCACGTCTGGAATGCCTTTCAATCGGTTAGCTTCTGTTTGAACATCTGCGCTCTTCAGGGTGTACTGTCCATTAAGCGCATCGTGAGTACACTTGGTCTTTACCACTAATCGATTCGTAATACCATTCTACCACGCACTCTTTGTCGTTATTTGTCCTCCTTCTTCATTCGCAGCCGCTCAACGGGCACGCCCTTCAACTTGGCGATCTCGTCCATCGTCACCTCGACAATCTCCTCCTCAGGAGCAGGATCGACGATGAGGCGGAAACCATCCTCGTATAGCTCATCGCAGGTGTAGTTAGTTAAAGCTCTCCTTGTATCGATAAATTTGCCCACTATGAGTTCTCCGAAGCGGAAGATAACCTCTATAGTTCGGGATGATCCGTCTTTTTTTCTGAGTCGATCCCCCACCTGCCAATCCTTGTAGGCTTCGATCTCTTCGGCGGTTATAGGAATAAACCGGAAATCGGTGACCCTGACATTGGGATGAGCAAAATCTGCTTCGGTTCCAGAGTAAACACACCATGCATATTTATATCCTTTTTTGTCGATGCTGTGAGACCCATTTTTTTCATTTTGGCATAAATACACACATTCATCTACCACTCGAATTATCCCTGTGGCAAGAGTACCATCAATCTTACACCGGAACCTCCGGCCTTCGCAGCTAAGTAAATCTTTCAGCACATTCTTTTTTATTGGTTTAATACTTTCAATCGGCCGGAGCAAATCCTCCGACATTTGGTCTATGATCTTTTCAATATCTTCCCACACGAACGCCACCAGCCGGTCTGTGATATTTGTAATATCTTCCGTCATGAGCGCCAAGTGTTTGCATGTTTTCTCGGTCGCTTGGCGTTCCCGCCACCATCGCCACGGAGTTTTCATAACTTATCCTTGTATTGGATTGCGAACTCAGCCAACGAATGTACCTCGGCCTTACGGAAGGCGTCGCGCTTCGTTGTGCGCACCGTCTCGGGCGATATGTAAAGCATATCCGCGATCTCTTCATCGCCCATCCCCTCCATATAGAGTTTCATCACTTCCTTCTGCCGCTCGGTCAATCGGGTATCGAAATCGGGGCTACATATAATGCCGGCATACTTGCATTCGCCTTTGATCGGACAACTCACATCCTCGAAGGTGAAGCGCCCCATCCCGTCGATGTCCTGCCTGTTGTCCAACCGTCCGAAATTGCAGCGAATAAAACGGTGGCAGATCAGGAACCGGTAGTAGTTCACGTTTGCACGGCTCTTGCGGTAAATCTCGGCGAGAGCCTTGAATGCTTTCGGATATTCGGTCTCGATGCGGGTAAACAATGCCCCTGTCAGCATCTTGTCTTCGGGCTGGTAAGTATGGACGCCTTCGGTATCGCGTACCATTACCCCTCCCTCGGGATCGTTGAAAAACTCTATATTGCGGATCGTTTGCATATGATGTATTAGTACCGATTCAACCATTCTAATTCCGTCCCGACCCAATAACTGCCGCTCGTACATTTATACGCATGATAAAATCGGGCATCAGTACCGAGTGTTGCGATATATCGTTCTGCCGCACACTTCGTCTTGTGAAATCTTTTAATGCGTTTCATATTATCTATCTGTTGTAAAACTCCCCCGGGAAGAGATTGTCCGCTGTCCAGCTGTTGTCGCCCGAATGACGGCGGATGATCTTGGCAAGTTCTCGTCGCTTCAGTATATCAGGCCGGACGTTGCCTACGCGGTAGTTCCATAATTGAGTGTCGCTTCGAATACCGATAGCCTGCTTGCAAGTATCACAAAGTCGCTTGCGTTCTTCAAGGTTAGTGATACTTTGAACATACCGTTCGAAGGGTAAAAGCAATGCTACAGCATTGTTACCTCTTGATTTTTCGCTATTTGTAATTAAATTTGTCATACAATAATTGAATTACAATGCAAATATACTAAAATATTTTAGCACAACAATAAAATATCAAAGTATTCTATATTGGAAATATTTATACTTATATGTAGTATTATAAAAATATCGCGACATGAATGAAGATTTGAAACATAAAGCCATAAACCTACTTAAAGAATTGGGCTATACGGCATATCGTATATCGCAGGACACGGGATTATCCCAATCGATTATAGGTCAATGGTTAAGTGGCAAGGTAGAGCCGAGTGAAGCAAATGCTAAATACATACTACTATATTATAGTAATCGCGAACCCTCTATTTCAAGTATGGAAGATCAAAAATTCATCTCGTTTTTCGAGAAAAGAGATCGGCAATACGAAATAATATTGACCCAAAATTCAGAAATCATCCGTCAAAACGGAGAAATACTACAACGCGTGCTCAAATATATAGACGATAATAATTCAAAATAAACCAACTCTATGGACTTTAAAGACGAACTTCTAATCCTTGCTGAGCGCGTCGGCAAACTCAAAGACAATGTAAAGACGGAGGAGGCAACAAAGACCTCATTTGTCCTCCCGTTCTTGCAAGCACTCGGCTACGATATTTTCAATCCGGAAGAGGTTACACCCGAATGTATTTGCGACTATGGAACGAAGAAAGGCGAAAAAATCGACTATACCGTATGTATGGACGGCGAGCCGATCATGCTAATTGAGTGTAAACATTGGTCGGCTGACTTAAGCAAATACAAGGCGCAACTATTCCGCTACTACCATGTATCGCAGGCCAAATTTGGAGTACTAACGAATGGAATCAACTATCAGTTCTATACAGATCTGGACACTCCTAACAAAATGGACGATAAGCCGTTCTTTGAGATAGATATGCTTAACTTAAAGGATAGCCATATTGAGAAGTTGAAGCAATTCCGACATGACCAGTATAATACGTATATGATACTCAATTCCGCCACAGAAATGAAGTACATAAATGCGCTTCGGTCATTGATTGTCAAGGAAAGTAGTAATCCATCCGATTTATTTGTGAAATTTATGACTAAACAGGTTTATGACGGAGTGGTAACAAAGAACATCATTGACGAGTTCCGTCCGATGATTCAACGGGCATTTCAACAGTACACGAATGACTATATAAACGAAAGGCTTAAATCTGCCATTACGCCTGACGTTCCGTCGGTCGAGGTGTCCTCAAATGTCTCCACGGAGAAATCGGTTGCAAATGAAGAGGATATGCAAGATGGAAATAAGATAGTAACCACTGATGAAGAACTTATGGGATTCTACATCGTGCGAGCTATTCTCTGTAATACCGTTGATCTTGATCGGGTCGTAGATCGGGATGCGCAGTCATATTTCGCTATCCTTTTCGATGATAACAATCGAAAGCCTATTTGTCGCTTGCATTTCAACGGAGGGAAAAAGTATGTTGAAACGTTTGACGAGGAAAAGAAAGGAACAAAACATTTAATTACAGCACTTACTGACATTTACAAACTATCGGACCAACTCATATCAACCGTTAAATTTTATCTGAAATAAAGGAAGCCCCAAATCCGGCGGGAGAGGCCCGGCCCGCCGAAAATAGAACGTGGAACTAACTAAACAGCATATTGCATCTGGAAACCTTACTGCGGAAAGAAGATATAAAGGTCGCCGATAAACTGATGGAAGACCTTAATGTCCGGTATATATTATCCCAAGAGGATTATCAAGGGGTTCAATACAAGCGAATCATCGCCGTGCTATCCGAGAAAGGATATATTAAGGATGTTCACTCGCACATTCAGACAACAGACTACACTCCGTTATACTTTGATAACGGAGGGACAAAAGCTATATACCGCAAGCAACGACGAGGCAAGATTACGAATGCGATAAAATTCATCGGAATCGTAATCGCAGCCCTTGCCGGTATTATAACTATTTGGCAGTTTATCAATGACGTTATATACTCACTTGCGCATACGTGATATATCGTTCTCTATATGGCCCATACGATACTTAATATCATCAATATCCCTATATATGAGATAAACGCTTACGGCCAGTGCTACCAGCCCAATTCCAAGTACTAATAACATAACGGTATTTGTAAGATGAAAATTCGTAATTTAATAAGTCTATTTACACGCCTCTTCAATATCGGAAAACATCTGGCGCATTCGTTTATCGTGGGCTTTTATTATCTTGTTGAAGCGGTATTCGGATATAATTACCACGACAAACATAGTAATAAGGATAAACAAAATAAAAATCATAGCTTAAGCGTTTTTACAAACCTCGGAACTTTCGGCACAACTTCAAAAAAATAGGCTCATTATTTTGCGGGGGGGGGAATTTTGTAACTTTGCAGCATCTAACCAATACAATTTATGTTATGAAAAAATTTTTACTTTTGATGGCTGTTATTTGTGCAGTTACTTTTACGGGATGTGAAAAGGATGAGCAAGAATCGTTCAAGTTCGACATTGAGAATCTTTATGGCACATGGCAGGGAATTGCCATACAAAGTAACGGCGAATGGATAGATATAACCCAACCGCCACACACAAATCTTGCATTCTCTGTTGTATTTTATGAAAATGGTACATATTCGGGAAGCGGGTATTTTGGCAACGGTTCAGGAACATACAAAGCTGAAGGGGATATGATATATACTTATATAGACGGGGAAGAATTATACAGATACAAAGTACATTCTATCTCAAACGGAATTGCCGAAGTGTCTATGGGTGTAGCAGGAGATAATACAACACTGGAAATAAAACTTCAAAAAAAGTAATCAGATAGGATATATGTTTCAAAACAAAGGCGAGAATAAATCTCGCCTTTGTTATTCCCTACAAAATCATTATATTTGCATTGCTAAACTTCCATGCGATACAATATGTCCACAATATCGGATATATTGTATCTATCCATACAGTTTAATCTAACTGCGTCGAGTTCGGTAGCGGAAACGCCCGACGGCTTGCATGGAAGGCCGAGCAACTCGTAACGCAGTTTTTTATTGCTAAACATCCATGAAAAAGCGCATCGAACGTATGAGCCGCATCGAAGCGGCAAGTGTCCCAAATCAACAGGGAGAATTTAAGCCGAAAGGCAGTATCGAAATGTTCAACTCTAAAACCAAATAATCATGGAAACACGTTTCCAAGACAATGAGGACGATAGCTCCGAATTGTCCTGTTGGGAGTGTGTTGCAAGCCTAATATTCGCAATCGGATGCCTCACACTCACAACTCTCTCGCTAATTGACGTGGTAGAACTTGGGTCTGCCCATCCTTCATTGACAGAAGAACTTCCTTTTTGGAAAATCTTGACACTTGTTTTTGTCGCTTTCTTTATGGGGTTATGCGCTTTTGTTAATGTAGTAATCTTTTATGCCAACATAAAAGACGTTTTTATCGGCATCTATAATTTAATATTCAAAAAGCAAACTTATAAATTCAGAAAATAATATGGATAAGATGATGATTTTTCCAGAAGTGAATACGCAAGAGTTCGATTTCGACACTATGCTTGGCGACAACTCGTATTGCACGATGTGCGGTTTGCCCGTCAAGATCGACAAAGTGCTGCGCGATGTAACCCAGACCACCGTATTGGGCGTGAGTGGCACAATGGTCGTCCGAGGCGTGAAGATACGCGGCGTTTGGGATCCATATGGCAATATCATAGAGTGCCGAAAGACGCTTCAGCTTACCTCTCTCCGATGCTTGCTGGCCAATATCAACAACATCTTCTCCGATACTACCGAGGCAATGTTTCAGTTGGTAAGTGTTACGAACCCGCAATCCAAAGATTGACCTATGAACAAGCAAGTATATGTATCCAAGCGCAGCGACCTATCGTTAATCGGATCGGCTTTCGAAGCCGCAGGTTTCCGTTGTGTCCGGATCCGCACCGAATGCGAGGCCGAGCACCGCACAAAAGGTGGTGATCCCCGTCGGCACGGGATGCTGGTTCTCGACGGTGACCGCGTGATATTGGAGGTATTGCGGTCGAGACCGACTAAAAAAGATAATCAACTCACAATCCCGCCTCAATCATGAACCGAGAAAATGACATATCGAACCGTACCCTATTTTTGATTCGGTCGGTTTGAAATGATAAACAGAAAGCCGAGGGAACTCGGCTTTTTACATTCTCGCATCATATATCTTTTCTACATTCAGCTCCGTTCCGGTCAATGTAAAATATATATTCTGGAGCTGGTGCAGATACTTTATGGGCACATCCACATTGCAATCGTCGATTTCGTCTTCCACCTGCCAACAGAACCCTTCTTTTTTAGGAGATAAACATATCACACGGGGGATGATATAGTAGTCAAATCGTTGGTAACAGTCGCTAAATTCTTTCTCAAAGCCGCATTTTTCCAATAACGTTGGAGTCAAACGTATAGGCCTAACATCTCCTAATACTACTTTATCTAAAATCTCATGATAAAATCCGGCTTCCTTAATTAGCATCTCACCATGAAATAACGTCATGTCTGCACGCGTAATTTCTGCAATATACCCAATTCGCTCAAGATGGGAGTTATACACTAAATTGCCTATTCGAAATGATCGAATATTCAGAGACGGTTCCATATTACATTTCATATTCTAAAACGCATCGAATTCGATGCGTTTATTACTTTAGTTTCATTTGTGTTTTTAAGTTGAGAACTATTTATTCCTCCTCGTTTGAGGTGTCGCATGTAATCGGTTTCGTCGATTTTACCGCTGAAGTAAGGTGCGCTGTTTCGGGTGGCGGATTGTCGGGCAACGTTCCGAGGTATTGCCGAGCGTTGAGGGGTGATACGACAGAGTGTCCGAGTTGGCTTTCGAGTTGTTGTCGGGCAACTTTAGCTACTGTACCGCCCCGTTTGGCGACGTTGGCGTTGGCCTTGAAACCTATTGGATTTTCGTTTCGGGAAAGTTCGGTAGCAGAGGCCTCGGCCAATGAGTTCAACAGCAGTTCGACATTGGTCATATTATCCCGCAGGTTCTCCTTTTTCAACCCCTTGTAACGTTTGTAGGCTTTCGTGGTACGTCCGGCCCACTCCTTCGTGATAATGTCCGTAAGGGTGGCATATTGCGTTCCATCAACGCCCCCGCGTTTCCACTCGTCAGTGAGAAGTTTACGGACTTCGATACTTTTCAAGCGTTGGTTAATCCATGTATCCGAATATCCAAGGCGTTTATAATCGGCTACGGCCTGCTCAATAGATAACTCAGGGTCTTGCATTTGGTCGAGGCGGTCGCTTGCCACCTGCGCCATCCATTGCTTGAAAGGCTCGGCTTTCTGTGACGGAATCGACTGGATAATCCGCAGGACGGTTTTCACATCTCCGGCCAGCGTCTTGCGCATCACTCCCGTTTCTGACCTCATGGCTATCTGGGGACAATTTGTCCCCACGAACGAGGCGAGCGCTTCATCCCGCTTGCGCATCTTCTTGAAATAATCGGTCGGATTCACGGTGTCCGTCAGAGCGGAGATCACGTCGAGAACGGAAAAATACCACGTCTCCGTCCGCTCGTCCCAAACGGTGCGCACCTTGCGGTCCTCGAACAACTGTATGGCCTGCTTTTGTGTCATAGGAATGTAGTTTTATTTATTCCTTTTCTTTTACCTCCAGCACCGTCCCGCACTTCGGGCAGGTGATTGTGTTCGTCGGGTACGTTGCTACTCTTCCGCCTTTTGCTCCGCTTGTTGGAATCCAATTTTGCGGGCGGGTTTGCGTGCCTGCGGTATCTTGACCGACAACGCCGCAATAGCGTTGTAGATATTATCAAGCTCCTTGCGCATATCTTCCGACAGATCGCTGACCGCCTCGGCATTGTCGGCGTCCACCCGCTCCAGTAACGCCAGTTTCGCCCGAATTTCGGCCAACTCGGCCGTTACTGTCGTCGTGGTCGTGATGTAGTTCCGCATCGCTACGAAAGCACGCATAATAGCGATACTTACTTGTATGGCAACGGAGCTTTTCAAAACAGCCGATAACATAGAAACGCCTTGCTCGGTAAACGCATAGGGGTTGCGGCGTAAACCCATCGTGATGGAATTGGTTATCACAATTTGTGATTTCCAATTTTCAGTTTCGGCATCTGTCAGTTGAAACATGAAATCGGGCGGAAAGCGTTCGATATTACGCTTTACCGCTTGATTGAGAGCGCTTGTTGTTACTTGGTACAATTCCGCCAAATCACGGTCCAGCATCACCCGCTGGCCTCGTATTTCGTAAATTTTGCTTTGGATGGGTTGCAGTTCCATATCGTCGTGTCGCTGTGGTTATTCCACCTTTATGGTTATCAATTTCCCGCAATGCAGGCAGGTCTTATTTTCGGTGTTTGATTTCGGATTCCAGCTCCTTTAACTGTTCCATATCCTCCCGATCGGCTTCGATTGCGGCCTTACGTTTTCTGCGGGCGTTGAACTCTTCATAAACCTGGTAGGCGAATGCGTCTTTTTGCTCTTTGCCAACCGTACCGGCATTGGGTAAAAGGGGCTGATCGTTCGATACCAGAATTTTATCTACGTTCTCCCTCCAAAATCCCATCGTAAGGTCTTTCCTGCTCTTTGCCCTGAACTCGGCTGTTTCGAGGAAGATCACAACCAACCGGTTCAAAGAATCGAGTTCGTCGTGTGTCAAGTAGTTTTTAGCAATAATAACGTCCTGCTTGCGTACTACGGCACCTTTCCAGGAGGTAAGCCCCATATTGGGAGCATTTGCATCGGCTCGTTGCATCACGATCTCCGCGGATGTATGTCCTGTTACGGCATAGAGGAGCTTATTTTGCGTTTCGGCATAAAACATTTGCGTAGCCTTGTCCGTCGTGTCGTAATCGCTGCTCAATGCAAACAGATCGCGCACCTTCTGATAAAATCGCTTTTCCGAGGCACGTATATCCCGAATGCGATCCAATAACTCGTCGAAATAGTCGGGGCGGCCGTCTGGGTTTTTCAGGCGCTCATCGTCGATAACGAAGCCTTTACGGAGATATTCGGCGAGATTGCGGTTTGCCCACTGGCGGAATTGCACGCCACGGATGGATCGGATGCGGAAACCTATTGCCAAAATCATTTCCAGTGAATAAAATTTTATTTGATACGATTTGCCGTTTGGGGCAACTGTTAAGTATTCCTTAATAGTTGATTCATCTGGTAACTCACCATCTTTTAATATGTTATTTATATGTTGGCTGATATTGGGAACAGAGGTGGCAAAAAGTTCTGCGATCTGTGCTTGATTGAGCCAAACGGAACCGTCGCGTGCTAATAAGGATACGCGACTTTTCCCATCCACCGAATTGTATAGGATCAACTCTTGCTCCATGATTATTTCCTTTCTTTGACCTCTAACACCGTACCGCATTTCGGACACATTATCGTGTTCGTCGGCTGAGGGGCGAAAAAATCCCCCACGTTACAGCCAATAGCAGCGGCGATACGTTCAAGCACTTCTACACTCGGATTCCCATTAATATGTTGGCTAAGTCCTACGGGTGTAATTCCCATTCTTTCGGCCACTTCTTTAACAGTTAAGCCGTTAGCTTTTATTGATCTCTTTATATCCATAGCTTTAAATGTTTGGTGTTGGTACAAATGTAGCTATAACTTTATTTTTCTACAAAAATAATAGCAAAAACTTTAATTTTTATTTGCATAATTAAATTTATAGCTTTATATTTGCATCAGAAAATAAAACCAATAGCTATAATAACTATGACAACGGCAACCTATACCACGATGCAAAACCTCGCCAAGCAGGCGGCAGCGTACATTACGAAGCTCAACGGCGAAGCCGAGACCTTCGAGATCGAGAGTAACGGTATTACGGCCGTTATCGCATACGACGCCGAGATCGTCGAGGACAAGGGTGACTACTGGACGGCGCCGAGCTGGTCGATCGAGGACGAAACGGTAGCCGTTGAAGCAGTTTATGACGAGGACGGCGAAGAAGACAAAGAAGCTGCTGACTGGTTGAAGAAAATGTTGAACTAACAAATAAAAACAATAGAACTATGAACGCATTTGCATTTAAAGTGATCGACGCGATCAACAGAGAAGGTATTGGCAATGAGGCATGGGGCCTTGTTGAAGAGGTAGATGACACCGTAGCCTATTTCGGCACAAGAGAAGAAATCGAACTGAAAGGCCAGTGGGCGTACGTCTATGCAGATAAAAACGACTTCTTCGGATACATCGACAAAGTCGAACCGACGAGAGTTCTACACGTTGAAGATTGCCAGTTGCTGCTTTACAAACTCGATTAAAAAGCCGTTCGGGCGGCTATAAACAGACCTCAGGCCCGAAGCGTGGCGGCACCTGCCGCCGGTGGTAAAAATGAAAGATATGAAAGACATAAAAATTGGCGACCCGGTGAGATTCGGACGCAATACTGGTGAATATCGAGGACAGTTCGATAAACTGAATATCGCAATGGTACTCGTTGGCAATAGGCTGTATTATGTTACATTTGAAAAAATTGAAAAGCTATGAAGACAAGAAAATCCTTCAAGGTGAACAGAGAGGCTGCGATCAAAATCGCAATGAACACAAACGGCATATCACGAGAGATCGCCAAGAAATACACAGACAGCGAGTTGAAAGAGTGCTTGCGACTACTCAAACTAAAAACCAACTTTTAACCTATATAACAATGAAACGAACCGACCTTTCCATCATCATGCGCACGGCGTGGCAGATGTGCCGCGCGACGGGTGTAACCTTTGCTGAGTGTCTGCATAAGGCATGGCAGGTGTTCAAATTGAAGATAAAGATGCGCGCGGGCATCGTGCAGTTCTTCTACCTCAAATCGAGTACGGGTGAATTGCGACAGGCATTCGGTACGCTTAAGGACGACTTATGCCCCGAAACAAAAGGTGACGACCGTAAGCCTAACAAACACCTCGTAACCTATTACGATACGGTTGCCGAGGGCTGGCGGTCATTCAGAATGTTCAACTTTGTAAAAGTTATATAATATATGAAACCAACGATGTACGTAGAAAAACGCAGCGATTTGACATTACTCAAAAAGGCATTCGAATTGACGGACGCGACATGTCACCGCACGCGGCTGAAGTGTGGGTGTAAAGCCTACAAAGGTGCAGACAACAATCGCGACGGCCTATTGATCGTCAAATATGACGCAGTAGTGCTTGAGATTATCCGCTGCAAAGGGTGTGTGAAGAAAAGACCTTAAAAATTGCAGCTCTCAATAAAAAATCGTATTTTTAATAAATAATTCAATAGTAAGATTTGCATAATGTGCCGAACGTGTCCACTTTTGCATCGAACAGATATATGCGGGGTAGTGCAGAGGTTACCACGGCGGGTTAGTGTCCCGCAGGCGCAAGTTCGATTCTTGCCCCCGCTACTAATGAAATTTACGGCTATGAAAATTTTAACGCTTATCATCAAACAAAAATGGTTCGACGCCATTTTGTCGGGTGAAAAAACGGTCGAGACCCGCGAAGTACGCCCGACCAACACGAAATACATTTCATACCGAGACAACAACACAGGCAAAGTCTACAAGAAAGACAGTGACGTGCCCGAATCGGCGTGGGACAGCGAGAAGGGCGTTGATACGGTTATCAACCACTACGATGCCATACAGTTCTGGGTAGGTTACGAAAAGAATCGCCCCGGCGCGCTGGTCGAAGTCAAAGGCGTCGAGCTGGTAGATGTTTGCGACGAAGAGACGAAAGAGCCGATTGTGTACGAGCACAACGGTAACGAATATACCATGACCGAGATCGACTACCACCTCGGCAAGGTAATCGAGAAAATGAATTGTTAAACCCTTAAAATCATTGCTGCACTCGAAGACGAAGACAAAAAACAGCAACTCAGCTTGACGCGCAATACAGCCGTATAACGAGTGAATTGCGACGCCGCACGCCTAATCCTGCTGTAGGATTAAGTAGCCTCGCAAATATGGGTGGCCGAAATGGTGTTATTGCGAATAGGTATGCAAGGGCGACCAGTGCATATACAAGAGCTAGGCAATCTGCCGCCCGAGGCCTTTCCGTAGGTTAAATCATATTGTCAAACTTCTAAAATTCAAGCTGCACTCGAAATTCAGTAAGAAATCGAATCAATCGGACGACAGGCGCTAGCCGTGTTCGTTATCGTGCAGTAGGCGGTCGTGCGACGAATCGTGCCGGTCGTGCACGCGACATTCGCGCCGCCTTTGGCATGGCAACAGGTTAATCATGACCCCGATAGACCATGCAAACGAAGTGATTGCCTCTGTCCGTCAAAAAACGGACAGGGCGATCCTTTTTTATTCATGTGGCAAAGACAGCGAGGTATTGCTCGACCTAATGGCTCCGCACTTCAAAGAGATCGTTTGCGTGTTCATGTATTTCGTCAAGGGCCTCGACCACATTGACAACTATTTGCGAGCAGTCAAAGCTCGTTATGCCAATGTTACCATACTGCAAGTCCCCCATTGGACGTTGACGCGTGTTTTGCGTTGTGGGCTATACTGCATTCCTAACCCCAATGTAAAGCTGTTATCGTTGAAAGACGTTGATGAATCCGTCCGGATGAAGACGGGAATATCTTACTCTTTCTATGGAATGAAGCAGTCGGACGGAATGAATCGCTGTCTTATGTTGCGCGGATACGAGAACGAAGCTATAAGCAATACGAACAAGGTATATCCTCTATCCAAGTGGAAGAAATCGGACGTCATGGCCTACATCAAGGCAAAGAAACTGCCTGAACCCATATCCTACAACAAGAACAAATCGCAAGGTCTGACGTTTTTGCCGGAGGTATTCGATTACCTCCGCCGGCATTATCCGCAAGACCTCGAAAAGATTTACAAAGTATTCCCCTTATCCCGAAATATATTACTGCGATATGACGAAGAGAAAAGAGCAGCAGCCCAAATACAAGCAAAGTGAAACGGTCGTAATCAAGCGATCACAAATCAACTTTGCTCCATACAATCCACGCAAAGAAGACCCTGAAGTCATCAAGAAGCTCAAAAAGAACTTTAAAACTGTCGGCTATCTGGGCGGTATCGTATGGAATCAGTTGTCATCTTATCTGGTTTCAGGGCACAAGCGCGTACAGACGCTTGACATCATCAACAATTACGACGGGACACCTGAAACGGATTATGAGATCAAGGTAGAAGCTGTAGAGTTAGACGACAAGACAGAGCGCGAACAAAATATCTTCATGAACTCGCCCTCCGCAATGGGAGAATTCGACATGGAGAAAATAAAAGTACTTGTACCGGAAATAGACTATAAAGCCGCTGGCCTTTCTGAAGCAGACATGAACATATACGGTATATCCGTCATGCAGGACGAAATAAGTTCAGAACTGTCTGATACGTTAGGTGATTTCGAAGAGATACAACGACCGTTTGAGGAACGCAAGGCCGCGGTAAAGGAGATGAAAGAACAGATTCGTCAACAGGCAGAGCAAAAAGCGGAAGACATCGAATCCTATGTAATGCTCAACTTTAAGTCTTATAGGGCGAAATCATCATTCATGCTTCGGTTCGGGTTCAGGCCAGACGACAAAATAATCCCCGGCGAAATGTTCTCGGATATGGTTGAACGGGTCGAATAACGACAAAAACGACAGTATAAAAAATGGCAATGCCCTCCAAAAAACCGAAATTAGATACCTTTCGCAAGGTTGCAAATGCTTGCGGCGGTATTTTGTCAGACATAGCTGCTAATTTAGGTGTAGAGCGTAGCACAATTTACACATGGTGCAATGATGATGAGCAATTCGCCCAAGCCCTCGAAGATTCCCGTGAACGGTTCGTTGATTTGGCCGAAAGCAACCTGCGTAAATTGGTTGCCGGCGTTCCGGCCATCGAAAAGGACGAGAATGGCGAAAAGAGATTTGCCGGTTGGATCGAACGTCCCTCCGAAACAGCGATCATTTTCACTCTCAAAACACGCGGAAAAAAACGGGGATATGTAGAACGTCAAGAGGTTACAGGAGCAGATGGTGCCGAACTTATTCCACCTCGCACTCTCTCTCCCGAAGAGGCAAGACAATATGGGTTAAAACTTAACGAAGAGTATTAACGCACTACTCCGATTCGCGACATAGACATAGAGCGTACCTTCTGTCTTTCCGGTATGCTGAATTTCACCCGTTACATGTTCAAGCATAAGACGGGGATGCGGTTTATTGTCGGCGATCATCATCGCAAAATATGCGAAGCTCTTGACAAAGTCGTCCGTGGCGAAATAAAGCGTCTTATTATCAATATTGCGCCACGATATGGCAAGACCGAACTTGTCTCTAAGAACTTCATCGCCTACGGGCTGGCGTTAAACCCCCGCAGTAAGTTCATACACCTATCATACTCCGATGATCTTGTTCTCGACAACTCGAAAGAGATCAATGAAACGGTACAATCAGACTACTACCAGCGGCTTTTCCCTGAAGTAGTCGTCGAAAGCAAGAATGCTAAAAAGTGGTATACATCCGTCGGAGGCGGACTGTATGCCGTGAGTGCGGCGGGGCAAGTTACAGGATTCGGAGCAGGTCAAGTAGATGATCCCGATGGGGAACGGCGCGAAATAGGCGATTTCATACCTGCATGGGAAAGCGATTTTGCTGGGGCTATCGTTATCGACGACCCGATCAAACCGGAAGATGCACTATCCGAAACGATCCGCGAGCGGGTGAACAATCGCTTTGAATCGACTATCCGCAACCGCGTGAACTCGCGCAATACGCCTATCATAATCATTATGCAACGGCTCCATGAGCACGATCTATGCGGCTATCTTCAGGAGATCGAGCCGGAGGAATGGACGGTACTTTCGTTGCCCTGCATCTGGCATGACGAAAACGGACAGGAACAGCCTCTCTGGGAATTTAAGCATACGCTGGAGGAACTGCACAAAATCGAGAGATCGAACTCATTTGTCTTTGAAACGCAATATATGCAGAACCCGAAGCCGCTGGAAGGTTTGATGTATGGAGAGTTTAAGACATACGACATAATTCCATATGCAGCATCTATGAAGCGAAAGAACTACACGGATACCGCTGATACCGGCAGTGACTATCTGTGTTCTATTTGCTATACGGAAACTCCCATCGGCAATTTCGTGACGGACATTTTATATACACAGAAACCGATGGAATATACCGAGCCGGCAACAGCCGAGATGCTGTCCCGAAACAAGACGGAGATCTGCTACGTCGAGAGCAACAATGGCGGCAGGTCTTTCGGGCGCAATGTTGAGGCGCAGTGCCGAATAATCGGTAACAACTTTACATCGTTCAACCCATTTACGCAGACCGCCAACAAAAGGGTGCGTATTTTCACGCGATCGAATGAAGTGCAAAACCTTATTTATTTTCCGACCGGATGGGAGCACAAATGGCCGGAGTTCGCCTCGCATGTCAAATCATACCGTAAGCAGCAGGAGTTCAACAGCCATGACGACGCCGAAGATGCCCTGACCGGAGTAATCGAAAAGCGGGGGTATTTCAACAATGAAGAAGATTTAGACAAAGAGGATTTAGGAATTTGGTAAAAAGTACGGATATGGGATTTATAGACAACCTACTCAATGCGATACGCAATAAATATCTGAATGCAACCGGTGCAGAACGTGATCTGCTTACGCTTATCAAGGACAAAGACATTACACAGGCTCAAACACTTATGCAGAATCGCGATACGGAGGTTTTGCAGGCGATTCAGGAATATAACCCCGAACTCCACCGTATTATGCGAAAGGCCGATAAGATGCGGAAAGGCCAGGAGCCTTATCGTACCGAGAAGTTGCCTCGTGCACGACAGAAGTACATCAATGAGGTGGAACTATTCTTTCTGCTCGGGAATCCGATACGATGGAAGAAGGTGAACAACGAAGGTTCGGACGAGGCTTTCGAAGCATATAATCAATTTTTGCAAGATACACGATTCAACGTTTCCATGCGTAAAGCAAAACGCATTGCGGGAGCAGAAACTGAATGTGCCAAGCTCTACCACATCTATCGGGACGAGAATTTCCAACCGCAGGTAAAAGTTGTGGTAATTTGCAAGTCGAAAGGATACACCCTACGTCCATTATTCGACCTATACGAGAACCTCATTGCATTCGGGTATGGGTACTACCTTAAAGAGGGGACATCAACTATCGAGCATTTCGATATTCAAACACCTGATACGATCTACCGATGCAAACGAGGATCTCTTAATTGGGAGGTTATTGCAACTCCCAATCCAACCGGAAAAATCAATGTTATCTACTACCGACAGGATAAAGCGTGGGGAGGCCTCAACCCCCGCATAGACCGCGAGGAGGATATAGACAGCAAAATATCCGACACAAATAACTATTTCGCAGACCCTATCGCCGCAGCAACGGGCGATGTCGTAGATTTTTTGAAAGGTCGAGCCGACAAGCCCGGGAAAATGATTCGGATGACCGGAGCGGATTCAAAATTCGAGTACATCAATCCACCGACCTCTTCCGAGACGCAGCAACGGGAAAAGGAAGACCTCGCGCAGTCCATCTTGTTCGACACTTTCACGCCCGAGTTTACACCCGAGAAAATGGCTGGGCTGGGAACTTTGTCGGGCGAAGCGATCAAACGCGCGATGGTACTGGGATATATCAAGCGCGAAAATAATAAAGAGATATACGACATAGCCGTAGATAGGGAGAAAAATCTTATTCTCGCTATTATGATGAATGTAACCCATATTCATTTGCGTCCTGATTTGGCTGCGCTCAAAATAGAACACGAATTTGCCGAACCGTTCAATGAAGATGTCACCGCACGTTGGGCGGCTATAGGCCGTGCTGTGCAGGATGGCGTTATGTCGCTGGAAAAGGGCGTTGAACTAATGGGAACGGCCGATGATGTTACCGCTGAAATCGAGCGAATAAAGCAAGCGAAGGCAGAGGCATCTATGAACAATATTATAGAGCCAACATTCTAATTCGAAACGATGCCCGGATTGAATTTGAAAGCCGCCCAATGGGAGCAACAGCATAAAACGCATGTCGAAGAATATCTACGACAGATAGAGGCTTTGTATGATGTGGCCTCGGATGAATTGATTCGACTGGGAATGGGATATAAATATCAACCCAATACGGGGCGATTGTTCGCCTTCTCATCAAACAAAAGCCGTAGTAAACAAGCCGATGCCTCGTTATCTTCATTCCGAAATAAGTTGTCCACTATAATTACAGCGGGGATCACTTCGGAATGGTTTTTTGCCAACGACAAGAACGATTCATGGGTAAAACAACTATTCGACAATCCGAAAAAAGGATGGATGCTTCACAATCTCGGTGCACTTGAGGCATTTCAACGTAGAACAACTTACGGGCATAATTTATCCGAAAGAGTTTGGAGTATCGCCAAGCAGTTCGAACGGCACATAGAATTATCCTTATCTATAGGTATCAGCGAAGGCCGAAGCGCTGCCGATATAAGCCGTGATGTACGCGTCTATCTGAATGAGCCGGACAAACTATTTCGACGTGTCCGAAATGCGTTCGGCAATCTTACCCTGTCGAAAGTGGCGCAGGCTTATCACCCTGGGCAAGGCGTTTACCGGTCATCTTATCAGAATGCTATGCGTATGGCTCGCACCGAAATAAACAGCGCTTATCGTGAAGCCGACAGTATCCGCTGGCAACAACTTGATTTTATTGTCGGATATGAGGTAAAAACATCAAAATCGCACGTACAGTGGCTGGCAAAGTTCTGGTATCCGCGCTTCAAAAAAGGGCGTGCGCCGCTGGAAATATGTGACGCAATGGAGGGAAAATATCCGAAATCTTTCAAATTCATCGGGTGGCACCCGAACTGCAAGTGCTATGCAGTGCCAATTATAGCCAACGAGGGCACGGATAGGGATTTTTGGGAGGAACCGCTGAATGAGGTCAAGGATGTGCCCGACAACTTCAAACGATGGGTCGAGGACAACACCGAAAGAATCGAAAAGGCGAAGAATTTGCCGTATTTCATAGGGGAAAACAAAAAACACTTCAATGATTCGCTGTTCATCAATCGCGATGCCGTATAACTCTTGGCAAAAGCGCAGTACGTAGGGAATAAGTTGCAAGGTGTTGCATAAGGAGTTGAGGCAAAGTATGAGGCATCGTGCACGCCTATAAACTACAAAAGCAAGAATAGCATCGTTCGCAAGGTGAAACAGGAAAGGCAAAATCTATTAACACCAGGTTTCATCGTCCATTTGGCGGACATTCTCTCCGTCACTGTAAGCACTGTTCCAAAATGAAACACCCTTTGTCCGGCGAAATAGTGCGTCGGTTAGGCGTGAGGTTGTTGCTATTCACCACATCCAAGAGGAGAAATGCAGTAAAAACGGAATGACCGACGGAAATAAGATGTGCCCCGCCGATCATTCCAACTAAAATAACACGATATGACAAAGGTACTGCACTGCGGCGCATTATGCAAATAATCGTATTAAAAATTCGTCAGTAATGCAGCATTTTTCTCTCGTTCCTCTCGCTCGAAGCTGGCAAGGTAGTTTTCCGTCGTCTTCAGATCTTGGTGGCCGAGGCTTTCCGATATGTAGGCGATATTCGCCCCGGCACGCTTCAACACCGTAGCGAACGAATGACGCGCCGTATAGGTCGATATGTTCCCAATTTCGAGCTGCTCCCCGATCATCCGCATCCGTTTATTGATTAACCCGGTAGCGGCTATTGTTTTAGCGTGGCTCTGCACCGCATCCTCCGACCCGTCGAGAATTGGGAAAATAAAGTTATTCGGTGCTGGAGTATTACCCCAGCGGTCGATAATAGCTTGCATCTGGGGAACTACCGCGACCCGGATTTCCTTACGGGTCTTAGTCGTGCGCTCGGTCTTTTGACGCACGAAACAGATTTCACCGTCCACAATATCACGATACCGCAATTTCACGAAATCGGCGACGTTGATCCCGTTACACAAGTAGAGGAACAGCCAATAATCCCGGTATTTGGCCGTTGCTTCGTTCCCATCCTCATAGCGGGCGATCTGCCCGATCTGCTCCAGCGTTAAAGCCAATTTACGGCCCTCACCGGCCTGTATTTCATATTTCCCTCGGCCGAACGGGTATTGCGCGGGTTTAATCGCATCGCATCGACAAGCATCGTTCAATATGGCTCGTAAATGGCGCATGTGTATTCCGATCGTTGTACGGCTCTTACCTTCTCCGAGTAGAAAGCGCTCATAACGTCTTACCCAATCCACCGTTATAGATTCAAGAGCAATACGATCCCCGGCAAACCGCTCCAATCCCTGTATAACAACATTATAAACCAGCATTGACCCGATACGATCCTGCTCTTTTAATTCCGCTATTTTAGCCGCAAATGCACGGTTAAGAGTATCAACCCCCGAACGTTTCAATCGCTTGTTGAGGCTATCGAATGAAAAAATACCGTCGCGTGCCAATTCCTCAACAACCCCACGAACAATTTGGTAACTGCTTTCTATATCTTTACGAACGGCCACAAGGGCGCGAACCTTCGTTGTAGTCAGACCTTCCCACTCATCCAAGGTAAGGTCTTTGCCCGTCGGATAATAGCGACGATCCCGGCGATAGGTTACACGAATTTTTACGGGGCACTTTCCGTTCTTTTTCGGATGACTCGTATCTATTATGGGCGCAACTGTTATTCCGTCTTTTGAATAGTTCATTTGATAGGATAATTATTATTTCAACACACAATTTCGACACAAAAATACAAAAACAAACAAAAATAGATAAAAATAAACAAAATAAAATCGCCACATTTGGAAGCTTAAAACATTGATTTTCATATAAAAATTCAAACAACACATAATTATTCAAAAATATAATTATGGGACTGAAAATCCTTGCACCGCCGTGGGCTGAATTATCCTCCGCAGTCGGATAATTTCGGGGTTCTTTAATCGGAGATTAGACTATGAATGAATCATTAAACTAAAAGAATAAGAAGAATGAAAAAGAAGAGCAAGTACGGGAGAAATCCCAAGTTGAACCCGAAGACACACTGCGTGATGGTGCGCTTCGATGATGAGGAATGGAACAAGTTTCTCACGATGTACGAGGAATCAGAGGTGTACGCTAAAGCCGTCTTTCTCAAGGCACACTTCTTCGGGCAGAAGTTCAAGGTACTGAAGGTGGACAAGACGATGGTGGACTACACGACTAAACTGTCGGACTTTCACGCCCAGTTCCGTGCCATTGGTACGAACTACAATCAGGTAGTCAAAGAGCTACGCTGCCATTTTTCGGAGAAGAAGGCGATGGCGTTGCTTTACAAACTGGAGAGTTGTACCATTGATCTTGTGAAGTTGAGCAGGGAGATTGTGGAACTTTCAAGGGAGATGTACGCTAAGTGGGAGCAATCAAAATCCGACTGATATGGCATCAGTAAAGGTCAAGTTCCGTCCATCTACCGTAAACGGTAAGGAGGGCACACTCTACTATCAGGTCATTCACAACCGTGTGGTCAGACAGATAAACACCGAGTATAAACTTTTTGTTTCGGAATGGGACAGCCATTCCGAAACGGTTGTCTTGCATCATCTATTGACAGGACAAGAGAGGAACAACTACCTGCTTTCAATCGGTTCACGCATCAAGTGGGACAAGGACAGGCTGAACAAAATCATACACAAGTTATTTCAATCCGGCACATTCGTAACGGATGATGTAGTCATGCGCTTTCATGAAAACAGGCAAGAATTGTCATTCAACGCTTACATCAGCCAACAGATAGCGAGACTGAAACGCTTGGGCAAAATACGCACCTCAGAGACTTATACAGCTGCACTCAGAAGTTTTAACGGTTTTATAAATGGCAAGGATGTCTTGTTTGACCAGCTTAATGCGGATTTGTTGGCAGAGTACGAGGCTTATTTGAAAGGAAGGGGAAATACGCCCAATACTATATCCTTCTATATGCGTATTCTAAAAGCCGTCTATAACCGTGCGGTGGAAGATGGACTGACCGAGCAACGACATCCGTTCAAGTCCGTTTACACGGGAGTGGAGAAAACAATGAAGCGAGCCTTGTCGCTCAATGACATCAGACGTATCAAAGGACTGGACTTGTCATTGAAGCCCAATCTTGATTATGCCCGTGATATGTTCCTGTTCTGTTTCTACACAAGGGGAATGTCGTTCATCGACATGGCTTATCTGAGAAAGAAGGACTTGCAGAATGGTACTCTTTCCTATCGCAGACGTAAGACAGGACAGCAGTTGTTCATCAGATGGGAAAAGTGTATGCAAGAGATTCTTGACAAATATCCAGTAAACGAAACGGAATACCTCTTGCCCATCATTACAAAACGGGACGAAGATTATCGGAAGCAATACGCCAACGAACTTCACCGTGTGAACCATCTGTTGAAGAAAATTGGAAAGCAGTTGGATTTGCCAATACCATTAACTATGTATGTCGGTCGGCACTCGTGGGCAAGTATCGCCAAGAGCCGTAATGTGCCCATTTCTGTCATAAGCGAGGGAATGGGACATGATTCTGAGAACACTACACAGATTTATCTTGCATCGCTGGATACTACAGTAGTAGATAAAGCCAATAAAAGAATACTGGATTTGCTGTGAAACCATGAATGTTTAGCGAATCCGTCCAACGCTTACCAAGAGAAGAACCTTTTTCCCTTATTTCCATAAGAAGAGACGGGCGTAAACTTGATATAAAATGCCTGTCGAAGTTGATATATTGGAAGATAGCATATTCCAGTTTTCACCAGAATTGCTGAACACCTTGCTCAAAGACCACACCACGAGCAGGGACGAAATGCAACGCAATATCTTCTGGGCTACTTCAGATTATGAACATCTTGGCAAAGAATACCAATACAATTCCCCTATCCTCCCACACCTTATAACAGGAGATAACGGACATATCATCATGCCTCGTGTCCTCAAAAGCCGTGATACCCAATCAACCCGTTCCCGTGATATGGCTGAGGTCTTCACTCCATCATGGATATGCAATGCACAGAACAACCTGATTGATGAAGCATGGTTCGGACGAAAGGATGTTTTCAATACCGAATATGCAGACGAACAGGGACATCATAAATGGAAAACAACGGAAGGCTGTATCATATTCCCGGAGGGCAAAAGTTGGAAGGATTATGTGCGTGATATCCGACTGGAAATCACTTGCGGAGAAGCCCCATATCTGATTAGCCGCTATGATACCACGACAGGAGAGACTATCCCTTTGGAACAGCGTATCGGTTTGCTTGACCGCAAACTAAGGGTGGTAAGCGAGAACACATCCACTTCGGGCGAATGGCTTGAGTGGGCACAAGAAGCCTATAAAAGTACCTACGGTTACGAGTGGCAGGGAGACAATCTACTCATTGCCCGAGAATCTATGCTTGTCTCTTTTGTGGAGTATTTTCAACAGAAATTTGGCAAATGCCCTTTACTGAAATCTATCAACTACATCGCTTACATCATTTCGTGGAACGTATGGCAGATGGACGGATTAAGAGGTGTCATTCCAAATAGTTGCGGAGAACGTAGGGAAGTTGTAGCCGACTTGTTCGGGACTACCGAAGTGGTCACCCAATGTGAAGGATGTCTGAAAGATGACATCCGCAGGCACAATGGGGTCTATTGCCAAATCAAGGATTGGCATGCTACCGACAAGGCAACAGGCAAAAAGGGAAAACGAATCCGATTTATAGACCTAATAAAATAGTGCGGTATGAAATTCACATCTTCACTAAAGTTAAAACTGATATATGTGTTCCGCATCAACGATGCTGCGCACAGTGGATGTCTGAAAGTGGGAGAAGCCACTTGTGATAATGACAATGTTTTCGGTCTTGCTCCCAACAGCAAAGCCCTCAACGAGTCTGCCAAGAAACGTATCAACCAATATACGCAAACGGCAGGTATCGCATACGACCTCTTATATACGGAACTTACGATATACAACAGCAAGTATGGTTTGTGTTCTTTCAATGACAAGGAAGTGCATAGCGTGTTGGAGCGTTCAGGTATTAGGAAAAAGATATTTGATACCGAGAACAAAGCCAACGAGTGGTTTATTACCGACCTTGAAACAATTAAACGGGCGATAATAGCCGTAAAAGAGGGGCGTGAATCATTATCTTCTGCTGAGGTTTCACACGACAAAAGTCCTATTGTGTTCCGACCGGAACAGCGTGAAGCCATAGAAAAGACTAAAAAGCAGTTTAAGAAAGGAAACCAAATGCTGTGGAACGCCAAGATGCGTTTCGGTAAAACGCTGTCTGCATTACAGGTAGTGAAAGATATGATTTTCAGCCGAACCTTGATTCTTACCCACCGCCCAGTAGTTGATAGCGGTTGGTTTGAGGACTTTGGCAAGATATTCTATGATAGGCGGGATTTTGCATACGGCTCAAAGAATAACGGTGACAGCCATATTTCGCTGGAAACAAGAGCTAAACAAGGACAATGCAAATATGTTTACTTTGCTTCCATGCAAGACTTGCGTGGTTCTGAACTTGTAGGCGGCAACTTTGATAAGAACAATGAAGTGTTTGCCACCGCTTGGGACTGTATCATTGTGGACGAGGCGCACGAAGGTACACAGACGGAATTGGGCAAGGCTGTAATGCAGGAACTTACGAAGGATCAAACCAAGATTCTGCGTCTTTCCGGCACTCCTTTCAATTTGTTGGACGATTTCAAGGAGGATGAGATATACACTTGGGACTATGTGATGGAGCAGCGAGCCAAAGCGTCTTGGGATGAACTGCATTTTGGAGACCCTAATCCATACGCCTCACTGCCTACCATGAACATTTACACCTATGACCTCGGACGATTGCTCAATGAGTTTGTTGATGAAGATGTGGCATTCAACTTCCGTGAGTTCTTCCGTGTAAATAATAGTGGAACTTTCGTTCATGACAAGGATGTAAGTGCTTTCTTGAATCTTATAACCAAAGAGGACAAGGAGAGTTGCTATCCGTTTGCGAATGAGGAATACCGCAACATCTTCCGTCATACCCTGTGGATGCTGCCGGGAGTGAAGGAGGCACGGGCAATGAGTGCCATGTTGCAGACACATCCAGTATTCCAACATTTCAAGGTGGTGAATGTTGCCGGCAATGGAGACGAGGATGAAGAAAGCAAGGATGCACTTGTGGCGGTAGAAGAAGCCATTGGCAAAGACCCTGATGCCACACGTACCATTACCTTGTCTTGTGGCAGACTGACAACGGGTGTCAGTGTGAAGGCTTGGACAGCTGTGTTTATGCTGTCAGGCTCGTATAACACGGCTGCCTCCAGTTATATGCAGACTATCTTCCGTGTGCAGACTCCTGCCGCTATCAACGGAAAGGTTAAAGAGCAATGCTATGTCTTTGACTTCGCACCGGACAGAACATTGAAAGTGATAGCAGAAACAGCCAAGATTTCATCCAAGACAGGAAAGACCAGTGGCAACGACCGTAAGATTATGGGCGAGTTCCTGAATTTCTGCCCGATAATATCCATCGAGGGTTCCAAGATGAATCAGTTTGATGTGCCAAGGATGTTGGAACAACTCAAAAAGGTCTATGTGGAACGTGTCGTGCGCAATGGCTTTGAGGACAGAAGTCTGTATAATGATGAGTTAATGAAACTCAATGATTTGGAGTTGCAAGAGTTCGATGACCTCAAAAAGATTATCGGTCAGACAAAAGCCATGCCCAAGACGAATCAAGTGGACATCAACAATCAGGGGCTGACTGATGAGCAATACGAGGAACTTGAAAGTCTTGAAAAGAAATCCAAGAAGAAAGGTAAGGACAAACAGCCTTTGACAGAGGAGGAGAAACAACGACTGGAAGAACTGAAGAAGAAAAAGAACAATCGGGAAGCCGCTATTTCCATTCTTCGGGGTATATCCATCCGTATGCCTTTGCTGATTTATGGAGCAGAGTTGAAAGACGAGTCTCAAGAAATCACCATTGACAACTTCGCTTCGCTCATCGACCCTCAATCGTGGGAAGAATTTATGCCTAAGGGTGTTACCAAACAGAAATTCAACAACATCAAGAAATACTATGACCCGGAGATATTCTGTGCAGCCGGAAAGCGTATCCGGGCTATGGCTCGTGCTGCCGACAAACTCAGCGTGGAGGAACGCATCGAGCGCATAACGGATATTTTCAGTACATTCCGTAATCCGGATAAGGAAACGGTGCTTACTCCTTGGCGTGTGGTGAATATGCACCTTGGCGACTGTTTGGGTGGATATAACTTCTTTGAACAAGGGTATGAAACCACACTGTCCGAACCTCGTTTCATTGACAAGGGTGAAGTGACCGCCAATGTATTTGCCGAGGATTCTCGTATTCTTGAAATCAACTCAAAATCGGGATTATATCCCCTCTATATGGCATACAGCATTTACCGTACACGAGTAAAGAACTCTTTATTTTCGGTGTCAAGTATCGAAGACGAACAACAAATCTGGGACAAGGTTGTCGCAGAAAACATCTTTGTCATCTGCAAAACTCCCATGGCAAAGAGCATCACCAAACGAACCTTGATAGGCTTCCGCAAGGCTAAGGTAAACACCAGATACTTTGAGGATTTAATCAATCAAATTAAAAACAAACCTGAACACTTTATCAAGCAGGTTGATAAATTCGTTTCAGAAAGAACAGGAATAAAGAATATGAAATTCAATGCGATAGTGGGAAATCCACCGTATCAAGTTATGGATGGAGACGCACAAGCAAGTTCTGTGCCAGTTTATCAGTATTTTGTTTCTATAGCTAAAAAAGTTCAACCCAATTTTATTTCAATGATTATGCCTGCTCGTTGGTATGCAGGAGGACGAGGGCTTGATGACTTTCGTGCAGATATGCTATCAGACAAAACTATTCGCAGCTTGCACGATTATCCGAAAGCATCAGACCTTTTCAGTAATGTGGGATCAAAGGTGGATTATGCTATTTCCTAATGGACGCAAAATATGATAACATAAAAACCGCACCTACCATAATTTCTCATACAGAAACTGGCGTATATGCTTCTCAAAGAAGCCTTGCTCAGAATACCTCTGATATTTTTATCCGAGATGGTAGAAGTATTTCAATCATCACCAAAGTAACGGAACAGAGTAGTGAATACATCCAATCATTTGTATCACCATTGAGACCATTTGGCTTGCGTGGTTATTTCGTGAGCGATCCCAATTTTCATGAAACATCTGATGGGCTGACAACTCCTGTTGTCTGTATTGGTAAAGGTCTCAAAAAAGGGTATGTGGAACGTAATCTTGTTCCTTTGCACACTAACTGGATTGATAGATTCAAAGTAATCATTCCTCGAGCAAACAACATTGGCACAGAGGCTAATGATGACAATCTTAATGCGTTTGTTGGAAAGCCTAACGAAATTTGTACAGAATCTTACCTTTGCATATTCGCAGATTCCAATGTTTCGTATGATGAGTGCGTAAATATTTGCCTATATCTCAAATCTCGCTTTGCGAGGTTCATGCACTGTCAAGCGAAGTCAAGTCAAGATGCTACGGCCAAAACATTCCGTTTTGTCCCGACGCAGGACTTCTCGAAGGAAAGCGATATTGATTGGTCGCTTTCATCTGTTCAAATTGACAAACAACTGTATGTCAAATACAATCTTACAGACGAAGAAATCTCATTTATTGAATCAATGATAAAACCGATGTAAGCATAAACGAGGGCAAGTTATACTCTTGCCCTCGTTTTAACTCACTTTTCTTTTCGCACACCTTTAAACGGTGTACCATCTTGTTTGACATCCATAAAACGCCCAGTATCTTTATCCCTTTTTACCCATTGTTCAGTTTTGGGATTATAAACCTGTGAACGATTTCTTACTGCACCATTGCGATGTCCGTCTCCTGACGGTGGATTTGTTGCCATAATCTTCTTTTTAGGTCAATCTCGAATTATGCAGCCGAGAATGCACTGCTTAATATTATGAGTTATTTCCGTATATATGAACTAAGATCTTCTCCACTATAAGGATATGACTCTGTGAAGACTCTCATCTGTCCTTCAATACCATAAGGCATAATATATGGATAGAGAAGTAAATACTCCCGTTGAGGACTTGCATGTTGCGCATCTTTTGTAACAGGCATGATCATACATTTACCAGTATGTCCATCCACGACACCTAATTCCCATGGCATCCAATTACTTCTTCCAGCTTCTGGTGATTGAGCATAAATTAAAGATTTACTGCTCATTAATCTTTTCTGCAACCTTTTTGCTGTATCTTTATTTGTTTCATTCCTTTTCAAGTCAACATCAACAATGCAGTCAAGATATACTTGTAACCCCATTTTCGACAAAGTGTAATATATACCTTTTACAACATTCAAATCAGAAATATTGTATGAAAGGAATATATCAAACTGTTTATATAGAGATGCTCCTTGAAGATTATCGCTATATGTACGTTGCTCGTAAAGGGGAGTGCTATATGCTATGTTACGAAAATACGCCTCGCTAAAATACTTCATATTAGATTCTTCCTTCATTTACTAATCGCCAATAATACTTTCCCAACTCTGTCAACTGACATCCGGTACTATGAACTCCTCATTTATAGGTTTTACAAACCCTATACTCTGCAACTTTTGAAGTAATTTGAATTTTCTAACGTTGTTCGCATCTGCATAAGGGAGAATATATTCATGATTTACAGATGGGTCGTTCGTATCCTCAAAAGATGGGTCTAGAGCTAAATCGTTATTGGGATTTGTAAACAGGTTTGTTAATTCGCGAATAATTGACAATGATACCTGTGGCGTAACTGTACGTAATGGAGCAAATTCCGTAACATTAGTCTTGAATACAGGTCTTTGATCCCAAGGTCCAAAAGAGCGATCGATATATGCATATACACCGCCAATAGTAATGTTACCGCAATAATCCGATGCTCCGCCATTTAGCGCAGTACATAATAATTCTGTAAAAAGACCATGACCACCAGCTTCCATAGCAACTTCGTCTTCACGACAAGCTGTTAAGACTGAAACTCCTGTATTTAAAATGCTACCTACATCCTGAAGTTCGTATTTCCCGATATTGCCTGAGTGACAACAATCCAAAATGATAATCTTGTTGCGAACCTTGGAAGTGTTAACAATACTCATTATTGTTGACATCTGTATCCCCGTATAATATTGACCAGGGGTAGCTATATCTTGAGGCATAACAATTTCTGCACCAGTGCTATTCATATAGCCATGCCCAGAAAAATAAAAGAGAGCAGTATCATCATTTCCTGCAAAAAGTTTACGAATAGCATCCATCACTTCTCCTGAAGTCTGTACATTTGGCATCATTTTTACGCCAAAGTTAGGAGATCCGTCACCATGTCGTTCAATTGCAGCTTTAACGCTATTGATGTCCTCAATACACCCTGTCAATTCATTTCCTTCGGGATAATCATTAATCCCAATCAACAATGCCTTTTTCATGTAACAAATAGTTATAGTGATTGATAAATGGCGTAGTTACGGACAGCATTGGCAACAGATTTTGCATTCCAGCCAACGATAACATCTGCTGCATTTTTTACGATAGAGGATGTGCGTTCTGCTCCCCATGGCTGAACAGCAATGATAGGTTTGTTGTACTTCTTTGCCATTTCAATCTCTTTATTAATCCATTTGCTATAAGTGGCATAAACTCCTGCAAGAATGATAATGCAACTGCACCCCTTTACCTTTGCCTCTATTGCATCAGATAATTGTTTGTCTGTGCCATTTGTGTGAATAGGATCATTTTTAGGAACTGAATGGTTGTAAAAGACGATACCTTCCTAACGCAAGAATGATTCAATTTTGTCATAATCTGAAGAATATGCCCACGAGTGTGATATAAATATTCTATACATATCAATTAGCGCGAATTCTCTGGTCCTTCGCCAGGGTCTTAATTTCGAATTCACACAGCAAAGATATGGACTTTTTCTCTTACAAACAAACAACATGTGAAAAATTCACATTTACAATATAGATATTTGGCATTTATTGGCATATACATTTGTTTTGCTGAGAAAAAATCTCTAAATTTGCACCGATTTATTATATAATCAATGAGATAGTATATGTTACAGCAATTTATAGTTGAGAACTTTCTCTCTTTTAGGAACAGGGAAACCTTCTCTCTTCTACCTAATAAAGGCACTTTGAAAAAGGAACATAAAACGGAACCCATTAAAGGACAATGGGTATTAAAGTCTGCTGCAATGTTTGGAGCGAATGCAGGTGGAAAGAGCAATTTCGTAAAAGCGATTGAGTTAGGGAAAAGGCTTGTTCTAAGGGGCACGAGAACAGATGATTTGATAGATTTTTACCCATTTCGCTTGAGTTCCGAAAATAAAAAAAGAGATACCACTATTATTTATCACATACTATGTGGTAACAAAAAATATGAATACGGATTTAGTTACAATTCTGAACAAATAAGTTCAGAATGGCTTAAACAAATAAACAAAAACAGCGACTGTGTTATTTTTCAAAGAGAAACAAAAAAGTCTGAATTTGAAATTTCATATCTACTTAAGCTTAACCCCAAAGAAGAAGAATCACAATTCCTTTCTTTTCTAGCAAAAGCAACGCCACAAAAGCAATTATTCCTCCACGAAGTTATGAGTCGTAACATTCATGAAAATGTATCAAATATAAAAGATTTAGATGCAGTTATCGACTGGTTTGTAAATTCCCTTAAAATTATATTTCCCGACACACCATACAAACAAGGTGTATTACTTAAAGCGGCTGATGATAACGACTTAAAACGTGGTTTTGGGGCACTATTAAGATACTTCAATACGGGCGTTGATGGTGTGAAATTAATAGATGTTCAATTTGAAAAACTTGGAATTCCACACGATTTACAACGTGCAATCAAAACAGATTTATCAAAATCCAATACTGATGAAGCATTTGGAGCATTAAGATTTGACGATAACCTGTATTTAATTAACTTGATTGATGGTGAAATTAGGGCTAAGAAATTGATGACTGTGCATAAAAAAATGGATGAAGCTGACATTGAACTTTTTTCGCTTGGCGATGAGAGTGATGGTACAAAACGTTTATTCGATTATATTCCACTTATCTTGGACTTGATTCAAGGAGGAAAAGTCTTTATTGTTGATGAAATGGAACGTAGCTTACATCCATCACTTATTAAGCAAATAATTTTATTGTTTTATAAGCATTCAAAAGATGTTTCTAGTCAACTGATTTTTACCACTCATGAAAGCTCTTTAATGGATCAAAAGATATTCAGGAGAGATGAAATATGGTTGATGAAAAAAGACAATAACGGTATCAGTTCATTTGGACGAATGGATAATTTATATAATGTGCGTTTTGATAAAATGCTTCAAAACAGTTACCTCAATGGCGAATACGGCGCAACCCCCATATTCGAGACAGAAGAAGAGATAAATAAATTATTTTCATCTTTAAAATAATTTTCTGATGGTAAGTTTTATTTCTAAATTTTTGTTCACTGCCACGGTAACAGCACCAACATTCTTGTCACTGGGATTAATAGGTGTTATTAAGGATAGCACGAATTATTTTCAACTATGGGATGATATGCTAGAAAATAAGATATTTCCTACTAGTTTTGAATGGTGGGGCATCAATATTAGTTTCGGATTTATGTTGATATGCCTTATCGGTATTAAAATTTTTCTTTATAGAAAATCCAACAAACACAAGGAAGGAAAAACCATTCAAGTGAAATCTTATTCAAATTTATCTCTGAACAGTGCGGAGCAAATAATTTCATCTATAATCCCTTGGTTAACAATATTTGCCGACAAACTTGATTTTATGGTATTATTTGTTTGCATAATACTTCAATGCTGCTTTATCGCGATTGCAAGTTACAATAACAATAACTACAATTTACTTTGTTCAATATGGGGGTATCGTTATTATGAAGTATATACAGAAGAAAATACCTACATACTAATTTCTGGAAAATGTATCAGAAATAAGAATGAGATTAAAAAGTTTATTGAAGTGACAGATTATATGGGTTTAATAATTAACGAGAAATAACATGAGCCAATTTTATGCATTGATGTCCGATAATACAGTAAAACACATTTCTCTTAAAGAAGAGATAGTAACAGAGATTAAAAATATATTTATAAATGGAGGTGCTATATTTAAACCAGAAGGTATAGAAGAAGATGTTTTCGATGGCAATATCATTAGCCGGAACGGGGAGAATATAACATATGTACATTATGACTTACCTGAAGATTTTGCTCGCATACCATATAATCAGGCTGATATGTCTGAATACAATATAAATGAAGATATGCCTAAAAGTATCTTTTATTACGATGACGGAAAATTCTATTTTCAGGTCTTTAATAAGAGAAACATGTTACAACGAAAAATGGTCTTGCAGTTTGAATGTGGAAATATATTTGCAAAAATGAATAACTCTGCTTTTATTGTTGAAGATAAGATTCATGCACTATATGAGGAGGGGAAACTGTATTTTCAAAGTTATACAGTCGCAAATCAAATATTCTCACTAATAGATTTTGTTACCGAGGCTACAAATGCTGAAATTGAATCCTTTGGAGAAATAGATGGAATTAATGTAAATACTGAAAGTATAAAGCATATTGCAAATATAAAGACGCGTCGGCTTATAAAGTTGTTATCGAATACAGACAATATTTCAGCTTTTATGAGAAAAGCACCTCGAACAAAAACTAGCCTATTAAACAAATACGGAGTTAATGCACAAATAAATGAAAATAAAGAATTGGTTTTACCGACAAATAATGTTGCAGATTTGAACCGTGTTTTAGAGTTTCTCAATGAGGATATATTTAGGGGTGTAATTACCGACAGGCTTTATCGTTCAAATTCAAAGAAAAAAGATAATCACTAATTATGATGAACAAAGAAAACCAAATAATACTCTATCAGGACGATAACGAGATAACTCGTGTGTCTGTGCGCTTTGCTGATGAAGACTTGTGGCTGACTCAGGGACAATTAGTTGAGATATACCAAACAAGCAAATCGAATGTAAGTGAGCATATCAAGCATATATTTGAAGATGGAGAACTAGCAAAGGAGGCAACTGTTCGGAAATTCCGAACAGTTCAAATAGAAGGTTCTCGTAAGGTTGAACGAGAAGTAGAGCACTACAACCTTGACATGATTATTGCCTTGGGCTATCGTGTTCAGTCGCAAGTGGCTACTCGTTTCCGCCGTTGGGCAACACAACGACTTCATGAGTATATCCAGAAAGGGTTTGCTATGGATGATGAACGCTTAAAGCAAGGGGGTAACCGCTATTTCCGTGAGTTGCTGCAACGCATTAGGGATATTCGTAGTAGCGAGCGCAATTTTTATCAGCAAGTCACCGATATTTATGCTACGGCTACGGATTATGATCCACGCGATGAGATGACAAAGATGTTCTTTGCCACCGTACAAAACAAACTGCATTATGCAGTTCATGAGAATACTGCTGCCGAAGTGATATACAATCGCGTGGACAATGAAAAGCCGTTTGTAGGCATGACGAACTTCAAGGGGAACTATGTAACTAAAGATGACGTAAAGATCGCTAAGAACTATCTGACTGCGATTGAACTCCAACGTCTGAATCTGCTTGTTTCCGGTTTCTTGGACTTTGCCGAGTTCCAAGCATTGGAAATGAATCCTATGACAATGAAAGATTGGATAGAGGCACTGGATAGCCAAATCATAGCACACAAGCGTAAGGTTTTGATTGGCAAGGGAAATATTTCGCATAAACAAGCGATTGAGAAGGCAGAAAAGGAGTTTGCCATTTATCGCAAACGCGAAATGGAACTGCTTGAAAGCGATTTTGATAAAGAAATCAAAAGATTAAAGAACAAGAATGACAATAGTTCAAACTAATTCACTACCTTTGCCCTTGGAAACCTTCACGCAACCTTGCGCAGAACAACGCAAGTCACTGGTGGAGCAAACGGAGGAGATTACGGTTGAGTTGCTTTTAGAAAGTAATGATATTCAGCTATTTGGAAATAAATTACGATTCCTGGTGGCACCACAGAATGAGAGAGAGTTGCAGCAATGCAACTCTTTTTTAGTAATTCTGGAAAACTTTCGTTTGTGCCTTATACAAAGGACTTTGGAA
>ERZ791899.113-NODE-113-length-112941-cov-40.795059_pt1 | contig 112941 bp, 89 predicted proteins | sample MGYA00510151_ERZ791899 | MGnify/ENA primary metagenome ERZ791899 (study PRJEB30046, sample SAMN00792118) | human gut metagenome | study: EMG produced TPA metagenomics assembly of the A metagenome-wide association study of gut microbiota in type 2...
TATTATACATGAATTCCTTGAGAATAAGGTGTCAACTTTATTTATACAACATCATAATTATACCGAGTCACTATTTGAATCTATTCGTCATGTAAATAAATACGGGCAAGAATTTTGGTATGCCAGAGATTTACAAATCGCTCTGGAATATACTGAGTGGAGAAACTTTTGCAAGGTTATTGAAAAGGCAAAAGAAGCCTGCCGAGGTAGTAATAACGCGGTATCTGACCATTTTGTTGACGTCAACAAAATCGTAAATGCTGGTGCCACCAGTAAGGATATCGGAGATATTCAACTTTCACGATATGCTTGTTATCTTATTGTGCAAAATGGTGATCCTCGAAAAAAGGTTATTGCACTTGGACAAACCTACTTTGCAGTAAAAACCAGACAGCAAGAACTAATTGAAAATTATGAAAATCTTTCCGAAGATCAAAAACGTATCGCCATCCGGCAGGAAATGAAAGAGCATAATAAAATGTTAGTAGCTGCTGCCAAGGATGCTGGTGTTGAAACTACCCTGGATTATGCTATATTTCAAAATTACGGATATATGGGACTATATGGTGGTTTAAAGGCTAGCGATATAAAGGAGCGTAAAGGCTTAAAGAAATCACAAGACATACTCGATTACATGGGATATGAAGAATTAGCTGCCAACCTCTTCCGTGCTACTCAGACGGAAGCAAAACTCCGCCGTGAAAATATTCAAGGCAAACAGGAAGCGAATAAAACCCACTTTGAGGTTGGTAAAAAGGTGCGTGACACCATTAAAGATCTTGGTGGCACAATGCCGGAAGATTTGCCTACACCGGAAAAAAGTATTCAGCAATTAGAGAGAGAGCAAAAGAAAAAATTGAAATAAAAAATCAGCCCAGTGCACCAACACCAGCGCTGATTACCGGGCAAACCGATAAATCACCTTGAACAAGTTTTTAATTATGAAAAATATAATGCCTGGAGACTTTTGTTTGATAAAAAGGATACTAAAGAGAATCGACGTACCTTTTTGGAATGGATGCAACATGAAAATTAAAAACCCTTGAAAAATCAAGGGTTTTTAGAGCGGGTGATGGGAATCGAACCCACGTATCCAGCTTGGAAGGCTGGTGTTCTACCATTGAACTACACCCGCATGTTTATATATGAAGCAGGGCGGCCATTTTAAGAAATGGTGTCCTGCGAAAATGCCCAGAACCGGAATCGAACCAGTGACACGAGGATTTTCAGTCCTCTGCTCTACCAACTGAGCTATCTGGGCCCGCGACTTAATCCTACTTGCAATCTTGTTTCATGACTGCTCTGCGTCACAACAATCGTAGTCTACACAAATTTCGTCCAAATGTCAAGTACCTTATCAAAAAAATTTTAAATTTTTGCAATTATTCCTCTATCTCCTACAAATGATACGGTTAAAACTCCTCTTTTTCCCCGTACCATTGCAGTAAAAGCTCCACCACCCGGTTGTAGCTGATCATGCCATCCGAAACACCATTCAATTTCAGTGAAGCATTGGTCAGGGTATCTGAAACACTGTCCACCGTCTCCGTATTCACCACAGCTTTTCCGTTGATTCTCTCCCATTGCTCTTCTGTGACAAAGATATTGTCCTCCTGCACCTGCTGTAATACCTGTAACGGATGTACCGCCTCTCTGGCCGCCGCATAGCTGTCCGGATCCGCCAGTCTAGTCTTATACAGATCGTTTGCCACATAATTCAGCACACTTAAGTAACCCGCATATTGAAAAGTACTGTCATCCGACTCTACGCAGGCCAGAAATGCAATAAAATTCGCCTCATCCTCATAGATATACCCCCGGATGTGAGCCAGCTCATGACACATGGTTGCCGGTTTTTCCATGATGTACATGACATCATTGTAATTTGCCTCCATGGAAAACGGGAAATAATAGCCACACATATACATCTGACACATGAAATCCGAGAAAAACATAGCCTTCGGCCGGGGATAATAACCATCCAGCTGGTCATACCTTTTCCCCAGGCTCTGCATCACATCGATGGCTTTATCCTCCATATCCACCGCATTACCCCGGCTGTCCACACCACCCGAGTACACCACGGCACCACTGTCATCCCGTTCCATGACCTCACTGAGCTCATTACAGTGCCGGACGATATCATTGTAGATCCGAAGCAGTTCCTCCGTTCGTTCCTGTGTTGTCTGCTCCTGCGCTTCCTCTTCACCGAAATATTTCTCCGAAAATGTAGACCCATGATAGATCATGGTACAATTCAGCGTCATAATGGCAAATACGGCAAGCAACGTCCATGCAAAAAAACCAAAATATCCCTTCACTCCCCGGCAGTACTTTTCCGAATGTCTGCACGCCGGAATCAGCAAACTGCATCCCAGCACAACCGCAGCAAGCACCACCAGAATCCCTGCCACAATCAACCATTCGCCCACGGAAAAGGGAAACAACCCTGTAATCCTTCCGTAGGTATTGACCCAGATTGGGAAAATATAATCAATATAAGCATCGCTGAGGCTTCTGCTGCTCCAGGCAACGACCTGAAGCAGTAAAAGAACTGCAACGATGCTTAAATAAATTCGAAAACTTTTCTTATGGGATTTCTTATTCTCCATAGTACTCCTTAAGTGGCTTCCTCTTTTCCCACCTTGATCCTGGTCTTCTTCCAGATGCCACAGCGGTACAAAACATACAGGATCAACGCAGAAATGCCATTACTGATCACCACGGAATACCAGACACTGCGCACGCCCATATGCAGGACGCTCTCGCAGAACCACAGTGTCAGGAAACGGAATACCCACAATCTGGTCACATCGATGGCCATGGTCACCTCCGTATGGCCGGTTCCCTGGAACAAACCGGAGGTCGTATTGTATACGCCATTGGTAAAGCACCAGAATGCCATAACACTTAAAAAGTCTGCCGCCATGCCCACAACTTCCGCATCCTTGGAAAAGATTCCGACAATTGCCGTGGAAATCATATCTCTTGATAAGATCATACCACCTATGAACAAAAATACAACCGATATCCACATGGAAAACCGATATCCCTTCTCCGCACGGTCCTGCTGCTTTGCTCCCATATTCTGCCCCACGATAGTGGCCGTTGCCGAACCAATGGCATTGGAGGGTAGCGTGATCAGTCCATTCACCTTGTTGCCAATACCGTAAGCCGCCATGGCTTCCGTCCCGTAGACAAACACGTTTTTACTCATCAGCAGAAATCCCAGCTGCATGGTACTTCCGCCGATAGCGGTAGGCAGACCGATCTTAAGGATCATTCCCAGTTTTTCCCTCTGTAATCGCATGTACGCACGGTTCAGGCAGATATCATTTTCCTGTCTGCACAGAAGTCCGAAAGCCACCATGGCCGGAATCGCTTTCGCCAATAGCGTAGCCAGTGCTGCACCGGCAGTTCCCAGATCCAGGATGATCATGAAAAACGGATCCAGGAACAGATTCAGCGTAATACCTCCCAGATTAAGGAACATGGGGCGCACCGTATCTCCCTGTGCCTGATGTACTGCGGAAAAAATGTTGACCATATATAAAAAGGGCATATCCCAGATGACCACCCGCAGATAAACTCTTGCATAATATGCAGTTCCTCCGTCAGCTCCCAGCCAGTTGATGATAGCGGGTGTTCCCAGAAAACACAGTGTGGCACAGACCACGGCAAATCCCATGGCACAGGCAAATATCTGATTTGCCATGGATCTGGCATCCTCTTTTTCCCCGGCACCGATATACTGCGCAATGAGGACTGCACCGGCCACAGTGATGCCGCTGCCGAAATTCGTAATAATATTCTGCATCGGTGTCACAAGATTGATTGCCGCCAGCTGCTCTGTTCCAATTTTTCCCAGCCAGTAAGTATCCGTCAGGTTATACATCGTCTGCAGGAAGCTGTTAATCACTACGGGAATTGCCAGAGACAGGATCGCTCTGATCAGATTTCCGTGCAATATCAGATCCGGATTATATTTTTTAGCCGTTTTCATCGCCATCACTCCTAAGTTGTTCTTATCTATGTCTTTCCAAATCTAAGTCGTATTATACGTCAATTTTTCAGTGGTTTCCACGGAGATTTTAGGGTTATATGTATTAAAACACTTTTTTATTATCTTTTTTATTTACATCATGGAAAGGCGCATCGCCAGACGGCAATGCAGATTCTTGTGCAGGCACAAATCAGTACTTGGCTCATCGTATACGCAAAAAAAACCTCCCACAGCATCTGCCTGCGGAAGGGATCTTTTTCTTAATTCTGAAGTCATGGTCAGACTTATTTGATTACAAGGCTGCTCCAACCATCGCTGGGGATCAGAGAGATATAGGTCTTACCGGTATTGATCTGGATCTCCTCACCGGTCTTCGCATCATAGTAATGTGTGATAGCATTCTCGGAAGACTTGGTCCAGGTAACTTCGATAGCCTTACCCTGAGTAATGTAGTAACCGGAGCGTCCGGAGTCGATGGCATTGTAGATCAGGTAGCCTTCACCCAGTTCTGCAAAAGTGGTATCCTGCAGAATAACGTTCTCGAAAGTGAGCTGTGCATTGCTGTCAGCATCCTTGTGTGCAGAACCATACTCATAGTAATCATAGGTTCCGGTCTCTTCGTTGTACTTCAGAGTAGAACCGTTGTGCTTGAAAGGAAGCTCAATGGTAGTAGCGCTGATAGCATCACTTCTATCATCAAAGGTAACTTCTCCGTCTGCAAATTTGAAGTGAGGTCCCTGATAGTAATCATTGTAAGTAGTGGTATACTTGGAATTTGCAAAACGCTGCTTCAGACCGTCATAGGTCTTGCCCTTCTGGCTGTTGGTATAGGTATCATAAGTAATATACTCGGTAAACTCAGTTGCCTTACCATTGTTGAAACGGGCGAAACCACCACTGAAGTTAGCGGAATAATCTTTTGCTACCCAGTCATTGATGAAGTAAGGGCCACCATCATGGCAGAGAACTGCGTTCCACTCAGCTGCCAGCATGAAGTTGGTAGGACGTGCACTACGAATACTACCCAGCTGCTCGATCTTCTCCCAGTCCTTTACGACTACCATGAAACGTGTAATTCTGTCGTTCAGAGTACTGTTCATGATCTCATATACAACATCTGCATCTGCGGTGCCGAAATGAGGCAGTGCGGTTCTCTCGTTATCTACCATTACCGCGATAGGACGCTGATCCTTCAGATCCTCATCGATCCACTCGTTGGTAAGTTCGCTGCGATAGGAGTGCTCCGGTGCAACTTCATCCGCGGAAGACTCAGTTGTGGCAGGCTGCTCTACCTCCTTGGTATCGGTAGCAATAGGCTCTGCTTCTACGGTCTGGATCGGAGAAGAGATCGGCTCACTGTTTCCACAGCCGGTCAGAACGCCTACTGCAATTAAAATTGCTGCAAGTACTTTCTTTTTCATGAATGCTTCCTTTCATCTGTTTGTTCTATCCGGTCTCTCGACCGGCACTCTAAAATACATTGTATCCCTAAAGTCCTATGTTTGTCCACCGAAAATTCTTAAGATTTTCTTGAGATTTTATTTCGCAAAAAATGACATCTGGCAGTTGTATGCTGATGTCATTTTTGCTTTCTATAATTATTACTTATTATTCTTTTACAGCCCCGATATTTACTCCCTGTACAAAATATTTCTGGCAGAATGGATAAATGATCATAAACGGCAGAATTGCTACGATGACTGCTGCATTTTTTACTGTATTTTCCGTAGCTCCTTCTACCGCAGACGGCAGATCACTTCCCATGATCAATGCCCGCAGTTTCATCTGGAAGTTATATAAATTTGAATTCGTGATATACAGCTTATAGTTCGTGTAATCATTCCAGTATCCCACGGCATACATCAGTCCGATGGAAGCCAGTGCAGCCTTCGACAACGGCAATACGATTTTATACAAAATTTTAAAATGAGAGCAACCATCAATCTCTGCGGATTCCATCAGGCTGACCGGAATTCCCTCAAAGAAATTCTTCATCAGCACCAGATTATATACATTGATTGCCGGCAGCAGGATCACTCCCCACAAGTTGTTTGTCAGATGGAAGTCCTTCATTACCAGATAAGTCGGGATCATACCTCCGTTAAATATCATGGTAAACAACAGCACATTGGCAATAAATGCCCGCCCCGGCATCTTCCACTGAATCAGCACATACGCCCCAAGTACTGAGATCAGCAATCCCATGATCGTTCCCATAACCGTTGTGTAACAGGAAATCAGGAATGGTCTGAGCATCGTCGGATTGGTAAAAATTGATTTATACCCTGCGAACCCGAACTGCTCAGGAAACAACTTCATGCCATAAGCCGTCTTCAGATCAAAAGAGTCCACCAGTACTTTATATACCGGGATGATCATCACCAGCGAAAATACTGTAAATATTACGATCAATACGATATCAAAAATTTTCACTTTCTTTTTCATCATACAATACCTCTTCCTCTCGTCTTATGGCTTACCCTGTTACATACCAGTACCAGAATACAGCTTATAATAGAGGAAAACATACCGACCGCTGTCGTATACCCATAATCCGGAATTGCACCGGAGTTAAATGTCTGCGTATAGATATAAGTCTGCAATACATCCGATACCTTGATAACGGCATCATTCTGTAATACGAAAACTGACTCAAACAAATTCATAACTTTCGCCAGATTCAATACAAGTACCGTCACGATTGTATTATTCAACGCAGGCAGGGTAATATAGATCATCTTCTGGAAACGGTTTGCCCCATCCATCGACGCTGCTTCATACAATTCCGGACTGATTCCCGCCAGCGTTGCCATGAAAATAATCGTTCCCCAGCCTGTATCTTTCCAGACATTAATTATGTAATACGAAAATCTCCACCATTTCTGGTCTCCGAGGAAATATATATTATCCGTGATCAAGTGTAATTTCATCAGGACATCATTGACCAATCCCGCAGATGTCGGAGACAGGATCATGGAAAATATGGATGCTGCCACTACCCAGGACATAAAATGCGGAATGTATACAATTGTCTGAAATACCTTTTTCAACTTTAAAAAAATCAATTCATTCAATAATACCGAAATAATAACTGCCGCACCGGTATTCAAAATCAGCTTTGTAATACTCAGCACCAGCGTATTGCTGAACGCCTTCCAAAACCCCGGCATACTGAACATTTTTACAAAATGCTTCATTCCTACAAAGATCGGATCATTGATTCCTTTATATGTAAAAAAGGCATAACGGATACCAAACATAGGAAGATAATAAAATATCAATGCTGCCACCAATACCGGTGTCGCCATCAGATAGACTCCCCGATATGCACGGGCGTGCTTGAACGCGGTTCCCCCAGGTGTCCTCTTAGGCAAAGTTTTTCCTTTCTCTTTCACAACGTTTACCCTCCGTTCCGGCTACTCTATATCAGCTATTCAAAAATCCCATATATTCGTTGTACTTTGTCTCTTCTGTTTTATTCATATGTATGGTCAGTCCATCCTCTGAGAAATAGAGACGGATGCGGATGGATGCAACACTTTCTCCGATCAGCCAGCAGAAGATAAACAGCGTATTTTGATCCATCCAGGCTCCGGATGAAGCACATTTCTCCTTGTATATAGGGAACTCTCCCTCTTCCAGATGTCCGATTCCAAAGGGAAGCTGACATTCTCTTCCTTCTATTTCATACGAGAGTACTCCTTTTTGATCCGCATCGGAAAAAGTCACACCACACCATGTAAATCCATACTTATTTCGGAGCAGCGGATATTTTTTCCCGAAATCTGCACAAGGTTTTCCTTCAAATACCGTACGCAGCACAGGCAACGTTGTTTTCTCCACATCGTTTTCCGGGAAACAATCCTTCAGCAGCACTTCTCTCACTGCGGCAAGTATCATCTGCTCGGCTCCGCCCATACCCTGTGTATCTGCTGTCGTTACAACGACGAGATCCATTTCCGGAACTGCCAGCATTATCTGACCGCCCAGCCCCAGCATTGCAAAAGTCCCCTCCATCGGGATCCAGAACTGATATCCATACCAGCGATCATCGCCATCAAGCTGTGTTGCCGTTCTCGGTTCTGTCGCTCTCGCTGCATAGGATCCCTTTTCCTGCTTTAACAGCATACAGCCGGTACGCAGCAGATCCTCGGGAGTAGCCATCAGGCCACTCCCTCCCATAGAGGTTCCAAAGGGATCCTCTATGATATAAGACTCCTCGCTGAAGCCATTCTGGCGCAGCAACTTTTCTTTCAGGTAATCCAGCATCTTTTCACCGGTCAGTTTTTCTACCAGCGCACAGAGCACATGGGAGGATGAGGTATCATACATAAAGAGAGTTCCGGGTCTGTGGGTGGGTTCTGTCTGGAAAAAGCTCCTCACCCAGTTTTCCGTTGTGCTGGTCTTGTTATAAGTTGTCATATTGTAACATGTCTGCATTTTCAACATATTTTCTATCGTCATCTCTGCCAGCCAAGGATGCACTCTCCCGGGCAGATATTCCGGGAAATAATCACAGATAGGATCCTGCAGGGAAATTTTCCCTTCCTGCTCCAGCAATCCGATTGCCAGTGAAGTAAAACTTTTAGTCACAGAAAACATTCTCTGCAACTTATTACGGCAATAGGGTGCATAATATTTTTCAAACAATAGGTTCCCATGTTGTGCGATCAGCACACTGTGTAAAGGAATTTTTCTTTTTTCCACTTCTTTTACAAATTCCTGCATATTCTGTTCCGTCAGTTCTCTCATTTTAGCTGCCATACCATAACCTCCCATGCTGTCGCCTTTTTATTTATTATTCAGGGAATCTACGATTGCCTGAGACCATTCGGCTCCGCCTTCCTGTTCAAACCGCTTGTATCCCTCTTCCACAGAAACACCCTGTACCACGCAGTCCGCAATAATAGAGTTCTTCAGGCTGGTCAGATCGCCGTTATACTGGCTCATCATATCTGTTGTTACCGGCAAAGGTGCCGTCTTGTTATTGGCATTAAAGATTTCCATCGATTCCTCTGTATATTTCTTTACGGGAACCAGTCTCTCGGTCAACGGACAGATATTGGTATCTCCCATAATGATGGTCGTATACTGTACTCCGGGCTGGGAACGCATCTCCATCATATGGAACTCTCCATCCTGATACGTATTGCCACATACTGTTTCTGCCTGTCTGGACCAATGAACGCCTTCTACTCCATAGATCCACAATGTTTCCATGTCTCCATCATCAAAAATGCTTTCCAGAAAATATTTGAATACGCCTTCCGGATTCTTACAGGAAGAAGTAATCGCATACACCGGTGCACATCTCTGCCAGTATTTTCCAACCTCTGCGATAGGCGGCATAAATACCAGTTCGCTGTCCTGTCCATTCGCAGCCAGTCCATCCGACAGCTGATCAGACCATCCGCCTGCCCAGTAAGTAAATGCTCCGAACTCCCCTTCCATGAATTTGGTACGGCAGTTGCTGGTCGCATTCGTCAGAGATTCCTTATCGATATAACCCTTGTTGTAAGCATCCTGTAATCTCTTGATCGCTTCCTTCATGGAATCCTCGGTAAATCCATCTCTCCATACGCCATCCTCTCCCTGATAGAAAGAAGGATATGCATCCTGATAGAATTCCGGCAGATAATTGGTATAAGGAGCTTCATTTCCTACAAATCCGGCTGCGGATACACCAATGGTATTTCCATTGATACCGTCTCCATCCGGATCACCGTTGCTGAAAGCATCCAACATTTCCAGATACTCTTCATACGTCGTCGGAATGTCCAGTCCACAGTTATCCAGCCACTGTTTTCTGAGGAAAGTCATACATCCGCCACCTCCGCCAAGTGCCAGTCCGTACAGATGTCCATCCAACATATTGCCTTCTACGACACTCACATCCGTGTTGGGATTCTTCTTCAGCTCTGAATTGTTCCAGGCATCCGTCATATCCCAGAGAGCTCCCTCTCCCGCATATCCGGAATAATAGGAAGATCCAAGGATAACGACATCTGGCCAGTTCTCCGGTCCGCTGGCAAAGGTCTGTCCCAACACATCATAGTAGGCATTGTGATCCGGTTGGATGACTTCCAGTTCGATTCCTGTCAGTTCTTCCCATTTATTGACCCATTCTTCCTGACCGTCTGCCAATGTCGCCTGGAAAGTTCCGTCTACCATAATCGTAATCTTTTCCGGTTTCTCTACATCATCTGCAACATCTGCAACATCCCCGGCAGTATTTCCTGCCTGTGCATCGCTATCTGTCTTTCCTGTATCATTTCCCGTATTTTCCGCAGAGCTCCCACACCCTGTAAATATCATGGAACATACGGTAACCGCAACCAGTGCGACTGATAATAACTTTTTCTTTACCATAAATAACCTCCGTCCATATTCTGTTATCTTCTCTGTTGTTTCTTGTTTCTTATTTTGTTTTGTTTCTTTGCTGCTTGATTTGTTGATTATTGTCACTTCGGCGCCGGAAGTATCAATGTGCTTTCATTATATCTGTCATTTTGCACAATTTAAAGTCACATATTTCAAGATTTAGTGTATATATTTTTTGTTATTAGAGGCTCATTTTTTATGTCAATGATACACATTTTATTTTATTACATTCCATTTCATTGCCTTTTTCACCTATTATGATACTATAATAATATCTCTCAGGAGGGTTTTTGTTATGAATTCCAGAAAAAATAAATACTTCATAAAATTGATAACATCCTACAGTCTGCTCTTGGTCATTGTGCTCATTCTGGGAATTGTTTTCCATTTTATTCTTTCGCATAATGCAAAGCAGGAACTATTGAATGAAAATATGCTTTCTCTTAAAAATGTATCCGAGCAATACAGCAACTGCTATGCGAATATTTATCTGATTTCCAAGCGAATGGCAAATAATTCCAGCCTTTCCCGCCTGGCGGAAGCCGATCAGGGGGAACGAGCGTTTTATTATAATGCCTATATTACCAAACAGGCTCTGGTAGATATGTATTCTGACTATTCACTCCAGCCAATTCAGACCTATTATATCCATCTGCGTCATACAGACTACATAATCAGCTATAATGATTTTGAGAATCTCTATTCCTTTTATAAAAACAATCAAATGCTGGATCCCTCAAAATATGAGGAATGGAAGGAGACTCTGGAATCCTCAGACAATTATAACCATTTTCTTTCTCTTGACCATTTTGCGACCGAATATACACCACACAGAAAAAACTATTGTTATGCTGTCTCTCTGCAGAATTATACCTTCAAAAATATCAATGCTGACATCATTTTTGAGCTGAATGCTGATTATATGCAGCAAATGGTGGATTCTGTCGATCTGATGAAGAATGGCTGTCTCATCATCCAGGATAGCAGCAGTGACACTATGCTTACTTTCAGTAACAATGAAGCGCTGTTAAAAAAAATAGATGTTTCTCTGCTTTCCTCGTTAGATTATTCCGAACGGGGATATTCCAGCACAGTATTTCAGGGTGCTCCCGTCACAGTACTCTATACCTCCGCACAGACACCGAATCTGAACTATTATCTGATTGTTCCCACGTCCTACCTGAAAGCACCGGGAAACGGACTGCAGTTACTGTCTCTATTCGTTATCTTTCTCGGTGTCGTAGGAAGCTTTTTGATTATTGTTCTGTTGTCCAAGGCCAATTATAAACCCTATGAAGCAATGGAATATCGCCTGCGGGAAGTGAATTTCAACCACGAAGAGCTCATGCGGTTAAATGAGTCCCAAAAGATCACCCTCCGCAATTATTATTTTGATCAATTGATTCATGGTACGATTCTGAGTGAGGAAGAAGCTGCGTATGCCCAAAATTATCTTTCCATTTCCGCTAATGCCAATTCCTTTGCTATCTTATACTGTAATGTCTACCTGGATACTTTGGAGCTAAATAATGACCCTCAGGGAATGATCAACATCCTCTCCCCTGATTATGCGGATGTTATTTCCGATATCCTTTCCAGTTATTTTATACATTCCTATATCATGCAGGGTTCCCGAAATAGTGTTTATACTATTTTATTATATGACAGGGAAGAACTGGACAAGGTCGAAGATTTATTTTCACATGTTCATACTACACTATTGCAAGAATACAATATCTGGATTTATGGTGGATTAGGCTGTACAACCGACACCATCTCCTCCGTCTGGAAATCGTATCGCCAATCCAAAGAGGCTGTAAAACGTATCTCCAGCCCAGTGTACCTGTGTCTGTATCGTGAGATTTTGGAATTTCAGGATTCCTTCTTTTATCCTAATGAGGTTGCGGATCAGCTATATAATTTTGTAAAATCCGGTAACTTCAAACAGACAAAAACAATTTTTAATTTTATAAAGGACGAAAATTTTAAGAAACGAAAACTTAATTCCAGACAAGTGAAATGGCTTTTAGAAAATATAGAAATTACGTTATTGAAAGTAATCAGGGATAACGACATTTCCTATGATGACTCAAGCTTAGCCGGTCTGTCCGAAGATTCTACCCTGAAAAATTACGAGCAGATTGCTCTGGAATTATGTGAAAAAAACAAGCAACCGGAAAACGACAACCAGCTGATTGTGCGCATTCAGGCTTATATTGATGAGAATTATGGGGATCCATCCTTATGTTTAAGCAGAATATCGGACCTGTTCCACATCTCCGAGAGTTACTTTTCCTTCCTTTTCAAAAAAACAGTAGGGGTAAACTTCTCTACGTATCTGGAACAGGTCCGCATGACGCAGGCAAAACATCTGCTGGAAACAACGAATATTAAAATAACAGATTTATACGTGGCGGTCGGTTACAACAATCTGACCAGCTTCCGCCGTGCATTTAAGAAAAAATACGGTGTAGCACCCAATGCCCTTCGAGAATAACTACTTATTCTTTTTCGGTTGCTTTCTCGCGCAGCACTTCCTCAAACTGTTCGATGGGTACCGGTTTGGAATAGTAATATCCCTGCTGCCAGGTAGATCCAAATTTCTCGATATAGTCGCTGACTTCCTTATCCTCAATACCCTCAATACAGGTTTCGGTGTTTGTCCTCCTGGCATAATCCACGATAGACTGCACCATGGCCTGATTCTGAGGTTTTTGCTTAATATCACGGATGAAGCTCATATCTACCTTCAGTTCGTCAAAAGGAAGCTCCAGCGCCAGACTTAAGGAACTGTTGCCTGTTCCGAAGTCATCCAGTGCGATCTTGATCCCCTGGGAATGGAAAAATTCTACCTCTCCGCGCAGGAAATGAATATCCAGATCTCTGCATCGTTCTGTCAATTCGAGGCAAAGCTCCTCCGGCTTCGCACCGGTCTCTTTTAAAATATTCATAACAGCACTGCGGAACTCTCTGCGCTCCAGCTGTGCCGCCGCCACATTGACATTGACGAAAAAGCCTTCCGTCTCCTCGCGCAGCTTCTGTACATCCGTAAGTGCTGTCCGAAGGATCCAGTTCCCCAGATCAAAAATACAGGGATCCTGTTCCAGCCACTCCATGAACACACCGGGGGACACCATCCCGTAAGGCTCCAGTTCCCATCGGAGCAGCGCTTCCATTCCCCGGATCTTGCCGGTCTTCGTATCGGCAATCGGCTGATAGAACATCCGGAAGCCTTCAAAGTTATGCGTAGCACACTGATGGATCACACCGATCAGTTCAAACTGGTTCTCGTCACTGCCACAGACCTCATCATTAAAAATCACCAGCTCTCCGTGATGCTCAAGCCGGGAATGGTTCAACGCATAAGTCAGACGGCTGCGGACCGCGTTCGTCTCCTTCATATAAGGTTCCATAAATATTGCGCCGGCAGATACCTTCAGAGGGATCTTTTTCCCCTCTACCTCTGTATTTTCAAAAGCTTCTACGATCTCATCGTATATCTGCTGTAGTTCCTCTTTGGATACATTTTTAAAGCTGATCACAAATTTCGCACCGGAGAGCCGGTATACATATCCTTTTCCCCTTAACAGGCGCAACAGCTCCTGTGCCGCACAGTTCAGAATCTTATCCGAAAAAGCGGCACCGTACATAACATTGATATGACTAAACTGATCCAGTCCGATCTTCAGCAGAGTCCCCTGTCCGCTTTCCTCCAGGAATTCCCTGATTTCCCGATCCAGCGCCGGTTCCGTATGCAATCCGGTAGTCGCATCCACCTCGTCGGAAATACCGTAGTTGTTATATCGTATTACGATCACAAAAGGCTTTCCATCCTTATCATTCAGCATTTTCGCCCTGGCACTGATCCGGTTGTAGGTGCTTCCGTCACGCACCCGGTATTCCCAGGGCTCGTCCATATTTTTCCCGGCAACTCTCTCCTGGAATCCCCTCCGGAAATCCTCCAGATCATCCGGATGAATCGATCTTTTTGATTTTTCTTGTCCGCGGATGGTATAGTTCTCCTGCATACCAAAATATTCCATCGTCTTCTCGGACCACCATGTCACGCCGTTCCGCAGATTGGTTATGGATATGTAGGACTTTTTCGCCAGAGAAGTAATGGCTTTTACAATATCCGGGAACAGGATATCCATTTCCTCCCAGAATTTCTGTTCATCATATGTATTGATACTCATGTCTCCTCCCGACACTTTCTTCTGTATGCCCACAGTCTCTGAATGCACCCTAGCATCAAATAAATTATAACATACCAAAATGATGTTTACGATAGGATAATTAATATAAATTTTTTATGAAATAAAATATCTTATGATTGACTTCGAAAACTATCTGTAATACTATGCAATATAGCAATTATTTCAAATTTGAAATATTCACTTTTGTAATTTCAGTAATTACACTTTGTATAATACTAAGTAAGGAGGCCTTCGGATGAATACTGATATCGAATTCGTACAAAAATTCAATCTGGCTTACAACGCCATGTGCAAACCTCTGTGCCAGCAGTTAAAGCTGCCACAGACAGCTTTTGATATTCTCATGTTCTTCGGCAATAATCCGGAATACCACACTGCCAGTGATGTCGTGGAGATCCGCCGGATCAAGGCGAATCTGGTGTCCGTCAATGTGGACAAGCTGGTGTGCGAGGGGTACCTGGAACGCAGAGAGGCTCCGGATGACCGTCGGAAGACTCTGCTGTTCTGCACGGAGAAAGCACAGGATGTCATCGAAAAAGGCCGCATGATACAGAGCATTTTCAAAGATACTCTGCTAGATGGCACCGATGAGACAAGCAAAGAGATCTTTTACCACATGCTTCATGTCATGGAGAGAAATATGGACAATATCCTGAAAGGAGATAAATAAATGCAGATTTTAATCACGATTCTTGTCACTTTTTTCGCCGGCATGGGAGCCGGCCTGGGCACCGGATTTGCCGGAATGAGCGCTGCTGCCGTCATCAGTCCCATGCTGATCACTTTCCTCGGCATGGATCCGTATCTGGCCGTCGGCATTGCGCTGTCCTCGGACGTTCTGGCCAGTGCCGTATCCGCTTATACCTATGCGAAAAATAAAAATATTGATGTCAAAAACGGCCTGATCATGATGGGAAGTGTGCTGGTATTCACCGTCGTAGGCAGCTACGTATCCAGCCTGGTGCCTTCCGCTACCATGGGGAATTTCTCCGTGTTCATGACTTTCCTGTTAGGTATCAAATTCATCGTCCGGCCCGTAATGACCACCAAAGAAGCCATGCAGGGCGTCTCCGCGAAAAAAAGAGCCATTCAGTCTCTGGTATGCGGTATGCTGATCGGCTTTATCTGCGGTTTCGTCGGTGCCGGCGGCGGCATGATGATGCTGTTGATCCTGACTTCTGTTCTGGGCTATGAGCTGAAAACTGCTGTGGGAACCAGCGTCTTTATTATGGCTTTTACCGCTCTGACCGGTGCAGTTTCCCATTTTGCCATTGGGGGCATGCCCGACTGGACCGTATGGATCCTGTGCGTCATCTTTACCCTGATCTGGGCCCGGATTGCCGCACTGTTCGCCAACAAGGCCACACCCAAGACTCTGAACCGTGTCACCGGTGTGATCCTGGTGGTGCTGGGCATTGCAGTTATGTGTTTTCACCTGTTAGCCTAGCTGATTTCCTATACCGTGTGTATTTTCCGGCGGAGTGATCGTTGCATTGCTCCGCTGATTTTCTATGATCTTGCGGATTTCCGACAGATCCCTGGCAAAATAAATGCCTTCCTGTCTCTCCGGGGAGGACAATCCCATCTCCGTCATATGTGATAACAGTGCTTTCAGGCTGTCATAATAGCCGTTAAGGTTATAGAGAATGCAAGGTGCCTCCAGGTGCTTTAATGACACTTTGGACATCACTTCAGCGATCTCTTCCAGTGTTCCGGTTCCGCCGGGAAAAGCAATAAATACATCTCCCAGTTCGATCATTTTCGTCTTGCGTTCTGTCATGTCCTTTGTGACGATCAGCTCCGTAATGGCATCATACTGGTATTCCATATCAATGAAAAACTGCGGTTCCACGCCGGTCACCTCGCCGCCTGCCTGTAATACGCTCTCCGCGATCTCTCCCATAAGACCGGATTTGGATCCACCGTACACCAGGCGGTTACCGCTTTCACCGATCCAGGTTCCCAGCTCACGCACCGCTTTTCTAAGAGAAGGATCATTTCCTTCATTTGCTCCCAGATATACTGTAATGTTCATCGTATTTTCCTCCTGCTTCCAAGTATAAGGGCTTTCCTTTCTTTTGACAAGGCAGGAGCTACCGGCACAAATGTGAATGACGTATCGGTTGCGTTAATTCAGGCATAGTACACCTGCTGTCCGGATTCTTCTTTTACATAAGCAATAAATTCTTCCGCCACATGGGACAGGGTATGATTTTTATTCCAGATCAAAGCATAATCCGCATGGGCATTCGGATGCTCCACCGGCCGCACGCAGACGTCCTTGTCTCGGATCAGGGAGGAAATCGATGCCGGATAGATCGAGATGCCGACGCCGTGGAGGCTCAGTTCGTAGGCATTCATCATATGTGCGATCCTTCCCCGGATCACCGGAGCATGCCCTGTGCCATCGAACCATTTATCGATTTCACCTTTTCTGGATTCTCTGGAGGGAATCAACAGATCATAGGGCAACAGCTCCGAGGGCTTCACCGGATCATTTTCCCAGGAATACAATGCATGTCCCTTGGGGATCACTGCCACCCAGGGTTCTTCATACACCGGCAGCACGTGGAATTCCTCTGTGTTATAAGGGGCCGTGATCATGGCAATCTCACACAATCCCTTCGTTACGCGGTTATTCACATCATCTGTGTTGCCGTTCCACAGATTGTACTGTACATGAGGATGTCTCTGCTGAAATCCAGCGATCCACTCCGCGAAAAGTCTGGGTCCGCAGCCCTCTACCGACGCAATGTATAATGTCCCCTGCAGTCCTTCCTTGCGTTCTCTGACATCCTCCTCCGACCGGTTCACCAGGTCCAGGATCTGATTCGCATACTGCAGGAACAGCTCTCCCTCTTCTGTCAGGGACACTTTATGGGGTGTGCGAAGGAACAATGTCGTCCCCAGCTCCGCCTCCAGATCCTGGATCTGACGGCTCAGGGGCGGCTGCGCGATCGCCAGCTGCTCCGCGGCTTTCGTGAAGCTTTTCTCCTCCGCCACTGCCTTGAAATACCGGATATGCCGCAATTCCATCTTTCCAGCATCCTCCTTCCATGCTTTTTCCAAAAACCAGCTTAATCTTTCTATTTTGTAACATGTTGTATTTTCTTTTATTATACCTTTTAGGTATTATTATACTTCTATTATATGTATTTCACATTATAAGCGCAATATGGTAAATTATAATCATCAAAAGGAAGTCAGGCCTGACCCCTTAAGCGTAACAACAAAGTCAACAGTTCATTTGTCTTGGAAAGGTTAAGGGTGAATATTATGAAGAAGATCATGGAAAAGGTTAACGAGTTTTTTGACGAGTATTACAAGAGCTTCGCTGAAAAATTCTGATAGAAGTGTGTTTTTCACGCTCATATACACAGAAAAAGCAGCAGATCTGGCGGGATCTGCTGTTTTTTTGTTCAGGTATGAAAATAATATCCGTCTCCATCACTCCCGTCATCCCATTCCTCATTGTCGTCAGATCCTATATATTCTCCGCAATTAGGGCAGTCCCCTTCATAGATTGGGTTCACAAATTCTCCACAATGTGGACAAAATACATCAATAAATGGATTATTCATTTTTCTTATCCCCTTTTCAAGATTTTATCCGCATCCAGCCCATAGGCTTCGATGCACTTTCTCAAATACGCCGGATTCGCCTGTTCGGTCTTATACCTCTCGTACTTATGCTTCTCGTAATACTCCCGCTCGAATTTCTCAGGCGGTGTTCCGTAGCGTTTATTATATCCCTTATACTTTGCTATGGTATTTGGCGGATTCAGGATCTCTATTTTCCTGTCATGGACATATATCCCCACGGCAACCTCTTTGCAGAATTCCTCCTCCGATACCGTTTCGTCACCCCAGGGTCCTTCGTTCCACCCCGTAACCGCAATGATCAGATTCAGATAAGGAAATGCATAGAGCAGTTTATACCATTCTTCGATAAATTCCCTGACCGTGGGGTATTTTTGCGTAGTCGCATTCGCCCCAATCGTTCCATCCGCACGGATCCAGCCATATCCCGTGGGATAATGATTCTTCTGAATGAGACAGTTCTCAAAATTCACACATCCGATATAATCTTCATGGCTGCGAACAGCACTCACGTAAAAATTTAAAAATCTGTCCGTCCTTCGGATAATATCAAATGCCTGCTCTGCCGTTACGGGTACTCCTCTCATCCGGTAATAGGGCCTGCGGACATTTCGAACGGGATTGACTGACTCATCCCCGGCAATAGCGATCTCAATTTCCGAATGCTTTTCATAAACTTCTTTCGGTATCAGCCAGACAATAGCATCGTCTGCTTTATTGCTGATTTCTATGGCTCCGGAAATAATTTTTTCATACTCCCATTCCTTCGTCTCCATATAGGTATTCCCGTATTCATCCGTATATATCGCCACTTCACAATTCTTTTTCAGATAATCAAATATTGTCATTTTCTATTCCCTCATCTGATGTAACTGTATGTGTTTTCTGCTTCCTTCCTTATGCTGCAATCATAGCATAAGAAATCATGTAATCATTCACTATATCTAGGGCTGCGCTTTCTGGCCGCAAAAAGCCCATCGATTATTATTCATCGACGGGCTTTTCCTTCTCTTATTCTCTTATTTCTTTATCAGGATTCCTTTAGGATCTCCTGCAGGCTTCTCGGTTCGTAATCCATCCAGGGTTTCATACAGCCGACATTGCAGGCCCGTATGGGGCTGTCACCAATATGGCGGCAGTCGTTATCCTTCATCCCTGCCAGACATTTCTGAAAATATTCGTCCTCCGGGCTGTTGTGGGTGTGTCCGTAGAGCAGAATGGTGCCGCGGCTCATGTGCTTCCAGCTAAAGATCGGGTAATGGCATAATACCAGCTCATAGCTTTTACCGGCTATGGAGTCCCGAATCTCCTTATAATCACAGACTTCCGAAAAAAGCTGTCGGTATCTGAGGTCGGACACGTCATCGTGATTGCCACGGATCAGGACCTTTTTTCCCTTCAGGATTGCCACCAGAGCGATTAGATCCTCGTTCTTACCGCGCATGCTCACATCCCCCAGGATATACACGGTATCGCCGTTATTCACCTTTTCATTCCACCGTTTTACGATCTCGGTGTGCATTTCCTCCAGATCCCGGAACGGACGGTCATCGAAACGTATTGCCGCTTCATGAAACAAATGCAGATCACTGATATAATAATTCATATTGTTCCCTCCCGTTCCACATTCGCTACAGATAAAACATCTCAATAGTTGAGCGTTCTCATTATCGTTTCAAATTCTAATTCCGCATTTTCATCCAACAGTTTTGCGCAAAACAAAACTTTATTCTTAGAAAATCCAAAATACCATATTTCATCCTTTGGAAGAGCTGCTCCATTTTCAGTCTCAGCAGCACTTAATTCCCATGCAACCGCAAGTTTTCGGATTTTTTCTTCTTTCCTACCTAATTGTAGCTCACTACTGCTCTTTAGTTCTGCATGCTGACCTAAATATACTTGCACAAATTCATCTGCTGTTGTCTCCCGATCAATCCATGATGGTTCTGCAAATTTTGAAATTTCCACATTTGCTATTTCCCGGTCTTGATATAATAGTGTGAAGTTGGCATAATCATCTCTAATATCAATTTCATTTATTGTCCAACCATCATCTGGCGTCCATGATGCAATATTATTAATTGGCTCTGTTTTACTTTTACAGCTTACTAAGCTCAAACATAAAATTGCAATAACGAATATCAGTTTTTGTTTATATCTATTCTTCATAACTTAGCAGTACAGCCTCCTTTTATTGGGAATATCGTTAATATTCCTTTTTCCGTTGCATGCTTTTCCCAGTCATTTTCCGTCAATATCTCTAGCGGTAATAATCTCTGTGGACCGTTTTCATCCTCTTCATATCCCCAGGAGTATCCGCCCAGGAATTTCAGTTTATTGCTATTCATGCGGGAGGGCAGATCTACTAGATAGGTATAAGCTGTCCATTTCAAATGTCTACACCCAGCCAAATTACAACAGGGAGCATCAAATATTTCTGCCGGATAACCATACGCAAAATATGGATTCCCTTTTCCCAGATTTTCATCACTGACATCTATGGAAAGCTCTCTGTTTTCCCCATAATTTTCAATTCTTTCCACGAATTGAATAAATCCACAGGATCTCCGATAACCGGTCGCATTCATATGTTCAAAGTAACCATGCATTACCGGATAACCTGTGCAACATATTTTATCTATCGGAAATCCCTGAAGGGCATCATAGCCAATTTCCCTGGGATCTGTACCTTGCGTGTATTCTACGGTGAGATTTTCTTCTATTCCATGAAGTGTAAAAGGAATTGTTATTCTGCTTTCCAAAGAATTATCCCCTCCTTCTATATATTCTGATAAAACGGCAAAACATTTCCCCATTTCTCCATGTTTTCTTCCTGAATATCAATGATAGAAAATACTCTGTCATATCGAAGATCTAATTCCGCTGACCAATGAATGAACTGTTCCTTTGTTGCATCATCCATTTCATTTTTTATGATAATTACAATATCAATATCACTCTCATCCGTATTATCATTTCTGGCGACAGATCCGTACAATATGATTGCCAAAATACTATCCGAAAAAAGATCTACTACCCCTTGGGTCAAATCCTCTTTCATTGTATTTGTCAGCATACTGTCACCCCTTCGTCTTGAGAATATATTACTGTTATTTGTATACAATTATATTCCTTCTTTTTATCATTCACAATAAAAAATAAGAGAAACACGGCATTTCTACCGTGTTCCTCTCACTAATTAAGTATGCTGGTGGCCGGACTTGAACCTTTACGCAAACTCAAAACCCGCATAGAAAGGAGCTTTGGGAGACCTCTGATATGATTTGCATACATTTTGCATACAAAATTCCACTTTAAGCTACTTATCGATATAACATAAATCTTATAGTCATTAAAGCATTTTAAATCATTAGTTTGTTCATAATCATGTGCTTCATTTTCATATTCTGCTTCGCTATTTCCTGCCTGCTAGGGGGCGCACTTTGCATATCATCCCTTTAGTCTATTCCACCAATAGAAAAAGGATATCGGTATATTCGACACCCTTTATCATGCCTGACGTCAGTTTTACTGACACCAGCTTTTTCACTGTCGGTATCTCCGACACAGAAAACCTTTCCCTGGCAGCAAACAAATGGATTTGTCCTATTTGGCATATCCACCCTTAAAATTAGCGAAAGTTGGTAAATCTTATCAACATGAAAATATAATGAATAAGGAAAATAATGTTAAGGATAACGATGAGTGACTCCCCCTGGCAGAAAAAACGATTAATTTTCTACAGATTTCAAAAAGTATTTTACATATATAAATATAATAATAAAAGTTCTCTGCTATGATTTAAATTTGGAGATGGTTAAAAAATATCAAGTCTCACGATATTGAGATACGAAAGGAAAATATTGTAATGACAGAAAAAGAATATAATATCGAAGTATTATGCACTTGTTATTCCTTAAAGGAATTATCTATGCAATACGAAAAGTTAAATAATGGTATTTTCACTAATGGTTCTGATGTAATAGATGATGTTTCTATCGATCTATTACAGGAAGCCATTTTGCATTACAATGATAAAAAATATCGGAATATTAGAGATGAAATGAAAAAAAATAAAATACAGTATAATATTATTTAATTCCATATTGTTGTGCAAATCGAGTATAGATTTCTATATCATCAAGCGGATTTTCTTCTCTATAATAAAAACTTATTGTATTATCATTTTTTCCAAGTTTATCAAACAATGCGCTTCTAAGTAATTTTGTTTTATCACTATTAAATGGGGTTCTATGGTATTGTACTCCATCATGTTTTCCATTACGTTTTGCTGCATAACAACATAAATTATTCACATTTTCATGATCATTACGGCTTAATTGATTTATAATGGCTTGTTGTGTTTGATTATCGAAATTTTTTACACGTAATGTTGGGATAAATCCGCCAAAATATGAATAAAATTGTTTGAATATATCGCCTAAATTATTAGCATATTCAATATTAAAATATTCTCTGAATTCTTTAGCTTTGGCAGAAAACTTAAATTCATTTGCTTTTGTTTGAAAAATGCGATTTTCATTTGATTTGTCAATAAATGTTAAAAATGCTATATACTCGCCATTCACTAATGGAAGATTTGAAATATCTTCAAAAAGTACAATGTAATGTGTGTTTTTATATGTAAATTGGAAGGCTGTGATATGCCATTCATTCTGTTGTAAATCATTTAGTAACGATAACATATTAATCATAGGTGCCATTTTTACATACCCTCCGATTGTCTAAAATAATATCATTACTATACCATAAGATTAAACATTTTTCTATATATTTGTATTTCATTTATTTTATAGCATAATAATAGGGAACCCTTTTACGGATTCCCTATCTCTTTCTATTCTATTTCCTTTTCCACTCTTCTATTCCCACCAGGTCTTTGCTACATCTCCACAGATATAACAAACAGTTTCCCACTTTACCTGTGTAAGATCCTCTGAAATTTCATCAGTGCATACATCATGATAGTCATGTCCAAATGCAGGAATGACTTCTCCACCAACTTCAGGCTGGCTACCACAATCACAGCCACAGACCTGTGTATATCCATCTGTGGTACAGGTTGCACTTACACCCTGCTTATGTACAACATTGGTATGGACTTCATTTACCTTTTCTGGAGCCTCTCCCAGATTTGCTCCACAATCGTTACATACTCTGGTAGCAGTACGCCATACTTCTACACATCCGCCACTAATAGGTACCTCATAAGTATCATGGGAACTCTCTACATGGGTATTTGTATGCTGGCAGGCTACCGGTGCTGCAGTAGGTGCAGGAGTTGCCTTGGGTGCTTCCGTAGCTTTAGGAGCAGGGGTAACTGTTGCCTTTGGAGCAGTCGTACTCTTCGGCTTTTCTGTTGCAGCAGGCTTTGTAGTAGCGGTTACATTTGCCTGAGTACCGGTTGCTTTGGGAGACGTAGTTGCTTTAGGAGCTTCAGTCGTCTTAGGCTTTGCAGTAGCTTCCGGTATTGTTGTAGCCTTTGGAGTTGCAGTGGCTTTCGGATCAGGACTGGTAGTAGCCTTTGCATCTGTCTTCTCCTCAGACTTTTCCTCAGTAGCAGTCGTTTCCACAGGTGCGGTCTCATCTTTATTTACGGTACCGAGTACTACCTTTTCATCATTTGTAGTAGGATTTTCCACAGATTCGCTAGTAGCTACTACGGTTTCCTCTGCAGGAGTATCGGTATTTTTATTTCCACCACAAGCAGTCATGGAAATCATGGTCGTAATTAACAGTGCAGTAATAATATGCTTTTTCATCTTTTGTAACCCTCTCTCATTATATGATATATGTTAATAGTTCTTTTTAGACATTGCCTATATTATATCTTATCTGCAATATCTTATTGTCATGTATAGTTTACACTGTCTTATAGTATATTCGCTTTTACGAAGATATTCAACAGATAAAATATATTTTACACTTACCTTACCATAGATAATCTTGGAAGGAGGTGCTGTTATATGATAGATTACAGTCCATTTTGGGATACTGTCGAAAGAACTGGAAACAACTGGTATACATTAGCAAATAAGCTTCATATATCCAACAGCACCTTACATCGTCTTAAACACAATAAGGATGTATCTACCAAAACATTAAATGATCTATGCCGTCTCTTAAATTGTAATATTTCTGATATTGTGCAATATATTCCCTCTGATAATGACCAACCTTTATAACGCGTAATCTATATATTATAAGTGTATTCTATTACTATCCTACTTTATCATACTTTATACTACTTTTCAATATTGTATCCTACTTGATGATATATTGTCATAGGAGGATACTTATTATGAAACCTATGAAAAGTAAAGTCAGTATTACACTAGATGAAGACATCATTATAAAGATAAAAGAACTTTCTGAAAATGATGATAGATCTTTTTCCCAATATATAAACATGGTTTTAAAAGAATATATTTTGAAAATGGAAAAGAAGTAGTATTGCTATATATTCTTTTCCGTTACTATTTATATTTAATTTTATTCCGTACATATTGTTATGTATATCATTTCTAATCTATCCTTAATGTATCATCATTCCTTTTATACATATATGTAAGTGATATTCCTAATGTATTTATTATCCAGATCATCATTATAAATATTATTATATATTATCCTATTTTTCCTTATGTTTATCTATTTTATGTCGATATATATTATATAAATATCATATATTAAACAACATTATATATATAAATATACGATGATTAAAGGAGAATTTTAAATGAAATATAATAGCAACGGATTAGAAATAAAAACAAATTGTGCTGAAGGCTCCGTATATACAATCGGTATTGTTGGAATTGACATCATTAAGATTATAGGATTTCATTTGCCTGTCTTGTTTACAGAGCCTGTCTATGAAGATCCTCACATGAGGCCTAATGCTACCAGACCTTTGAAAGAGCTTAACGTTGATCGTGAATATGTGGCCTGCGAAGAAAAAAAGGTTAAAATTGATAAAACGGATAGTCTAGGATACAAATTTTCTTACGGCAATACTAACGCCTGCGCATATGCGATTTTGGAATTACATTCAAATCGTGGAAATGGTGATAACCTTGTCAGTATGAGTATTGCTGATGTTAATGACCATTTTAATGCAGCTTATCAAGATTTGTTAGACAATTACGAAATTAAATTACCCTTTGCTTACAATACCTTACGTGTAAAATACGCTGAAATCACTAAGACTTTTCCCATAGCAAAAGATTTTGAGGAATATGATCGTATTTTAAATACCATGAGTTGGGCATTGTCCAACACAAGAAAAAATTACAAGGAAAAAGACAGTAATATGTCCGCAAGTAAATGGAACGGCAGAAAAAACACAAAAGAAACGAATGTATTGCTATCGGGCTCTACAACCAAAGTATCGAGTTACAACAAAGTAAAAGATTTAATGCAAAAAATGGGAAAGAAGGGGAAGAACGCCGGTAGGAAGCCTCCATGTTTTGATTCCAAACTCATGCGTATCGAAATTGCAACTACAGAACAAAATTTAAGCAGTATGTCCTCGTTGGGAAATAAAAAAACATATCTTAAAGATTTAACAGATGCTGCAATTAACAATTACTATACTTCTTACTTCCATGTTGTTTTTGATAAAATAGATACTTATATGGCAGAGCAATGGAACTGGGAAATTACGGGAAAAAATGATGATAGTACTGATAATCTTTCATTTCTTGCCTGCAATACTATATTACCCATATTGCAGGTAAATGCAAAAGCCTTTATTGAAAATTTGCTACAATCCTATACACATGAGGAACGTGATCAAGTTCCTAGATTGCTTGATATAAAAGATCTTCTTGGTTTTTTGAGCCATACTCATTATTTGAGTAATTCAAAATTTTTAGATAATCTGCATACAGAAATCGACAATATGATTGCAAATAACAATATACTTATCATGCCATTTGTCGGTCAACGTCAACTTTATCAGGAATTACAAAATAAAATTATGAATCCCATCGAAGCACATATGTATTATGTTGACAATCACATTCTTTGGTTGGAAAATCCCGAAAGAAATCCTGTCCCCTCAGAGCTTTTGTTTCTTTCGAATTCGGATGACGATAGAATTTATGCGACAAATACAATGCCACCTGTATATTTTACGGAAAAAATTATACATCAGAGAGCTGGCAAAACTGGTCGAATCACAAGCACAGAAAAAATTATCCATTTCTTGACAAATGAAGAAATCAATTATGCTAAAAGTAATGCGGAGCAACAATTAGATGCATGGATTGATGCATACGAAAATGTCCACGGTGACTATGATGACGGCGAGGACGATAATTTCTATTCATAAAATAAAGACCATTACAAAAGGGAGTACAAACTCCCTTTTGTTGTTCCTTGGCAGAAGAAAAAACATCAAAGTGTAATAAGTATCTATACACCTTTTCGGAGTTTCCTTTTTTCAGCAATCCTTTTCCATGTTTCCGCTATTTCTTCGCAATGTCTCCTTTGTATCATTTCGCAAAAATTATCTGCTTCTGCCTTTTCCAAGCATTTTTTTAATTTCGTGATCTCTTTCTGTAGCTTCCCGGCATCTGAGGATAGATAATCGTTTAGCTGTTTCTGCTGATTGCTGCTCTGCGCCTGCCAGTCTGATAGCTGATTCCTGTAGTTCTCGACTAAGCTCGTTAATGCGGTCTGCTCTGCGTTCAGTCTCTCGTTTTCCTGCTGTAGTTCCTGTATTATCTGATCCTGTTCCTCCAGCAATGTCAGCATCTGCTTGTATTCTCCGGATTCGATCCTTATACTTGTCAAGTTTGCTTCTAATGTCTGCATTCTGCTCCTCCTGTTTATGCTGTAACAATTCTTTCCCCAGCGTTTCTACGACTTCACGAGTTAAATCATATTCTCCCTGCCGTAAGTGATTTTCCATGATTCCGGTCATACCGTTTGAAACCATAATCAGCAGATCATCCTCTGCCTGTGCCAATTTTGTCGTAATATCCATCATCATATCTGCCGTCTGCTCCTGTGCTGCCTGCGTGGTATTGTAATCGTTTTGTAACCGCTGGTAATATGCAACTATCCTCACAAACGCTCTTTCAATAGCCATTCTGGATCTTGCATGAGTGTACCGGGATACATATTGTTTAGGTGGTTTATATCTCTTGACCCTTTGCAAGTCTTCCTGCAATGAAAGCTTTAATTCCTGCATTTCCTTTGATTCTGCAAATTGTCGTACGCTATGTACGACATTGCCCTGTGTGCCGTTATATGCTTCTGTACGACATTCTTTTTCAATCTGTGCAATAATCTGCTGTACATAAGCTTCTCTACGTTCCTGTGGCATTTTGCGCAGTTGTGCGACCAGCTTACGGTGGACTTCATATGCTGCTTTAGAAATATGCTTTCCCGGTATCTTTTTGATTCCCTGTTTTTTGTACGAAAGCGGTGATACTTGATATTCTTCCGGTAGATACTGATTCTCCAAAGTTGCAAAAAGCTGTCTCCAACGTTGCACATTGCCAATACGGGGATTATTAAACGCATCAACAAATACCGGTGGTTCCTTTTTCCATTGCTTTCTACCATTCTTGTCTACTTTTTGAAATCCTGTCTCTTTGTCAATAATCGGGATCCTGTTACCTTCTGCATCAAGCTGATAAGTCCTAGGTTGTACTTTTCTTCTTTGCCAGTTACCGTCTGGATCAATTCCCCGGCACGGAGCCATAAAGTGTACATGATAGTTACCGTTGTCCTTTTCGTTATGTAGTGCATATTGTACGACCATGCCCTCGGCAGCCAGTGATTCCGCAAATTGTCTTGCCACTTGCTCCATCTGTTCTAAACTTAAATGTTTATCAAAACAACAAATCCATTCCCTGTATAAATCGGCATTACTTCTTTTAGCCATCCGATCTACTTCCGACCACAACACACTGGGATCCCGAAGCCGATCAGGTGCGTTCTCAGGCAACACAATGTCGGATGATAATACCCCTTTTTTCTTTGTGTAATCTGCAACCCTTTCTTTCGTTTCCACCCTATTTCCGCTGATATATGCCGAAGCATCTATCGGGGACAATGCATCTACTTTGCTTGCCGTTATATAGGCACTGGCTGATCTGGCACTGTTTTCTCCTATTGCTCCGTTTTGTCTCTTTCCTGTTTTTGAAATTACTTTGACTTCCATACGATAAAATCCGCTCATAATAATCCTCCCAAAATATAGACAGTTAAGTGCTAAAGACCTTAAGTGCAAAGATCAAAAAACCTAATAGCTCAGTTAGAACACCCTAATTTCATGGGTGTCGTGGGTGCCGCTTACGCTACATGTGCATACCTTTTCTTTTTCCTGCTTTTTCCAATTCTCCCATGATTTCAATAGATGCTGCTTCTCCATGATTCTTTCCATACTTTTCCTCGTAACGTTCTGTCAATTTGTTCTCGATATGAAAAATCATCGAACTGGAAGTATCGCAAATCAGATCCAGTGCATTCTTTAATTCCTTGATATCCTTGCCATTGCTCCAGCCTGCAATATATCCAAATGAATAATCAGACGTATCAATTCCTAACGCAGAGCAAACCGTATATGCTACCGATTCTGCCTGTACTTCCATATCATTCCGACTAATCTTTTTATCTTTCATTTTTTCTGAATTATGTAAAAGGCTGTGTGCAATCTCATGGATCATAGTTTTAATTTCTTGCTGTTGGGATAATCCATTTTTAATCACAATCTGGTTATCAGCAGGTGAGTAATATCCTTTTGCAGATCCCTCTATATCCTTGTGATACACAGCACAGGGAGCCATACTTTCAACAATTTCTTGCAAGGTATCAAATCCATCAACCTCACCGATCAGCTCCTGCACCGTAGCCATTTCTGGGAGCGGCTCTCCTTCTGTCTGCGAAACATCAAATACACTTACTGGACGAAATGCTGGTATGGTAATCTGTACCTTTTCTTTGATTACTTCCCCATTACTATTTTTAAGTGGTTGGTGCGTAATCGGATCGGTGACATCCTGCATGATTACCTTTTTGTAAGGGCATGGAGCCAATATCTTAATTGCTTTCTCGCCCTTGGAAACGTGTCTCTTAAATAAACGCTGCCATGATTCATAACCTGCTACCATTGTTGCCCCTGGACACTGCATGGCTATCAGTAAAATGTTGTTGTACGAATAACTGTGAAATTTTGACATCACTTGCAGATACTGCTTATACTGGTCACTCTCAAAAACTTCTGACACACCTTTTTCCAGTTGCTCCACAATCTGCTGTGTCTGTGTTTTCTTCTGCGCTGGCTGTTCTTGATCTATTATTTTTGTATCCATAATTTATCCTCCGAATATACAAAAAGGGACAGCCGGTTAAAGCTGCCCCTCTGGTATGTAGTTAATAGTTATCTTTTATTTGTTCTCAAAATCCCATTCCCAGTCTATATCTACCGATTTTTTTAAGTATCTACGATAATACTGTATCAGCTTACGGTAATACTCCATTTTACGTTCTGTACTCATTTCCATGTTATCTTCCATTTCGATATCCTCCGTTACATATGCATACCGTGACTTTTGTGCGGTGCTGATTGTGTCATTGTCTGTAATTCCTGCTCTGTACGTGCAATTTCAATCTTTTTAGTCTTTTGATTATAAACAAATACCTTATCACTCAGTATTTCTGCCGCCGGTACGCTTTGTCTGTTAACCTGATTTACGCAATCTCTCAGATATTCTAAATCTTCGGACCCTCCCCTTTTTTCCACCAAAATTACTTCGTGAATTGAAGAAGGCAATATATAGCAATCTATTCCCATTTTTTCGATGGCTGTACCGATAACCTCAGGACACGCCAAACAGCACGCTCCCAGCTTTTTATCTTTATTTGTGATTACAAATGTTTTTGGTGTGTTCTCCGTAAAAAATTCAGAAAAATCATCCGCAATATCTTCACCGTTTTCCTCCATTGCTTGCATCGTCACGCTTAATAGAGAGTTAATTTCAAATAAATTTTGTTCGGAAGTATTTATTTTTGCCACCTGCAGTATCTCATCCCCTGTCATCTGCAATACCGGGAGCATACCATTTTTAATGATAATGGATCCCTTTTTACCGCCTACGTTAATTGACAGCCTAGGAATTGCTGCCAGTTCACCTTCTGCAATTAAAAAATGCGGAGTATCGGCTAAAAGTGCTTTATTACTAGCTGTATTAACTACCATTAAATAGGTACTGCTTAAAATATTATCCTTTGATAACACACTCATGATGTCAATCTGTCTGTCTCGTTCTGCAATGATTTTTTCTGCCAAACTACGTACCACAGCAGGCATATCATCACAATCACAACAGTGCTCATAAAGCGGCAGGGTGCTGATAGACGGAGATGCATTTGTACCGGGAATGTCAACTTTAATGCTCTTTTCTAAAATGCTGTTATTGCGCATCTTATTAACAATACTTACCTGCATATCATAAGGTGATAATTTTAGCTGTAATTCTGCGACAAATTCATAGACAAATTCTTCATAACTAATTTCTTCCATAGCTTAATCCTCATTGTTTCTCTCGATCTTAATTTGATCGGCTATTCTACTTAACTTTTTATCTTTAAAATACTGGCATCTCTGCAACATATATGCCCCATATGGTGATAGTACTACTACCTTGTTTTGGTCAGGTAATGTTAATAAATCAGATGCCTGCAAAATGTCTTTTTCTTCAAATTGATAACTGTAGCTTTTATTTTTGCCAGTGCTTACCGATTTCTTTTTTTCAGTGTATTTTCCGAATGCTTTGACTGCCATATCTACATCTTTGGATTCCGGCTGGCATTGCAGGAATATCCTATAAGAAAAGTTGGTCAGCATATCTGATGCCACCTTTTCTCCGTAATGATCTTCTGCAGAACTCCACGACTGCAAACATCCTAATACCGTGCATCCTCGTGATCTGCCAATCTGTAATATTGAGGGCAATCCCTGTATTTCGGGGATGCGCCCTAATTCGTCCAGCACAAAAATCACCTGACTGTGCTGGGGATCCTGTGCAACTGTCTTTTCCCTCGCTGGTGATGACAGGTACGTGATGCACGTAGCAACCGCTAACGATAAGATAGGTGCGTATGTCTCTAGGTCTCTATCTTCCACAAGCAAATCAATAGATGTTCCCTGTTCCAGCAGTTCGGGTGTGATTTTGCGATCTGCTTCTTTTGTTAAATACCTTAAATTGCTGTCAGAAGAAAATAATTGTAATGCATTTCCGATATTTGATGAAATAGATCCCAGCGTTTCCTCTGCCACGCAATCACCGCCATAGGATGACAGTAACCGTGTAACCACGCTATTTTCTTCTGCTTCTGCAAGGACATCCGTTATTAACGTATTTAAGTTTTTAGATAAAGCGAAATCAACTAATTGCGGTATGGTATAACATTGTTGGTATTCCCACGCATACAGAAATAATCCCAGTAGTACAGTTCGAGCAGCGATAGGCCAAAACTCTTCACCTGTATGTTTAAGCGGTATCAAACTGTAAATAACCCTACGCAATGCTTCGATTACTTCTGATTCCGTCGATTTTTCATTCACATCATATAAAAAATCAAATCCCCAAAGATCTCTCCTGCGTGGATTAAACACAGCCACCTTGTCATTCGGTGCAAATCCTTTTTGTAACAGTTCCCCTTTGACATCGACCAGTACAAAAGCATATTTTTCTTTTTTTATTCCATTTGCCAACAGCGTAGATAACAATACTGAACTCGTCTTACCTGATCCTGATGTACCCAATACCAACGTATGTAATGCTCCCGGTGTGATGCCCGGTTGTATCTCCATATACTTTCCATCTGCTTTGCCAAGGATAATGCCCTGTGGGTTTTTGTACAGCAACCTCTTGTCCGGCTTTTTATATAACGCTTTTGCCCTGTATGATATCTGATAATATGGATTTTGGTCTGTATTATATGGTATCATCGGAAACTCTTGTAATCCGTTACTCTTGGCAATGCTGTTTTGCGACCATATCCACAGTGATATAGCCATCCCTAACAGTAATGCACAAACCATAATCCCGATAATCACATTGATAGGACAGTAACAGTAATATGTTATCAATCCTATCAACATGGTTAGCGGTGGTGGCAGCCACAAGCCTGTATATTTTAACCAGTCCCAAAAGCCTTTCCATTTATGTATCATAGGCGGTAATCCTCTGTTATCCAGCTCTCAGGATCTGTACGCATAACCAAAGCCAGTCCGTCTAAAAAAGTATCATCCCCGGTCAGATCGTACTTATTAACAATGTAGCGTAACCATTCTGCGCAATCCTGTTCGGTCACATTTGCTATTTCTGCCTGATCTTGTATCTCCTCCGGCAATAGTATTTTAATTTCTTCCAACCACTCTCTGATTCCTTCGTATAACCTATATTTTTGTTCCCCGGCAGGAGTGGTAAGGCCTTTAATTACCTTTTTTAAAAACTCTGGATCTCTGCTAATCTCTGCATGATGCTCCAGTACATGAGCAAGCAACTTTTCCGTATCAATACAAGATATATTATCAGGATCATACTCACCCTTAACATCTGGATGTTTTTGTTCTGCAATGATATACAACTCTTTATTTTCCATATATAAAGTCTCCTTTTAATAGATTTTCTACTTATATATGTAAAATACTTTTTGATTTTTGTTCAAAATCGGAAAGAAAAATGATAATTTTATAGATTTTTTAGAAAATATTGACTTCTTGAAAAAAAGATAAAAAAAGATTTCAAAAATGCGAGTTTTTACGGTTTTATTTGACATATGTAAATGTAAAGAATCGACATGTTCTCATTAAAATTAGTTTATCACAATAGTTTGAGCGTGTCAACAATAAAATATTTTAATTTTTAAAAAAGGAGATAGAAAAATGGCAGTAAAGAAAGAAAACAACTTCACTATTCCGGAGTGCACCTACTTATTACAAGATATTAAAAAGTTAGGTCACACCAATGTATCTACCCAGCGTTACCGCTACACTTTCCAAATTCAAAACAAAGAACAGAAAAATTTTATCAAGGAAGGAACAAATATTATGAAAAAGAATTTAATCAAAACTTTAGAAACCTTACAGGCACAGGCAGCTACAAATCCTGCAGATATCACTTCGGTACTGCGCAAATGGCAGTTAGCAGAAAATTATGAAGCAACAGCCATCTCCAATCACTCCGAGATCAGCAATCGTTTGTATGAAGACATTGATGCTATCTACACCAGATACGCTGATATCCGTACAGATGATAACGTCAATTATTACTCCGTTGACGAAGCTCCACATCTCACGGCTCTGCGCCTGCTGGGGGAATCACTGGACTGTACAGGTATCTCCCGGGTGGCACTGTTAGATTGCCTGGCTACATACTGGTCTGATTTTAAGCGGATTCCCGAAGTCTACGACATTCTGATCGCGCTGGCTGAGACAGTTAGGCTCTACGTGGAACAAATTCCAGAGTACGAAGAAATCATTGCCGAATTGACTTATTTGTCTAAGTAACTCTGTAATCGGGTACTCCAGCCAACCGAGACAATTTTAAATTTCGTTTGGCTATGGAGTGCTCAGCATATAGATTATAAATGGAGAGAGAAAAATATGCTTTCAAATAAAATTATTGACTTGGCCGACATTCTTAATAATGATATGATAAATGAATCAGAGGTCTCTCAATATGTGATACACATGAAGAGAAGAAACATTATCGAAAAGAAATACAAAGATCAAATAAAATGGAGGGATGACGGCAGACCTTATGTCTATAAGGAACGTAAGCAGATTATCGCTGCTGATTATGACCGGCTCATTGATAAGCTGGTAGAAATTGAATATGGTTATGAAAACGCTTCGTTAGAACGCCTGTTTCCCGAATGGGTCATCTGGCGCAGGGACTATTCCTCTGTATCAGTAAAAACTATCCGTGAAGATATCCTTAACTGGAATAGTCATTTAAAGGATACGGATATTTCAAAAATTCCACTCAAAAATCTCGTACCCAGAGATTTTACCCAACTGTTCCGGTCCTGGACAAAAGACCGGGAGATGACGCGCAAGAAATTCAACAACATAAAATCCGTCATTAACGGTATTTACTACTATGCAATCGAAATGGGGATTGTGGCTCACAATCCTGTTAAGGATATAAATTGTAATCAATTCTCATTTCAAGCTGTAAATAACGATGATGATGTATATACTATGGATGATCGAAAAAAGTTGTTGGAATATCTGTCTACCATGCCTGATGATATCTATGCTTTGGCAATCCGGTTCGATTTTCAGTTGATTGCGCGGATCGGAGAACTTCTGGCATTGAAATGGTCTGATATTACTCCTGATAATTACATTCATTTCCAGAGACAGTTTTTGGGACAGCGTGTTTTAAATGATGATCTTACGTTTGAGACTTTAACCCACGAAAATGTCGATCATATCAAGGGTAACACTGATGAAGGTTTTCGCTACGAACCATTAACGGATGAAGCACTGGAAATCTTAAAACAGGTTCGGGAACTCAATCCCGATAGTGAGTACATTTTTGTAACCCCAAACGGAAAACAGCTAAACGAAAATACATTTAATACACGACTTAAAAATTACTGTAATAAATGTGATGTGACTTACAGAAGTTCTCATAAGATTCGATTCTGCGGAGCTTCCATTCTTTATGAAATGGGAGTTTCCCTCACAGAACTGAAAGAATTATTAGGACATACCAATATACAGATGACGTTGCACTACTTAAGACGTGTAAAACCCAAGGGAAATGTTGTGCATACAATGAATGAAGCATTTAAAGTTTCGTGAACGTAATTTCGATACCCAAAAACGCTGAAACCCTGATGCTTACTGGGTTGCATACACTTGCATACATTTTCGGAAAAAAGCAAAAAGCCCCAAACCCTTGTATTTACTGGGTTTGGAGCTCTTCACGGGAATGCTGGTGGCCGGACTTGAACCGGCACGGGGTTGCCCCCGAGGGATTTTAAGTCCCTTGCGTCTGCCTATTCCGCCACACCAGCGGACGCATCGCAACGCGCAAACCGCGACGTGCGAATGGATGGAGGTGGATTCGAACCACCGAAGCAAATTGCAGCAGATTTACAGTCTGTCCCCTTTGGCCACTCGGGAATCCATCCATGTCAGGCAAGAGTGCCTTAACAATGTGAAATTGTAGCATATGTTCACACAAATTGCAAGATGTTTTTATTATTTTAGTGTAAAAGTTCAGCCATAGGATGACAGAAGCGACGATTGGGTGCTCGCACACAAAGCGTCAATTCTGTCATCCTATGAGCAGAGCGCCAATCTATGAGCAAAAGTAGTCACGAAGTGACGAAAAAGCGTGCTAACGCAACTTTGCGAATGACGCAGGCTGAACTGCTTCAATATAATATAAATAGAAAGGATACTGCGACAGTTGCATCAGTCCGTAATCGGTTACCTGATATCCATCCTGCTGCAATCCGGCGATGGCATCTGCGCCAAGTTCGGTCGGTGTAAAATACCAGAACCTGTCGGAATCCGCCTGGTTGTAATCTCCGTTCACGATTTCATTATCCGGATAGTAATAATACAGCACGGTCCAACCCAGATGTTTTACACCATTCGTGACCATATTTACATCCTCATCGGGGGTACCGATCAGATCCAGTGTCTTTTCGGTCTCCACCTTCTGCTGTTCATAGCTGTCATAGCATTCCCGATAGTTCTGAATTCCCAGGCCGAATAATACTACCAGCAATACCGCCAGCACAATTCTGCTTACAGCCTCCAGACCCTTCCAGGACTTCTTCTCCAGCTCTGCAGCCAGTTCCAGCACACGGCTGCTGCCCACCGCCAGCATGACGATTGCCACCGCACTTAACGGATACAGATATCTCTGTGCCAGCATCGGTGCCATAACAACACTTAACAAATAAGCAAATGCCAAAGTTCCAAGGATTGTGCAGGCTCCCACTGCCATGGCATATGTCTTGTCAGACCAGTTTCTCGCAGAAGGCTTCTGCATATGTACTCCGTCTTTTTCCACAGAGAATACAGAAGAATCCACTGCCAGGGTCACCACCAGAAACAGAATCACCAACGGGAATACGATACCATTCATCCCTCTGCCGCCCATAACAATCTCCAGGCTCTGATCCAGTCCCAGGATCTCTGTCATCCACCAGCCTCTGCTGACATTTTTCAAGCCGGCATAGAAGAAATATAGCCAGGGTGCATAACCTATGAAAAATGCTACGATGGCCAGAACACCCTTTATCCATGTTTTCCCACGGTATTTGATCCATACGGCCACTCCGGTGAAAAACATCATAATGCCTACAGCCACCAGTGCATAATAGTGGGAATACGCTGCTGCCAATGCCCACAGCACCATGCCTGCCCAGGTCTTCCTGCTGCCGTCAGCAATGACTCTGTAGGAACAATAGAAGCAACCCATTACACACAGGAAAGCCAGCGCATACATGCGGACTTCCAGATTGTACTCCAGACATGCCTGTCCCAGACCGGAGATCATCACAAAAAATGTTGCCGGAAGCAGTCCGAAATGTTTCCGCACAACGGTCAGTGCCAGTACGATCCCAATCACGAAGGGCACCAGAGAGGCCAGATGGAATACCGGTACCTTATATCCGAACAGGGTCCCGAATAATTTCAGCCAGTAATAATACAGTGGCGGATGATTGTCCCAGTAATACAATACCTGCAAAATGCCATCCACATCCTTGTGGGCCGTATTCGCAGAAAACGCCTCATCCCCCCACAGTACGCGGTCGGACATCATGCTGAAATTCAGACACACCACCAGCACTGTCAATGCCAGTACTGCCACCGGTCCTATGTATTTGCGAAATACGCTCCACGCCTTGCTGTCGGTAATCTTGCTCAGGACGCTCCGGATCTTCTCATGCTTTCCGGCTTTCGCTTCTTCCACGAACAATTCCGCAATGGCATAGACCAGCATCATGCTGATCTCCAGACATAGAACTTTCACTGCATATTCTCTGGATTCCAACAGCTTTCTCAAGATCGTATTGCCGTCATTGCCGGTCAGCGACAACAGGATCCAGGGAATGACCAGCATACAGAGCAGGCAGGTGAGATAGCGAAGGACATATTCTCCCTTCCCGATCGTGACAGACTGTCCGCTTTTTTTGTTATTTTTTAAAATAGATTGCCGCCAGATTCCAATGGATACCAGCGGCAACAGCAGGGTAATAATGATGGTGAACATCGAATATCCTCTCTGTCTTTTGTATTTGTAACTATTCAGAGCCATGTAAATAGTATCGAATGAGCGTCGAATCCTTGCATTCGTAAGAGCATTTGATACTATTTATAGGGCGAAGTAACCACCATGAGCAAAAAGGAAGCCTCGCAGAGGCGGTTTTGCGAATGGTGTTCTGAATAGTTACATATATTTATTCTTCTACGTATTTCAGGATCGTTGCCGAGGTCTGTGGCATCTCGATCAGAACCTTGCCTGCCCTGATCTCATATTCCGCACCTTCCATGCAATACCCGTCATCCCTGGACTGCAGGATCACTTTCATCTTACCTGTCTTAGGGGTTCCGATCTCCCACACATGAATCTCTTTGGTGATGGGATGATAATTATTGTTGATCAGGATCGCACACTGCCCCTTGCGGTTAAAACGTCCGTAAGAAATAAAGTTGTAGTCATTCTCCAGCATTTTCAAGGAACCGGTCCGCAGCTCCTCGTTCTCCCGGCGCAGACGGATAATGTCCTTATGAAATGCCAGCAGCACCTGATCCTCATGTCCCCAGGGATACGTTCTGCGGTTGTCAGGATCTGTGAAACCACAGACACCGGCCTCATCTCCGTAATAGATTGTAGGAGCACCCGTCCATGTCATCTGAATCACAACGCCTTCCCGGAAGACTGCCTTATTGATACCCTGTTCCGCAGCCTGCGGTCCCAGTGTATTGGTACGTCCCACCTTATGATTTGTTCTCGTCAGAAAACGGGAATGATCATGGTTGGACAGTTCATTCATAGCCACCTGCCAGCTGGGCATGGAGAAACTGGAGGTATGATGCCGCATGGCTCCCCAGAAGCTCTCTGCATTGCCGAGCAGATCCTCCCGGTAGTCATCGCTGTGCTTCTCCATACCGGTGAGGAACCAGGTCACGGGCTCCATGAACGCATCGTAGTTCATGACAGTATCCCATTCGTTGCCCTGCAGCCAGTCTCTGGTATTGCCGTAGTGCTCTGCCAGAATAATGGCTTCCGGATTGGCCTCTTTTACCGCTTTCCGGAATTCCTGCCAGAAATGATGGTTGAATTCCTGACTGTGACCCAGATCAGCTGCCACATCCAGTCTCCATCCATCCACATTGTAGGGCGGAGATACCCATTTTTTCGCTACATGAAGGACATAGTCCATCAGTTCCTGGGATCCCTCGTAGTTCAGCTTCGGCAGTGTGTCATGTCCCCACCATCCGTCATAGGAATTGTTATAGGGCCATGCTGCCTGATTGTGGAAATCAAAGTAATTCCGATAAGGGCTGTCAGCACTGACATAGGCACCCTTGTCATATCCTTCCGCATTCTCATAGATGCGCTCTCTGTCCATCCATTTATTAAAGGAACCACAGTGATTGAACACGCCATCCAGAATGACTCTCATACCTCTGCGGTGTGCCTCTGCCACCACCTGAGCAAACAGCTCGTTGCTGGCTTCCAGATTCGCTTTGTTAGTCACACGGTCGATGTAACGGGAAGCGAAACGGTTCTCCCGCTGTCCGTCGGGAAGCAGATCCCCTTCATCACTGACAATCTTTCCAATATGAGGATCAATATAATCATAATCCTGAATATCGTATTTGTGGTTGGAAGGGGAGACAAACAGAGGATTAAAATAAATCACCTCAACTCCCAGATCCTGCAGGTAGTCCATCTTATCCAGCACACCCTGCAGGTCTCCGCCGTAGAACTCACGGACATCCATCTGTGCGGGATAACGTCCCCAGTCCTCTACGCGGTGTACCGGTTCTCCGATGTAGCAATATTCATTGGTCAACACATCATTGGAAGAATCTCCATTGCAGAAACGATCCGTATAGATCTGGTACATAACCGCTCCCTTGGCCCAGTCGGGGGTGTGGAAACCGGGAATGATAATGAAATCATAATATTCATTAACTTCCTGCACCAGACCCCGCATATCAAAGATGCCGGTAATTCTGCCGGTCTGCACCTCAAAATAATAAGATACCTTCTGATCATCCAGACGCATTACGTAGGCATAATAGTCAAAATCATTTTTGCTCTCCACACGTACCATAAGATGCTTCTGTCCGCCGCATACCAGGAACACTCTGTCCACATTATTTCTGGCGGTCCGGAAGCGGATCGTCACTTCGGAAAAACAGGCCGGCTCTTCCGGAATCACATATTCCGCACTGGTATCTGTAAAAAGTGCTCTCCTGTTAAATACAGGTCTCATGGCCGCAATGTATTGCTGATTATATTCTGTTCGACGTAATCGCTCCAGATCCATCGTATCTACCCTTTCTGAGACTAATGTCTTACTATCTATATTATGACACTGCTTCTGCCAAAGTGCTTTGTTGTCTTGTGCGCTCCGGCAGTATGACATGTCCCAAGCTCAAAAGCTCTATTTATTATACCCTTTTTCCTTACATCTGACAACTGCCCGCCTCTTTATTCAGCGATTTTTAGACAGTAAAAAGGACAGTCTTGGGAGGACTGCCCTTTTTAGAGAAGGTATTTCTTTCTTATGGGGTATAGCAAAAAACTATATAATGTATTGGGGGGGTTACGAGTATTATAATAGCATGCACTCCTATTTTTGACTATTCTCAAAATTCACAAATATCACAAAAGTGAATATTCATTTTTGTATATTTTTCACAAAATCGGTTTGTACAATACTACCAATTCCACGAAACTCCCGCGAAAACCTTTTCCTATACGAAAAGACCCTCGAATTCTTCTCTGGTGATCTTCTCCTTCTCCAACAGCAGCTGTGCACAGCTATGCAGCACATCCTCATGCTGTAAGATAATATCCTTGGCTTTGGTATAGCAGTCATCTATGATGTGCTTGACTTCCTTATCGATCTCACCGGAAATCTCCTCACTGTGCGCCTTGGCATGTGCCAGATCCTTACCGATGAAGACTTCATCATCGTCATCGTCATAGCAGATGACACCGATATTATCAGACATTCCGTAACGGGTCACCATACGGCGGGCTGTCTTGGTGGCTTTCTTAATATCACTGGAAGCTCCTGTGGTGATATCACCGAAGATGATCTCCTCCGCAATACGTCCTCCCAGAGATACCATGATATCCTGGAGCATACGGCTCTTGGTGGCGAACATCTCATCCTTTTCCGGCAGGGGCATGGTATAACCGGCAGCTCCCACTCCGGTCGGGATAATGGATACGGTATAGACCGGTCCCACATCCGGAAGTACATGGAACAGGATCGCATGGCCTGCTTCATGGTATGCAGTGATCTTCTTCTCCTTGTCGGAAATGATACGGCTCTTCTTCTCCGCACCGATTCCCACTTTGATAAAGGCTCTCTTGATATCCTTCTGTGCGATAAAGGAGCGGTTCTCCTTCGCCGCGATAATGGCCGCTTCGTTCAGCAGGTTCTCCAGATCCGCTCCGGTGAATCCTGCAGTAGTCTGAGCGATCTGCTGCAGATTCACATCATCCCCCAGAGGTTTGTTCTTCGCATGTACTTTCAAAATCTCTTCTCTGCCACCGATATCCGGGGTTCCCACCGCTACCTTACGGTCGAAACGACCGGGACGCAGGATTGCAGGATCCAGAATATCCACACGGTTGGTGGCCGCCATAACGATAATGCCCTCATTGACGCCGAAACCGTCCATTTCTACCAGTAACTGGTTCAGGGTCTGCTCTCTCTCATCGTGTCCGCCGCCCATACCGGTACCACGCCGTCTTGCCACGGCATCGATCTCATCGATAAATACGATACAAGGTGCATTATGCTTTGCTTCTTCAAACAGGTCACGCACACGGGAAGCGCCCACACCGACGAACATTTCCACGAAATCAGATCCGGAGATGCTGAAAAAAGGTACTCCGGCTTCGCCTGCCACGGCTTTCGCCAACAGGGTCTTACCTGTTCCGGGAGGGCCCTCCAACAGGACACCCTTGGGGATTCTGGCTCCGACACCGGTGTATTTTCCCGGCTCCTTCAGGAAATCAACGATCTCCTCCAGTTCTTCCTTTTCCTCTTTCAGACCGGCTACCTGAGCGAATGTGACACTCTTGTCACCCAGTGTCATCTTGGCGCGGCTTTTGCCGAAGTTCATCATCTTGCCGTTACCACCGCCTGCCTGTTGGGCATTCATCATCATGAACAGGAAAATTCCCACCGCCAGCACGACCAGCATCGGCAGCATATAGGTCAGGAACCAGTTCTCCCTTTCAATGTCATTGACCACCGGATCAAACCCATACTCACGTACCAGGGTCTCCAGTTCTGTAATGTCCGTTGCGTACAGCTTATGAGATACACCGTTCTTCATCTGGATCTCCAGATATCCGGTAGGTGCTTCTCCGTTGGGCTGCACCACGACTTCCGATACATTGCCGGCATCCAGATCCGTAATGAACTCTGCCTTGGTGTATTCATCTGTACGGTTGTTCAACAGGTTGAGGCCGAAGATCACCAGAAGCAGAAGTATGATAAATATAAAATATGAATTGATTGTTTTGCCGTTTTGTTTCAACTTCACGGGCCTCCTACATCTTTGTATCGCTTAATCGAATTCTACCACACCGATGTAAGGCAGATTACGATATCTCTGATCATAATCCAGACCATAGCCCACTACAAACTCATCGGGAATATTAAATCCGGTATAATCCACATGGACATCGATCACTCTTCTCTCGGGTTTGTCCAACAGGGTGCACAGACGTAAAGAAGCCGGACCTCTGTCCTTCAGCATCTCCAGCAGATAGCTCAGGGTTCTTCCGCTGTCCACGATATCCTCTACTACAATAACTTCCTTATCTTTCAGAGATTCGTCCAGATCCTTCACGATCTTGACTACACCGCTGGACTTGGTATCGCTGCCATAGCTGGATACGGACATAAAGTCCAGAGATACGGGAACAGTGATACGCTTTGCCAGTTCACACATGAAAAAGCTGCCACCCTTCAGTACACATACAAGGTGTACCTGCTTACCCGCATAATCCTTGCTGATCTGCTCACCGATCTCCTGGATTCTCTTATCTACTTCCTCTTCTGTCAACAGTACTCTGATATGCTCTGCCATTTTCTTTTGTCCTTTCGCTTTTAAGCGAACTCCTTTCTTATTAATTGTACCTTTAAAATACGTTTTGTATTCTCCGTTACTTTATAATATTCGCTGATACGGTATCCCACGACCCACAGTACATGCTCTCCCTCTGCCAGGATCGGCAGTCTGTCGCGTTCCGCCTGTGGGATCTTTTGATCGACCAGATAACTTTTCAGCGATTTATGGATCATCCCGCCTCTGCCGTCAGCAATGGTCAGATAATCACCCGGCTTTCTTGTCCGTATCACCGGACATTTTTTTATTTTATCATAATCAAACCATTTCGTATACTGATTTGTGGGAACTTCTTGGTTTTTTTCATGGGCAGCGGCCAGGTCACACACACAGTATTCCACCGTTCCCACTTCACATTCCACTGTCCCTGTCTGTCCGGGAGAAAGCTGCAGAGTTGGTTGATATTTCTCAGCCACTTCCGTCTTCTCCAAAAGCTCCCTGTCTGTCCTCTCTACTGTCAGCAGGACTTCCTCATATTGCCGTCTACCCCGGATGCCGAACGGAAGACAGATCTGCCGGTTGCCTTCCCTGGTAAACAAGGTCAGCAGCTCCTGAATATGCTGGTAAGTGATGTCTTTCTGCCCGGGAGACAATTGCTTCACTTCTTCATACAAGAGGCGCTTACGGATCACAGGATGCAACGACAGAAAAGACTCCACAGCAATACAGATCACCGCGTTCCGGCTGTCCCCCGTCTCTGCGGACTCTCCGTCACCGTCCGTTGCCCGGATACATCGGCCAGCTGCTTCTTTTGTCTGCAGTTCCAGATAGTCCTCCGTCTCCGCCAGCAGCTCCGCCGTCTGATTCATATGCGCTACACAGCCCTTTACAATATTCTCCTCCGCATAAGGCAAAATATGATGCCGAATACGATTTCTTGTGTAGTCATCCTCCTCATTGGTGGCATCCTTGCAATAGACAATTCCTCGCTGTTGTAAAAACTTCTCGATCTCCCACCGTTCCAGACATAGGAGCGGTCGTATAATCCGATCTCTCACAGGCATAATGCTGGCCAGTCCCCGGATTCCACTGCCCCGGAACAAATGGAACAGCTGGGTCTCGCTGCGGTCATTGCTGTTGTGGGCCACTGCGATCTTCGTGGCTCCCCACTCCTTTGCCGCCTTTTCAAACGCCTCATATCTCGTTCTGCGCCCGGCTTCTTCCTCAGAGATTTTCTCCATGCGGGCTCTGTTCCTTACCTCTGCCCTGGTCAGGAAAAAAGGGATTCCTCTCTCCTCGCAGAGCTGCTCCACATACCGCGCATCTTCTCCGGCCTCCGCGCGAATGCCGTGATCCACATGCACTACGGCAATGTCTGTAGGTACTTCCTTCTGCCATTCCAGCAACAAAAATAAGAGGCAAACCGAGTCTGCCCCTCCAGAAACACCGGCTACCACACGGTCGCCGGCCTGCAGCATGTGATGCTCTCTGATATATGCAAATACTTTTTCTTGCGTATCCATCCATGTATTCATGTTTTTACTCTATCCTAATTATGAGGAAAAATCAAGGCGGCATCACGTGTTTTCCCACAGGCAGAGCACAAATACCGTCATATCGTCCCGAATCCGTCCCTCTGAGGCACAGATGGCATAGGACAATATTTTCTCTGCGATCTCTTGCGGGTTCTGTTCCTGCAACCCTTCCAGCACCTGTGCCATGCGCTCTTCCCCGTCTTCCATCATATCCAGAACCCCGTCCGTCATCATGACCAGCAGATCTCCCGGCCGGATCTGACACATCTGTCGTTCTATCTGCACTTTTTGAAAAATACCTAACGGCAGGCTTTCGCCGCCGACACAGAGAACCCTTCCGGAGGTCTTCCAGAACGTGGCAACACCGCCCACCTTGCAGATCTCACATTCGCCGGTATACAGATCCAGGCTGCAAAGGTCTATCGTAGGATGATCGTCCTCTTCATTTTGCGCATACAACGCGGAATTCAGGAGATTCACAGATGCCTCGGTCCCGAAGCCCGCCTCCAGCATTTTTTCCATGAGATCCATGACTCTGCCGCTGCCCCGGCTGGCATCCTCCCCGGAGCCTGTCCCATCAGACAACAGCAGGATCAGCTTCCCTTTTTCCGATTCCATGGTGGCATACTGATCCCCCGAGACTTTCTCCCCTTCTTTTACCGCCCGGCTCACCCCCGTCAGTGCTATGTATTTCGGTTCCTCTGTGAACAGAAAACAATGCGGCTCCTGCTCCACGAGATAAGGGCTTCCTGAAGAGACCTGCAGCTTTTTTCCCAATAATACCGTCAGCATGTCCGCCACCTGTGCCGCCTTATAGTGCCTTTTTTCGGTGGACAGTGTCATACTGATCCCTGCTTCTGTCCCGGAGCTGCTGCCGTCCTTCTCCACATAGCAGAGGTCTCTGGCGATGATCCCTTCACTCTTGAGCGCCTGTACCAGGCTTTTCCTCTTTTTCTCTTCCAGCGGACAATACCCCAGTTCCTCTCCTGCCACCCGTTCCATGATCCGGGCCACTTCCTGCAGATGGTCTCCCATGATCTGTCTGCTCTGCCACAGCATACATTTTTCCAGAATATTCTGCCTGTCCTCTCCTGTAATCTGTATCTCCTGCCGAAAGCTCTTCCCCAGTTCCTCAAAACTCTCCGCATATCCCATCAGTTTCTGTCTGCACAGCAGTGAGATCTGTGCACACTGTTCTCTCTCCAGCCGTTCCTGCTCCTTTTTCCCTATGATCATGGCATCCTCCCCTTTCTGTTTTCACGATTATAGGGCAGTTTTCCTCTTCCTTTTGTCAAATCGAGGGAGGGAAAGACTTCATTTTTTGCGACAAAAAAAGCAGGTTCACTGTTGAGAAACAGTTTCCCTGCTTAATCGTCTTCCTGAAAAAGGATCTCACCTTCGTATACCAGTCCCAGCTTATCCTTCGCCACCTCTTCCACATAAGCTTTCGTCTGAGTGTACTTACCGAATTCCTCGATCTGTTCCGCTCTGGTCTGCTCTGCTTCGATCTGCGCGCCAAGGCTTGCGATCTGGGTATCATAGCCCGCAATCTTCTGTTGTAATTCCACGCTCCGCACCGCAACGACCACCATGATCATCAACACGACCAGGGTCACCAGGAACATACTGAACCGGTTCTGGTGTCTCTTGCGGTAGGCTGCTTTTCTTCTTGCCATACGCGCATCTCCTTTTAATGAATATTTTAAGCATTTTCCTAAGTATAGTCAACTGCTTTTTCAGCCAATTTCCCGTTATCCGCAAGGCTTTCCGGATTGGGTGCAGAAGAGTATTCAGGCCCAGTGCCACATACTTTACAAAAAAGGGACTGATTGTCCTGTGATACAGGTACATTCCCGCCAATGCCCCCAGCACGGCAAACCATCGCAGGTTCCCGTTACTTTCATGAAACATCAGCAGAAAGACCTTTCCCGCACAGTAGATCCAGAATGCCAGATCTTCCAGAGATACCATGCTGGTACTGTGAGCGAACACTCTTCGCAGGATCCGCAGAATATCATACAGAAAAGTGATCCCCACACCCAGCAGAAAGGAATGCAGCAGAAAAACATTTTCATCCATCAGCGGAACAGCCTGCCCAGGAAGGATTCCTGTTTTTCTCCGGATGCTGCGGTATCCGAATATACAAGGCTGTCGATCCGGCCGTCAATATCCACTTCCCCCTTGTCTAATGTCAGGCGGTTCACATGGAGCTCGTTGCCACGGATCATCAGCATCCCCTGTTCCGTCTCCAGCAGGATCTCCCGCAGATCAAAGGAAAGGACGTCATTTACCCCATTCACGGTACATGTCCGTCTGTTGGTCATGGTCACTTTATGCATACGTCCTGTCGCGTTTAAATCTTCCATTCTCTCCATAGCCTCCCATCCTCCGCTCCTTCCGGAACCGGACTTACAATGTATTGTATGGGAAAATGTGGAAATTTATACATAGAGAACCTGATATTATATATAACGGAAAAGTTCTTTGGCTTCTTCTTTTTTCACGGTCTCCTGTACATCCAGGACCTCGACTTTTACTTCCTTGTTGCCGAAAGAGATGGAAATGATATCTCCCTCTTTGACATTGGCGGATGCCTTTGCCGGCTTATCATTGATCAGCACTCTGCCGCTGTCGCAGGCTTCATTAGCCACAGTACGGCGCTTGATCAGTCGGGATACCTTCAAATATTTGTCTAATCTCATGCTTTTAACCTCACGATCATCCGTTTCTGAAAAACAAAAGAGACCCGAAAGGTTGTCCTATCGAGTCTCTGAAAATTCAGCTTCTATTATGCGTTCAGCATATCCTTTAATGCCTTACCAGCCTTGAACTTAGGAGCCTTGGAAGCAGCGATCTTCATAGGTGCGCCGCTCTGAGGATTTCTACCCTCTCTAGCTGCTCTGCTGGATACTTCGAAAGTACCGAAGCCAACTAACTGAACCTTACCATCCTTCTTTAACTCTTCAGCAACAACATCGGTGAATGCCTTTAATGCCTTCTCTGCGTCTTTCTTGGAAAGACCTGCCTGATCAGCCATAGCTGCAACTAATTCTGTTTTGTTCATATTGAACTCCTCCTGTAATGAGTTTTCGTTATTAATTTTACGCTCGAAAATAGTTCTTTTGAAACGTCTATACATATATATATCTGTTTTTATCCCTTTTGTCAAGGTTTTTCCGCATATTTACGGCATTTCTTCCCCTCCCGGAAAGGATCATTCTGTCGATGAAGAGCTGGCCGTCAGGTCTACAAATGAGTAGGATACATCCTTTTCTTCTTCATCCACCTGTACCGTATAACTTCTGGTTTCATAACCGGATTTTCGCAGGGTGATCACATGACTTCCTGAGGTCTTCTTAAAACTGCAGGGGGAAATTCCCACATAGTTGCCGTCCAGATATACCTCCACATTTTCCGGAGCATCAATATGCACGCGGTAATAGGTCGTAGTCGTATCTGCGGTGGAGGTAGATCCCGTTGCGGAAGAGCTGGAAGAACTGCTGCTTTCCGTACTGTCTTCACTGTCGGAGTCCGCCTTATCCAGCTGGACATCCACTCCCGCGGATTCCTGCCCCACCCTGAGATACTGTGTAAGCGACTTATAGCCGTCCGCCTTCGCTATGATCTGATGAATACCGTATTCCAGCGTGACCGGCTGGGAAGCATCCACCTGACTTCCATCGATATACAATTCTGCATCGGAAGGATTCAGGGAAAACAGCACCATACCGTACTGTGCCTCTGCCACTTCCAGATCACCGATATCCAGTGTTGTTTCCTCGTTGCGGTTGATTACGACATTTTTCGTGCCGCCACCTCCGTTATAGCTGATATCTACCTGATAGCTTCCCTCCGGCACAGTCACCAGCATGTCCTCCGTGATCCGTACGATCTGTGTCTGGCCGATTTCCAGCCAGCCGCCCACAAAGTTCTCATCATTGACCAGTCTGAGGTATCCATGGCCTTTTTCCACCGTTACGCTGAGCACTGTGCTGTCAATGCCGTGAAATGTCAGGATATCCGCCGGATTCAGATCCATTTTTTCAATGCTGTGTCCCTGGGAAAAATACTGGGTATCCTTAGACAGCTGGAACACCTCTTCCCCGATGGCCACCTCATTCCGTACGGTATTCATCTCGTAGTGCTCCACATCTTCATACTGCCATGCTGTCTGCGCCAGCTGCATGGAGGTCAGATGCTTCTGACTTTTCAAAAAAGTCACATCCACGATGTCCCCCTCCTGCAGCTGACTCAGGGAAATTGCCTTTCCATATTTATCTGCGAACCGCGTTGTTCCGTCCATGGACAGCGTGTAGCGTTTGCCCAGATCCAGATTTAACAGTGTGACAGTGTTGTCAACATTATTGATATCCACCAGTACCGCCGTATCTGCGGAATCATAGCTGTCCGGATTAGTGACAACAAAGCCGGTATCTATCCGCTCTGCCTGTGCCGTTGGCGTAGGTGTTGCCGCCGTCCCGGAGGATGCTGTCTGCCCGCATCCAGCAAATGACATTGCTGTCACAAATAAAAGGATTACCACTGTCTGTTTCGTTTTCGAATACTTTTTGTCTTCGAATCTTTTCAACGTTTTTGCTTCTCCTTTGTCTCCTGACGCTGCGATCCTGCCGCAACGTCTCTTCCGTTGTCTGCCGTTCATTGCCCGGCTTTTATCTTTGCAGCAGTTTCAGGAATTTCTTTCTGGCCGCTTCCTGTTCCAACAGGCGGTCCAGTTTCTCCTGATTCTTCTCCGGGATCCAGGCCTTGCCGGAATTATAATAAAAGTTTACGATCTTCCACAATTTTTCAGGATAGGACAGGCGGTAGAACAGATCCTGTCTCTCATAGGGCTTTAACGGCCGTACACTTTCGTAAGCCGCCAGAAGCACTCTGCCCCATTCGGCATCCCATTCACTTTTTTCCAAAAGCTTTCGCAACAGCAGATACAGGTCTCTCACAGGCCCGTCTGCCTGACATTTTTCGAAGTTTACCAGGAAAAATCCACGGTCCTGCCGCAGAATATTATGATATTGGTAATCTCCGTGGCAGAAACACAGCGGTACTTCCTCTCCGCTGTCGGAGGCAGCCAGCTCGATCTCTTTCCATTCTTCACACAGTTGTCTTGCTTCCTCTAAAAAAGGATCAATCACTGCAGACAACCGGATCTCGAACCAGGTCTTCTGGCTGCGCTGTTTCAAGAACCTGCGGGCTCTCTTGAGCTCCCGGTTATGCTTCTCATAGTCCCGGCTGGGGAGATATCTCTCTATGACCGGTGCCGAAGTCTCCTCCGTCTCCGGAAATACAGGTGTAAATTCCAGATCACCGTGCAGTCTCGCCAGAAGCCGCATGGCTTCCATACATTCTTCCCTGTCACGGATATTACATTCTCGGCCTTCCCACCAGGTCTTCAGAATATATCTGACACCGTCCCGGTCTGTCACCGATAACGCGCCTTCCTTTGTGGCAAGCAATCGCTCCGCAGGAACGGTTCCCCGTTCCTCCAGGTGCTTCAGGACCTGCTCCTGCAGACGCAGCTGTTCCTCGCGTCCTGTATATTCCTTGAAGATCAGGCAGCCCTGCTGTGTATCGCACAGAATCGCTCCCCTTCCTTTTCGGGTACGCAATACTTCTATCTCATACTGCTCCAGCAGTGCCACTGCTCTGTCATTCACTTACAATCCCTCCTAAGATACGTCCTTAACCGTTTTCCGGTTCCTACGCTATCTTATGAGGAAAGCCTGTAAAGTATGCTCAATCTTTGTCTGCCGACAGTTCCTTTACCTTTTCCAGCAGCTGTTCTCTGGTATTCTGCTCGGGATGTTCCAATACCAGTTCCAGCAGCTGTTGCAGCATCTCTCCCAGCTCTCTGCCCGGTTTCATACCGGTGTCGATCAGATCCCTGCCGGTGACCGCCAGTGTTTTCAGGGAGACGCACTGCTTCTTTTCCAGCATTTCCTGATACAGTTTCTTCCAGAGTTCGAGATTCTCCAGTTTTTCTGTTCTCAGGTAATCGCTCTGTGCCAGAATATCTGCCCGTTTCACCGGGAACAACAGTGGGAAAATATCTTCCCCGATCTTATTCACCGCCCGGCGGACAATCCGCAGATCCGGTATCACATCATTGCCATAATCATGGTATCTCACCAGACGGGTGACCACCGCAACGGTATCATTATCAAATCGCAGTCTCCGCAGAATCTTCCGCGCCATCTCTTCTCCCACCGCCGGATGTCCGTAGAAATGAGTGATTCCGTCTTCATCCACAGTAAGTGTGGCCGGCTTGCCGATGTCATGGAGCAGCATGGCATAACGCAGATTCTTGTCCGGCCCGATCTCCATAAGTGCATGTAATGTATGCTCCCCTACGTTGTATTTATGGTGCTTATGCTTCTGCGGTGTCTCCATCATGGCATCGAATTCCGGTAGGATCACCTTGGTGACACCCATGTCATAAGCTTCTCTGAGGGTGTCGGGATGAGGGGACACCAACAGTTTAGTCAGTTCCACCTGAATCCGCTCCGCACTGATCTTCTGCAGGGTCGGTGCCAGCTTCCGGATTGCCGCCTCAGTATCTTCGTGGATCTCGTAGCCCAGCTGGGCTGAAAAACGAATTGCCCGCATGATCCGCAGCGCATCTTCTCCAAAACGTTCCTCCGGGTTGCCTACGCATCGGATCAGCTTCGCCTCGATGTCTTTTAATCCGCCGAAAATGTCGATCAGGCCTTCCGTTTCATTATAAGCCATGGCATTGATGGTAAAATCCCGGCGTTTCAGGTCCTCCTCCAGGTTCGGAGTAAACGTCACTTCTTTGGGATGTCGGCTGTCTTCGTATTTTCCATCTACACGGTAGGTCGTAACCTCAAAGCCTTCCTTGTCCAGCATGACGGTTACGGTGCCATGCTGGATTCCGGTGTCGATGGTGCGACGAAACAGCTGCTTTACCTGCTCCGGTCTCGCCGAGGTGGTGATATCCCAGTCCTCCGGGGTTCTCCCCAGAATGGAATCCCGCACGCAGCCGCCTACCACATAGGCTTCAAATCCGGCATTCTGTATGGTTTCTATGATATATTTCGCTTTTTCAGGTATTTGTATCTGAATCATATATATCCTCTTTTGCAAAAATCACACACGCTCATTGCTCTGTGAGTTTTCGCTTGTGACTGCTTTGTGTCTATTGTTTGTTTCTAAGAAAGGCTATGCCTGCTCCGGGTTCATGATGAACTTATCGATGACTTCCACCAGTCCGTCTTCATCGTTGGTGCCGGTGATATAGTCCGCCGCTTCCTTGACCGCCGGCTGGGCATTCCCCATTGCTATGCCGGTTCCCGCATATTCGATCATGGAGATATCGTTGTAACCGTCCCCGCAGCAGATCGCATTCTCTCTGGTCAGCCCCATACCTTCCAGCATGTGATCCAGAGAAGTTGCCTTGTTCACATCCTTAGGCATGATCTCGATGAAATAGGGTTCGGAACGGTAGATGCTCGCCACATCGCTGTATTTTTCCTGCAGCTGTTTTTCCAGAGCAGGGGCGATCTCTTCCGGTGCCGTCATCAGGCACTTGTTAATGTCGAAATTCACGTAATTTACAAAATCAGGTACGACCTTAATGGGAATCTTATTGATCTTAGCCTCCCATTCCACATACTTGTCCGGTTCAAAAGCGGAAATCACGCCTTCTCCCTGATAAGTGATCAGTCCGCAGCCGTTTGCCTTGGCGAATTCATACAATCTGGGCACGATAGACAGGGGCAGTGTTCTCTGGTACACTACCTCGCCGGTCTTGCAATCCACAATACGTGCTCCGTTAAATGACAGGAGGTAGCCACCGTATTTTTTCAATTCCAGTTCTTCCTCACAGCCTCTCATGCCGGGAGTCGGACGGCCGGAAGCCAGAATGACCTTATGGCCATGCTGCAAAATATTCCAGATTCCTTTCCTGGTGACTTCCGTGATCTCTTTTTTTGAATTGGTCAGTGTTCCGTCAATATCCAGTACCAGAACTTTTTCCTGCATGTTTATTCATACCTTTCTCAAAGTTATTCTCTGTTCAGCTCACGTAACTGGCAGAGTCACATTATCATGTTTCCCGCCCTTTTGCGACTATTTTTGCTCATAATCTAACAGTACCTGTCTCTTCTGCTTGTGCAGTGAAACAGGTACTTGTCTGTTGTCTATGTTCTGTTCCTGAGCAAGCGTTACTGTGCCTGTGTTGCGGTCTCTTCGGTAGCAGCAGTCTGCTCCTCTGTAATCTCCTGAGTCTCTGCTGCAGTCTCAGCGGCTGCTGATTCCTCTGCCTGCGCCTTCAGGTAATTCAGCTTACCCTTGGGATCCTCTACGGTAATATCTGCGGTGATGTCTTCGATATACTGGGACATTGCCTGGGATACCAGAGTATTTTTGATATTGATCTTCCACTCGGGCTGATCCTGTCCGATGTAGTAAAGTACATAGGTGCTATCGCTGACAGTGATCGCTACGGTATCGCCTGCCTGACGGCTGCTGTCGAAGATCCAGCTGCTCAGTTCCTCAGTCATACCACTCTTGGTTACCTGCTCGAACAGGCCGCCGTTCTCTGCTGCGGAAGTATCCTGTGTATACTTTTTGCACAGCTCTGCGAAGCTGTCCTCGGTAGCTGCACCGCTCTTCCACTCCTCCAGGATCTCTTCACCGGTCTTATCCTCGGTGGGGATGATCACACGTACATCTGCGGAAGAAGTCTCATCCAGATATCTCTGCTCAAATGCTACCACGTAGTAGCAGTGACTGTTGTCATTGGTAATGACGGTGGTGTCTCCTGCCTTTCTGGCATCATCGAACAGCCAGTCGGAGATCAGGTAGTTCACAGAAGACTTCTGCTCATTCTCGTGTGCTTCGCCGTTTTTTGCCACAGTCTGCTCTGCATCGTCAGCCAGTACCTTGGCATCTTCCATTGCCTTTGCGATCTCAGCATCGGAAGGCTGATATGCGGTATCCTGTGTGGTATCGGCAGCTGCAGTTCCGTCGGCCGCAGTATCTGTAGATGCGGTCTCTTCTACGGGATCTGCCAGCTCGGTAGGCTCGGTGGGCAGATCAGCTTCGATCGTGGTCAGGCGGTAATCTACGGAATCGTAGGTTGCCTTGTTTTCCTCATAATAGCTCTGGATCTCATCATCGCTGGGGGCGTTGTCCTCCTGCAGCTTTTCATAATAAGCATTCATGACCATATCATTCTTCACATACTGCTCAATACGGCTCATGGTTGCATATGCACCGTAAATAGAACGTACATATTCCTTCTCGGAGATGCCTGCGGATGCAGCGGAAGTCTTGATGGTCTCCTTAAAGGTGTTGTACTCATCGGTAGTATCGTAGGTGAAGCCCTCTGCATCGGCTGCTGCCTTCATGGCTTTGGACTGCTTCAGATTCTCAACGGCCATCTGCTCGAAATAATCCTGCCAGCTCAGGGTATCGGAATACATCTGTGTGGACAGGTCTTTGGAAGTATCCAGTCCGAAGTATGTCAGATAGCTGCCGTACTGGGTGATATAATTGTTCTTGGTCAGGTTGTATTGGTAATCGAACTCTACCTTATTTACAGCTTCTCCATTGACCACCACATAGGTCTCATGAGTTGCCAGATAGGTACGGATGGGGAAAGATGCTACCAGACATACCAGAGCCACAAGCACTACGATGCCGATGGCCATGCTGATGCGCTCTTCCTTTTTCTCCTTTTCCTTCTCCTCTTTACGTTTCTGTACCTTACGGTCATATTTGGTCATGACCTTCTGTTCTGTTTGTTCTTTATTTTCTGTAACTTTTTCATTTTTAGACATTGCTTACATGTCTCCTTCCTGGTGTCTTAAGTCCCAATGACTCCTTATTTTACCGTATTTCTGCGGAAAAAGAAAGCTATTTCACATATTTTTCAAGTTTTTCCACGATATTTTTCACACATCCGGGCTCAAAAGGACTGTCCAGTCCGACTTCTTTGATCATATTAGTGTAAAAATCACTGGCGGACAGCCTGCACAGCTTCAGATAGCTCTTCCACGCCTCTGTAAAATCGGCATCCATCTTCACCTTGTACTGTAGTGCGCAGGTCTGTGCCAGACAATAATCGATATAATACAGAGGGTAGTCGTAAATGTGCAGCTGCTTCTGCCAGAAGCCTCCCTGTCCGAAGAAAGGATCTCCCTCGTAATCCAGGTGGGGCTTGTACTCCCGCTCCAGACGGCTCCATGCCTGCTTTCTCTCGGCCGGGGTCAGCTCCGGGTGCTCATAGACGATATGCTGGAACTCATCCACCATACAGCCGTAAGGAATAAACGCAGCCGCATCCTCCAGATGCATTTCCACGTAATCCTGCGCTCTGTTGCCGAAGAACAGGTTCATCCACTTTTCCGTGAAAAATTCCATGGACATGGAATGGATCTCTGCAGTCTCCATGCCGATATCCGCATGCTCTCTGATAGGATCCTGTGCAGCGAGATACCCCTGAAACGCATGACCACACTCATGCGTGATGACGTCCACATCACCGCTGGTACCGTTAAAGTTAGCGAAGATAAACGGTGCATGGTACAGAGGCAGATAAGTCATGTAACCGCCAGCTTTCTTGGTCTTGCGGCCCAATACGTCAAACAGTTGGTTCTCCATCATGAAATCAAAGAATTCCGCAGTCTCCGGGGACAGTTCCCGGTACATCTTCTGGCCTGCTGCCATGATCTCTTCCGGGGTGCCGGTGGGCGCCGGGTTGCCGTCCTTGAAATATACCTGCTCGTCGATATAGCTGAGCTTCTCCAAACCCAGACGTTGTCTTCTGAGGGCATGCAACTTCTCTGCAAAGGGTACGAAATACTCCTTGATCTGCCTGCGGAAAGCCTCTACCTCGTCCTTGCCGTAGCAGTTGCGGTTCATCCGGTAATACCCCAGTTCCAGATAATTCTCGTAACCCATGGCTCTGGCCTGTGCGGTACGGTTTTTCACCAGTTTATCGTAGATGGTATCCAGCTGTTCCTCATTTTCCAGGAAAAACGCGCTCATCTTCTCCCAGGCCTGTCTGCGGACATTGCGGTCAGAGTTTACCAGATAGGGCCGCAACAGGGACAGGTTCAGTTCCTTGCCGTCAAAGTCGATCTTGGCACTGGCAATCAGTTTATCATATTCCATAGTCAGGGAGTTCTCTTCCTGCATCAGCGGGATCAGCGCCTCGCTCATAGACTTCTGTGCCAGCTCCATATTCTTGAATGCTACCGGACCGATCTTCTCCTCCAGATAAGCTCTGTAGGGGGATTCATATAATTTCTTCTGATAAGCCAGCACCAGATTGCTGAATACCGGTCCTTGCTCATCGTAGTATTTATGCTCTTCCTCGTAGAATTTATCGGAAGTATCGATGTCGAAGCGGATATTCGCGATCGTCATCAGCGTCATGACACGGTCCGTCAGCGCATAGTACTTCTGATGCACCTCGAACTGCTCCTCCCCGCTCTTCGCCGCATCCAGCTCCCGGATCAGTTCTCCCATCTCTTCCTGCACTTTGGCAAAATCTATTCTCTCGTAAGGCATGTCCTGAAATTTCATAATTATAGTAACCCTCTCTTTCTGTGTCCTTAGGAATCTATACTGCTTATCTTACCCCAAAATGCCGGGAAAGTAAAACTTTAGAAGCGTTCTGTAACATTTTTCTGGATTTTTTGTAGCCTTTTTGTAACATTTTTCAGACTTGCCAATAAGGAATCCCTATGGTATGGTGGTATTAGAAGTAATTTTTCTTCTTTCAAAAATTCTTATAGACCCGTCAGTGGTCAAAGTTTCCCTTATTATTTATTTTATATGGAAAATATTTGTTTTATTTTTACATTTATTTTGCAACAGAAAGGAGATTTATGGAGTTAAAACAAAATAATATAACCGGCAACTATTTCTCGGAGGAGTATTTGATGAATACTGTGTCGAGATTCTGGAAAAATTTTGTTGCGGAAGAAATTTCGTATGGGAATGCGATAGCTGTTGCGCCGGGGAATGTGGCTGTGGCAATACCGGCTTCCGGAAAGCGGAATTATAAGGATCTGGTGTTCCGGAAAATATTTCATGACAAGGAGAAGCTGCTCTCGCTGTACAATGCGCTGAATCACTCGCATTATGAAGATCCGGAGCTACTGCATATTACAACTTTGGAAAATGCGGTTTACCTAAGCTTGCAGAACGACCTGTCATTTGTGGTGGATTTTGATCTATGGTTTTTTGAGCACCAGTCCACCCTGAATCCCAATATGCCGTATCGCTTTTTGCTGTATCTGGCAAGTGAATATTCAAAGATGAACTCAGATGACCTGCTTTATTCCAACAAGTTACAGATGCTGGATACTCCGCATTTCGTAGTGTTTTATAACGGGACGGATCCTCTCCCGGAATACAGCACCCTGAAGCTGTCCAGCGCCTACCGGAATAAGGAAGAGACTCCTCAGCTTGAATTACAGGTACAGGTAATCAATATCAATCTCGGGTTCAACTCCGAGCTGATGGATGCCTGCCAGATTTTAAAGGAGTACGCCCAGTTTGTCGCAGAAGTCCGTGAGCAGGCAAAGGTGTATCCAAACCGGCAGGCTATCGTTCAGGCCGTGGATGTATGTATCAGGAGGGATATTTTGAAGGAATTTTTGCTTGAGAATAAGAAGGAGGTTATTGATATGGTGTTTTTCGAGTATGACGCTGAGGCGGAAAAGAGAGTTATTTATAAGGATGGCGTAGAGGAAGGCAGAGCAAAAGAAATTGTTCGGTCATGTAAGGACTTTAACTTGTCAAAAGAGGATGCAATCCACAAGTTAGAGACTCTACTATCAATCCCTACACAATCTGCCATTGACTATTACGAAAAATTTTCAAGGGAATTTGAAAATGAATTCTCAAAAGCACAAAAAATTATGTAAAAGGGGCACATTGATATGAACTTTTTCGAATATGATGCTGAGCTTTCTATTTCTACACAGGCAGCCATGGATTACTATGATAATTTTTCGAAGGAATTGGAAAGGAAATCTTTGGATGATCAAAAGGTCTTATAAGAACCCAAAAAGGGCAGCCCGTCATGGACTGCCCTTTGGTTCTTACATAACTCTTACAGATATGGTTCGTTCCTCTTAGGAAACAACCTGATCTCAGCTTAAGCTTACTGTAACAGAGACAGTACGCCCTGGTTAGCCTGATTGGACTGAGCCAGCATAGCCTGACCTGCCTGAGCTAGGATGTTGTTGTTGGAGTACTTAACCATCTCAGTAGCCATATTGGTATCACGGATCTGGCTCTCTGCGCTGGTGGTATTCTCTACAACGTTATCCAGGTTGTTGATGGTGTGCTCCAGACGGTTCTGAACAGCACCAAGTGCGGAACGCTGAGTGGATACCTTCTGGATTGCAGTTGCGATAGTCTTAACAGCCGCATCAGCATTCGTGGAATCTGTGCCATTTACCTGCAGTCCGTTTACACCAATGCCCTTAGCGCTCATAGACTCTAAGGATACTTCAATCTTGTTCTCAGCGGTGGTATCAGCGCCTACCTGGAAGCTTAAGATCAAAGCTTTCTCAGAAGAACTCAGTGCAGTGCTTCCGGATGCTCCAATTGCCAGTTTCACTTTAACTTCAGCCTCCGGATCAAGATCATTCAAATTTCCGGTATAATTACCCGTTACCGCTGCATTAGTATTCTCGTTCTCTAATTGTTTGCTAATTGTAGCAGATCCTTTGAAATTAGCTTTTGCTTCTATACCATAGGTGGTTGTAATGTTAGCAATTGTATCTGTAACTTCTGTACCATCTTTTAAAGTTACTGTAGCATTGGTTCCATCAGATGTAATTTTAGTGACATCTTTAGCCTTTTTCTGTGCTGCAACATCTGCAATTTTAAAATTAGTATTATCACTTGATACTACTTTTACTTTTCCAATAGTAATTTCAGCACCATCCGTCAATGTAGCCTCCGTGTTACCCTTTGCTGCTACAGTTACTCCATCAACCGTTCCTAATACGGCGCCTGCCGCAAAAGTCTTCTGATTGCCATTTGCGGTTGCGTCACCCTTTAACAGATAAGTCTCGTTGAATTTCGTGGTTTCAGATACACGGTCGATTTCATTTACAAGCTGATCGATCTCATTCTGTACATAGTTTCTGTCATCAGCAGACATAGTACCATTTCCAGCCTTAACTGCCAGTTCGTTCATTCTCTGTAGCATATCGTGTACTTCGGTCAGAGCGCCTTCAGCGGTCTGTACTGCGGAGATACCGTCCTGTGCGTTCAGGGATGCCTGTGTCAGACCTCTGATCTGCTTTCTCATCTTTTCACTGATGGACAGGCCTGCTGCGTCATCAGCTGCACGGTTGATCTTGTAACCGGAAGACAGTTTCTCGGTGGATTTTGCCTGAGAAGCGGTGGTCAGACCTAACATTCTGTTAGAGTTCATAGCTGTAAGATTGTGTTGTACTACCATAATAATTTACCTCCTTGTATTACTGCCCAATTCCTTTTGCGGCAGTGTGCGTATCTGTATTGTTATTGAGAAATCCTTTTCTCCCAGATACTTGTTGTTAGTTTTTATAGTAACCGGAGTAGGAGCTTCCCTGTCGGGCCCTGACAGAGCCGCTCTTCCTCCGGTTATTACCATATGAAATTATTTGTCCGCATTTCCCTTTGTGATGATCACATTTGACTTCTTGCGGTACTTCTCCGGGTGCTCTTCTTCCGCATAATATTTAGGAAGCTTCGCTCTCTCCTCCGGATCTGTGATCTGGTTTTCTAATACCGTGCTTCGCACGATGTTCACCTCTCTCGGTGCATCGATCATGATACGGAGATGATTCTTGGTTCCTCCCAGGAAGACGATCTTAATATTGTCATTGATCATCAGGTATTCTTCCGGACTAACGGTCAGACGCAGCATATTGATAACCTCCTTGTTTTAATTCAGCCTTCCTTGCCTGCTGGTTTGCACTGATGCAACATTTTATTATGGAATGTTGCATTATCCTAATTCATTTATTCTTTCAAGGAGGCCATTATGAGCACGACACAACCTATCCGCAGCAAACAGCTTTTACACGATTTCAAAGATTACTACCTTACCAAACAGCCCAACTCCCGGAATTACACTCTCATCCTGATCGGTCTGAACACTGCTCTCCGCATCAACGACATCCTTCATCTCACCTGGGGAGATGTCTATTGCACAGGACACAGCCGCTTTTACACCCATCTCCTCATCACGGAGAAAAAAACGGAAAAAGAAACCAGAATCCTGATCAACAGAGAACTTCAGAAAACATTACTGTCCTACCGGAAAACACAGCCTTCCATAGCCGACACAGACTACCTCTTCCCCAGCCCCAGAAAAGCCGAATCCCCACTCTCCCGATATCAGGCCTACCGCATTGTCCGCAAAGCTGCCGAGGCCGTCGGGATCGAAGATGTGATCCGGTGTCACTCTCTGCGGAAGACCTTCGGCTATCATGCGTGGAAAATGGGAACACCTCCCGCCCTGCTGATGGAGATTTACAATCATTCTTCTTTTCAGATCACAAAACATTATCTGGGAATTGAACAGGATGACAAAGATGCCGTATTCCGCAATATACAGCTATGATATGTGTTACTTTAAACCAGTATGACGATATGAATAATACGATATGACGATTTTTATAAAAAAGACTAAAGTTTTCACATGGTCAGCCGAAATATGTAGTGCAAGACAAAATGCAACATTCCATAATAGAATGTTGCATTTTTCTATTTTAATCCTTTCATTTCTGTGGTATTCTTTTTAAAGACTGCATATCGCTATTTTTCGACAAATATTTCTCTTTTATTGAAACATATGTAACTATTCAGAGCCATGTAAAGATTATCAAATGAGCGTCGAATGCTTGCATTCGTAAGAGCAATTGATAATCTTTATAGGGCGAAGTAACCACATGAGCAAAAGAAAAGCCTCGCAGAGGCGGTTTTGCGAATGGGGTTCTGAATAGTTACAAACATATACAGTCAGAATCAGGAGTACACATGAAAAGCTTTATATGTCAAATGTTCTATAAGCAGCGGGCGGCATTCGAGCAAAGCTGCGCTTCCAGGGGCAAAGAGTATCCTCTTCCGGAAGACGTTTTCCTACAATCGGATATTTTCTATGACGAGAAGCATGTTCCGGCCCATCGTCTTGATGTCTACCGTCCCAGGGGACGGGACGGAGAGATTCTTCCGGTCATCGTCAACGTACATGGCGGAGGCCTCCTCATGGGAAATAAAGAGTTCAACCGTCCCTTTTGTGCCTCCCTTTGTGAGGCGGGGTATCTGGTATTCAGCATTGAGTACCGGCTGATACCGGACTGTCTCTTCTATGATCAGCTGGCTGACCTGCATCTGGCACTGGATTTTATCCGGGATCATCTGACGGAATACGGCGGTGACATTTCTCACATATATGCCTGCGGCGACAGCGGCGGTGCCTGTCTGCTGACTTATGGAAGCGCCATGCAGCGAAGCACTGCACTGGCACAGGCTGCCGGAGTAACCCCTTCTGACCTGCCAGTCCGGGCACTTGGCCTGGTCAGCGGTATGTTCTATACGAACCGCCTGGATCAGATCGGACTTTTCCTCCCCAGATATCTCTACGGCCGGCATTATAAAAAAAGTGCTTTTGCCCCCTATGTATCTCCGGAGCACCCGGACATCGTGACCAGCCTGCCACCCAGTCTCCTGATCACCAGTGACAACGATAATCTTCAGAGCTATACTCTGAATTTTGAAAAGGCTCTGCGCAGACATCAGATGCCCCATAAACTGATCAACTACCCGAAGGATCCCCGCCTGACCCATGCGTTCAGCGCTTTTTACCCGGAGCTTCCGGAAAGCAGGGAAGTGATCCACCATTTGATTCATTTTTTTGAACATACCGGAGATGACTGTAAAGGAGGATATGTATCATGACATACGACGAAAATGTTTTCAAAGAAAAAGCTAATCGGAAAGCCCGTAAGATCTGGATCGTTTTTGCTGTTTTACTGAGTGCCAACTATGGCTCCGATGCGTCCGGGGGATTATATCCCACCACTTCTTACCTTATTTTTCTGGCATTGTGCTGGCTGCCTCTGATCTTCGGCGAAGTGCTGTTACGTGTAAAGGGCTGGGCAACGGAACTCTACCGCTACGATCTGGTCATCGGTTACGGCATCTTCTATACCTTTGTCATATGCACCACAGAGTCACCGATCGCATTCACTTACATCCTTCCGGTGACAAGCTTACTGGTCCTGTATAAGAACCGGAAATTCATGATCAACTGCGGTATCGTCAACTCTCTGATCATTGTGGGCGCTGCCGTCTACCGCTACATGCTGGGCTTTAACAGTGCTTCCGATATGAAGAATTACCAACTGCAGCTGTCCTGTATCATCCTGTGTTACATCTGCTATGTCATGTCCATCCGCCATCTGAACGAGTCCGACGGTGCCATGACCGACAGTATCAAAGCCGACCTTCACAGAGTGGTGACCACCGTAGAACAGGTCAAGACATCCAGCAATACCATTCTGGACGGCATTACCGTTGTCAGAGAACTGGCTTCCGAGAATAAGCACGGTTCCGATATGGTCATGCTGGGTATGAATGAATTGACGGATAATAACCATATGCTGCAGGATCGGACAACCTCTTCCACACAGATGACTTCCGACATCCGTGCCCAGGTGGAAAATGTTGTGGCACTCATCAGCGAAATGGTATCTCTGGTAGGGAAAACCGAATCCCATTCCAGTGTCAGTGCAAAAGATCTGCAAAGTTTGGTAAGCACTGCCACCACGATGTCAGAGCTTTCTACGGAGCTGGAAAATGTCCTGCAGAATTTCCAGCAGGAATTTGGCATGGTGAAGCAGGAGACCGGTACCATCGAAAAAATTACAAATCAGACGAACCTGCTGGCCTTAAACGCTTCCATCGAAGCTGCCAGAGCCGGTGAAGCAGGCAAGGGCTTCGCAGTGGTAGCTGATCAGATCCGTACCTTAAGTACTGAAACCCACGCTTCCTCCGGACAGATCAGAGAAGCTCTGTCCCGTCTGGATGCTACTTCCGCTAAGATGACCGCTTCCATTGAAGAGACCTTGAAGCTGATCCAGATTACCCTGGAAAAGGTAACACATACCGGTGAAAATGTAAATCAGATCGCATCTGATTCCGCACAGCTCGGCAGACATATTCAGGTAGTTGATAATGCAATTAAAGAGGTGGAAAGCTCCAATACCCAGCTGGTATCCAATATGAAACAGGTATCCAACATCGTGGAGACCATCACCGGCTGTATTGCACACTCCAGCCAGACCAGTGAACGTATGCTCAGTAAATATGAAGAGACAGCTGCCAATATCAATACCATTGAAGATGTCATGGAGAACATGATGTGTGATCTGGGTATCGGCGGCTTCATGGGTATCGAAGATATCCGGCCCGGCATGAAGATCGATCTGAAATTAGCCGGTCAGGGAGATACGGAATACCTTGGAGAACTGATCGAACAGATTCCGGAGGGTCTGCTAGTATCCTGTCAGAAGGAGCTTGCACTCACCGATACCGCTTCCTGTACCTTACAGATCACTGCAGGCAATATCCTGTATTGCTGGGACAAGGCAGCCATCTCTCCTGCTCCTGAAAAGGGTGCTCATGCCTTCAAAATCGTCATTAATACCAGACCCCGGATCAATAACCGCCGTAAATACCCCCGTATGGATCTGGACAATGCCTGCACCATTAAGTTCAATAATTCCGAAAAGGAATATGCAGCTACCATGGATAATATCAGTGCCAACGGCTTTGCTTTCCTAGCGACAGATAATATCTTCACCCAGAGCAAGAATGCCTCGGTCACTGTCACTATCCATGATTTCGCTCTCCCGGATCACAATGTGCTGGAAGGACGTATCATCCGCTGCTCCGATGATAACGGTCTGTTCATCGTAGGCTGCCAGATGCCGGAGGATAACTTCTATATCCTGGAGTATGTAGAGAAAAATCTGGAAAGTAAGAAATAGTCAAATACAAAAGGGTGTCGCACAGCGGCACCCTTTCTTGTTTGGTTTTATAGTTTCATCTATGGCTTCAGGAGCCGGGCGATCAGACCCTCGACCTCCTGGAGCTGTTCTTTTGTGCTCTCCTTGTGGCTTTCCTTGCGGTACTTCGAAGGGGACATTCCCTTCATAGCGTGAAAGGCCTTGGTAAATACCAGGGCATCGCTGTATCCGCAGGACAATGCAATACTCTCGATAGGATAATTCGTGGAGTCCAGAAGCTCTCTCGCCTTGGTAATACGGAAGGTAGTAAGGAACTGCTGGGGAGACATCCCCAGATAGTTCTGGAACAGCGTATATAAATAGCTGCGGTTGATACACACATAGTCCGCCACATCCGTGACCTTGATGGGGTTACAGTAGTTGCTCTGGATAAAGGAGACCGCTTTTTTCACATACTGGTTCCCCTTATCCTCTTCCTCCCTTGCCACCACACCGGCGCTGTCGGCGATCACCGACAGAAATACTCCCAGCAGTCCGTTCCGCCGCAGATCATCCGCAATGCCAAAGGTATTATGCTCCATCATATCCCGGACAATGGAATACAGTTCCTCCGATTTATCACAGGAAAAAATAGGATGCCGGTCCGACAGTCCCATGCTGTGTAAGTATTCTTCGGCGCGGCTTCCAGCAAAGCCCACCCACAGATAGCTCCAGGGATCCTTCGCATCCGCCTGATAAAAAGCCAGTTCATTGGGCTGGATCAGGAAACCGTAACCCGCCTCCAGCCGGTATTCCTTGTCGTGAAACCGGAAATGTCCCTTGCCACTCAGGACATAGTGGATCAGGTAATGTGGCTTGGAGGCCGGTCCGAAGCTGTGCAGCGGTGCCGTCTGGGAGCATCCGCAGCAGTTCACATACAGACTTCCTGTTTTATCATTGACAAAATCCAGTTTAAATGCTTTTTCCATGATCGGACCGTTTCCCTTCTGCGTTGCCGCTCTCTCATCTAATTCACGAGAATCCCGCCGTTTTCATCAAATTCGACACCGAAATCCCGGCTGTATTCATTCATACGCTGCAAAATTCTCTTCTTATCCTCACCTGCTGCCGGAGTAGGCTTAAAATCATTCCGGGTGGACACAGAACTCACCATGCAGGGAATGATCCTGGCATTCCGGTCCTCCACCTTTTGTCCGTTTTCGAATGTAAAGGTCTGCTGGAAGATCATGGTGTCTTTATCTGCTGGGTTCCGGTTGGCCCCGAAACAGAAATTCGCCAGGCTATAGATAATATATCTGCCCTTATATTCTTCGATTCCCTGGAGGACATGGGGATGATGACCAATGACCAGATCTACGCCCCAGTCAATGCATTTTCTCCCCAATACCTGCTGATAATTCTCCGGGTAAGTGTCTTTCTCGATCCCCCAGTGACAGCATGCCAGGATCAGATCCACATTCTGTTCCCGCAGAGTTTCAATATTGTTCTGGATCAGCTTTTCCACCTGTGCGCCCCATTCTACCTCATTGACAGAGATGATTCCTATTTTCAGATTCCGCTCTCCGCCGTGGGCTGCCGCACTGTCCTGGATCTCATAAACACCTACGTTTTTATCATAGGCATAGACGATCCCTTCCTGCTCCAATGCCGCCACCGTGTCCCGGCTTCCCTGTTCGCCATAATCCAGGCGGTGATTGTTGGCGAAGCTGACGGCCTCAATGCTCCCCAGCGTCAGCAGATGAGCATAGGCTGGATCCCCTTTGATGCAGTAGGTCTGTCCCTCCCGCATCTGTTCCGATGTGGTCAGAGGCCCTTCCAGATTCACGATGGTCATATCGTCCGCCGCAAAGATGTCTCTCACATTTTCAAAGAAATAACCTTCGTCCTCCGCCTGATCATAGGCCTGACGGAAGGAGGCACTGTAGTCTTGTTCCTGATGATTTCCCAACGTTACATCCCCTGCTGCGGAGATGGTGATCGTATAACGTTCACCCGTCAAATCACCGGAGTCATGGCAAGATCCCGATGTTGTTGCGTTCTCTCCACCGGAAGCCGTCCCTGTCTGTGCCCCCGTAGCAGAATCTTCTGCCGTCTGCCCAGCCTGCGTAGTTGCATTGTAACCGCCGATAGGCTGCGCCAGATCTTCCCTTCCCGGAATGTAGACCTGCTGGGTCAGATCATCGCCACATCCACCAAGCATTATGACTGCCGCTGCACAGAACAGTGCTGCAAACCTTTGTTTTCGATACCCCATAAGCTGCTCCCTCATTATCGTAGCATGATCCGCACCTTTGGTGCTTACCGTTGCTTCGCAACTATCATGATCCCATTCGCCGTTCGTCAATCCTGCTGGCACATTGACTCTCATACGTCAATTATAATATCATTCCGCAGAAGCCTCCGATGTGGAAGTAATGTCTCCGTCTCCGTACAGATTCTCCTGCAGGAATTTCTTGTTGGCTTCGAAATCCACTTCCAGCACTGCCATCTTACGGATGGTCGCATCCTTATAGGTGCCCTCCAGTGGAATGCTGTTCTGGATAATATCGTAAGTCACGGCCTTAGGTGCCATAAGGCTCAGCCGATAGCATTCTGTCTGGGTCAGATTCGTGGTCAGATTCGGCATCAGACCATCGATCAGCTCCTGGGGATTGGTCAGCATTCCCTGCGGAAGCTTGTGGATCACCTCTGCCAATACCTTTCTCTGCCTCTCGGTTCTGCCGAAATCCGTACCGATATAACGGTTTCTGCAATACGCCAGTGCCTGCGGTCCGTTCAGGTGTACCATACCGCCGGAAGTATCTTCAAAATAGTCGGTACCTTCCGGTCTTCCCAGCAGAATGTTGTATTCCACCAGATAGCCGTTGACATATTCCACTTCCTTGCTGGTCAGCTCAAGATCCACACCGCCCACTGCATCCACCAGATTGGCAAATGCTTCAAAGTTCACCAGTACATAGCGGCTGATATGAATATCGAAATTCTGCTCAATAGTCTCCATCAGCAGTTCTGCGCCGCCATAGGAATATGCCGCATTCAGACGATTCCCCTTATGTCCCGGAATGTCCACATACATATCACGGAGCAGGGATGTCATGTAGATCTTCTTCGTCTTGTTGCTGATGGACAGCAGGATCATGGCATCTGATCTACCGTCTTCACCGTTTTCACGGGAATCGTTACCGATCAGCAGAATATTGGTCACGCCTTCTTCCTTCATGGGAGAGGATGCTACCGACTCGATCTTCTCATAGTTCATCTCTCCGTAGACCTTTCCTACCAGCACATACAATCCTGCTGCCAGGAATACAAGGATCAGCGCCACTGCGATCAGGAAACGCTTGAGTCCTGACTTTTTCTTCTTTCTGCCGCTCCCGGCTCCCTTTTTATTTCCTTTTCTGTTTCTTTTATCCGCTTTCGTGTCTATCTCCTCACGCTTCCCGGATCTTCTTCCGGAGCGTTTTCTATCGTTATAATCGTCCTCATAGTCCTCTACATAGTCATCCCGTCTGCTGCGGCGGGTTCTGCCTGAGGTCTCCTGTCTGCGGTGATCAGCGTTACTGCTACGGCCGCCACCGTTACGACTCTCTGAAGTCTTACGTGCCGTCTCTCTGCGGGCGGCCTGTCTCCTGCGGTATGTGGGATCATCCCAGTCCTCTACATAGTCCTCACGGGATCCTGCTCTTCTGTCGGATCCGATCACATCCAGTTCCTCCTCTTCCTCGTCATCTTCCCTCATATCATACATCTGCGGAGCCGGGCGGGCTGCCTCACGCTCCGCAGAGTGTGTCCCCGCATTCGCCGCCGGGCGCCCCGTACTGCGGCGGGCTCCCGCCCCGGATGCCTGCATTTCCTGCATCTCCTGTTGTAAAAAGGCTTCCAGACCCTTTTGTATATCTTCCATCTCCTGAATGGAGTCTCTTTCCTTATCGCTCATCCTGTACCTCACTTCCACATACCTGATTTTGCACTCTTTTATTCCTATTCATCTTCTAGGATAATACCATAATCTGCTGTATTCGTCACGACAGAAATCCTTAAAATTTGTTTAAATGTTATCCGGTATTTCTTAAGAAACGCCAACAAGAAAGACCATCTGCGGCAGCTACACGATTTTCTTTCGTATGCTTTCCTCAGATGGTCTCTGCATTTTTGTTGACTTATGTCTGCTTTATTTATGAGCAAGCCTTGCGTCTATGTAATTTTTCAGAGATTCCACCGTCTCTTCTACACCCAACTTGCTGCTGTTGATAGACAGATCGTAATTACGGGAATCGCCCCATTTTACCTTACAATGACTATTGTGGTAAGACTTTCTGCGACGGTCCTTCTCGATCATACGCTCTTCCGCATGACGGGCATCCAGCTCATAGATCTCCATGACACGTTTGATCTTGGCCTCCCGGTCTCCCAATACGAAGATGGAGATCAGGTGCGGATTGTCCTTCAGCACAATCTCGGAACAGCGTCCTACGATCACAAAGGATTCCCCTGCTTCCGCCTTTTTCTTAATATAATCGAACTGCATTCTGGCCACATTGTCTGCCGGAGAGCTGTTCATTCCCATTACACTGCGGTACAGGAATTTGTTACGTCTCGTTTCATCGAACTCTGCCAGCTCCTGGCTGCTTACGTTCATGCTTGCAGCTACCTCGTCTAACAGGTTGTGATCGTACATCGGCAGCTTATAATACTCTGCCAGCTTCTGTGCGATCTCATGTCCGCCGCTGCCGTATTCACGACTGACGGAGATAATCAGTTGTTCACTCATGGATCTGCCCTCCTTATGGCTGGATGTATTTCCAAAATTTTTTAAACTCGTATTCTGCAAATACATCTTACAGATATCTTGCATAGATCATCAGCATAGAGATCCCTACTACTATTATAGTCGCAGGTGCCATAACTTTGCAATATTTTCCCCACTTAATCATATGACCGGCTTTCGCTGCGGTGGCGATACCTACTACGTTGGCAGAAGCTCCGATGGGAGTTGCGCTTCCTCCAATATCGGTTCCCATAGCCAATGCCCATGCCAGAATGGACAGATCCACGCTCTGGGCAGCAGACAGACTGCTGATAATCGGGATCATGGTCGCTGCAAAAGGAATATTATCCACAAATGCGCTGGCGATGGCGGAGATCCACAGGATAATGGCGATCATCAGCATCAGATTGCCGTTACTGATATCTCCGATGAAGTTCGCCATGACTTTCAGGATACCTGTCTGCTCCAGACCACCTACGACCATAAACAGTCCGATGAAGAACAGCAGCGTCTTGTAATCAATCTGTCTGATCAGCTTCAGCGCATCTTTGCCTGCAGCGATCAATGTCACGATGGAGATGAATACACCGATGCAGGATACGGTCAGTCCAGTCTGTGCGTGGGTCACCAGCAGAACTACCGCACACAGGAAAATAATAGTGCTGATAATAAATCCTTTTTTATCGGTAATGGCTTCGGAAGGATCCGGGTAGGTCTGGTTGCTGCCTGCTGCAGCTGCCTCACTGGCACGCAGTTCCTTGTGGAATACCAGATAGAAATACAGTACGACCACAACCAGGGAAACGCCTGCGATCACACCGGTATTGGTCAGGAAATCCGTGAAGGAATATCCCAGGGAAGTACCGATGATGATATTGGGGGGATCTCCGCACATGGTAGCGGATCCTCCCAGATTCGCACAGAACACTTCTGCCAGAATCATAGGCACCGGATTGAATTTCAACAGTTGTGACAATTCAATGGTAACGGCTGCCAGGAACAGGATTACGGTAATACTGTCAATGAACATTGCCAGAATACCGGATAATACCATAAAGGTGACAAACAGCGGTACAACCTTATACTTGACCATCTTGGCAAGGCGCATGCACAGCCAGCGGAAGAATCCCACCCGGGCCATTCCCTCTACCATGATCATCATTCCTGCTACGAACACGATGGTCTCCCAGTTGATACCACTGGAAGCCTCTGCGGACTGTCCCGCCGTGTACCAGAAATGACTTGTGAAAAAGCTGCCTAAGTTCAAAGTCTCCAGCACTGCGCTCATACTGTGCATTCCCAGTCCGAATACCAGTACCAGTGTCAGCAGACCGCAGCCCAATGTGATAATGTGTCTCTCCCATACTTCCAGGACGATCAGTACAAACATCGCCAGAAATATGATTACTGCAAGTATTTGTGCTACCACTTTCCCTGCCTCCTTGCTAATTTTTCTTTAGAACATACAAGAGTAGATTCTATCCGAAATATCGGCATAAGTCAATTCTTCTTTTGGTTTCTATGCATAAATATTCCGTTAAGGTTTTTTACAAATTGCGACGCATAAAAAACTCCGGAAGATCCTGCCTGCATACCGATCTTTCGGAGCCTTTTTATTGCTTATATTGTTTTATTCATTCCGGAAGCTTTCGATATCGTTCTTTCCCACATACCGCAAGAACATCCGGTGCATATCAATACCGCTTTCTCCGAAATACAATTTCATGTACTTCTCACCGTCCTGCCGGATTGCCAGCGTGACGGACTGTTCCACCACTTTGCCCTCCGTGCCGTTAATCGTCACGGTCTGCTGTAATGTATTATTCAGGAACACGGAAATAGGCAGCTGCGCCAGCGGGCCCAACGTGGAACTCATCCGGAATACCAGTTCGTACCGTCCGATCTTCGTGAAACGCAGCTGGTATACCGCACCAGTACCTTTCTTCGTGGACAGCTTCTCCAGCGGAAGTTCCATCTCTTCGCCGGTCTTCGGCTCCGGCAGTTCCAGCCGGGCCAGCACCTGTCCGCTGTCTCCGGCTCCTTCGGTGCTTACCGGACTGTGAAGCTCCGTACACTCCTCTTCCTCTCTGCCAAGCAGCCTCTCCATGGCAACGGAACGTAACAGGAAGCAGCAGATGTTTGCAGCATTCCGCATAAGCTGCGCTCTGGTCAGCCTGCCGTCTGCCAGTCCTTCCGCAGTGTTGTCCTTATTAGAATTGGATGCTGCGTCTGCGGTCACCATGTAAATATCATTCTGCGCCCGGACCATAGGTACCGTCTGACTCTTGGAACCGGATTCGCCTTCCTCATTGATCTTTGCCCACCAGTCGGTCATGACAATACCCTGATAGCCCCATTCCTTACGGAGAATGGTTGTCAGAAGATCATAGCTGCCTGCGGTCCACAGTCCGTTCACCGGGCCATAGGTGGACATGATGCTGTAGGCTCCGCCCTGTTTTACGGCGATCTCAAATCCTTTCAGATAGATCTCCCGCAATGCCCTCTCGGATACAATAGCATTGGCATCATGCCGTTTGAATTCCTGATTATTACATGCAAAATGCTTGATGGTTCCGGTAACTCCATATTTTCCCATGCCTTTCAGCTGTGCCGCCGCCATGGTACCGGTGAGGTACGGATCCTCGGAAAAATACTCAAAGTTACGTCCATTCAACGGATTTCTGTGAATATTGATGCCGGGGCCTAAGAGGGAATCAATCTTGTTCTTGCGAAGCTCCATGCCCTCCATCTCATACAGTTCTTCCACCAACTCCGGATCAAAGGTACATGCCAGCAACGTACCGTTCGGCAGTGCATAGGCCATGGTACCGCAGTCCATACGGATGCCGGAAGGACCATCGGAACAGCAGGCCACCGGAATACCGAATTGCTGCAGTCCATCCGTCACACCGCCGAAAGCTGCTGCTGTTCCGGGGGTAACTTTCGGGGAACACATGCCTTCTCCTCTGGTCATGCAGATCAGATCTTCGTCTGACAGCTGTGTCAGGAACTGTTCCAACGTAATCTTTTTGTCATAGACATCTGCCAGCTTCCATCCCTGATCTCCCATGTATTCGCTCCGGGTGGGTCTTTCCCGCAAAATACGTTCCGCCAGATCTATGGTCCGTAAGGGCACATCCTCCCAGTTGGCGATGGCATGCTTGTTTTCTCCGAAGAAGAACGGTCGTAAGCGTTTAAATGCCTGCACCGGAGCCAGTGCTTCCGTAACGGTTTGTACGACCTGCAGCTCCGCTAATGTCACTCTTCCGACTTCTCTTGCACTCCGCACATCGGTACCGACATAGAAGATATAGTCTCCTGCTTCCAATACATAGCAGGATTTATGTCCAGTGACACCACTGTCATCATAGGACGCAAGCTCCGTCAGTTCTGCTTTCAGGATCAGTTCTTCACTTGCTCCGGGCTTCAGTTCTTCCGTCTTGGCATAAGCTGCCAGCTGACGCAGCGGCTTTCCCAGCTTTCCCTGAGGAGCCTCCACATAGACCTGTATGGTCTCTCTGCCGGACATACTGCCAACATTTGTCACTTTCTCAATGACAGTTGCCTCGGTACCCTGCACTGCCAGTCCCATGCTCTCTGTCTGGAACCGGGTATAGGACAGTCCAAAGCCAAAGGGATATTTTACCTTGTCTCTGGCAAAGGTCTCAAAATAGCGATAACCTACATAGATGTCCTCGGTATAAAAATTCTCCACCGGATCCCCGAAATTCTCCGTGGAAGGATAATCCTCAATATCTTCCGCAATAGTATCGCTGAGCTTACCACCGGGATTCACTTTTCCTGTCAGGACATCTACTGTAGCTCTGCCGCCCTCCTGGCCGCCCTGCCATACATAGAGCACAGCCTGTGGCTGATACCGGTCGACCCACTTCATATCCATGATATTACCCACATTCAGCACAACGATCGTCCTGGCAAATGCATTGCAGACATTACGAAGAATTTCTTCCTCCGCAGCTGTCAGCAGATAACTGCCTTCCGCAGCACTATTATCCTTGTCTTCTCCTGCGGTTCGGCCGAGAACCACAATCGCCAGATCCGACTGTTCCGCCGCCTGTCTCGCCAGTTCTTCGCTGACGGGCATTTCTTCCTGGTTCCAGGGCTCCATGGCCCATCCCTCTCCTATATCAAAAGGATGATCCTTCAGCCATTCCCGGTACTGTGCCTCCAGTACCTCATTCACCTGTACGGTGCCGTCTTCCTTGAGACTGTCTGTAATATTGGTCACATATGGAGCATTGACCATACCTCCGGAACCCGTACCGCTCTTATAATGCTCGAACTGTGTCCTTCCGAAGATCGATACTTTCTGTCCTTTTTGTAAAGGAAGTACTTCATCCTCGTTGCGAAGCAATACGCTTCCCTCTGCGGCCACACGTCTGGCCAGTTCCGCATACTTTTTGTAATCCAATGTGTATTTCATGCGCTTGTCTGCTCCCTTCCTGTTATATCTATATTTCTGTATTTTTTATCCTAATAATAGCATTAATTTCCCAATACATCCACAAGAAAAGCTCTTTCTCTGACAGAAAGAGCCTCAAAAACATTTTATTGATTTTACAAGATGATCCGAACCACAAAATCCCCATCCTCCATAAAAAACTGATATTGTCCGCTAAGTTTTTCTACATAATATACGATGCTTCTGGCTCCCAGCCCGTGTCCCGAACGTTCTGTCACCGGAACGCCATCCGCAAATGTGGGAACACTACGCACTGTATTTTTCTCCATCAGAAGAAGATGCCCCACCTTTTCCGACAGAGACAATTCTATGTATCGTTTATCCTGCGGCAGTTCCTGTACGGCATGCATGGCATTTTCCAGCACATTGGACAGAATCGCACAGAACATCATTTCCGAACAGGGAAGCTTCTCCCCGATACTGACCTGCACTTCCCAGTGAATCCTCCGTTCCTCAAACCGGGAGTTATAGATGGACAGAACCGAATTCACCATTTCATTTTTACAGTAGGTCTTGATCACCGTATCGTCATAGGTCTGGCTCACTTCGTTCAAATATTCCAGCGCCTTGTCGGACTCTCCCTGCTGGATCAGTGTCCGGATCGCCGACAGATGATGTCTTGTATCATGCCGCAAGATGGACATTCTCTGCTCGCTTTTTCTTGTACTTTCCATTTCCGTATGCAGAGAACTTAACTGCATCCGGATCATTTCGTTGTACTGCTCCGCCTTATTCTTCAGCTCATACTCCCGGAAATATACCAGTAAAAAAAGCAGATACGTCAGGCACATGGCAAAGCCCAGGAACTCCGGCACCGCCTTATTGCCGGAATACAACAGACTGGAAAATTTGGTCGTGGCATAGTCAAAAATGTAATAAATGATCGGCAGGCTTCCAATGATCAGAAGTTCCCGGTCCGTTTTGGCAAACAGCATGGCTGTGGTCTGGCATACATACCGGCATAAAAGGATGAAAGCTCCCACCGTCACCAGAATACGACAGACATAATAGCACCATTCCTGTCCTGTCAGAGCCAAAGCAAACAGTCCCATCCAGTTGCTGCACTGACAACATAGATATGCCGTGAAAATAGAAATCAGAGAGGGAAGAACACGGAATTTGTAATACAAAACCAGTACAAATAACAATGGGGCATGCACGATCAGCGGATAAATCTGATCTACTGTTTCTGTTCCAAAGAGAAGTACACACAGAACATATAGAATTCCTGAAACAACCGCCAATGACAACAATTGCAATATATTTTTCTTATCCTGCTTCACTCCCAGAAAAAATGCCGACAGGAAGATTCCAAACAGCATTGTCGTTATATGATGTGTATATGTTAATATCTGTAGTACCATTTTCTTCTCTCTTTCGTATTCTTACCATACATTTTTTACGGTATAAACCATTTCTGTTATATGACCCACCCCGATATGCGAATAGAGGGTAGGATTGTGGGAGTGCGTAGCACGTAGGCATCAAAGCCGGGGGCCTTTGACCTCGACTTTATTATATAAGACTCTCAACGAGAAATCAATTTGTGGATGATTTGACTTTTTGCGTCACAAATGTCAGCATGTCTCGCCTGTGGGATTCAGTAGCTTCTACGCCTTTCGCCGGCGTCTGGTATCACTGGGACTGACACCATAAGCATTGCGGTAGGTTCTGGAAAAATGCACCAATGACGCAAATCCGGTCTTCTGCGCGATCTCCTGGATCGCCAGAGAAGATTCCACCAGAAGTCTTCCGGCTCTGGTCAGCCGGACATTGGTAAGGTATTCCAGAACGGTGGCTCCGGTCACCTCGCGGAAAATACGGCAAAAATAGTATTTACTTAAATGGATCTGGGATGCGATGGTCTCCAGATCTATTTTTTCCGCATAATGGGCATTGATATAGGCGATGGCATCCAGGATCTCCTGTCTGGGAGCTGCGGAGAGCTCCGGCATCTGTGTCCGCTCCTGCCTCGTATAGTAGTCTCTGCACAGTAGCAGCAGTTCCAGACAATAGTTTTGCTTTAATTTCTCGGCCACAGCATCGTGGCGGTTATAATATTTCCGCAGCCGTTCGAAGACCTCTACCAGTTCTCCGGACTGTTCCGTTGTCAGATGCAGAATATCATTCTGCAGAACCTCCAGGAACCGCTGCTTCTCCGCAGGTTTCAACATTCCATCCAGATAATCCGGTGCAAAATTCAAGACATACCGGGCATAGAAATCCGAGGACAGACTCTGCATATAATGGGTCTGGTAGGGTTTGATCAGGATGATGTCACCCGGATTCAGCACATGACAGACACCATCCAGGAAGATGTATCGTATCCCCTTCACCACAAAAAAAAGTTCGTAAGTATCGTGGTAATGATTGGTCTGCATGTCATTTTTCTTAGAGGTCTCTATGTATTCCAAAAACAGATCCGAATAGGGATCAAAAATCGTACGAAGCATCTGTTTCCTTTCCCGGAAAAGATTCCGGCAAGATTCATATTATTACTTTTCACTATCGCAAGATATGTTAAACAATATCCAAAATAAACGATTATAATGTAATTATATAATAAATCTTGTGCTATGTGAAGTATATGGGAAGGAGAACTTATGGAGAAAAGACCTTTAGATTACGCAAAAGCATCCATGGATACCATGATGCGCAAATGGGAAGCCCCCAAGCTTCCGCCCGAAGGAAGATTCCATTATCATCAGGGAGTATTCCTGTCCGGAATGTACAAAAGCTATGAACTTTGTAAAGAGGAAAAATATTTTGATTACATCAAATCCTGGGTGGATGCCGTCATCACCGAAGACGGTGTGATCAAACAGGCTGATATGGGGCAGTTCGACGATATGCAGCCGGGTATTCTGTTATACCCTCTCTATCATCGTACCGGTGATGCCAGATATAAGAAAGCCCTGGATTCTCTGATGGCTGCCATTGATCATTATCCCACCACTCCCGAAGGCGGCTATTTCCACAAGGCTGATCTGCCGGAAGAAATGTGGTTGGACGGTCTGTACATGGAAGGTCCGCTGCGCGCGCAGTATGGCGCAGAATTTGATCACCCCGAATATTTTAATGAGGTTATCTTCCAGGCTCTGACCATGCAGAAACATACCCGTGACCCCAAAACCGGTCTGCTGTATCATGCCTGGTCCTATGACAGGAAAGTAGAATGGGCTGATAAGGAGACCGGCTGCTCCCCCGAGTTCTGGGGCAGAGCTATGGGATGGGTGCCTGTAGCCCTCCTGGACGAACTGGATTTCATTCCCGCCGATCATCCGGACAGAGCAAAACTGGAAAAAATGGCAGTGGATCTGTTAAAGTCTCTGCTCGCATACCAGTCTGAAGACGGCAGATGGTATCAGGTAGTCAACCGGGGCAATGATCCTGCCAACTGGCTGGAGAATTCCTGCAGCTGCCTGTATGTTGCCGCCCTGTGCAAAGCGATCCGCAAAGGTCTGCTGGATGCATCTTATCTGGAATATGCCCACAAGGGTTATGAGGGTGTGATCCGCTCCCTGACCTGGGAAGGCGATGACCTCATTATCGGTAATGTCTGCATCGGAACCGGTGTCGGTAATTATGACCACTATATCCACCGTCCCGTATCCGCCAACGACCTGCACGGGGTCGGCGCCTTCCTGCTGATGTGTGAAGAGTGCGAACAGGTATTTTAATATCTTGTAACTATTCAGAGCCATGCAAAACCAGGCTTACAGATCCTCGCTGCCGGGATTCCGGCGGCGGGCAGATCTGCTTATATTATTACTTTTTACAGCTTTACTTTTACAAAATCATGTCCCATGGCGGGAAGCACCTTTTCGATCAGATCTGCCGTCCGCATGCGGAGGCTGGAGGTATTGATGCAGGGGTGGCATCCGAAATATTCGCTGTCCAGCACCTCTTCATCGATCAACAGCTTCACCTGATGTTCCTTATCGTTCATCAGACCGAGTACACTGACAGATCCGGGAGTGATATCCAGAAATTTCTCCATATATTCCGGCTTGGCAAAAGATAATCTCGCCGAACCGATCTGCGCCGACAGATCCTTGGTATGGAACACCTTGGTATCCGGGATCATCAACAGGTAAAATGCGGTCTCCTGACGATTGCACAGGAACAGATTCTTGCAGACCATGGACTCCAGGATCTCATCCACTTCCTTACAGTCTTCCATGGTCATGGCCGGAGCATGATCCACACGGTCATATTCCACACCTAAGCTATCCAGCAGGTCATAGGTGCGTATCTCTTTGTCCAGTCTGCCGGTCGTATCTGCAGGTCTTCCTTTTTGTAATTCCAATGCCATGTTCTTTCCCCTTTGCTGTTTAATATCCGATGGTGTCATTTACAAGAATCACATGAATTCTGTCCGTATGTCTGGAATATCTTGTGATCAGGAACTGACAGCAGATGGTATCCGGAGATTTGCAGTCGAAGCATTTTCCGGTCTCCTTGCAGGGAGTCTTGATGTCGAATCTCTGGGCATTGATGGGAGCTGCCACATTTCTTGCACGCTTCATGGCGCTGTCCAGATCGGCACATACCTTATTGATGCCGACGATGAAGATTACCTTTCTCGGTCCCTGAGCAATGCAGGAAACACGGTTGGAATTGCCGTCGATATTGACCATGACCCCATCGCTGGTGATGGCGTTGGCACTGGAGAGGAAGATATCCGCATCGTATGCTGCCATCAGTCCTGCTCTGGCATCCATCTTAGAGCGGTCGATATAGTGGTAATTGCCTGCTTCCAGAGCGGAGATCAGTCCGATCTCTCCGGCACTCATGCATCCGCCCATGGCAATGGTGCTTCCCTCCGGTATCAGCTCCAGTGCCTGTTTCAGCGCGGCTTCTTTATCCTCTGCGTAGTAGCCCGACATGTTGCGGGACTGTAAACCCTTGATGACTGTTTTTGCCAGTTGTTCATTTCTTTTTCTGATCATTTCGTTCATCTCTTAACCCTCTTGTCTTTCCGTAGCCTGCAAGCCTTCCGGTGCTTTAAACCTGTACTTCCGTACACTGTGCAGGCACAATTTGCGCGTGAAAAGTTTATACTGAAAAAATCCTTATTGATCCTATTTTATCACTTTTGTATCTCTCTGGAAATACTGATCCTGTTCTTACTCTATTTCCTCTATCCGCTGCTGTTGTTCTTTTTTTACCGTTAAATATTCTCTGGCATAGTGTATCTCTTCATCGGTCGTCAGAATGGCTTCCTGTCCCTGCGGCATGTTAATATCCGTTGCCACAAGCAGGAGGGAATCCTCCTTCAACCAGTTTTCCAGCCCTGTGAAAAACTGCGGATTGTAATGCTCTGCCCCTTTCAGCTCGTTATGATATCTGTCAAAGGAATAGTCCACCGGAGACAGTACATTATAGTCATAATAGCAGATCCCCTGTCCCGTCCAGAGGCTTGTCACCACCAGATAATCGTAGCCATCCTTTTGCGTAAGGAAGATCTGCGTGTTCCCGGCATGGGCAATAGCGAACTCCTGTGACCACAGAGGGATGATTCCATATTGTCCGTCTCCCAGATATTCGTAGACCTCTACTGTTCCCCAGTTTCCGGCCTTCCGCAATGCTTCCGTGAGATCCCCGTTTTCTTCCTCCAGATAGACCTTCGTTACGACCTTTTCCTTGTAACCGTTATGGGTCAGATCATAATATCCGGTATAGACCTCTGTCATATTCTGTTCTTCCCCGTCTGCGTTCTCCACGTTCACGTCATAAGGGTTGGTCCTTACCGAAAAATTGCCCAGAGAAAATTTCCCATTCTCTTGCATTGACACCGGTGCCGTTACACGAAAGCTGGAATCATACAGCGGAATTGCTATCTGATATAGCTGTATACCCACCACTACGCTTGCAAAAGGGGTTCCTCCTCGGAAATCAAACCGGATCTGGTCTCCCAGAACGGTACCCATATAAGTATTTCCTTCATATTCCCGTAGCAGGGAATCCAGACTCAGATCTATACTTTCCTCAGGATCTGACTCCCCGTTTTTATCCAGGAAATCCACATGAAGTGTATGGAACTGTTCATCTAACGTATCCGCCGCAAGGATCCGGCTTTCAAAATCTTCAACCACATTTGTATATTCGGAGATCTTCGGAGTTCCTTTCTGTACATCTACATAATACAGTCCTTCCACATGGACACCGGTTCCTGTCCCCTGTATGGTAGAGATATAGTACTCCTTGTCGCCATCCCCATCATAATCTGCGGCCTCTACCGCAGGTGGTGCCGAATACATGTTTTGCCAGGGGATCTCCACCCGGTATTCCTCGTCGCCGTCATGAATCACCAGGCAATCTTCTGCACCGTTGCCCCAGACACTGACTGTCTCATCATAGGAGTATGACAGCACACCATACTCTCCTTCCGGCAGTTCCCGGGCAGCATCCACCGAGACTTGATCTGCCAGGGTTTTCTCCTGATATAGTCCGGTCTGGCAGGTAAGTTTCTCCGGCTCAGGTTCCGTTGTCGTCTCCGGGATTGTCTGTGAGGTGGCTGGAGTGGCTGTATCGGTTTCCTGACTGATTCCTTCTGCCTGAGCAGATTCGGTATCAGAGATTTCCAAAGCGTCCCTACTGCTGCCGCAGCCAGTCAGAGAAAATGCCACGATCAATACCAGTAATCCGCTGCTTATTTCTTTGTGAAGCTTTCTTTTGTACATACGCCCTCCCCATATAGCCGGTAAATACAGTTTCTATCTTTATCATATCTAACGAATTTGGCAAAGTAAAGCCCAAAAAGGTGCCGACACCATGCTTTTCGGTATCGGCACCTTTTCTTTATTTAAATGCTGAAAATCACTCTGAAGACATTGTAACACCTAAAGACAGCTTTAGGTCAAGGATTATTGTTTTACTCTTGCTTACTATCTTACTCGTTTTGGATATCATTAGCAATTTTTTTATTTTTATATCACTTTCCTTGTTTCCGCATTTTTTTCAACATATCTTGTAGTAATCAAGAAAAACAGCTATTAAATAAAAATAAATATTCATGTATAATTTATGATATACTATTTAAAATTATCATTCTGAGAGAAAGGAATTCCGACTATGGGAATCAGATTAGTCTGCAGTGACCTCGATGGTACACTTTTACAATATGGAAAAAAAGAATTGGAAGGCGAGATTTTTGACCAGATCCGGGCACTTCATGACCGGGGGATCCTGTTTTGCCCGGCGTCTGGAAGACAGTATACCAGTCTGCGGAAGCTGTTCGCTCCGGTGGCGGATTGCTGTATTTTCTTATGTGAAAACGGTGGCGTGATCTACAAGGACGAGCTGTGCATTGCGAAAAATCCCATGCCCCGTGCCCTAGCGGAAGAGATTGCAGAAGATCTGTGGAGCCGGAGTGACGGGCAGGGCGAAGTCATGCTCTCCGGACAGAATACGGCTTATCTGATGGAACGTGGGCTGGGAATGCTGGACAGAATAAAGTTTATTGGCAACAACTATCAGGTCATTCAGGATCCTTCCGAAATTCCGGAGGACATCGTAAAGGTCTCCGTATATCTCCATGAAGGCGTAGCAGCTTATGCTGACCGCTTCGTCCCCCGCTGGGAGCAGGCGAACTGTGCAGTGGCGGGACCTTACTGGATCGATACCACCCTTGCCAACAAAGGCATCGGTGTGCAATCCATTTGTAAAATTCTTGACTTTGACCTCGCGGATGTCATGGCCTTCGGTGACAATTATAACGATGTATCCATGCTGGATATCGTGGGACATCCCTATATTATGGACGGAGCTGCCGGTCCGTTGAGAGAAAAATATCCGCAGCACACTCCCCGGCCCGAGGATGTACTGCGGAGCCTTCTCTAGTCCTGAGCATCCGCAGTGTCCGCAATGATGCTCAGCTTTATTTTCATTTTCAAAATACGCAGGACCGATTCGTTGAGGCGTTCCTCGGTAATCTCACCGGTTTCGACCGCCTTGATGACTGCGGGTACCTGTACTTCAAAATCGGTGCAGCACAGCATATCGTTTCCCGCCTGTACCGCCCTTACGGCAATCTCCGCATCCCCGGCGAACTGCCGTACTCCTTCCATGACCAGATCATCGGTAATGATCACGCCGTCAAACCCTAATTCATTACGCAAAATATTATGTACCGACAGAGATATGGAGGCCGGCTCCTGATCATCCATGCAGGAAACCACATTGTGGGATACCAGTACCATATCGGCTCCGGCATCGATTCCTGCCTGAAACGGCAGAAAGTCAGAATTTACAAATGTTTCATAAGGACGTTCATCATAAGCAACACCGGTGTGCGTATCGGAGTTATTGCCATATCCCGGGAAATGCTTTAATACACTTCCCATCTGTTCCTGCGACATGGTCTGCACGACGGTCCTCACATACTCCGTCGTCTGTTCCGCATCCTGCCCGAAACTGCGGGCATAAATAAAATCCTGCGGATCCTGTGATACATCGCATACCGGAGCAAAATTCAGATTAATTCCCAGGCTCTGCAGTAATTGACATTTTTCCTGTGTGTCGCTCCGAATAAGATCCCATCCGCCCTGCGCATACAGTTCCTGAGGAGAGGCAAAAGGCGTTTCCCGCAAGTTCGCATTTTTGCTGACACGGTTTACCGTGCCGCCTTCCTCATCCACACCGATCAGCAGAGGCACTTTTGCAGCATTCTGATAGCTTTGAATGGCTGCTGTTACTTCCTCTTTTGTCTTCCCGGCAAAATCCCGGGCAAATAAGATATATCCGCCGAGATGATACTGCGTCACTTTGGATGCTGCATCCGTCTCCGGGCACCGGGCGATGAACATCTGTCCGACTTTTTCCTCTAAGGTCATTCCTGCCAGGAGTCCTTCTGCCCTCTGCTCTACAGGATCTTCCGTTTTCACCGGTTCGCTTTCTTCTGTCTCCGGCAATTCCGTAGGATCTGCACTGTTCTCCGCACCGTTGCCGCTCACATCAGAATCCGATACACTCTGTTCCGACATAGGCTCCGGCTGAACTTCCGGTATTATTTCCTGTGCAGACTCCTCTGTACTTCTTAAATTCCACAACAAAAAAACCAGAATTCCAACACATATGACAGATAACACGATCACTACGATATTCCGCACCTTTTTCATTTCGCATTTCTCCATAATATTATTATAAAGATGCCAGGGGCAAAAGGTCTAAGCCCACATGAGCTTGCTCATAAGTGGGTGAAAGACCTTAGGACCCGCCCCGATATGAGCATAAAAGTGGGATGATAATCCCACGATATGCGAATAGAGGGGAGGATTGTGAGAGTACGTAGCACGGAACAATCCGTAGGCATCAAAGTCAGGGTCAAAAGGCCCCGGTCTTCGGCTGATACTTCATACTCGATACATTATATACGGTAATAAACGCCTTGGGATCCAGTTCATTGATAAATTTCATTAACTTCTGGTACTCGCTTTTGTCCACAATGGTGATGATCTCGTTGTGTTTTTCAAAATGATAGGCACCGGTGGCTTCATAGATCGTAGCGCCGCTGTGCAGATCTCTTGTAATAAACTGGCGCAGTTCTTCTTCTTTTTTCGTGATAATGCAGACACGCCGCTTGATATTATTGTCAAAAATAAAATGATCCAGAATGATTCCGTTGAAATAGGTACCCAGGATACTTAGCACCACCGTTTTCTTATCATATACCAGTGCCGCGGACAGCGCCACACACATACCGGAGAGAGACATAGCCTTACCCAGTTCCATATGGAGATATTTGTTCATGATCTTTGCTACAATATCCAGTCCTCCGGAAGATGCATTCCGGTTGAACAGAATGCTGAGTCCCACGCTGACCACCAGAATATAGCAGAGCACGTCCAGCTCCTGACTGTCTGTCAGGGATCCGAAATTCGGAAACAGAATCTCGAAAAGTCCCAAAAATATCGGCAGCATCACAGAGGTATACACCGTTTTGACTCCGAACTCTCTGCCACAGGTAACAAATCCGATCAGTAACAATACCACGTTCAGAATCATGGTAATGGCAGACAACGGAAGCGGAATAAAGTTAGCCAATACGATTCCCAGACCGGAGATGCTGCTGACCGACGCGTGACTTGGCACCAGGAAAAAGTAGACTGCTGCCGCGATGATGGCCACCGCCACAGTCAGGATCCCTGTCTCCTTCATTATTTCTGCATAATTTATTTTTTTCTTCATAATAACATTTTCTCCAACGATATATTTTAATTTGTTTCTATACTCTTCTCATCTTATTATTCTTAGAGTACTATTACAGCGGCATCAAGTCCCTCTATTTTTCCATCAAAGGGATTCTCTCTAAGTAAATCATATTTTTGCGCATACTCATTAAACATTCTTGCGCTGCTGCTGCAGTTGAAGATCAAAGCGAGTGTCTCTTCTCCATTTTTTCTGGTCAGGACGATCGTCTCTTCCTCGTCCCTTGCAGCTAGTTCCATCGGTTCACCCTCTACGATACATGCATGGTTTTTTCGCACCTTCAGCAGCTGCTTATACCATTCAAACATCTCTTTATCCTGGTATTCTTCATCCCAGTACATGCCACGTCTGCAATCCGGATCATTTGCTCCGGGCATCGCGAATTCATCTCCGTAATAAATCATGGGCATTCCCGGTAATAACAATTGAAAAGCTGCAGCCAAATGCTGCTTTTTCTTATTATCATCACATAGATGTAGAAATCTTGCTGTATCATGGCTGTCGATCAGATTCCACATTAGAGGATAGCATTTTTTGTTTAAGCGCCCCTTCAAATATCCAAGATTCTGTATAAACTGGCTGACATTGATTTTTTCATCTGCAAGCAGATCTATGAGATTCAGGTAAAATGGATAATTCATGACCGTATCCCATTCATCTCCCTCAAGAAAATCTCCTGCATAATGCCAGATTTCTCCAATGATCAGCAGATCCTTTTTTACTGCCTTAACAGCCTTTCTAAATCGCTTCCAGAAGAAATGACTGATTTCGTCACCTACATCCATTCTCCATCCATCGATATCGCATTCCTTAATCCAATAACATGCAACATCTGTAACGAATTTTTCAACCTCCGGATTTTTCAGATTTAACTTTGGCATTCCGCCATAATAACCAAAACATTTGAAGTTAGGAGTTTCTCCTTTTTCACCCTTCAGCGGAAATCTCTCGATAAAATACCAGTCCAGATATCTGGATTTATCTTCTTTTTCTATAATATCCTTAAATGCAAAAAAATCTCTTCCTGTATGGTTGAATACCGCATCCATCACTACTTTCATTCCACACTCATGCGCTTTTTGCACCAGCTCCTTAAGATCCTCTGTTGTTCCGAAGGAAGGATCAATCTGGTAATAATCAGTGGTATCATATTTATGGCAGGAATCCGATTTAAAAATAGGTGTTAAATACACAACATCTATTCCCAGCTTCTGAATATGATCCAAATGATCAATAATTCCTCTGAGATCACCATGCAGATTATCCTTAGATGTAATGGGGGCTTTATACCACAGCTCCTTGTCTATTGGCTGTGATGCTGCAAAGCGAGATGGAAAAATCTGATACACAACCTTGTTTGCTGCCCACTCCGGCACCTCAAACATTTCTTCCTCACGAAGGTTTTGCGGACAGTCGAACATTCTGTCCCTGTTTGTAATGCATTCCCTGCTAAACTCATAGTTGCCGTAATATACCTTTTCTCCCTGCATATCCGTAAATTCAAAATAATAACGGAGGCATATTAAATGCATCTGAAGCTGTGCCTCATAATAATCATGAAACTGTGATGTGGCAACCTTCTTCATCGAAATCGTCTTTCGTGTATCCTTCCATCCCAATGGTATGTACTTGTCCTCATAATGAAGAATGATCTCTTTTATATCATCTTTTTTTACCTGCACACGTATCACAAATAAATCCTTATCGATTGCATAGCAGAATCTTTTATCCATATCATGAAGAATTGCTGAATATTCCATAATTTTTTCCTTTCTATAGCTCGAAAAAAGCGTTTTTTCCTTCTTGATTATAATTCCTTTTTATTATGCTGCACAAGTCACAAAACGATAAAAAGGTCACCGTTTCTGCCTGTTCTGTTGGGGCAACGGAGCTGTAATAGATTTTTTCTTCTTCAACTGTAAAAGGTGGGCGCTTACGCTCCCACCTTCACACTTTTATTCAATTACTATGTCAGATACTTATTCTTCTGAACCACTCTTTTTCCTTACATAGAATATGGCTCCAATAACAATCAGCATAATACAGATACGCCCTGATTCTTTCTCATCTTGTCTATATAATTATATTCTGTATCTCCCTCACAGAATACTGCAAACCTCTTCTGGAGGACTCTTGTTTTTCTACTCAAATGCCGTACCTCCCAATATTCCCTTCATATAAAACTCATATATCTTAGTGTTTTCATACCTCACTTCCGGAAAATCTGCTAGAGAATACAATTCTGATGTCAATTCATCTTTACTTTTTGTAATGAAATAAATCTGCTCTTTCATGTATGTCTTCAAATTTAGGTGTAATACATTATGTGTAGAAAATACAAACTGCCCTCTGTGCTCCATACCGTTAATATACGCAATAACACGGTCTGACAAGATTGGATTAAGAACCCGGTCCATCTCATCTGCAAATACCACTTTATTTTCATATACCACGCGAAATATCTGTACAGCCCATGCAAAAAATTCTCTGACACCGGTTGAATCCTGTGATAATTCTCTCTTAAACTGCTTTCCCTGTGCATTCTTACGAATTACCAGAGTTTTAGAATAAGGCTTCTCATCATCCACTTCAATTCCGCAAATGCTGTAATCTACCATCTTAAAAATTTCTACATATCTTGGATCTTTCATAATTTCAAGATCCCGTTCCTGCCTGACAATGCTGTCTATATTGTCAGAGGGGATATTACCCGGATATAGGACATTTAACATCCATTCAACAGTTGCTGACGCATCCTTATTTCCGAGAAGAGCCAGTTTAACTACAAATAATCCGTTACTATTATTGCTATTCTTAAGAGCAGCTGTCACTTCCCTGGCTGTTCCTCTTTGTAATGTATATATGTTCTCCTGATCCCGTAAAATATCAAACACTACATGCTCAGCTGATTTCCGCTGGCTGCTTCTGATAAGTTTTTCGCTATAGATTCCTTTTGTATCAACAATAGTTTCATACTCATAAATATAATGATTCCCCGCTAAGAATACTACATTAAATTTCTGTTTGGGATTATTACACTCCATCAAAGTATCTGCGTTAATATATGAATTAACAGACTGCACTTTCATGTTTGTATCAAACAATGATTTCAGATATTTTAATCCATTTATAAAGTTGGACTTACCACCTGCGTTCTCACCTACGATAACTGCCGTTTTCAGCAAGTCGTATCCTGTTTCTGTTGTAATATAGTTATCCGGAAAGCGCTTCTTTACTTTCCCGCCTGGTGCTTCTAATGAAAACTCACACTCTTCCTTGAACGAACAAAAATTGTCAAACATATATCTTATGAGCATACTTCCACCGCCTTTCAATAATCATTATATACTAAAAAGATCCGATGTAAACCAGTTTTTTGTTTTACATCGGATCTTTTTATAGATATCATGTTAAAAAGTGAGCACCAAATATTAAATACATACTTTTAGCTGTTTTTTGTTGATTTTGCTCTTTCTATTAAATCGTGCAACTCCTATGAAATCATCATTATTCTTCTTCTGAACCACTCTTTTTTCTTACATAGAATACGGCTCCAATAACAATCAGCATAATACAGATACCTATAATAATGATTATCGTATTATTCCATGTATATTTTGAAGTGCTGTCATCTGTCTTAGACGCAGGAATGGTTTCATCAGATTTGTTGTCTGCCTGACCGTTATCACTCATAATCCTGGTATCAACAACAATCGTGTAATCTGATGCATGGGTAAATACAAGTTCCGCATTTCCATCCGGATCAATCTGTCCGGCACTGATAAATTCCAGTTCTCCGGTCTGTTCATTGTAGTAGAACAGGTTCGCATACAGTCCTGCATTCTTTGATTCCATGTTGACGGTCAGTGTGGCTGTAAATCCAAACTCTCCGTCATAAGCAAGCGTCAGGTTCATGGAAGAACGTTCCCCTGTCACGTTGTTGATCACATCCACAGGAATGGATTTTCCTGCATCGGCTCCGACTGTCACATCAAAATCAATATCTCCGGCTGCATCAGTAATATCCTGTCCATTGATTTTCCAGGAAAGACCATTTCCCATGTCAAGAACAAGTGTTGTATCTTTGCCCTTGATACTGTCAATTACATCTTTCGGTACTACCGTCGTTCCGTTCATTGCAACCGTTACCGTATCGCCTGCCTTAGCTTCTTCAAGCTGTGGCTTGATCACATCCCAGCCTTCCTTGCCGCTGTCATCCTTGATGTATGGCTTAATTGAAGTACCATTGTCCTTACCATTATCCGTATCAGGCTGTGGCTTCTGATTCTGATTACCATTGTGTGTGCCAGACTGCGGTTTCTGGTTTTGGCTGCCATTATCCTTGTTGCTGTCATCGGACTTGATCTTAGCGATCGGCTGTGTGTAACTGTGTCCGCACTTGGAGCAGGTGTAGGTCATGATGCCTTCCTCTGTTGTCGTTGCAGCTTTGGTTACTTTTGATACATAGCTGTGTCCTGTTGCCGGAATATTCTCCGTGTAGCTGTCTCCACAGGAACAGGTATAAGACCTTACCCCTGCCTCTGTACAGGTTGCTTCCTTCGTAATGCTTCCCGTATAGTTGTGAGTGTGCTTTTCCTCCGGCAGCTTCGCAATGCTCTCTGTGTAGCTGCTGTTGCATCTGGTGCAGGTGTAGGTTCTGATGCCTTCCTCGGTTGTCGTTGGCTGCTTTGTTACGGTTACTTTATAATCATGTCCCAATGCTGCCAGCTCTTTTCCGGTACTCATAAGTTTATCGCAGTCCGTACAATAGGTATCTCCTGCGTATCCGGTCTGCGTGCAGGTCGCTTCCCGCTGATTCCGTATTTCAGTGTGCGTGTGATCACATTCTCTTCTTGTAATCGTAATGCTTACACTTTCTGTCTCATAATTTCCCTTGTCAGCTCCTATATAAACCGCAGTCGCCGTCACAGCCACACCATCTGCAAGCACCGTGTCCTTATCTGCCTCCTGCCAGCTCCATCCTTCCTGAAGTGTAATATTGCCAACCTTCTTTGTGCTGTGTGCCGGTGTCATTGCAGCTTCCGGCATGTTTGGAGCTTTCGCTGCCTTATTGACCGTAACTGTTATTGTTCTAGTTACTGTATTGTAGTTGTTTGTGTCATCAGGTGTAAATACTGCCTGATAGCCTTTGTTGTTTACAGTCGGAATGATGTTCGTTCCTGTAAAGCTCCATGTTCCGGCAAGTGAATTGCCATCTGCCCCTGTCACACTTCCGCCTGTTATATCTGAACCGGTAAGCGCAGCATCCGGATTGTATCCACGCTCTGCAACGGTTGGTACTGTTACAACTATCGGAGTTGCCTTGGCTACTGTGATGGCTGCTGTTCCGGTAAGTTCCGCGTAATACGTACTGTCTGCCGGCTTGAATACCCAGCCCGCCTGTGTGGTTCCGGCTGCCGGTATCTCGTCCGGATTGCTCCATGAAAGAATACCTTCTATCACATCATCTGTACCGGCTTCCACAAAAACGGTATTTCCAAGTGTCAGCTTTGAAACCTTTTCCCCATAGGTCAGCGCATTGCTTCCATCTACAGATACGGTGTTTCCGCTCTTAATCTCTACCGTCTTCTTATCTGTAATACTAATCGTCAGCGTGTATCCAGCATTCGCATAGTTCTCCATCGAAGCTGTTACCGTGATAATTGCTGTCTTTCCAACCTTGGACGCATCTACCTGATTTACTTTATAGGTCAGATTTCCGGCTGTATCGACTGTTACCTCACTTAAAAGCTTCTCTGTATCTGTCTTTGCAACCGCATATGCTGTAGTTCCCCTATCCGTCGGAAGCTTTCCTGCAATATTCACACCGATTGCCTTACCGTCTGAACCGGAAGCATACGCATAGGTCTTATTTTCCGTGATGCTGGAAACGGTGAGTGGGCGTTTGGTAATATTTACCCAGGCGGAGCCGGAAGCATCCGCATAGCCGAACTGGGAGACCTTATAAAATACGATCTTTGGACCATTCGTGAAGTTGGTGTAGGTCAGGCTGTCCTGTGTGCAGCTATCTGCGCTTTCGCCGTATTTTACGGTTGCGCCACTGGGCACGCCGGTGAGGGTGATTCCGTGCGCCTTACCGTCATACACACCATCATAAGCCTCAGGCGAAATGCCGCTGAAGTTCTTCTGCGTGAGTTTGACCTTGATCTGCGCCGTCACAGGCATGCCGGGCTGCTCCACCTCGTTAGCAATCGAAGTAAGATCTAATGTTCCGGTGAGCGTCTGCTCCTCCAGCGTATTCGGATTATAACCGCTCCATGTGACGGGGATCTTATCAAATGTTTTGCCGTCCTCCGTGGTGATCGTCACGGTTTCGGGTAGTCCCAGCTCTTCCAGCGCCGTTCCGTAGGGCTTGTCCGTAATGCCAGTCAGCGTATGGCAGCTCTTTACCGTACGCTTGACAACCGTTACGTTATAGTCCTGAGTCAGCTCCTTGTAATTATTGGTATCTGTGGGAGTAAACACAATCGTGGTGGTCTTGCTGCCTGCGCTGTCCCAAGATTTCGCAGCACCTGCCTTGAAAGCGAAGGTGCCTTCGCCGCTGCCGCCGGTGAGGGTCGCTTCACTGTTGACATAAACCGATGCAGAAAGCGTCGGCCATTCGGTCACCACCGGATTAGCCTTCTGAATGGTATACTCCACGCTGGCAGTGGCAGCCTTGTTACCCTCGCCCACCGTGATGCTGGCGGTGTACTCGCCCGCGTCGGTGGGGAGCGCGCCGTTTTCCAACATCTGTTGACCATACGTGCCCGTCTTTATGTAGCTGATGGTGATCCCACTCGCCGCCGGACCCTGCCAATCGCTGCTTGCAGTCACCGTGGCGGGTTTGCCTTCCCCGCTGTAGGTCAGCTCGGCGGGGGCCGCAATGGTCACGCTGCCGCCGTTTCCGTCGGTCAGATAGCAGCCCTCTGCCGTACACTTCGCGGTGATGGTCGCGCCGCTTGCCGTGTACGTCCAGCTATGCTGATGCTGGGTCACGGTGAACGGCTCGCTGTAGCAATTGTAGCCGTTGCTGCACTGGACGTAAATGTGGTACTGATAGCTCTTGTCTACGGGCAGCCCGGAGATTGTGAGCGTCTTGCTCTTCTCGCCGGTATGCGTTGCAGTATTAACTTTTTTGAAACTCGTGGTCCAGTCGTTTTCTGATTCGTTAAACAGCTCCCACCAGTAGTAGTAGGTGACGTTCTCCGTTTCGGGCTCGGACGCGATTACCGCAGTCAGCGTGATATTGCCGTCCGTCGCAAACGCCGAGCTTCCGGTGTAGTTCGTATCGCTATTCGGATAGATCTTTTCGACCGCGAAGGGGGCTTTTTCAACGGTGACTTTTGACGGGATTGAATTGGCGTTGGGGAGCCATTCATTATCCGTTGTTTTTTTGTAAGCGTACCCCTTCGCCAGCAGCGCGTAGGGCTTGACATAGCCGGCATCGCTCGTGATCGCGCCGTAGCTGCCGCCGCTGAGGCTGGCGCTGCTGCCGTCGTCCTTTACAGCCACACGGCTGAAGGTGCCGTTGCTCAGCGAAAGCTTTCCGCCGTTCTTCGCCGTGACAATGGCGAGCTTCGTATCCTTGTCCTTGACGGTCAATTCCGCGTCTTTGCCGTCCACCGTCACATAGAAGCCTCCGTTGCTGCCCGTGACCGTCAGAGAAATGCCCTTGGCGATGAGGTCCACACCATCGACCGTTTTCCCGCCGGTCGCCAGCGTCACCGGCCCGCGGGTCAGCTCATAGGTGGTCCGCTTCCCGTTGACAGTGTCATCCACATTCTGATACAGCGTGATGGTCTTTGCACCGTCCGCCGCGTTCGCCGCCTCAATGGCAGTGGCAAAGGCCGTGTACCAGCTCGTCTTGTCGCCGATGGTCAGCGACGCCGCCATCTGCTTCTTACAGACACTGCAAATGCCCTTGCCGTCCGTGCCGCCGTTGTGCGTATGCGACACGACCTTGACATTTTCCAGCGTATTCACTCTATCATTGGTCACAGCCTGATTATCACTTGCTCCGTAATACGCCGCGCCCTCCGCCAGCAGGTCGGCGAGTTTGCGGTCGCCGTTGGTTTTGATCATCGTAAATGTGCCGCCGGAGAGCTTGACTTTGGTGGTGTAAAAATCCGCGAAGGTAAACGTGCCGCCGGTGATCGTCCCCGTGACATTGTAGTCAAACGTAACGCCGCCATATTTCTTTTCATTATTAAAGCTGCCGCCGCTGATGTTCGCGATGCTGCTGCCGTTGAATTTGACATTACCAGTGAAGGTACCGCCCTTGGCGTTCAGCGTACCGTTCACCTCGACGGAGGCGTCGGTAAATGTGACGCCCTCCTTCACCGTCGCCGTGCCGTCGATGGTCGCACCTTTATAGCTGCCGCTGGCAAAGGTCACGTCCGCGTTTTTAGCGACCGTCACATTCTTGGCGGTGTGCGTTCCGCCCTTCAGCGTCAGCGTGCCGGTCAGCGGCATGGAGGTGCCGAAAGCATACATATCCCGCAGCAGGGTCAGCGTCGGCTCGGTGCAGCCCTCATTGCTCCAGCCGTTCAAGGTCTGGATGGCCTCTACATAGCCGTGTTCCAGCGCACTGTCTTCCGTGAAGTAGGCAGTCTTGGTCGTGCCGTCGGTGCTCTGGGCGGTAATTTTCGTATACAGGTCCTTGTGGCACACAGAGCACACGGGGTTGCTGTCATCGGCGCACTGATGGACGCACTCCGGGAACTGCACCTTGTACGTTGTATAGCCGGTCAAGTCCACAATTTTAGCGCTCTTATCAACGATGCTCCATGTACCGTCCTTTTCGCCGTACAGCTCGCACTTTGCATGGTTGGTTTTCAGCAGGTCTTGAACGGTGAGGCTCTTGCTCTTCGTGCTGTCCGTGATCTTGCCGATGGTGCAGGCGTTTGTATTGCCATTCCACAGCTTCAGATTGTAGCCCGTACTTGTGGAGCCAGCCGCAGCATTGCTTAATACCAACTCGCCGATTTCGCCGCCAAAGCGCTCCAATGCGCCGCCGGCCTGCAGCTCCACGCGCGAAATCTTGCCGGTGTAGGAGTCGCCGACTGCAAGCGTTCCGTTGGAGGAAACGTAAAACGTGACATCGAGCGCCTGCGTTCCGCCGCCTGTTCCGGAATCCTTGACCGTCAGAGTCCTGGGTTTGTTCCCACCTCCGACGCTAATGTAATAACGCTCGCTGCTGACAGTTTTGCCATTCAGATCCAGCGTCGCTGAGTAGGTGTAAGAAGAAGAGCAATTTCCTGCGAGTGTCACATCCCGCAGCAGCGTCACGGTGTTGCCTCTGGCTGCATCAAACGCCTTCGTCAGCGTCTGATAATAGGCGCTATCGCCCACGCGCGCGTCGAATTGCGTATGGCACTTCTTGCAGGTGTAGCCGGTATCGTCCATCTCGTGCGTGCAGGGCACAAGATAGACCTTGCCGTCATCGCCCAGGCTGGTCACGCAGTCGGCGGCGTCCGCCTTGAAGTTCTCGGCGCTGAGCGTCACGCCGCTTGCCGGTTCGGCGATGGCCCCAAGATTTATGCCTTCACGCACGCCCACACGGATGACCGAATCCTCTCTCAATGCGCCTGATACAAGAATGGGCAGCTTCCAAGCTTCATTGGCGTAATAACCGGCCTTCACCGAGCCGGAAATAGTGAGCTCAGGAGTGTTGCTTTCCCTTCCGTCGTAGTAAACGTCATATTGAGAGTTGTCGGTAACGGTAGCATCGGTGAGGGTAATAGCGCCCTTTCCATAGATGCCGCCGCCCTCAAAGGTACTGTTGTTTCCGGTGATCGTCACATTCTCGACGGTTACCCCTCTCTCCGAATAAATGCCGCCCCCGTGGCCATAACTTGTATTCCCCGTGGCGGACGCCTTGTTGCCGGTGATCGTGGCGTTGGAGATCGAAACTGTGCCGGCGTTAAAGTGGATATAGATCCCGCCGCCGTTGCCGGCGGTCGCCTTGTTGCCGGTGATGGCTCCGCCGTCCATGGTGAAGCTGCACTTCTCACCCACATATACGCCGCCGCCACCGCCGTCAGACGCACCCGCAGTGTTATCGGAAATGGTTCCGCCATGCATGGTGAATCTTGGCGGGTCGGTCTGATTCGTCGTGCCGACAAGGAACACACCGCCGCCGCTGCCTGCTTTATTACCGGTAATCTCTCCACCATACATGGTAAAGGACGAGCCGGTCTGATAGGCGCTGCCCTTTATACCGACCTGCACGCCGCCGGTGATCGTGCCGCTGTACAGTTCAAATTTGCCGCCGTTGACGGTCACTTCGCCTTGAACCCTGCCGCTGCCGATGCAGTCGGTCAGCGTCAGCGTCGCGCCGCTGCCGATGGTGATTTTGCCGTTGATCGTCTGCCCGTTCAGGCAGAGGTTGACCTCGCCTTCTGGCACAGCCCAGCTCCCCGACACAGACCGCGTCAGATAATAGCTGCCCGCAGAATTAGGCAGGGAATCGGCTGCCGTCCATGCTGTGCTGTTGTTATGGGTATGACCGTTGTACCGCTGTCCTTGCCGCAGACACAGTGGGTATGCTCGCCGGACTGTGCGTCCGCCAACAGCGCGGTCTGGCTGTTGAACCAGCCGAGCAGCGCATCGATCATCGTCTGCACAGCGGATACCGCCGCGTCCGCATTGTTCCCGGCGTTTTCATCCTCGCCGCTCTCCGGCGCATCTGCTTTACTGTCCTCAGCGCCACCGGCGTCAGGGGTACCGGTATTTTGCGGGTCACCCTCTGAACCGTTCTCTTCCTCATTCGTTCCAGCCTGTTCGGATACGGCGGGCGAAATTTCCTCCTGCCGCTCCTGCTGCACGATGGCGCCGCTCTCCGGCGTATCCTCCGCCGCTCGCACGGGTGCGGGCAGGAGCGTCAGACACAGCGCCAGCGCCATGAACATACTCAATACTCGTTTTTTCATAAGATTCTCCTTTAGGATATATGTATAAGGTTTATATTCAGCCCGTTCAAGCACAGGCTCAGCTTTTATAGATCATCCGGAATGAGCCACAGCTTTTTTGCGGCTGTCCTGGCTTCCGCCCGGCGCTTCACGTCCAGCTTGTCGAGAATGTGGCTGACGTGGGTCTTCACCGTGGGCAGCTTCACGTCCATGATCTGCGCAATCTCGGCGTTGGACTTGTCCGCGCAGATGAGATGCAGAATTTGTAGCTCCGTGGGCGTCAGCTCCTCGCCGGGGGCAAGGCGGGGTTCGAGGAAATGCGGGTAGAACGCCGCCTGCATCCGCACCGCCGCCATTAACTGCTTATACCACTTTTTGTCGCCATCCCATTCCAGTGCCCCCAGCAGCGGCAGCACTGCCGTGCCGTATACGCTGACGGTGCGGATGAATCGGTACTCTGCCGCCGCGCCCAGCGCCGCCGTCAATCGCTCGCGCCACCGCTCATCCTTCTTGCGGCGCAGGGCGATGGCAGTCAGGACATTCAGGTGAATGCCGTCGATGATGCGGGCGCAGTTTTGAATGTACGGCTCCATGGGTGAGAGCGTCAGCAAAGCGGCGTCCGGGCGGTTCTGCATAATTTCCACCATTGCCTGCGTGAGATACTGGTAGCGCCGCATGACATTCAGGTGCGTTGGTTCGCAAGGGGCTTTTTCCCGGTACCACGCATCCGCCGCATCAAGGTCGCCGGTGTGCATGTCAATACGGCAGAGCATGGCGTCCATATTGGGCAGAAAGCGAGTCAAACCGCGCTCGACAAAGCATTCATGGAGCACCTCGATGGTGCGCCGCGCGTCGGTGGGCTGCCCGTTTGCCAGCTGGCTGCGGGCCAGCAATCCGCTGACGGCGAACTCCATGTCCGACGTGCCGTGGTTGCGGACCTCGTTCATCTGCGGGAGAAGGGACAGCATCCGGCCGGCGACGTCCTCGCCCTTTTCAAACTTGCTCTCGGCAATGGCGCAGTCGGCAAGACACACACTGTCCCGCCCCAGTACTGCCTCCACGGGGAGACGGAGGGTTTTGTAGAGCAGGTCGTCCTTTTTGCTCCATTCGGAAAAGTCCTTGCCACCGTTCATGATGCTCGGCAGCGCGCTCGTGACGGAGAAGGACGGCAGCGCCACCTCTTTGTTCGTCAGAAGCCGGAACACGGCGGGGATGGTTTCCGTCAGACCCTTCACGCCCCGCTGGGGCAGGGAGATGTCCAGCCATGCAAGGCGGCCGCGCGCCTGCTTTCCGGCGGCGTCCTGCCTGCCGCAGTGTTCGACAAACTTTTGCAGTTCGCCATACCAGCGCTCCGAGCCTTCGTAATCCATGACCAGCGCGCAGAGCATGCTCATGCCCTGCATCAGAGAGGGGGATGCGAGAATTTCCGCCTCCGGCAGGCTGCGGTAGTATTTTTCCATCTCGGCATAGTGCCCCATGCCGGGGTGAAGTTCTGCATTACGCACTAGCAGCTCGGAAACCTTGGAATGGTCACCGCCGCTGGTGTAGCATTCTAGGGCGTGGGCGTAGTCTTCCTTCAGCTCATAGTACAGCCCGCCCCGGCCGATGAGCGCTTTGCGCTTTTCCTCGGTATACTCCCGTTCCATCTCCCAAAGGAGAAAAGCCCGGAAACCCGACCAGAAGTGGAAGCGCTGGCAGTCGTCGTAGCGCAGCATAGTAGTGTATCGAAAAATCCAGTCCAGCCGTTCGCCGGCACGGGGATCACCGCTGACCATCCGCGCCATTTCCAGGTCAAAACTTTCAAAGGGGGCTAGCTCCAACAAGAAGCGCCGCACCGGCAGGTCAAAGCGCCGGTAGATGGCGGTCTCAAAGTAGAGGAACACCTCGTAGAACACCCGCGCCACCAGCTCCGGCGTCCACGGCTTGTCCGGGGACATGCACCGCGCCGTGATGGCCACACCCAACGGATAGCCCACGGATTCTTTCAAAATTCCATCAATCTCGCTATCTGTTACGTTTACTCCCGAAAGCTGAAACAGCCGCCGCACATCGCCCTCATCAAAAAGCAGGTCGTCGGCCTCCAGCACTGTCATCAGCCCCGTATACTGAAACGCCGTCAGGCAGCCGGGCGGCACACCGCGCGAGAGCAGCACAAAACGGCGCTCCGGACTTGAGCGAATCAGTTCGCAAAGAGCCTGCTGCCCGGCTTCCTCCTGCATGAACTGAAGATCGTCAATCAGCAGAATGTCCCAATCCTGCGCTGACGGTGGGATTGCGCAGTCTGGGTCTGCTGCACTTTGCCGCAGCACGTTCCGACCGCGCAGCAGTGCGTCCGCCAGTACTGTCTTTCCAAAGCCGCAGGGTGCGCTGAAAAAAAGGACTCTGCCATGCGCCATGAAGCTGTCAAACCGTTTCTGAACGGAGGTCTTTATGATAATATTTTTGGTCATTTCTTTCCTCCCTTTGATACAGAGCGAGATTGCCATAAGTCTTTCGTAATCTGTCTCGAATTATATTATACGAGTCTGTTTCGAAATGTAAATCATCCCAAAGGATGAGACACGCTGCATAGCAAACTGCTATGCAGATCATTTTTGTTTGATTTTGATAGCATAGATGCAAATAAGCAGCCACACACCGAAGTGCATGACTGCTATGTAAAAAGTTCGGAAAGGATTTTTGCAATCTGACACAGTTTCCTGGCCCTGAATCTCCATCAACATAAAAATATCTCCATCATTTCAAAAGAGAATGACGGAGATATTTCGCCTTGCTTATTCTTGTAGCAACCAATCGGCTATATCATGGATTTCGATTCCTTCATAACTATATTTTGGATGTTTGGTTCTGGCAATAATCATTTTCGGATAAGCATCTCGAATCTGAAGCAGAGGAGAGCATTCTCTCTCAAATGTTTCCTGCCCGGAAATGTTGTCGCTGACCTGAATATAAATCTTCTCGCTGCCTCTCTGAGCAACAAAGTCGATCTCCTTTTGATAGAGCTTGCCGACATAGACATCGTATCCACGGCGAAGAAGTTCGATGCAAACGATGTTTTCATATACTCTGCCATAATCCATATTTCTGCTTCCCAGTATTGCATATCGAATACCACTGTCACACAAATAGAACTTTTCAGAGCTTTCAAGGTATTTCTTGCCTCGGATGTCGTATCTCTTAATATCATAAAATACAAAAGCATTGCACAAATACTTAATGTACTTGCCGACGGTTACATGATTGGTTGGAGTCTCATTTGCTGTCAGCAGCTGACTGACCCTATTAGGAGACGTCAGGTTGCTGATATTATCCATAAGGAACTCGCTCAGACGTTGTAAAACCAAAGTGTCCGGGAGAGTATATTTCTGCACCAAATCCCTTGTAACAATCGTTTCGTAGACCTCTTTGATATAGTTTGTTCTGTCTTTTTCGGTTCTGTAAGCGTAAGAACCTGCTAAACCGCCCTTGATAGCGTAATCATCAAAGAGCTTATCTTTATCACTAACATCATCATAATATTGGCAATATTCCTGGAAGCTGAAAGGAAACACATGAATTTCAATATAGCGTCCGGTAAACAGAGTTGCCAGATCCGCACTCAACAGGAAAGCATTGGAGCCGGTTACATAGATGTCATATTTTCCCTTAGAGTACAGGCTGTTGATTGCCAACTCAAACTTGGGACACATCTGAACCTCGTCTACAAACAGGTAGTTCGTTTTACTTTCCTGATAATGTTCTTCCACATAAGCGTGTAAGGCATGGTATTCCTTGATTTCTTCATACGCCAAATCCATGAAGTCAATGAAGATAATATTGATATTTTCAAAATGGCTTTTCAGATACTCAATATACGCCTGCATCAGCTTGGACTTACCGGATCGACGAATGCCCGTGATAATCTTGATGTCAGGAGTACCATTCAGTTCAATGATTCTGTCGAGATACTTTGCTCTTGTAATTGTTTTCATATCGTCACCCACTTTCAAAAATCGAATATTTTTCATTTTTTGAAACTGCTTCGATGTATTTATTATACTGTCTGCTAATAGTATGTGCAAGACGTCGCTTTCAAAAACTCAATCAGAGTACTCAGACATTCTTTGCCATTGTTTTCTCCTTCTCTGTTCTGAATTGCCATGCGTATCATCCTCTCAAATGACTCGCTGAAATGTTCATCATCTTCTGGCGTCCGTTTCTTTGGCCCTTTTATATGATTTTTTCCAGAAGCCACAATTTTAAATTTTTTCTTAATTTGTGGCGTTATGATAAATTAATATCCTTCTTACCCAAAAGAAAATCAACAATATTGATATGTGCAATTCCATTTCTTGAATAATCAAATCTATCTAATGAAAACACATATTTCGGTGATGCATCACTAATTGGCTTAAAAGCACCAAACTCTCTTTCAATCGTTTCCTTGCCAGCCAAATAATATGCCACCTGAATAAAACATTTCTTTCTTCCATTTATTGCAACAAAATCAATTTCACCCTTATATGTTTTTCCTGTAAAGACTTCATAATCTCTTGCTTTTAGCTCGTTATAAATTATATTTTCAAGAAAAAAGGTATCCTCAAAATTTACTAAGTTTGTATTTATCATGCGAAAACCAGTATCTACCGCATATTGCTTCTCTATATACGACATTGCCTGTTTTCCTACAATATTAAATCTTTTTACACGATCAATTAGACAAGCCTTTTCCATTTTATCAAGATATCTGTATATCGTCTTTTTATCCAAAGTATCTGCATTTTGATGTATAAAATAGTTCTCTATATTTTTACTGGAAAATTCCTTTCCTGCATTTGCCATAATATATGTTGCTACTCTTTCAAAGTTTTGTCTATTAACCTTTGATCTGTCAGTAATAATATCCTTATCTAAGATACCTTCATATGTCTGCTCCAAATATCTCTTAATATCACTTTCTTTTGTAAACGAAAAACGCAAAGGGAAGCCACCCCAATTGATATAATCAATCATAAACTCATCCGGAGATATATTTCTTCCTATAGCTGTAGCATATTCGTAGCTTTCGGCAAAGGAAAATGGCATTATTCTAAATTCAACACATCTTCCAACCAACAATGTTGCCATCTTGCCGGATAGCAATTTCGAATTACTTCCAGTAATAAAAATTGAGCAATTTAATGTTGCCCGAAAGGAAGCTAAAACCTTTTCAAAGCTCCTGACATGCTGAATCTCATCTAAAAAAATCAAGTATTTGTCATGATCCTTGATTTGCTCATTCACATAGGAATTAAGTTTTTCTGCAGTTCTTATTTTTTCAAATTGCAAATCTTCAAAATTAATGGTAATAATATGCGCTCTATCAAACCCATTTTCAATAAATTCTTCTTTAATCTGCTCTAACAATATAGATTTTCCACATCTTCTAACACCTGTCAGAACCTTAATTAATGCCACAAATCAAGATTTTTTCAAGATTTGTGGCACATATTTAGAAAATTTCCATTTCAATTTCTACCACTTTTTCATCCGTAACTCGTTCGTCTGTTTTTTTCTGCCATAGGCATTCTCTCCTTTTCCCTGAACTCACTCGCGTTACACGCTCGTTGTCGCGGCATTCGGTGCTCGTAAGCACCTATAAATAAAAAAAAGCAACAATGAATTGTGGTCATCATTGTTGCAAAATTTGACTGTTCCCAGGGGGAATCGAACCCTCAACTAGTGCTTAGGAGCTCGAGTCCACACTGGGAACAACGATTATTTTAAGTAAATATGAGTCAAGGAAAGCCTTGATTTTCCTGACTATTTTGTAAATCTCTGTCAAAATAAGAAAACGGAAAATCACCTGAGAAAAATGGTTTTCGCTGTCAAATCGCTGACATTGTCACCCTGAGGGTTCAGCCATTCCGTTCCAATGATTTTTTCATAAATATGGCTACCATTCCATCTGTAGCAGTAATGATAACACTGTTTTCTTATTAGATTATCTATATTATAGCGTGTAGAGCAAGGGATGTCGATGTTTTTTGATCAAATTATTTTGGCAACCTATTAAATGTAGGGACAGCAAAAACCACGGCTGCTCTGTACGGGGCGGCCGCCGTTTTCCCTATATCATACGCTGCTTTTCAGTACCGCAAGGATGGGTGTCCTGTTATCGTCGTATTCTGATTTCTTTTAGGGCATTTCAGGACTATCCACAAGGGATACGCTGAACTCCTGTGCGGTTGCGCCCTCCGGCAGCAGCTTTGCCATGACCACCAGCCGCTGATTACCGCTGTTGGCCTTGTCATACTTCCGGCAGCAGGTGGAGAGGGTCAGAACAGTATCTTCCTCGGAGAAAGTCACGCCATCAAAGTCAAGCCAGTTTTTCCGCGCAATCGTCTCAAAGAAGCTGGTCAGATCATCTCCCGTGGGATCAGGCTCAATATAGTCAAAGCCAATATCCGTGACGAACAGCGCGGTGATCTGGAAAATCATGTCCTCACCATCCACAGAGAGATAGATATACGGATGCTCCTTTACAAAGTCTACGTCCATATAACGGTAGAGCTTGGTGAACCGCACACCGTCCGGGTCGCAGTTGCTGGCGGAGTGGCCGAAAATGGTGGTGTTTTTGTCCAGCTTATCCCTGCCGCCGATTTTGTTTTCACAATGGGCATAATAGCAGCCCCACATGGCGTACTCACCGTTTTCATCCAGCTTTAGGTAATAGCCGTTGTCCTCCGCCTGCATCACAGGGTCGTCCACCTCCGCACCTGGGATATACAGCCATGCCACGGTGTCGGGATTCTTCGCTCTGGCTTCCGCCAACTCTGTCTGCCTGTCCACCGAGGGGATAACTTCGCCCGCGAGAGGCGCTGATGGCTGAGGCGCAGATGTGCCGGGAATGTCGATAGGCTCTGTCTCTCTCTGATAGCAGCCCCTGACTGCCGTGGTCATAGCAACGAGAAGGACAACTATGCAGATGATCGGACGAATGATTCTTGTGATTCTTTTCATAATGCTATCTCCTTGCCGCGCTTGGATAGCGGCGCAGCTCAAAATGTCATTGATTTGTTTCTTGTAGCGAAAAGAGAACAGCCCAATCCACAGCGTCCTCATAATAGCTGCCGGTGGCTACATCCACAAACACGCCGGTCTGAGGGTTGCCGTTGGCTTTCATAAAGATAACCTCGATGGTATGGGTTCTGCTGACATTCTCAAAGGTGTAGGACTTCGCCGCGCCAATGCTCTTGCCGTCAATCTTGACGTTGGCGACAGCATAGCCCTTATCCGGAGTGATGGTGAAGGTCTGATCTCTGCCCTCACGGACGCTGACATTGCCGGAGGGAGAAATGGAGCCGCCAGCCCCGGCAGTTGCCTTGATGGTGTAGTAGCTGTAGCCGCTTCCGCCGCCACTGCCGCTTCCGCCTTCATTGCCGCCTGTGCCGCTATTGCCTTCATTGCCGCCTGTGCCGCTATTGCGCAGAATCGTCAGCGTGTAGGTTTTAGCACCGATTCTCACGACAATGTCGGTTGTGCCGCTGTTGGGGATGGCAACGGTTGCGCTGCCGCCGGTGGACAGAGCCTGTCCGTTGATGTTCACGGGCTCGCCGTTTCCAGACACCGCTGTGACTAGCGTAGATGTTGCTCCGCTATCATTTTGCAGCGTATAGGTATAGTTTGTTCCGTTGGCGGTAAAATCGCCGAGCCCCACTGCCAGACCTTCAAAGGTCAGAAGGTCTTTACCGGGCACTGCGGCTCGCACCACTACGCGGGTGCCAAGCCGGGAGAAGGTGACGGTTTCTGTCTGGAAGGTTTCCCCGGAGATGGCACCGCCAATACTGGTCTTTTTCGTTTCCAGAACGGTCCCGGCAGCATCCAGCAGCGTGGCCACCAGCTCTGCGCCAGTCTGAGACTGCAGGCAGTTGTTGCGCAGGGTAATGGCGGCGGTGCTGTGACCGTTGCCGTCGTTCCCCTGTGTCACATCCATCGTCAGCTGCTCTCCGGTGCGAGCCAGTGCGCCGGTCATATGGACGCTGGCCTCGCTGTCACTGCCGTTATACTCCGGCAGGCGCTGATTGCTTCCCGTTCCACCGACCTTGCCTTCCGCCCACGCCTCGGCGTACAGATAGGTACCCACATTGGGGATCTCGGTTTTGCCAATGAATGTCATATACTCACCCAGATCATAGGTCAGATCCAGTGTAAAGGTTCCCTGATCAATGCGGGCGAGGACGCTGTCTTCGGAAATGGTGATTTCATTACCGTTAACCGATACGCCGTTTGTGGTGCAGGCTACCTCTGCAGGTTCGGTATGCAGATCATCCGCATAGAACGCAAGCTTCACCTCGCGGCTCTTTCCGCCGGCCAGCGCGGCGGCAGCGGAATTATAGAGGGTCATGCGCACCGTGCGCTTGCCGGCGCTCTCCGCAATCACTTCCATTTGTGAGATTCCAATGTCGGGATAATCCAGATACACTGTGCCGTTTTCGTGGATGCCGCCGGCGGCGGTGATGGTATAGCCCGGGTCGGTCACGCGGTCCTTCACATGGTGCCAGACGGTAAGGGTGGTGCTTTCATTGGGCAGCAGTTTTTCCGTAAGGGTAGCGGTTTCCCCGCTGCCAAGGCTGACCGTTAGGTTTGTCACATCGTTCAGCCCGGTGTTGCGGATGGTAAAGTGAATGGGTGTCAGGCTGTTCAACGCCAGCGTTGCATAATCCACACCGATCTGTTCCACTGCCACCGCATCGGTGACAAAATCAGAAGTAGCGGTATAGAGGATCGTTTCCTCACCCGGAACGGTCACGCCGCCGATTACCTGCGGGTTTTCATCGTCATACCGGGTGGCCTGAATGGCGGCCTGCACCTGATTGGTGCCGCTGACATAGGCATCAAAGTGGTCAGCCAGCGTGCGATCCGGCAGCTCTGCCAGTTCCAATGGTGCGGACAGAGTGTAGGTATTTGTGGCATAGCGCAGCTTGGCCGCCTTCAAAATGCCGTGATCTACCGCGCCGTTGGCGTTATTGACAGTCTCATTCCAGACGATGGTAAGATCATTGCGGCTGCGATGATCCCCGCTGAGGGAAGCGAAGCGGAAGTCTCCGCCCACGACGGCGTTGCCGCTGCTGGTCAGGGTCGACAGAGAGCCGGGGAAACTGTTGGACATGGTGCCGCTGCCGTCCACAGCCAACAGCTGAATATCGCTGCTGCCGTCTCGGACACTGTGCCAACCGATGACAAATCGGTCATCCCCGCTGCCGAAGTTGGCTGCAACGACCTGGGGGTTTTCGTCAAGATTGCTGTCACAGGTCGCCAACATGGCTGTACCGGGAGTTCCGTCAGCAGCCACGGTACAATAGGCGATCTCGTAGGCGGAGGTATCTCCGGTTCCGCTGCGGTCCAGCGAGTAAACCGCCATAGCGGTTCCGTCGGGCAGCATGGCCGCCTGCAGTGCCTTCACGCTGCCAGTAGCACCGTTATAAAGCATTTTTGCCTTGCTCCAGGTGCCGTTAGTGCTGTCATAGCAACTGTACATGATACAATCTCTGGTCGTGAAGTTCAGCAGGTTGTTGCTGCCCTGCGTACCGGGATCGGGGGTGTAGACGTTGCGCCAGAACACGATGGCTTTGCCGTCGCCGCCCACTGCCGTGGCTGGGGCCAGATCCGGCGTGCCGTCGTTGGTTAGGCGGGTGGATGTCCAGGTTGAGCCGTTACAGACGGACACTACGATCTCCGTGCTGTTCATCAGCAGGTTTTGCTCTTCCAATGTCACGGCATCACCGGCATTTTTACCCGGCAGGTCGGTGCCCATGCGAACCCAAGCCGCCGCCGCAAAGCTGCCAGTGCCGGACAAAGAAACGCTCGTGTCGCCGTAGCCGGGGAACCCTGTGGGAGCGTCAATTTCACTGGAGGGAGTATAGACGCCGCCATTGAGGGTGGAAAAATGCGCCCGGCTGTCGTAAATACTGCTGCTGTTGCCGTCGTTGATGTAGGTCAATACCTTCCCGTCATCGCTGAGCTGTGGATAGGATGTGGGGTTGGCATTGGTCTGGATGTTTTCCAGCCCACTGGTGGAGTTCAGAGAGAACAGCATCATCCGCTGCTGGGGCTGGCCCCAGGTACGGGCATATTGCTCCAGATAGTCCCGGCTTTGGAGCGTTGCACTGCCAGAAGCCACCTGCATTCCGCTCTGGGCCGCTGCCATCCGCAGCGAAGCAAGGCTCAGCCCACTGGTGGCGCTATTCCAGTAGTCGTCGATTGTTTTCCAGTCATTAAAAGTCCTGGTGGCTCCAAGGGTTCCGGAGGCGATCACCGCCTCGTAGGAGATAAACAGGAAGGTTGCCACAAATTTGATTCCCACTTCGCTTTGGATCCCCAGAGCCTGACCATTGATCTGGCGCTTTGTCTCGTCGGCAAGATAGGTGCGGGAAAGGAACTTATTCTGACTGTCCACATCCAAATTGCCGAATAGGCCGATCTTCAGCGCCACGACCGAATAGTCAAAGCCAATACCGCCAAACGCGTGGACATAGGCGTTGATACGCAGCGTGGTCAAAAAGTCATTCACTGCCGTGGCCGTGGGATCGCTCCAGGCAAGCTCTGTACCCTCGCCCTGCCGGCCGTAGCGCACTGCGGTACGGAAATCCAGCTGAATGGCACCACCCAGCTCAAAGGTTGCTGTCAACGGCACAGGACCAGCCATGGCGTTCACGCTGAAGGAGAAGCCCACACCAACGCCGGTGGTAAATCCGCCGCCTACGGTGAAAACCTCCCACTCCTTCTTTTCGGTGTTATAGCGGATTTCCGCTTCGTAAAAGCCCTCCAACTGCAAGTTGAGATCCGTGCTGGTGACATTGTCGGCTATGGAGTTGGTTTTGTAGTCCCCCTTGGGATCATAGGTGCCCTGGGCCATCTGGCTCAGATCCCCGGTCCCGGGCACACCCACTTCCAGGTTCTGCGTCAGCACATTCGCACCCAACGCCACGCCGTCCTCGGAATAGTCCATGTCCTCCATCTCCAGCGTATTGTACCCGGCCCAAATCATGGCACGGAACACGGAGGGATCTTCGCTGGGGGTGATAATCATTTTGAACACGGAAGTGTCCACCGGACCGCTCAGATCATCCAGCCGTCCGGTCAGCACCTTGAGAATGTTACTATCGCCCACTCCGCCAAAGTCGACTTGATTCACTCCACTGGAGGATCCCATCGTCGCCAGAATACCGGTGACGCGGTCATCCTCTGTCACCTTGGGCACTCGGGTCAGATCAACGACCCGGAAGGGCATTATTTTCTCCTGTAGCAGGCTGCCGTTCAGGCGCAGCTGCGTTTTTATACCCACATCCTTGCCGTCAGCGATCCATCCAGAGGTAGTCATGGTGGTCTCGGTGAGAGTCAGATCGTTTTCCGCTACGGGGATGGATGAGAAGGGATACTGCTTGGTACTGCTGCTCTGGGCGGCAGGAATAACGCCGTATTCGTCCGCCAGCTTGAGACTGTAATTCCGCGCGTTGGCAATCTTCTCGCCCCAGAGGAACATGGTGGTGTGCAGTCTTGCTGTTTTAAAGCTGCTGTTAGGTCCAATCTTCCCAGTCGAGCTGCGGACATCCACCTTCTGACCGTTGGCAAGACCGTAATCAACACTTTGCGCCACAATGAAGGGTTTGTTTTCCTCCCCCGCCGGCACGCGCTCCAGAGAGACAACGCCCTCTGCGGTGCGCATTACATCGTCCACGCCCAGCTTGCCGTTGACGGTCAGCAGCAGCGGATAGTACTTGTCGCCGTCAATTGCGCTGATCTCCAGAATGTACTCCAGCTGATCCATAGCGGAAAGCGCCGTGGTGTTGCTCTCGCCCTTTTCGGCCGACCAGAACTGGGTGGAATCCAGATAGACGGTTATATTTCCCGCCGCATCCGTGGTATAGGTGTCGCCGGTGATGCCGCTGACAAGTGCTCCTGCCCTGGAGCCCAGCAGAGCTGTCTGGCAGTAGCCTCCGTTTTTATAAACGCCGCCACGAACGGTCACCGTCTTGTTCGCCAGCGGATCGCCGCCCGGCGTGATGAGCGTCACAGATGCCCGGGCAACTCGCCGAAGGCTGAAGGTATTCAAGGGATAAAGCTGCAGTTTTGTGGCATCCCGCTCGCCGGAACGCAAATTTTCTTTATAGATGGTGCCCAGATAAATATCCGCGCCGGAGCCGGACCGCAGAGACACCTCACTGGCGATTCCGTTGGGTTCGTAAAGCGCCAGCACGCCTTCACTGTTGGTCGTGACCGTTTTGGGCACACCTTTGCCGTCGGTGTATTGCAGCGTAGTTTCCGCTGCAGGCGTCAGCTGGAAGAGATAGAACTTATTTTGCAGCGTTTTCGCTGTCACCTGTACGGCGGCATTCATGCCCGTGGCGGCATGGGTAGCCGTGACGGTTGCGGTGCCGTTGGCCAAGCCGGACAGCGCCATTTTGGTTTCGGGAAGGTAGGAATCAAAGGAGAAGTTTCTGATGTCCTCATACAGTCCGCCCTGCTTGTAGTTGACGGAAATGGCATTGTTGTTGCTGGAGAGCCACCGGATGCCGTCTTTAAAGGAGTTCCATCCGTACTCGTCATAGTTGATGCCTATGTACTCGATCAGCCCCAACTCCTGGCGCAGCTGCAAAATTTCAGCTGTAACGGTGGGCAGGCTGCCGCTGACCTTGGAGGTATTGTCCATGGTCAGCTTAGAAATCGTTTCTCCTTTGTCGTTCTGCACCTTCAGTGCGTCGGCATCGTAGACATACAGGGGGAAGGAGTCGGTGCTGGGAGATTCCTCACCAGGATTCTCCACGCTCAAAACCACTTGATAGGTGTCCTTCAGATTGCCGGCTTTCACACTCTGTAATGACAGGGAGACGCTCCCGGAGGTGCCGGATAGGCGCTCACTGTCCACCACTTTGGTGGTGTTGTCCTCTGTGACCCGGGTGATGGTCAGCGTGGGCTGCAAAGGGGCGCCCTCAGTGGTGTTTTCCACCGACCAGTCGATATTGACGGCACCGTCGGTATCCTTGAGGTAAATGCTCTGGGGCGGTGTCAGCTTGGCTGTGGCAGGTGGTGCCTGCACGATGATCCAAGCAAGTGCCGACAGGCGGACGTCCTCACCGCCGGCATTGGGGTGCGGCATGGAGACCAATACCGTGTAGGCAGGGGTATTGCCGTTGGAGAGCTTGGAGAGCACATTCTCCTCGATCCGCACGCTGTTTTTATCCTTGCCGGCGGTATAAGTCGCAACGGGCTTGCGGCCGCTCAGCGCCGCCTCATTCGCGTAGTTGCCCTCATACAGGTCAATCCTGTAATTGAACTCTTTGTTCGGCGCCATCAGCGCGGCGTTGGAGCTCCACAGCACGGTGGCGGGCTGATTTACCCGCGTCACGATGGACGCGCCGCCGGGAATCACCAGTGCCAGGGAATCGCCTGCCGTCACGGTATAGGGCTTTGACTTGCCCGTCACATCATCGGCAGTGTCCTCAGTCCCGTTGTCCGCCGTAAAGGTAAAGGTGACGGCTCCCACCTTGGTTCCTGTGGTGGCAACAACGCCGGTATCCTCGTTGATGGTGGCAATGAGCGTGTCACTGCTGCTCCATTTGCCGGTGGTGTAGCTGGCCGTCTCACCGCCTGCCCCCAAAACCTCTGCCTTAAGCGTGGGGCGGGTGGTTTTGCCGAGGGAAATCGTATAGTCGGCGTCATTCGCTTCCGGGAAGACCTTCACCGTGTGCGCGGAAACTTTCTTTGCCACCGTGAACTGCCGGGTCATGGGAAGAACATTCACCCAGTCAGGATCGGCTTTCGTGCCCTCGTTGGCCTGCAGCGTCACCGTGTAGGTGCGATCGAAAGCAGAGGGTGCGATTGCATAGTCGCTAATGGTGAAGGCTTCCTTCTCTGTGTCCAGATAGACCTGCAGATGGATTGGTTCACCCGCAGAGTCGTACCTCAGCTCGAGGCGGAACGGGGCTTCCTTCGGGTCTGTGCCTGCCGGGGTGTGATAATTGCTGTATACGGTCTTGTAGACCTGCTCCATGTTGGCGTTCATCGTGAACGATGCCTTGCCGTTGTCGTAGTCGGCGGTCAGTGCGGTGGGAGCGTTACGCATCAAGACGCTCTTCAGCGTAACGTCGGCAATCGAGTTGCTTGGATAGAGTGAGGTATCCAGCGTATGACCGAAAACATCTTCCACACCGGTCATACCATTGACGGTGACCGTGGTGTCATCCGCATCCTGCACTGGGTACCAGAGCATTGCCGTGACGCCGTAGTTGTTCATGGAAAGCTCAGCGGCGCTATACACTTTGCCATTGATGGTCACGGTGGCGTTGCTAAGATTCACGAACTCGTTAAAGGTAACTGTGATGGGCACGTGCTGTCCGCTGGCATAGGTTCCCTCCGGGGCCGTGACGCTTTGAATGGTGGGATTGTCCGTGTCCACCAGCATGGCTGTAACATTGCTGTTCTTGGTGGTGGCCCAGGAATTTTGGATTTCGCCCTGTACACTTTTCATATACAGTCGGAAGGGCAGCCAGTACCGTTGATTCCCTCTGTTTTGCGTGGTAGACTGCAGGGAGATGTTGACCGTTTCGCCCTTGTTAATCGTACAGTTCAGCGCTCTCGTTTTGTCGCTGCTGAGCTCCAGAGATGTTCCATTGAACATGTACTCCGTCAGATAGAACGGGGCATGGGGTTGTGTGTCACTATTATAGCCATACGGCGCAAAGCCATTATAGGTCTCTACATCGGTACTCCAGTTAAACTCGATGCTGGCATCGATTTTGTATGGCTGATAAAATGGGTCGGAGTCGACGGGAAGCACCGAGTTGCGGGCACCCTCCAAAATTCTGATGGTATCGCTTAGCGCAACGAAGTCCTGATTGTTGGCACCTTCGCCGATATTGTATTCATTTGCCAGCAAAGGAATATACATATCCCCCTGTATTGTTTCTGTACTTTCGTATCTTTCCTCATAGTTCGGCGCGCTCACTGATGTTTGTATTGTGGGGGCGTCAACCGTCTTTTTTAGCTTGAGCTGACAGTGGTCGGCATAAGCGGCACCGTCATAGAACACCAGATTTTCCGCATCGTAAAATTCAATCATCCCCAGCAGGTCGCCATAGGAATAAGAACCCTCGAGCCAGTCTGGGTTCCCTCCTTTGGTTGTAACCTTGACAGTGATTTTACAACCATCTAAACTGAAAGTCGAGCCTACGTCATAGGTCAGCTTGTAGGACCCGTCGCCTTGGGCGACCCCACTCGTCTCGCCTATCGAGACCTCCACACCGGTGATATACTCGCTGAGCTGGCCTTTTTGAATGCGGTAGGAAAAGCCGACCGGTTTTCCGCCATATACAGTAAAAGTCCCGGAGCTCCAGCTGTTGGTTGCGAGTTCCCCCAGCGTTTGGCTCATCATGCCGCTCATATCCACCGTCTCAACGCCCTCAGGCTTTGTGGCAGAGGCGGAATACTGCAAACTGATGCCCTGCAGCTCCAACTGCTCCATCAGGTTATTGAGATTCTCCAGAGCTTCCCCGGTAAACTCCCTGCCGGAGAAATAGGTGTCCTTGATCCGCTGCAACTCCTGTTCGATTTGGATCATGGTCTTCAAATCGCCCAGCGCCACCGGAGTCCCATCCACGTCGGCTATACGGGTGAGATCCGTGGCGGGATTTTCCAGCAGCTCCATGACAGCCGCCAGTGTCAACACCTGACCGTCCAGCGTGATGGTTTGATCCACCTTGAAATTGCCGTCTTCATCCAGCAGCCCCAAAGCGTTCAGCATGGAAAGCACCTGGTCGCTGCTATCGCCGGTCAGGGCAGAGACCTGCTCCAAAATCGCCTGATTTTCCTCGGGTGTGTTGCCCAGCGAATCGCTCACCGCTGCAAACGCCGTAGTTGGCAGCAGCGTGAGCGTCATGCACAGGCTCAGCAGCGCCGCTAAAAATCTTTTCTTCATGTTTCCTCATCCTCCTTGGTTTGTTCCTGCTGTTTATTGTTTTTTCTCAATCGTGTGCAAAACACGGTAACGACCACCGCCGCTGCAAAGGAGACGACGGCCACCAGCACATAGCCGCCCACGTCCTCCCGCAGCAGCATCGCGCCGAACACGCCCCATGCGGCTGTCTGCTCCTGCACTGCAAACACATCCGCCGCCTGCATCATCACCGCGAACAGCAGCATACACGCTGCGCTCAGCCCATATATGCCGCGCCACTGCCTCCGGCGGGTGTTTTCCCGCACCCGCTGCTTGACGAGTGCGACTCGTTTTGCGGTATCGTACATTTCGTTTGAACCTTCTCTCTGGATTTATTGAAATGCGGCTTAAAAACCCCTTCACTTATATAGGTACAAAAAATCGAAAAAACTCTCACCCAAAACGCAAATTTTTTCAAAAAAGTTGATTGCATTAGTAACTTCTACTGCCATGCTTCAGAAAAAGAATTGCACGACTAACTTCTGCTTTGCCCTGTTTCTCTCCATTTTCAGGTTGTTTTTCATCCCTTTCTGACCTATAATAATTAAAAATGAATGGATTTTAGGGTACACTAAAGGAAGCCTCCAAAAGTCTTTTGCACGAGTAACTTCTGGTTGCCATCAACTGTTTATTCTTTTCTGTATCCTCCTGCCTGTTTTATTTATTTCAATAGTTCAGGCTTCAGACAGATTTCATCGGGTGGGACGATCTCCAGTCCAAGCTTTTCCATTGCATTTTTGTCAAATGACTTCAGGGCCTTCTTCATGGGTGTCGAACCATGAAGTTTAGGCCTTGTTGTATTATTGATGTGATTTACCATACGTAACACCTGCTCCTGGTTCAATCCATCAAATGAACTTCCCTTTGGCAGTACATATCTTATGTACTCATGATTCTTTTCCAGTTCTCCCTTTTGCTCAGAATGTCTCGATTCACAATAAAACACTCTGGTACGCTTCTTTCCGTCATGTCCTTTTTCAAACAACTCCGGATCTGCAAACTCACATCCATTATCTGTCAGTATTACAGGAAACAGTTCCCGAAACATTTCACTTCCCAACGTCTCTTCCAACCATTCAAAAGCAGCTACGGTATTCTTCATTTCTTTGGTTTCAATCAGAAATGCCAGCATCAGATTGTTTCCCGGCCATAACAGCGTATGAAGTAATTTTCCGCCTTTATTTCCTTCCACTGTGTCCATCTGTACCACTCGTATGCCTTCGTTTTTCGCAATAAAATCAAGATAGTCTGAATAATGATGTCCTTCTTTTTTACGATAGCTGATTTTGGGAGTTGGAACGCTTCTCACTCTTTTTCGATATCTTACCGTTCTCCGCATATCCAGATTTCTTGCGGTCAGATAGCCGGCACTGATATACTTATAAAGCGTTCGTTCCCCACAGGGAATCTCTTCTGCATGATGCGCCAGGATATGTGCCAGGGGCTGTCCTTTCCTGATCAGCGGGCTCACAAGACTGTCCAATGCTGCCAGTTCATCTCTGGTCATGTCTATTCCCTGTCTGGATTTCCTAAGCGTTTCACAGTACTCCTTATGGGCATAATCAGCGTTATACAGGTACTTATCAAACAGACAGCTGATGGACTTGGGGCAGTTATTGCACACATAAGGCGCCTTGTGTTCTATTGGGCATGGTGCATCCACAAAGTCAGGACACAGCTTATTACAGCTGATACACTCCCGGCATGGAATTCTGCACTTATGTCCCTTCTTCTTTTTACACACATCCCAACGCCTGCAGCTATTTCGGTATTTACACCGGTTGGGACTTGCATGAAGTATGCCATCCCTGCTTCGCAACTTATGATAACGATGCCTGCGTATTTCCTTGGAAACCGTATCAGGTGAACAGCCTATAATGTATGCAATCTCTTTAAAGGTACGATGTTCTTTCAATCCCTTCTGAATTTCATGCCTGTCATCCCAAGTTAAATGTGTCCCCTTTTTCCTTTCTTCTTTCGGCATAGGACCTCCTTCTGCAGGAGGATACCTATTCAGTATACCATTGCATGACTAACTTATGGTTTCTATACCCAAATCAGATTTTTAAAATTCATTCAACGAATTTTTCAAAAAAGTTTTTTCACAAGAAACGAAAAAAACGATACTGCATAGATTTCTTACTCCACACAATATCGTTCTTCTATATTTATACTTTCATTGTCTTCGCCAGAGAAGTAAGCAAAGCCGCCATCTCCGGATTGCCAAGTACTTTCATCAGCAGTTCGGGACCTACTCCCTCCGGTATGGTAATCTTATTTTCTTCCTCTTTCTGCTCATTCAGTTTGTATGTGACACTTGTATGGCGCAGACTATGAAAAACCACATCCGGAAGACCTTCTCTATCAATTACTTTCTGCAGCTGATCCCGAATATAGCTGCTATTGATCGGCATTCCAAAAGTAGTCGCCATTATCAGGTTGTAATCGGTATACTCACTGCCAAGTGCCTCCTTTACCTCATCCTGTTCCTTCTTTATATCAATAAGGCACTGTGCCACAAATCCCGGTATATAAACTTTGCGCTCGCTGGTATCGGTCTTTGGTGTTTTCAGCACCCTGACCGTCTTATTATTCTTCCTTTGTGAGGGGAAGATCAGAATGACTTCTTTTGAATCCAGCTCCTCAACAGCTTCCTTTGATACACGCTCCACCTGTTTGTTAATAAAGACATATGCCCTGTTCTCTGAAATAGCTTCTTCTGATATATCCACACAGTCCCATGTCAGCCCAAGCAGCTCTCCTATTCGGACCATTGCTGCGAATGCCAGATGAAATGCTACTTTGAGCCATTTATTCTCACACGCATCGATTGCCTGCTTTCAGGCTTGCCGCTCTTCTTACATCTGTTACTTTCTGAATCTCATATACATGGCCATCCTTCCAGATAAAGCTCCTTGGTAGAAGCCTTCCGTCATTTGTAAATTCAGCCATGACATTTACATATACCTTGCTGCTTTCCATAATAGTTCAATCCCTCCTGTCTATCCAAAGTACCCATGCGGATGTACCGTATGATCAGACTTGGTATCACATGCTGACAGTATTTTGTCGCGGTACATAAGCCCTCCCTGGACACTGTAAAATCCAAATCTTTTGCGGATAATATCAACCGTCTCATCCATTTTCATCTGTTTTTCTCTTGCCTGAGGATCCATGAACATGTCCAGCTGCTCCCAGAAATAATCTGTCACAAGATCCGTTCCACGTATTCCTATGCTCCGCAGTGGCTTTTGAAAGAACTCTGGCCGGCTGCTTTTCAGTTCCTTATCATCCGCCGGTAGTCTGTAGTTGTCTTTGTATAGCATGTATCAGCAACCGGCATCAGCCTGAAAACTATTGCCAATATCGAGTCAAAACAGCATATTCCTTCTCTGCTATACGCCATGAGGATTGCAGACTTTTTCCTTAAGCCGGTAACAAGCCTGTCATCGAATTCTATGGACACAACAGCCGGAAGATTTCCTGTGATTACTATATCGA